>ERZ777010.37-NODE-37-length-154356-cov-12.442071_pt1 | contig 154356 bp, 136 predicted proteins | sample MGYA00374963_ERZ777010 | MGnify/ENA primary metagenome ERZ777010 (study PRJEB29309, sample SAMN06268256) | bioreactor metagenome | isolation source: Joint BioEnergy Institute, California, USA | place: USA:Joint BioEnergy Institute, California, USA | collected...
TTCTCAAGCTCCCGCTTCTGTCTTCACATCTCTGTTGTTAAGCTGCGCCCCGGACATGTTTTCATGTCCGTTGGGATTAACATCATACCAAACCAATCTGCCTCCGTCAAGGCTAATTGAGCACAGAGACGGGGAATTTCGACACTCTCCTAAGAGAAGCGTCACATCCTTACAGGCAGATTGTTAAACGGCGTGGTGTTAAGCGACGGACATTCTACCATACTCAACACGCTTGGGAAGGGTGAAATCAGGCAAATTTCCGGAAATGCTCTACACCCTGTCGGGAACGAGCGTTTCCTCAATCACCGGCTCCATGCCGACGCTGCGATCTCCCAGCACGTCCTTGATATAGACCTCCTGCACGATCACCATAATGATCGCCGTAAGCGGCACAGCCAGCATAATGCCCAGAAAGCCGAAGAAGAACCCGGCAACGATCTGCCCGATCAGGATGAGCACCGCTGGCAGATTGATGCTCCCTGCGATCAGCAGTGGCCCGATCACCTGACTTTGAATGAACGACACGCCGTAAATCACGAACAGAATCCAGCCGATGTTCTCAGGCGCCTGCACGATACCGACCGCAATCGACGGGATGAGCGCGATGATCGGCCCGAAGTTGGGAATGAAAGACAGCAACCCCGCCAGAACTCCAAGCGCCGCTGCCTGCTGAATGCCGAGCGCGGCCAGCCCAAGCCCGGTCAGCACGGCGACGACGGCCATCGAAATCACAGTGGCGCGCAGCCAGCCGCGCAGCGTCAGATCGAGCCGGGCGATAATTTCACGAGCGCGATGCCGGTACCAGAGCGGAAACAGCTTGATCACGCCTTCCTGATGCATCTGCGGATCGGCCAGAAAGTAGAGGCTGAGGAAAATGATAATGAGAATGCTCAGCACCGTGTCGGCGACGCCTCCCAACACCGGCAGCACCGACGCGCCCAGCGTGCCGACTGCCTGAGCGATCTGCACGCTCAGCGTTTCGAACACCTCGCGCAGATTAATACTTTCCAGGAACGGATACTCGCGCTGAAGGTCGCCACTGTTCCACAGGCGAATCAACTCCTGCACGCCTGCGGGGATGGTCACGGTCGCCAACTGGACGAACTGCTGGATCAGGGTCGGCAGCGCCAGACTGACCAGCAGCGCGATGAGCAGCACAATGCATACCAGCGACAGAATCGTCGCAGGAACGCGCTTGATGCCGCGGCGCATGAAAAAGCGTGTCGGCATGGTGAACAACACGACCAGAATGATCGACGCCAGTGTCAGCAACAGTACAGCCCGAATGAACCACAGCCCTACCAGCAAAATCACAACCGCGACGGCGGTCAGAACCCAACGCGTGGTATTGCCGTTGGCAGTATTGGCGGACATTGGACGCATCACGAGCAGTTCTCCATCAAGAAGGCGGGAGTAACATGCTCCCGCCTCGCCTCAGGTTGCACAAACCGAACGACTGATTGCCTGTACTATTCGAGGTCGGATAACGAAGGCGACCTGCGGGTTGAGTCGGTGCCATTATCCTGATCGCCTTCAACACCATATAACCCCGTGGTGCGCGTCTCGCTACTGTCTTCGCCTGCCGGCTCATCATAATCCGGGTCAATATCGCGCAAATCAGGGGCAGTCTGGCCGGGTCGTTCTTCATCAACTTCCTCGACCATGCTTTCTTCGTTCGCTGAAGGCCCCCCCAGAATGATCGGCGGCCCGTCAGTTTCTTCTCCTGCAGGCTCCATGACCTCAACCGGCTGTTCCATCGCCTCATCCCCGGCCCGGGCTTCTTCCCTCAGCGTTTCTTCAACGACTTCAACAACCGGTTCGCGTTCCGAATCCGGTTCGGGCTGAGCGACGCGTGTCCAGACCGGGCCGGATTCCGGCGGCTCCTGCTCCAACCGGGACGGCGCAGGCGAAGGCGCATCAGATGGCGGCGTATACTGCACGGCCACAGTCTCCTCCCGCACCGGCGCTTCCGGCTCTTTGCGAGTCACCAGCGGCGGCGCGAAAGGCCGGGCGACATCCTCATGTTGCACGTCGATATCGCGTTCCGACAACAGCTGAATGTGAACGCGCGGGGCCGCCGCCAACTGCAAGCCAAGCTGCTTCAACATCACCTGCCGCAGTGTCCGGTCGATTTCACGCTGTTTATCGGGCACGTTGACATCGCTGCCTACAACGCCGATATCCATCTCGATGTCTGCCTTGCCGTCGATGCTTCGCAGCCGAGCATCCGCCGAAACGACGTTCGGCACCTTGCGAATGGCCTTGAGAATACGCTCGCGCGCCGACTCGACGCTCACGTCCGTCAACGCGCCGCTTGCCTTAACCATCAGGCCATCCTTGCTGTACAGCCGCGGCTGGCGGAGCGCCAGAAACAGAGCCAGCAGGATCAGCACGGCGAGCACAAACGTCACGAGGCCTCGTTCGAGCGAACCAAACCGTGTGAGCGACTCAATCGCCCGCGCCACATCCTGCGGAAACATCAGGATCATCACTACCAGAGCCAGCAGCGCCAGCCCGTAAATGATGAGCGCCAATCGTCGTAAGAAATTCAAGATCTGCTCCTTCAGTTGCTCGCCACTTCAGCCTGTGTAGCGTACAACGCATAGCGTGAGATCATCGCGCGCGGGCGCGCCAGCGCAAAACGCATCGACTCGCTGAATGATCGTTTCGAGGATCCGGTTTGCGCTTTCCCCCGCTACCTCCAGCACGGCCTGCACCAGCCGTTCCTCGCCAAAGAAGTTATGCGCCGGGTCTTCGGCCTCGGTCAGCCCGTCCGTGTAATAGACAATGACGTCGCCCGGCTCAAGCTGCGTTTCCACCGCACGCAGCGGATTATCTGGAAACCAGCCAATAGCGCGACCGCCGCGCGGCATGAAATCGGCCTGCCCTGTTCGGGCATGCAACCAGAGCGGCGGGTTATGCCCAGCGTTGACATGCGTCGCGCGTCCCGTGCGCTCAAAGACGCTGTGATAGACCGTAACAAACATGCCACTACGCATGTCGTCGAGAATGAGATCGTTCGTGCGCGCTATGGTATCGAGCGGCGAAAACCCGGCAGAGGCATGGGTTCGGATCATGCTGCGCGCCACCGCCATGAACAACGCCGCAGGCGCGCCCTTGTCGGACACGTCGGCAATCACCAGTCCAAGCGCGTCATCGCCCACAAGAAACAGGTCGTAAAAGTCTCCCGCCACTTCGCGCGCCGACCGCCAGCCCGCGGCGATGTCATAGCCCGGCAGCGTGGGAACCCGGCCCGGAAGCAGCGACTCCTGGATTTCGCGGGCCATTTGCAACTCGCGTTCCATACGGCCCTTTTCGACCGCCACGCGGTACAGACGCGCGTTCTCAATCGCCGTGCCCGCCTGCCCGGCCACCGCGCTCAACAACCGGAGATCGGCATCGGTGAAATTGCCCGATCGCAACGACGTGTCAACGTAAACCACACCGATCAGGCGGCCCTTGACCAGCATCGGCGCGCACAGGATGGCGCGCAGACCGCGCATGATGATGCTCGCGCCCGGTTTGTAACGCTCGTCAAACTGGGCGTTATTCGTCAGCAGCGGCTGTCGCGTGGCAACCACCTGATTGACAATGGTCGTGCTGTAGGCATTGGCCTCGTCCAGCGTTTCGCCATCCATGCCACGCGCAACCAGCACCTGCAACTGGCCGCCATCATCCCCGGCAATCATCAGAAAGCCGCGCTGCGCCCGCGTCACCTGCATCACCGAATCCATGACGTTGTTGAGCACTTCATCGAAGTCCAGGCTGGAGTTGATGGTGCGCGTAATCTCATAGAGCGTCAGCAGATGCTCTGGCCCGATCTTTTCCAGCGCGGCTTGGTCGGACATGCGGACAGAGTTCCTTCACAAACAAAGGCACGAATACGATACATTTATTATAACACTCCAACCTTACGCATCGAACGGGCGAGCGAAAGTGTTTTGAAACTATACGCCGGGGCCAATGGTCTGTTGTCCCAAAGGCCATAAGCGCCGTTTAATAGAAATCACTTCACTTATCCCGACATACATCAGAGGACGCCCGGCGTGAACACCGACCACCTGCTTATGCTCTTTGACTACAATTACTGGGCAAACGGTCGCATTCTGGAACAAACGGCAAAAGTATCGCCGGAACAATACACCGCTCCGGCGAGCGTCCCGTTCGGCAGTCTGCGCGGCACGCTCGTTCACCTGCTCAGCGCGGAGCGAACATGGCGCATGCGGTGTCAGGAAGGCATTTCACCATCGGCGATGCTTTCCGAAACCGGCTACGCCACCTTCGACCAGTTGATTTCCCTGTGGCGCGAGGAAGAAAGCGCGATGCGTGCCTATATCCGGACGCTATCCGAAGCCGATCTGGAAAAACCCATTCGCTACACCAACACCAAAGGAGCGACGCTGGAAGTTCGCCTGTCGCACATCCTGACGCACGTCGTCAACCACGGCACGCAGCACCGGTCAGAGGCGGCCATCCTGCTGACCGATTTCGGCCACTCACCCGGCGATCTGGACTTCATTTATTTCTCGCTGGCGCAACAGCCGACCGGAGCGCGACCATCATAAACATTTGCGCGCAGCAGGGTTTGCGTTAAGCTGTCGCCATTCTTATCGCAACACGCCCAAAACCAGAAAGGCGCACAACGGCAATGGTTTCTCCGCATGAATACGCCCGATCACAGCAACCGGCATTCCTCGAACAACTGAAAGAGCTGATCCGCATTCCGAGCGTCAGCACCAATCCTGAGAACGCTGGCGATGTCCGGCGGGCCGCGGAATGGCTGGCCGCCGACATGCGCCGTATCGGCATGGACGTCGAAATCGTCGATACACCCGGCCATCCGATCGTCTATGGCGAATGGCTGGGCGCAGGCCCCGACAAACCGACCGTGCTTATTTACGGGCACTACGATGTTCAACCGGCAGAACGGGAAACAGGCTGGGACACCGATCCCTTCGAGCCGGTGATCAAGGACGGCAAACTGTACGCGCGCGGCAGTTCGGACGACAAAGGCCAGATGTTCGCGCAGTTGAAGGCCGTCGAGTCGCTACTGCTGAGCGACGCGAAATCGCCGGTCAATATCAAGTTCCTCGCCGAAGGCGAAGAAGAAGTGTCGTCGCTCCATCTGGGCGAGTTCGTGACCGCCAATCGTGAACGCCTGAAGGCCGACGTGTGCGTTATTTCGGACAGCGGCATTCTGGCTAAAGACCAGCCTTCGATTGTCTACTCGCTGCGCGGCCTGACCTACATGGAGCTGCACGTTCAGGGACCGGACAAGGACCTCCACAGCGGAGGTTTCGGCGGCGGCGTTCACAACCCGGCTCAGGCATTGTGCGAGCTGATCGCCGCGCTGCACAACCCGGATGGCAGCATTGCCGTGCCCGGTTTTTATGACGATGTCCTGCCGCTGAGCGCGCAGGAACGCGAGGAGATAAAAAAGACCGACTGGACCGAAGAGGAATGGCTCAGGATCACAGGCGTTCCTCAGGTCTGGGGCGAGGCCGGGTACAGCCTGCGCGAGCGCATCGGCGCACGCCCGACGCTAGAGGTCAACGGTCTGCTAAGCGGTTTTACCGGCGAAGGGGCAAAAACGGTGCTGCCCGCCAAAGCAATGGCGAAGATTAGCTGCCGTCTGGTGGCGAACCAGTCTCCGCAGCGGATTTACGAGCTGGTGCGCGACTACATAGCGCAGATCACGCCGCCAACCGTGCGAAGCGAGGTACGCCTGCTGCATACCGGCGAACCTGCGCTGGTCGATCTCAACTCGCCAGCCATCCAACTTGCGATCACCGCTTACGAAAAGGGCTGGGGCAAAACGCCGGTTTTCGTGCGCGAAGGCGGCAGCATCCCCATCGTGGCCGACTTCCAGCGGGAACTTGGTTTGCCGGTTATCCTGATGGGCTTTGGGCTGGACACCGACGGAGCGCACGGCCCGAACGAGCATTTCGATATCGAAATGTACTACAGGGGCATCGACACGGCGATTTACTTCCTGCAGGAAGCGGCAAAGCTCTAAAGAGGAAAGCCAGGGTTTCTCGCCCCGCGCCAGATCGAAAAGCCGGTTTGGCGCGGGGCGAAAAGCCGGCTGTCTATGGCGTGTTGACCCAGTTCACCATGAACTGCGCCCATTCCGTCTCATCGGTTTCCCAGTCCGCATAAATGGCAACGCCGCGCACGTAACGCGCATTGTCGCCCGCCTCCTGCAACCCGAGCTTGACGCCGTTTGTAGCCGAGACGATGTTCTCAACCAGCGGGTCGTGTCCCGGCGGTTCCGCTTCGTAGGTAGGTATGCCGATCATGACGTGCGCCCCGGCCCCCGCGCCGGTATCGAGGGCTGATAGCGCACGGGCATAGGTCGCTGTCTGATAAGCGACCCACTGGCTGTAATCGGGCGCGCTGTCCAGACCGCTGTTATAAGCCATGACCGCCAGTTCATCGACGATCAACGCCACGCTCTGCTTGTAACGCTCGTCCCAGACAGTACCCGGCACGATCAGCGGCGGAACCGGAACATCGACGCCCAGCGGGCTCCAGTCAGGTGGAATGGCGGCGGAAATCGGCGTCTCACTGCCGACAGTCTCGCGAACGCGGCTCAACAGGCTGAGGAAGGTCGTGTCGTTATTCCAGACAGGCTCGACATTCAGAAAGACGCCATCGAAACCCAGTTCGCCAACCGTGCGCCGGCTGAAATCCGCCACCGCCTGTTGTACGTCTTCGCTGCCCATGTCATGGTTGCCGGGGCCGACGGGCAGACTGATCCAGCCGTACAGGACCGACTCGGGATAAAGCTCTTTAAACTGCTCGACAAAATCCTTAACAACAGGTTCTACTTCGTCGAATTCATTGGTTCCGTCACGCCGGCCGCCCCAGCTCATATCCGGCTTCAACCAGCTTACCCAAGCGTAGACAGTGCCGATACGGTGCTCGCGCAGACGCTGCACCAGCTCCTCGACCTCGGCAGCCTCATCGAGCGCATAGGTCCATTCGGTGCCGAGCCACAGGCCGTTCGGCGGCGTTTCGGGCGGTGCGCTGGCCCCCTTGAACTGCCCGAGCACGTAGAGAATGCCGAACACCAGAAGCAGCGCCCCCGCGGCATACAAGAGGTAGCGCGTTTCGGGAACCCGGATTTCGGGGAGCTTCAGCGCGCCGGCTGGCACAAGCTGCTGTTTCGCCAACCGGCTGCCCGCCGGTCGCACCATCGCCGCTCGTTCCATGCGCTTACGCCGGCGTTCGCGCGCCCGGCCACGCCGTACTTCCCGCGACGGCGGTTCGTATGCTGGTGGTGTTTCGTAATCCACTGCGATTTATCCTGACAGACTCGACAGGCGGTCAATGATACGCGGTAACAGGATAAGGATGACGATAATGACGAAAACGATCGTGCTGACCAGCGCCGCCGCCGAAGCGACGTCCTTACCGATCTTCGCCATCGGATGAGGATCGGACGAGGCCAGATTAATCGCCGCTTCAATGGCCGTATTCAGACACTCGGTGATCCAGATGCTGCCCAGCGCCAGCGTGAGAAAAGCCCAGTAAAAGACCGGGATTTCCAGCCACAGACCAAGGAGGACAACGACGACGGTAACGATTGAGGCGAAGCGGATGCTCTGCTCGCGGGCCAGAACGTAGAGCAACCCGGCGACTGCAAATTTCAGACTTTTGAGCCGGCTGGAATTGGTCGTGGGCGTGTGCTTGCCCGCATCAATCTTCATCGTGCCCAAAACGGACAGATCGAGTTCTTCACCTTCCGGCGTGATTAGCACATCTTTTTCTTCTTCTGCGTCGATTTCTGCGTTGCCGGCCTTTGGTTGTTCCTCAGCAGACACAGTCTCCACCCTCTCCCCATTGCCGGGCACTTGTCAGGGGCCGGGCAGCCCCAGACGGAACAACAGCGGCGGCCCAAGCACCAGCACGCCAACGATGATCGAAGCGACAACGCCGAGCAGAACAGCGGCGGCAGCGACGTCCTTTCCCACTTTTGCCATGGGATGAAGTTCCGTAGTCGCCAGATTGACCGCTGCCTCGACAGCGGCATTGAGAAACTCGGCCATCCATACAATCGTAATCACAATCACCAGCAGCGCCAAACGCACGGCGTCGACTTGCAGCGCCAGCGCCAGCAACATCACCATGATACTCGCGACCATCTGGATACGCGTATTTTTTTGCCGGCGCAGCATATACAGCCAGCCCGCCACTGCATATGCGAAGCTAAGACGCCGGTTGCGGCTCGTCAGCGGGCTATAGTCGTCCGGATCGATTTTCATCGTGCTGGTCAGCAGCTCAATGTAGTCCCTCATCGCCAGCCCCGCCCTCCAGTGCGGGCAGATAATCGCGTGGAATGCCAAGCGCATCGAGAATCCGTTCCTGTGTGGCCCACATTTCCCGCCGCGCTTCATCACTGTCGTGGTCATACCCCAACAGGTGCAGACAGCCATGTACCACCAGCAGCGCAAGGCTATCGTCAAGCCTGTGACCGAGCGCTTCGGCCTGCGCTGAAGCGTAGGGATAGGCAAGGATCAGATCGCCCAGATATGGCGGTTCATCAGGCAGAACAATGGGTGGAGCGTCGGAAGGAAACGAAAGGATGTCGGTCGGCGCGTCGACGCCGCGATATTGACGGTTCAGCGCCGCGACCTGACTATCGTCAGCAATCACCAGTGTCAACGCGCTGTCCTCGCCCGCCGCAGTAAGCCGAAGCGTTGCTTCCGCGGCCTCGCGTAGACGAGCCTCATTCACCGGAAAGGCGCGCTCGTTCTGAATTTCAATATGCGCCATCAGTCTCTTTCCGCCTTATCTTCCGCAGGCTCTCGCTGGCTGTCTCCGGCACTGAGCGCTCCATCTTCACCTCCCCCGGTTTCAGCAGACAGACCGGTGCGTCGCAGCGGAGGAACCTCCGGCAAAGGCTCGTCGTCTTCCACGTGCACGACCGGCAATTCGGATGTCTGCGAAACCGACACGCCGCCCCCCTCATCGTTCAGCGGCGGTTCCGGATACCGGGCGGCTTCTCCCCGCACCGGCATATTGGCATCCAACAGCTCGTCCGCCGCGACTTCCGCCGCGATTTCGGGCTGGCCATCGACCGGCGCGGGTATCGTCGGATAGTCGATACGCGGGTGGAAAACCGCCTGCAACATCTCAATGAAAATACTGCGGACCGTGCGAATGTCGTTGGTCGTCATACCGGAGTCATCAAGCTGGCCATCGCGCATGCGCGCGTCGATGATCTGCTGCACGATGTCGGCGATTTCCTGCTTGTTGGTCGGTTTGCGCGCCCGAACCGTGCTCTCGCAGCTATCCGCCAGCATCATAATGGCAGACTCGCGCGAGCGCGGTTTTGGCCCCGGATAGGTGAACTGATCGATATCAACCGACTCCGGGTCTTCCGCCTGCTCCAGCGCGGCGCGGTAGAAATAGGCAACCAGCGTCGTGCCATGATGTTCGAGAATAAAATCGCGCACGCGCGCCGGCAGCTTATACTGCCGCCCCAACCGTTCGCCATCGGTCACATGGCTGATGATAATGTCCGCGCTGCGATATGGGTCGCGCAGCACGTCATGCGGGTTGACGTTGTCAGCCTGATTCTCAATGAAAAAGGCCGGGTTGAGCATTTTGCCGATGTCGTGATACAGCGCAGCCACGCGGACCAGTTCCGAGTTCGCGCCAATTGCGTTCGCCGCCTGCTCGCTCAGGTTGCCCACCTGCAGCGAATGCTGGTACGTACCCGGCGCTTCGCGCAGCAGACGCTGCAGCAGCGGCTGGTTTGGCTGGCTCAACTCCATCAGTTTTATGCTCGTCGGCAGGTTAAACAACAGCGTCACGGCGTACATGCCCGCCAGCGCAACCGCCGCCGCAAACCCGCCGTTGACCGCGCTGTATAGCAGAAGCAGCCCGAGGTTGTCGCCCTCGCCTACATCGAGCATTTCCAGATTAAACACGGAAACGACGATGATGTTAGAGCACGCAACCACCAGCCCGGAAATGAAGAAATTGTTCAGCCGCTCCTCGCGCCGCAGCGTGAGCGAGGCAAACAGACCGCCGAGCAGCACCAGAACGCCGATCTCAAGCGATTTGTTGGCCATCAGACCGACAAGCACAGCCAGCGCGATGACGCCGATAATGGCGATCTGAGGCCCCTCCAGCGCGACGAACATCAGCGCCAGCGCCGCCGTTGGATAGATATAGATCTGGTCATTGCCGCTGAAGATACGCGCGCCTACGAGGATGATCAGCAGCAGCGCTTCCAGCAGAAAGAGCATCGGCAAGTCATCGAACAGGGAAGGCCGGAAGCGCGTGAGATAAAGCGCAACGACCACCAGCACCAGCAGGCTGGCGAAAAACGCACGCGCGATATCCAGCAAGCGCCGGTCGGCTGTTTGCAGCAGCCCAAGCTGGGCAAGCGCTTCATAATCAACCGGCTCGATACGCGCGCCTTCACGCACGACAATCTGGCCGCGTTCAAAGGCGCGGGTTTCCGGCGGCGTGTTGGCAGCGGCAGCCTGCCGTGCCGCTTCGGTCGCAGCCGGGTTGGGGAAAGTGTTGGGGCGCAGCAGGTCTTCCACGATGGCAACGATCGTTCGCGCCTCGTTCTCGTTGAAGCGTACGCTAACCTGCATCGGCAGTTGCGAACGCACGACATCCAGATTCGCTTCCCGAATCTCCTGCCGCATGACGCGTTCCAGCACGCTGATAATCTCGGCATCGAGCGCGCGCCAGCTTTCGTCGGACAGGCTGAGCAGCGTTTCAATCGTGCGCCGGTCGAGCGTCAGCGCAGAAATATGCTCGATGTCTTCAATATGCTGTTCGAGCGTGCCGAACGGATCGCGCCGGATGTTATCAATGTAATCGAGGATCTGCCGAGCCAGTTGCACCTGCTGGCGCGCGACGTTCGGGTCCGGCGGGTCATAAACCGGCGCGGTGCTGTCCATGGCTGCCTGCCGCTGGCGTTCCGTTAGCACGGCGCTTTCATACCGCCAGTCGAACGGCGCGCGAATATCCTGCGGCGCGATATCGCCCACCTGAAGCGAGGCAATGTTGCTGCGCCCGGGGATAATCGCGTCGTAGGCAACCACAAGCGTGCTGACCAGGATAAAGACCAGCCCTGCCAGCGCCAGCAACAAGCCTCTGATGGCGTTGAAACGGCGCTCACCCGACGGCGTCGGGTTCTGGTCAAGCACTCGACTGACCCAGGTGCTCATGATTTATGAACTCAGCAACTCACGGACGACCTCGTTGACCAGCCGGCCATCGGCGATACCTTTCACTTTAGGCATCAGAATGGCCATAACCTTGCCCATCTCCTTCACGGAGGTCGCGCCGCTCTGAGCAATGGCTTCACGCGCGAGGTTCTCCACCTCCTGCCGCGAAAGCTGCTGCGGAAGGAAGCGTTCCAGAATTGCCAGCCGTTCGCGTTCGATCTTCGCCAGATCATCGCGCCCGGCGTTTTCGGCCTCGGCGATAGCCTCGCGCCGTGTCTTCGCCTCGCGCTGCAACACGGCCAGCACTTCTTCAGCGCTCAGGGTCTTGCGCTGGTCAACCTCGACCTGGCCAATAGCGTTCAGCGCCATACGCAGCACATCCCGCGTTACCGTATCCTGTTCGCGCATAGCCTGCTTCAGCGCGGCACTGATCTGCTCTCTTGGGTCCTGCATTGTGTACGGACGACCTTTCAGTCAAGAACGGGAGAAACGTAAACCTGAGCCGCGTCGGGATCGTAGCGCTCCATCCACACAGGCGTGATATGGTTCGTGAGAACACGGGGATGCACGCAGCGAACGCGGACGTATGAGTCAGTATACCCGACATTGAGGAAACCGTCTTCGGTCGCGCCAGCGACGTGCTCCCATAACACCTCAGCCTGCCGGCCGATAAACCGCGCCGCAAAGCGGGCCTCTAACTCCGCAGCCAGTTGGTTCAGCCGCGCGGCGCGCGCTTTTTTAACCGCTTCCGGCACATGCCCGCGCATACGAGCGGCGGCAGTTCCGGGACGCTTGCTGTAGCGAAAAACGTGCAGCCCGGCGAAGTCCATTTCGCGGATAAACGCCTCGCTGATGGCAAATTCCTCGTCGGTCTCGCCGGGAAAGCCGGCGATGACGTCCGTCGTAATGCACATATCCGGAACCCGCGCGCGCGCTTCGTTGACCAGCAGGCGAAATTGCGCCTGAGTAGTGCGCCGCGCCATGCGCCGGAGCGTCGCATCGCAGCCGCTTTGCAACGGCAGATGCAGATGACGGCACAGCCGCCTGTCCTGCCAGAGATCGAAGAAGGCGGGCGACAAATCCCACGGTTCCAGAGAGGACAAACGCAGACGCGCAATATCCGTATCGCTCAGAATCGCCCGCACCAGCGCCTCCAGCCCGTTGCGCTCACCACGGTCGTGGCCGTAGGAACCGAGATGTACGCCGGTCAGCACCGCCTCGCGATACCCCGCCGCTACCAACATGCGAACTTCTTCAACCACCTCCGCCAGCGGCCGGCTGCGCCCTTCACCACGCGCGATGGTCGTTACGCAGAACGTACAGGCATTGTCGCAGCCGTCCTGCACTTTGACGAAGGCGCGCGTACGCCCGGCCCAGCCCGCTGCCGCGTCACGGCTGACCGGCTCTAGGTCAAATACCGGAACGGGTTCGCCCGACACCAGCGCCACCAGATCGTCCTTTTCGCGGTTTCCGACGACGCGGACGACGCCGGGAAGCGCTGCATTTTCCTGTGGCGCAAGCTGGGCGTAGCAGCCGGTTACGGTGATTTCGGCTCCGGGATTGGCACGGTTCAGTTGCCGCACCAGTTGGCGACTGCCGCGCGCCGCATCCTGCGTCACGGCGCAGGTATTGACGACAATCCAGTCGGCAAGCGCCGGATCGTCGACCAGTTCATGTCCCTGCCCCTGAAACTGGCGCGACATCGTCTCGATCTCGCTCTGGTTCAGGCGGCAGCCCAACATCCGCAAATGCACTCTCATGACGAACACTTACAACCCGACTTCCATCTCAAATTCAACAGCCTGCCCATCAGGCTTCCGGGCCAACGACCACCAGATCATCGAACTCGACGACAACCCCCGGCTCGTCAAATGTCTGGATCACGACGCCAATGCGGCCATCCCGCAGGCTATCGTCGACCAGTGTTGTACGCATTTCTCCTTCAAAACACCCATCGCTGAAGGTATAGGTGCTCAACGCTCCGGGATCGTTCGGAAGGCACAATTCAACCGGCTCGCCGTTTACGTAAAACGACAGCGTATTGTCTTTTCTGACGACGCGCAGCTCGTTCGTTTCCCCAATCCCCTGCCGGACAACGTCAGACGGAATCCAGGTGCTTAGCTCGCGTTCTTCGCCGCCGGCGAAACGCACGACACGATAATAGCCATCGCTGCTGATCAGGAACTGGTCGTTATTATCGCGATCCTGCACATGGAACATGACGCCAAAACCGTTGTTCAGCGGGCCTTCGACTGCCGTTGCCTTCACACGCAAGTCGAAATCTCCCAGAACCGGCGACGCGACGGTATAAGGCGAAGCAAAGGGCGCATTGCTGCTCAGCCTGAGCACGCCGTCCTCGACCGCAGCGGCAAGCTGGCCGTCATCATAGAGCGACCATTCATCGAGAAAACCGTCGAACCCCGCCGCATACATCACCTCGTCCGGCGCTGCCTCGACAACATAGCGCCAGTCCTCAGTCGCGCGGCTGAGGGCGATCATCCCCACCAGCAGCAGTAACGGGATGATGATCAAGAGCAAACGACTCAACGATTGCCTCCCACCTGAACGCAAATGCCGATTGTAACACAGCCCTAATCGAGCAGTAAACGGCGCGACGCGTCGCGAAGGCGATGGGACAAAAACCAGTCGTACAGTTCGGGCGTTGCGTAAGCCCGGTTCCAGGAATCGTGGCCGACGTCCTCATAGACGGTGAGGCGCACGTCGCCGCCACAATCGCGCAACGCGACGACCAACGGCACGGCATCTGCCAGCGGCACAATCAGATCGAGCGCGCCGTGAAACGCCCAGACCGGCACGTCCTTGAGCACACAAATCTGAGCGGGGTCGCCGATGAACCAGGCGCGACTGCCGCAAACGGGCGCGATAGCGGCAAAACGGTCGGGATAAGCGGCGGCAAGAGCCCACGTGCCCATGCCCCCCATGCTCAAGCCCGTCAGGTAAACGCGGTCGGCATCGACCGGATACGTGGTCTGCACTTCATCCAGCAGCGCCATCAGAGCATCGAGATGATGGCCCCAGTGCGTGTTAGCGGGGCATTGTGGCGAAACAACGATGAATGGAAAGTCGGGCTGTGTGTCCAGAATCTTCGGCAGCCCATGAGCTCGAACCATGTCAGGATCGTCGCCGCGCTCGCCCGCGCCGTGAAGGAACAGGATCAACGGCCACTTCTGCGCCGGGTTCTCTGAAGCGGAATCTGGCACATGCAGCAGGTAGTTCAGGCGAACCCGTTTTGTGATCTGTTTTTCCAAAGCGTGTGTTGTTTGAGGCATGTTGTCATCCCGAGTCAGGTAACAGAAAACGATTATTGCGCCAGCGTCTGCAAGAGCGCTGAAGCCTCGCCTGCGTAAGGTGAAACCATACCGGCCAGGCGTCCGAGCAGGCGCGCAGCCCCGGCAACGTCGCCGGTTTCCATAGCCACACGCCCGGCATAATACAACACGCGCGGATTATGGGGTTCGAGCGCTAGCGCCGCATCAATTTCAGCCTGCCCTTCTTCAATGCGCCCCGCCTGCACCAGCGCCCAGCCCAGCCCGGCGCGAACATCCGCGTCCTGTTGCAACCGCCCGGCGATCAGGCCCAGCGCGTGCAAACCTTCGTCGGTAAGCTGCTGCGCCTCATCCGCATAGAACAGCGCCAGCAGTTCTTCAAAGCGTGGGTCGCCCTCGCTCACCTGCACCGCCGATCGCAGCCAGTACTCGGCGTGATTCAGGTCGCGCAGCAGGCGATAGGCTGAACCAAGCTCCGCATGATAGGCCGGGTTTTCCGGATCGAGTGCCAGCGCCTGCACCAGAGCGTCGACACTGCCTGTAAAGTCGCCGGCATCTCGCAGGTATAGGCCATGCAGGAAATGGATTTGCGGGTCGTCGGGGCTGGCGGCGATGGCCCGCTCGATCCACGGGCGGCCATCCTTACCCTGCCGTCCACGAGCCAGCGCAGTGTAGGCCAGCGCGCGCGCCTGTGTGCCATCAAGCGCCGCCGCGTGGCGAAACGCCAGTTCAGCGTAGGGCCACTGCCCGGCATCGACCAACGCCAGCCCGACTTCAAAACTGACCGGCAGTCCCCGGTCGCGGCGCAGCGCGTCGAGCAGCGCGACGCTGATCTCGACATAGGCGGGCTCGGTCATCGCTTGCCGGAGGTGCGCTTCTCCGGTGAGCGGATCGACCGGCGCGCGGATCAGGCCGAGCTGCAAATGCGCCCAGCGCTCGTCGGGTCCCCGTTCCACCAGTCGTTCCAGCGCCCGCGCAGCGTCGTCCCATTGCTGAAGCTCGATATACTGCTGTGCCAGAAAGCGACCAAGCGCGCTGTCGTCAGGCGATGCAGCGGCGGCGGCTTCCAGATAGCCGAGCGCCCGAAACACGTCGCCCGCCTCAAGCCACAACTCGCCTGCCGTACGCAGCAACGCCGCATCCCAGCCTTCGACGGCGGCTCTGGCTTCAACCAGAAACAACGCCTGCATAATACGCCCGCTGCGGCGCAGGGCATTTGATGTGTCTTCTGAAAAAGCCGGGAGAATATCGGGTGCGGAGGCGTAGCTGAACAGGCCAACGACCGCGACCCACAAAACGAGCAGGGGCGCGTGCCAGCGCAGGCGAGCGGTCATCGCACCGGGCCACTGAGCGCCTTACGCACCGCACCGGTGATTTCTTCAGACGTAAACGGTTTCACCAGATAGTCATAAACATTCTGGAACTTGCCGACGAGCCGGTTAGCGGCGTCTCCATAAGCCGTAATGACGATAATTTTCGGCATCGCGCTGTCGCCCACCTCATCGCGCAGGGTATCGAGCAGCTTCCACCCGGTCATGTCGGGCAGGCCGATATCGAGCAGGACGACATCCGGCTTCAATTCGTAAAAGCGTTCCAGCGCCCGGTGCGCGTTCGTTTCGACAACAGCGCGGATGGCGTTGCGTTCGAGTGTGATGCGGATGAGTTCGGCCAACTCCGGCGTGTCTTCCACAATAAGAACCTGCGGCAGATTGTCGTGCACTTTGTCGAAAACCTTTTCAGCAACCGGGACTGCGGCGTTTTCGGCGGTCGTACGTGAAGCATCCTGACTCTCGTTCCGGTCAATCCCTTCGGCCGGAACATGAATCGCGGGCAGGACGCCGGTTTCCCCGGCGGGGCCGGGCGGCCTCGGCAAACGAACGGCGGCATTCAGCCCCGACTCGCGCGCGTTGGCCGGCTCGCGAGTTTCCTGACTGGCTACATCGCCTTCACGCAAATCGCAAATTTGGTTTTTACCCTGCGCGGAGCGCTTATCCATGAGACTGCCTTGACGTCCCAAGCGAAAGAGGGGACAACTAAAGAGATGTTTCGCGAGCGTCATTATAACATCAGGATTCAGTTGTGACGACTCATAAAATTATGAAAGGCAACAATTCGTTTCGGCCATATTCCGGTCAGATGACGCTCATTGATCTGCCGTCGAGCAATACAGCCAGCCAGCCCTTGCCAGCAGGCGCGGAGAAATACCGCCCATGAACCGCCCGGCGCTGGAATACCGGCACAGCATTCCGCTACGCCATGGTGGGGACTGCACCCTGCTCGGCATTGGCCCCGGCCCTACGCTCTATGCCGAAGAATTTTACGGTCCGGGCCTGATGGCGCAGTACGCGTTTCATGCCGATGGCACGCTGATTGCCTGCGTCGATGAAGGGGATGCCAGCGGCGCTGACATCCGGCCGCTTGAGCTGCCGCCCGATCTCGTGCGCTCGCAGCCCGGGTGGCATACCATGTCATTGAATTTCGCCGGGCCACGTCATCGCGGGCTGGCCGGCCCTGAGCGCCTGCTGGACATAGTGCAGCCGTTGAGCCTGCAGGATAAAATCCATCTGATCGAACGATTCGGGCTGGAGCTGACGCCGGTGCAGCTTCTTGGGCTGGCCGAAAGCTATGTGCTGGCGGAAGCGCCGCTCATGTTTCCCGATGTGTTCGTGATCGCACGGCGCATTCGGGTGGCTTTTCGTATGGATGAAGTCCGGGAAGATGAAGACGGCCAGCCGTATGATTATGACAGCGTTGCGCTGTATCTGGCGGAAATCATCGACCGGCGGATCGAGCGACCGCAATGGCTGCCAGAGGGTGAAGCCACGCTACCCGGCGTTCAGCTTCACCGGCCTATGGATTGTATTGTGTCTGGAAACCTGCTTGTGATTGCAGACGGCGGCGAAGAGTCGCGTGCCAGCCAGTTACACCTCTGGAATATCACGCGCCCGGAACCGGCAAGGCCAGACGACGAGTTACTGAGGAAGTTGTACGGTTGAAGCATTCTGTAACCCGGTGGCTGGCTGCCTGGAGCCGCCCTGCCTCGCGCTGGTTCTTTGGCTTGCTGGTGCTGCTGCTCGGCCTGTGGCTGGCTCCCGCTGAAACAAGCGGCGAAGGCGCGGGAATGGTCGTCGACATCTGCCCGGCAGCCGCGCTGCAAACCCGCCCGTCCATTTTCCAAACGGGCGGTATTATCCTGACGACTTTTGACCGTGACAGTCTGTGGGTTTACGACATCGACCGGAAACGTCGCTACCCGCTGCCCGAAACCGCGCCCTGCGGGCAAAACTGTCACCTGTCGCCAGACTTTCGCTGGATCACCTACTTCAACAATGCCACCAACACTTATAACAAGATGCGGCTCGATGGCACCGAACGTTCGATGCTGGTCGAGTATGCAGGCGACGTTGAATGGTGGTCGCCGGATACACTGCTGATCTGGACGCCGGGACACAGCGCCTATTTGCGCGAAGAGAACGGCACGCAGCGTGATTACCTGCCGGTCAACGGTGTTATCTCGGTTCAGCCGGGCGGTTTCTGGGGGCTGGCCGTCGAGCCTATAGACAACGGATTCAAACGCGCCCTGATCAATCTGAGACAACGCGGCCTGCCGGACACACCGGAGCAGCGCATCGAACTCGGCCCTGAAATTCCGTATTTCAGCGCATCGTCGTGGTCACCCGATGGCCGCTGGTTTGCCTATGTCGCGCCGGGCGCGTTCGACGACACGGTGCTGATGCATGGCAGCGAGATTTATGGCGTGCGCCCCGGCGAAACCGCGCCCATGCAATGGACGCGGCTGACGGAACGTTATGGCGCGACGCGCATCAATGGCCGGTCGGTCGGCAGCCTGAGCTGGTCGCCGGATGGCACGCGCATCGCCTTCTGGGTGACGGAACTGACCGGCAGAAACCCGGCTACCGACACCGGCGATGCCGTCATCCACATCTATGACCTCAACCAGCAGGAGGTGCGGCGCTACTGCGGCTATTCCACCATCGAACATACGCCGGAACCGCCGCGACTGGTCTGGTCGCCGGACGGAACGCATCTGGCTTTCGGTGGCAATATTCCCGATGACGATCTGGGTTATCTCCTGTTGGCGCTGAATGTCGAGACCGGAGTCTTCACGATCCTGAGCGACGGTATTTATCCCGCGCTTGGGACCGCCGATGTGATCGCGTGGGGGCTGCCGCCGCGATGACGACCTGGCGTGTCTGGCAGGCGCTGCTCAAGCCGCCGCAGCATCACCCGCTGTACATACGCATCGCGCGAGCGCCGGCAATCGAGCAATTGCTGGCCCGAGCGCTGCCGCTGACAGCGCTCGTCATCCTTGTCATGCTCTGCATCTTACCGTCTCTCATCAGCGTCGTGCTTGGCTTGCTGGCGGCGCTGCCACTGGTCTTTCCGCTAATTGTCAATCTATATGCGCTGCGCTGGGCCATCACGACCAGCAGCACCGTCGCGGCCCTGCGCGAACGCGGCCTGCACGATCTGTTGTGCCTGACGCCGCCCGGCGCGCTGGGCGCGACCTGGATTGTGGCAACGGCCTGCGTCCACCGCGACGGCGTCTTTCGGCGGCTGCATATCCTGCTGCACTCGCTAATCGGTCTGTCGTTCCTGATCATGATCGCTCTATCGCTGGTCATGTCGACCGGCGTAGAGCCGGCCCGCACGAGCTATGCAGTGCCGGCAGGCTTCTATATCGACGTAATCGGGTTGATCGTGCTGTTCTACGCCGACTATTTTCAGACTATCGTGCTTGGCATCACACTCGGCCTGGCTGTTTCGCTTTCAGAAGCCGATCGCCCAGTAGACCGCATTCTGGCGAGCGCGATCTTCCCGCTGGTCCAGCTCACCCTCTACCTGCTCGTGGGGCTGGTGGGCTTCCGGATTCTGCCCTATCTCTACACCTGGCTTGAGGTCACCAGCGCTGTAGCTTACGTCGGGCTGTTCCTGATCCGTCTGGTGCTGTTGTGTGGACTACGCGAAGCCCTGATCGTGGTCTTGTGGCGGCGTATCGCGCGGCGCGCAGACGCTCCGGAGCAACTCCTGCGCTCTGCCGGCTGGAAACCGGCGTTCCAGGTGCGATGAAGGGTTTTTCCTTTTGCCTCCGGTACGTGCTGCCCGTCCGGCTGAACGCGGATGCGAGACAATCCGTCTATTTGAGAGGCGTGCAGGCTGAATGACGAACGCTCCCATCGTTTCCCTGCCCCTCTGGCGCGCGCTACGCCGCCCGCCCTCGCGCAATCCGTTGTTCCGGCGCACCTATGGCATGCCGGAGCAGCCCTTTCCGTGGTATGTGGGCTGCTTTCAATGGCTGGGCGTGCTGTTCTTTTTGCCGATTTTGGCCATTCCGGGCACGATTTACGGTCTGGGCTGGGCAATCGGCATCAGCCATCTGATCGGCAAGGAGCGCGAAATCGGCCGGTTCGATCTGCTCAGCCTGTGTCCACCAGGGCCGCTGGGAATGAGCTGGGCCATCGCCACCGGCTACCTTTACCATCACCGCACCTTTCGCAATATCATCATGCCGGGCAACCTGCTGTTCCGCGTCCTGCTGATGGCCCTGATTGTCGGCGGCGCAAGCCCGCTGTTCGCCCCGACGATGGCGCTGACGCTCGGCATCGCCGATTTCGCGCTGACCATTCTGGGCGCTGCCGCTGCGCTGGTCATCGATCACGTGCAATCCATCGCTGCCGCTGCGCTCGTCGGCATGACCGCCATTGGCTTCAACGCCAGCCGCGTGAACACGCAGATTGTCGCCTTCGCGCTCTACAGCAGCATTCAACTCATCACCTACCTGCTGACCCTGATCATCGGTTTTGTCATCCTGCCGGTACTGGTAGATTCACTGGGGATAACCGGCACTGCGGCAACCTTTGTGCTGGTCGCTGCCCGTTTGCTCGTATTCGCGACCACCCGCGAGATGTTGCTCGTGCTACTGTGGTACTGGCTGGTCGAACAGGTAAATCCCGATCCGCTTGAGGCGCGCTCCCTGATCGGGAATACGGGCCTGTCCCGCGCTTCCGGCGACCGTATGACCGTACACTGAACGCTTTTGCACACGAAACGGAACTGGCAATGATTCTCTGCGTTACTCCCAACCCCGCGATTGACCGGACGCTGGTCGTGTCTCATTTCGAACTGGGCGGCGTTTTCCGCACTGAGGAAACGATCATGGCGGCGGGCGGCAAGGGCTTGAACGTCGCACGCGTCGCGCAGGCGCTCGGCGCAGACGTGCAGTGTGCCGGCTTTGTCGCCGGTTATTCAGGCCGGTTATTCATGGCTCTGGCCGAGCGTGATGGCCTATCCGGCGTCTGGACTTCGATTGAGGGGGAAACACGATCCTGCATCATCGTGGCCGACCGCTCCCGGCGCGATGTTTCCGTCATCAACGAACGCGGCCCTCAGGTAACTGCCGAAGACTGGCAGCGCCTGTACGATGACGTCACCCAGGCAGCGGCGCAGGCAGACGCGATCTGTCTGAGCGGCAGTCTGCCGCCCGGCGCGACGCCTGAAGGCTATACCGCGCTGCTGCGGGCGCTGCGCGACGCGGGAAAGACCGTCTGGGTCGACACCAGCGGCGCATCGCTGCAGGCAGCGCTGGCCGTCGAAGGTATCCGCGTGAAGGTCAATCACGAAGAAGCGGGCGCGCTGGTTAACCAGCGCGTCGATGGCGTCCGCGCCGCCATTCGTGTGGCACAGGCCATTCAGGAGCACACGCACGATGTCGTCGTACTGACGCTCGGCAAAGCCGGCGCGGTCATGCTATCTGACGGGGACTGCTATCACGCCCGTTCCCCGGAAGTTGAGGCCGTCAGTTCGGTCGGTAGTGGCGACGCCTTTCTGGCCGGACTGGTGACGGGCTATCCAACCTCGCCCGAAACCGGGCTGGCTCAGGCTGTCGCCGTTGGAGCGGCCAATACGCTCATGTACGGCGGCGGGCGCTTCTCCATGGACGACTATCACCGCCTGCTGGATGCCACACAGGTCGAGCGTGTGGCGGGCTAATATTCGCCGTTCTCGCCCCCCGGAATGGCGATCGTCGCCAAAGTATATGCGTCTGCAAGCGCGCCCGCCGTGCCGGTGACGGGCAAACGCTCGCCCGTGCGGTAGTCATACAGCCCAATCCGGATGGCATATACGCCTGCGGCAAGCTCTGGCGGGATGGTCAGGCTGAACGGCTGGCTGATGATCGTCTCATCGGGATCATCCCAGGTCAACGTCAGCCTCTCGACGCGAGCGGGAGCGCCATCGACCTGTGCCAGCGGCGCAACCTCGTCCGACGCGGTCAAATGAATAAACAGCGAATAATCTGCCTCCGGCGTCGCCGCTGCCCGCCAGTAGAAGCGAAGTTCGAGGCTGTCGCCGGGTCGCACCTGTGTTGCGTCCAGATCGTATCCCACCAGATATATACGGTCGCCAAACCGGATCTCGGTTTCGTGCTGCATCCGCCACAGGCGAAAGACAGCCGTGCGCGGCCCGGCTGCGCCCGGCTTATCGAACGTCCGCAGGTGAAGCAGCTCATCGAAATAGGCGCGGCCCGCCCCGGTCTCAAGCGCCGCACGCCACCGCTCCACATCCAGCGCGGCATAGGACATACCCCGCCGCCGCCATTCCTCCACAGGGCGCTCGGTGATGTCGCTGACAACCCACCAGTCGAACCAGTGGCGCCCCTGCAACCCGCTGAAATATGGATTGAACGTTTTGTGATTCGACTGGTTGACGAGCACCGTCCCCGGATCGAGGTTCGTATCCGCCCAGGCGCGCAAATCGATGCGCTGGTCCGGGCGCTGGCGTTCCTGAACCAGCGCCCAACTGGCGGCAAATTGTGGCGCGAAGACAAGCGCCGCCACGACGATGGCCGGCGCAGCCTGTCGCAGCTTCCCCAGACGACGAGGCAGCGCGAACCCGATCTGAGCGACCGCCGTGCCGAACAGCACCGCCGCCAGCGGCGTGCCGGGCAGAATATCGCGCAGGCGGCCGTTTTCGCTCATGACGGTAAAGCTGCTCACGCCCCAGGCGTGGGCCGCCATCGCCAGCGCGCACAGGGCGACCGCGCCGGCGTGCGCTGTTGGGTTCCCCGTACGGCGAGCGATGAAAAACGCCGCCACGCCGGCCACAGCTGCAATCACCCAGGCAACGCCGTTCAGCGGCATAATGGTCGACCACAAATTCTCCAGTAGCCGGCCGGGTGTCAGCAGGTTGGCCAATAACCGGCCTTCCGCCTGCTGTGTCACGTTCATCTCCATCTGTGTCGCGTCATAGACGAACAGGAAGAAAGCGCCAACCAGCCCGACCATGATCGCCTGCACGATCAGATAGCGCAGCGCGCGACGGTCGCGGCGCAGCAGGACGAGTGTCACCACGCCGCCCGGAAACAGCAGAAATACAGCCGGATATTTAAAGGTGACGGCAAGCAGCGCGGCCAGCGTGCTCCACACGACCCAGTGACGCCGTTGCGCGTCGAGCAGCGCAACGACCGCCAGCCAGGTTGTCATGGCGCTCAGCATATACACGTGCGGGTCTGCCAGCGCATAGACGCCATGTTCGAGCGCCAGCGGCGACACGGCCCACGCCAGCCCGGCCAGCCATCCGGCCCAGGCTCCGGCAATGCGACGCGCCGCCAGCGCGACAAAAACGAGCGTTAGCAAGCCGGATAGAACCGACAGCAGCCGGTTGGCATACACCGCGCTGGCAGAACCCGTATATCCGAGTGGCTCCAGCACCCACTGAACGAGGATGTTCTGGACGATGGAAGCCGGCGGATAACCGGCCAGATTCCCGATCGGATCGGCCAGCCCGCGCCAAGCCAGCGCCTGCACGTAAAGCGAAGGCTCGTCGGGATGATCGATGTAAGGCAGGGAGAAGTCGAAGCTGAGCAGTCGCAGGGTAGCTGCCAGCAACACAACCGGCAGCAGCCCGAACCAGAAGCGCCTGCGCGATGGCTCTCGCCACTTCGGCCGTGCAATTTGTAAGCACATGGATTATCTTAAGATCGAATACCTGGTTTCATTCTGGCGCTGGGGCGCAGGAATAGCAAGGGTCGTGATCCCACGCACCGCCGAGGATACCGATGGTTGAACATCTTTCACCGGAGCGCCAGCAGCTAGCGGCTGACGCACAGCCAGAGGCGCGGCCCCTGTTGAGTATTGTCATTCCGGCCTACAACGAAGCGGAAGCCATCACGGCGACCGTCGAGGAATTGCTGCGCGTTCCGGAGCTCAACGACGCCGAAATCATCGTCGTTGACGACGGTTCAACTGACGATACCGCCGAGCGGTTGGCGCACTTCGACCGCATTGTGCTGATCCGCCACCGTGCCAACCGGGGCTATAGCGCGGCCATTGCCACTGGAGCCCGGCTCTCAAAGGGCGATTACATTCTCTGGTACGATGGCGACGGCCAGCACCGCCCGGAAGACCTGCTGAAAGTAGCCCGCTGTCTGGTCGAGAACAATCTCGAATATTGCATCGGCGTGCGTGCTCTCGGCAGCGCGGAACCGCGCGAGCGCCGGTTCGGCAAGCTGATCCTGCGGATGGCGGTAAGCATCGCCACCAGCCAGCCGGTCGGTGACTTTAACTCCGGGCTGCGCGGTTTCCGGCGCGATATCCTGCTCCGCTACCTTCATCTGCTACCGACCGGCTTTGGCGCGTCTACCATGACAACGCTGCTGATGCTGGAACGCGGCCACATCGGTCAGGAAGTGCCGATTATCACGCGCAGCCGCATCGGCAAAAGCTCCGTCAGGCAATTCCGTGACGGCATGCGCACCCTCATGATCATTCTGCGGATATTCCTGCTGTTTAAGCCGCTGCTGTTTTTCGGGGCCATCGGAGTGTTCCTGATCCTCGGCGGCGGCATTTACGGCTTTGCCGAGGCGATCACCCAGCGGCAGGGCTTCCCCGTCTTCGGAGCGCTGATCATCATTCTGGGCGTGCAGTCGTTGTTCTTTGGCCTGCTCAACGACCAGATCAGCCATATGCGCCGCGAACGTCTGGACTAAGATGCGTCGAATTACGGGCGCTGCCCGATCCGCCAGCGCTTCTCCACTGCGCCACCTGCTCAATAGCAAATTCAATCAGGATGTGCTGTGGAATGTTGGCAGTCTGGCCTTTCTGGCCGGCGGCGGCGTGCTCATCAACCTGATCATCATGCGCTTTCGCGGTGAAGCGGCGCTGGGCGTCTTCAATCAGGTCTATGCCTTTTATATCGTGCTGTCGCAGCTTGGCGTTGGCGGATTGCAGCACTCGGTTCTGAAGCACGTCTCGTATCATCAGGACGACCGCCCGCTCTGCGCGGACATCACCACCAGCGCGCTGCTGCTGATCCTTGCCATCACCCTACCGCTGATTCTCGCCAGCGTGGCGCTGGCCGAGCCAGTCGGGCGGCTGCTCAACAGCCAGCAGGTCGCGCTGGGCCTTCAGCTTGCCGCGCCGGGCCTGCTGTTTTTCGCGTTCAACAAGGCGTTGATCAACACGCTAAACGGCCTGCGCCACATGCGGGCCTATGCGGTTTTCCGCTCGCTGCGGTTTGTCCTCATTCCGCTCGTCATTGTCGCCGTTGTTGCGCTTGGGCTGGAAGATGCCTGGCTGGCGCTGTCACTGACCGCCGCCGAAGTCGTGCTCTTCTTCGCTCTCGCGGCCTATGTTTTCGGGCGCGCCGTGCCACTGCGCTGGCCACATAAGGCGAACAAGCGCTTTGCGGAACACATCTCTTTCGGCGCTCGCGGTCTGCTCAGCGGCATTCTGCTGGAGCTGAACACGCGGGTAGACGTGCTCATGCTTGGGTTTTTCACTACTGACGCCACAGTCGGCATCTTCAGCTTCGCAGCCATCATGGCTGAAGGTTTTGCCCAGCTTCCTCTGGCCGTTCGCTGGAACGTTGACCCGATCATTGGCCGGTACTTTGCGGAAGGCCGCCATGACCAGATCAGCGCGCTTGCCCGGCGTATCCGCCGTGTGTTTTACCCGATCATGGTTGGCGTTGGTCTGGTCGCAGTCGGCGTCTATCCGCTTTTTTACCGGCTGATGACTGACGGCGTGGAACTGAGCGCTAGCTGGCAGGTTTTCGCCATCATCATGCTCGGCGTGACGCTTGGCGCGGGCTACCGGCCCTTTTCGGGCCTGCTGCTGCAAGGCGGCCGCCCCGGCAGTTATACCGCTTTTGTCGTCGGGCTGGTGTCCTTCAACGTCGTCATGAACGTGCTGCTGATACCCAACTTTGGCCTCTACGGCGCGGCAACCGCCACGATGATGACGCTGGGCGCTGAAGCGCTGCTGTTAGTCGTGCTCGCCCGGCGCATGTTCGCCGTACGTCTGTGAGACACCAGTTGATACCCGGTCACCGGGAGGAAGGGCCCGGCCCTGACCGGCATCACCATAGCTGATCGTGGTTGCGTACTCCGCGCTTCCATGCCAGCATATGGCTGAACAGCTTAGGTCAGATAAAAGCCCGCTTTCTGGAAAACGGTCTTAACGACAGGGAGTTATTTCCAGCTCTGTAATATAATGATCTGCGAATTACAAATCTAACGGTGAAGTTTGGATAAACCTCAACTTGCCCAAAGCCGGACAACATGTTAGGTTACTTCATGAGTTCGCCGCCATTCTAAATGGTAGATTGAGCCAATCTTAATGAAAGACCACATCACTTTACCCGCCTGGCGCGAGTGGGCAGTTTTCGGCTTGAAATGGCCGATTCTGCTTCTGTTCGCGGCGGCGGTGTATGTTGTTCGTCTGAACAACGGCGTTGCCGCCCCCCTCAACAGCCTGCTCATCCCCCTCATCATTGGTTCAGCTGCCAATGCGCTCCTCGCCGCCGTCCTGCTTCTGCGTATCAACGCCGCTGTCGCGCCGGCCATCATTCTGGGCGACCTAGCGACACTAGGCGCGTTCACGGTGTTCGCACCCTACCCGCTGCTGATCGTCGGCATGGCTAGCGCGCTGCTATTTACCGGCATGCTGCGTTTGAGCGCGTTTGCCACCGCCCTGCACGCAGCCGGCTTGGTTCTGATTGTGGTCGTCGCTGCGCTGCTGGGGCAAGGCGCCACAGACCAGTCGCTCATGACCGCAGGCGAGTTCCCACTGATTCTGCTCAGCCTGATCGCGCTGGTCATTGTGGCCATTGCCGGCAGTTTCACGCTGGAGCGACAGATAAGCGCGCAACAGAAGCACATCATCGCCTTGAGCAAAGGCGAAACGGAAGAGCTGAACCAGATGCGCGAGCGGTCGCGGGCGATTTACGAACTCGCGACGACCATCAGCTCCACGCTGAATTACGAGCGCATTCTGAACGCCGTTCTCGAAGCCGGGCATGTTGCGTTGAAGCTGGGCGATGAAGGCGCGCTAACAGCCGCCGTGCTGTTATTCCGCGGCAACGAACAGGGCCTGTATGTCGCCGCTTCCCGCCGGTTCACACGCAACGACGAAAAGGTTATCGTGCCGGGTACAAAAGGCATCATCGGCGAAGCCCTGCGCGAAGCGACGCCGATTTTCGCCAATAACATCAGCGAGGACCCGGAGCTGCAGTATTTCACCGCATTCCAGTTTGTGCGGTCGGCGCTCTGCGTGCCGCTGCGCGCCGGGTACGACAATTACGGCGTACTGCTTTACGGCAGCGACGAGGAAAACGCCTTCGACGAAGAGCAGGGCGAACTGCTGTCGGCCATCGGCAGCCAGGCGACGATTGCCATGCAAAACGCCGTGCTGTACAACAGCCTGCTGCTCGAAAAGCAGCGCATTGTCGAAGTCGAAGAAGACGCGCGCAAGAAGCTGGCGCGCGACCTGCACGATGGCCCGACCCAAACGGTATCGGCCATCGCCATGCGTATCAACTATATCTCCCGCCTGTTGGAGCGCGATCCTGCACAGGTCCCCAGCGAACTGCGGCGTGTCGAGGAACTGGCACGCAATACCGTTAAGGAAATCCGGCACATGCTGTTCCTGCTGCGCCCTCTGGTGCTGGAAACGCAGGGCATCGGCGCGGCGCTGCAGCAACTGGGCGAGAAAATGCTGGAAACGCACAACCAGAAGGTCGCCGTGCGGCTTGGCCGGGATGTCGAAGGGCTGCTCGACGCGCACAAACAGGGTGTGCTCTTCTATATCGTCGAAGAAGCGGTCAACAACGCCCGCAAACACGCCAAGGCAGATCTGATCACCGTTACGATGGGCCGCAAGGACCAGATGCTTATCTGCCAGATCAAGGACAACGGCGTCGGCTTTGACCCGCAGGCGGTGAACACGAACTATGAAAAGCGTGGTAGTCTGGGCATGGTCAACATGCGCGAGCGTGTCGCCCTGCTCGAAGGCACGTTCCGCATCGACAGCGCGCCTGGCAAGGGAACAACGGTGACCATTTACATCCCGCTCAAGTCCAAGCCAGCGCACCAGGTCGAACCGGCGAACAGCAACGGCAAACCGTCGACAAAACTGGCGATGGCGGTCACTGAGCGTTACGATGTTATGCGTTAGCCGTCTGCGAGCCTTCTCACTGCCATCCGCATGAGTCCTTCCGAACTTGCCGCTCTGCGCGGCGAACCCAGTTACGTTTGGCGCGCCGGGCAGGAACGCCGTCTGGCCATGATCGCGCGTTGGGCCGCACTGGATGACGCTTGCGTACTGATCGCCGGTTGCGGCGTTGGCATGTATGCCGGTGAAATCAGTCGTCGTTACCGCGCGCGCGTGGAAGCCTTCGATATCGAAGCAGAGCGCGTGGCGGAAGCGCGAGAACAGACGCCCCACGCGCTAGTCGCCGCCGCCGAAGCCATTCCCTATGCCGACAACCTGTTCGACACCATTCTCTCGCACGAAGTGCTTGAACACGTGCAGGACGACCGGGCAGCCGTGCGCGAGATGGTGCGCGTTCTGAAGCCTGGCGGTCGTATCGTCATCTTTGTTCCCAACCGCTGGTATCCGTTTGAAACACACGGCCATTACTGGCGCGGCCAGTACCACTTCGGCAACACGCCCCTGATCAATTATCTGCCGGATATGTTGCGTGACCGGCTCGCCCCCCACGTGCGCGCCTATACCGCGCGGGGATTGCGGCGGCTGTTCGCGGATACGCCCACCCGCGTCGTGACGCACTACCGGATCTACGGCGGTTACGATAACATCATCGCCCGGCTGGGCGCGCGTGGGCGTATCCTGCGCGATACGCTCTACCGGCTGGAAGGCACGCCGCTGGATACCTTTGGCTTATCGCATCTGCTGGTTGTGGAAAAGGCCGGTTAGCCCGATCCGGTTTCCCCGTTGCAGAGGCCGCGATTCAATCGAAGAAAACCGGCAGGTGGCCAAGCGCCACGATATTCGACCACTTGGCGCGGTCGCCTTCGGTGAAAATCGCCGCCTCGACGACGACATTCGCGCCCACCTTGTCCATAATCAGGCGCATGCCCTGCAGGGTGCTGCCGGTGGAAATCACATCGTCAACCAGCGCGACCCGCTTTCCGGCGACCAGGTCGCGGTCTTTTTCATCCAGATACAGCGTTTGCGTCTCGCCGGTTGTGATGCTGAGCGTTTCCGCACTGAGCGCGTCACCCATGTAGGGCTTGAGGGATTTACGGAGCACCACGTAAGGCAGGTTCATTTCCAGCGCGAGGCCGTGCGCCAGTGGAATGCTCTTGGCTTCCGGCGTCACCAGCACTTCGACCTCATATGGCTTCAGCGCCTTCGCCAGTTCCCGGCTAACGGCGGATACCAGTTCGGTATCGCCGAGGATGTTCAGGATGGCAATCCGTACACCGGGCTTGATGGCAAACAGCCGCAGGTCGCGATGAACGCCCGCAACCTCAACAGGATAAGTCTCGTAATCTGCGCTCATGGAAGCTCCGAAAAGGGGTTGTGATCCAAAAACGGCGCTATTTTAGCACACTTGGCGCGTGATTACGGGCCTCATCGACCATGACATCCCCGACAATGCGGCCATCGACCAGCGTGATGACGCGATCGGTGCTGTTGGCGATTTGCTGGTCATGCGTCACGACGACTACCGTCGTTCCCGATTCGCGGCGAATGTCCTGAAGCGCCTCCATGACCATCGCGCCGGCCTCGGTATCGAGGTTGCCCGTCGGTTCGTCTGCCAGCAGCAGCGGCGGGTTATTCGCCAGCGCGCGCGCAATCGCCACACGTTGCTGCTGCCCGCCCGACAGCTCGGATGGCCGGTGATGGAGGCGGTCGCCCATCCCCAGCAGTTCCAGCAGTTCGCGGGCGCGTTTCTCAGGATCGAATTTGCTTTTGCGCGCAAACTGGATCGGTAGCGCGACGTTTTCCAGCGCCGTCAGCGTCGGGATCAAATTGAAGAACTGGAAGATAAAACCGATCTTCTCGTTGCGAATTTCGGTCAGTTGATCCTCGTTCATGTTGGTGACGTCGATGCCGTCGATCTCAATCGTCCCTCGTGTCGGCTTGTCCAGACCGCCGATCAGGCCCAGCAGCGTGCTTTTGCCGCTTCCCGAAGGCCCGACAATGCCGACCATTTCTCCGGCATAGATATCAAGGTTGACGCCGCGCAACGCATGCACGACAACCTTGCCCAACGGCAATTCCTTGCTCAGATCGCGGGTGCGGATCACGGTTCGCGAATCGGTCATTTCACCGCTTATCTCCATCTTCTCCTGCGCGTTCATGGATGCTTTGTTATGGCACACTTTATTTACGCAGGAGCGCGGACAAGGTTGCACTTCCCGTCCCGCATTATAACGCCTTTAGATTTGCCGGAACGCAAAGCCGGGCTTCGGTGCCCGGCCTGTTTGCTTATGTATGAAGTTGTCAGAAGCGATGCATTAGCTGAGGTAATCGCGCAGGTTATGCGCCAGACGTGGATGACGCAGACGACGCAGCGCCTCTTTTTCTAGCTGGCGAATACGCTCACGGCTGAGGCCAAACTTGTTGGCGATTTCCTCAAGGGTATGCGGTTCACCGCCACCCAGCCCAAACCGAAGTCTCAGGATGTGGCTCTGGCGCGGTGTCAGTTCGCTCAAAACCTCTTCAATCGTTTCCTGGAGCAGATGCTGGGTTGCCGCTTCTACGGGACTCGGAGAGTCCAGATCCTCAATGAAGTCGCCGAATTCGCTATCGCCATCATCGCCCACGGGACGTTCCAGCGCAATCGCGTGCTGGCTGGCGTCCATCATGCTGCGAATGCTTTCCGCAGGCAGTTCCATCTCGGCGGCAATCTCTTCCGGCGTCGGACGACGGCCGAGAGATTGCTCAAGCGACTGGGCTGTGCGGTACATCTGGCGAATGCGTTCGGTCATGTGGAGAGGAATACGGATGGTGCGGGTTTTTTGCGCGAGGGCGCGGGTGATAGCCTGGCGAATCCACCATGTTGCATAGGTGCTAAAGCGATTGCCACGCTTGTAGTCGTACTTGTCGACCGCGCGCATCAGGCCGACATTGCCTTCCTGAATGAGGTCGGGGAATGGAAGGCCCTGGCCCATGTAGCGCTTGGCGATGCTGACGACGAGCCGCGTGTTCGCGCGCCCCAGATGCTCTCGCGCTGCCTGCCCATCCATAATCAACCGATCAGCGTGCAAGGCCAGCGCCTCGTTGTAGAGTTCGGGGTTTTCGCGCATTTGCCGCAGGGTTTCGCGCGCCTGCTTGCCAAGTTCGATGCGTTTTGCGAGTTCAATCTCTTCCTGGGCTGTCAGGAGGGGTTCTTGCGCCATCTGGCGGAAGTACAGCCCGACCGGGTCGTCTGCGGAGACGGCGTTGATATCGCCAACGCCCGGGTCTTGTAGAATTTCCTCCGGCTCAAACTCCATGTCGAGGTCGTCCACCATCATCAGACGGTCCGGCGCTTCACTCTCCTGACGGAGTTCAATGCCGAGTTCGTCCAGTTCGTAGAGCAGAGCCTCAATCGCGTTTACATCGTCACCATCCTCATCCAGCACCTCTAGCACGTCTTCGAACGTCACGTAGCCGCGTTGATCGGCCCTTAACAAGAGTTCTTGTATCACGCGAATTTCCTGCCTCCTGAATAGAGACTGGTTGATACCTTTGTTCGTGCAGGGCGCACAAACCCGACAGGAGTGAGTCAACTGTCCTATTCTAGCATAGACCAACGGGATTTGTGAATTAATCGTGAATAAACGCACACTTGAGCGAAGATTAACGATCGTTTTGCATAAAAGACGCGCCGCCGTCAGCCTTCGCCGTCAACAGGGCCGCGCCTGTAGGAGCGCGGCCCTCTGTGCTATCGGGATTATTATGGCCGGCAATCGCCACTCAGTTCCAGATATTCGGCGTTGATCCAGCCCGGCGAACCGCGAAAGTCGATGCGATACCAGTTGCCGGCTACGCCGGTCGCCCGCAGGCGCTGGCCATCTTCAAACGTCCAGCGGATGCGCGCCAGCAGACTTGGCTCGCGGCGCAGATGCAGGCCGTTAAAGGTCGTGATCACTTCACAGTTCGTTAGTTCGATGACCGCCGCCGGGTCGGCAGGCGCGAAGGGGTCGTCCTGACCGACCGGGCTGCCATCCGTCGCCAGACAGTCGCCCATCGGCGTGACATGCAAGGCGGAAATCCAGCCCGGCGAACCGCGGAAGTCGATGCGATACCAGTTACCCGCAATGCCGGTCGCCGTGAGAATCTGGCCGTCCTCAAACTGCCAGCGAATGCGCGCCGTCTGGCTGGGTTCACGGCGCAGGTAAAGACCGTTCACCTTGGTCACCACCTGACAGTTCGACAGTTCAACCACCGTCGCCGGATCGGCAGGTGGAACCGTGATGTTAGCCAGTGAAGCGCCTGCTGCCCCTTCAGAAGGCAGCGGGCCGCCGGGAGGCGTTAGCATGACGATGCCGGCGCGCGGCACATCGGCGCAGGAATAGCCATCGATGACCGTGCCAACAGACGTCGCAGTGGCTTCGGGCGACTCCGTCGCTTCCGCGTTGGGGGACGACGGCTGCGAGACTGCCGTCAGTCTGGTCAGCGTGCGGCTCAGATCGTCCGCGCCGAGGAACAGCACATCGCCCTCCCCACGCAGGCAAACCCGCACCGGCGTACGGAACTGCCGCCACGTCTCCCCTTCCGGAAACATGCCGACCAGATCAACGGCGTGAATGACGTCGCGCTCAATCGCTTCCTGATTGCCGATCTCGGCCAGCGACGTGATGACATTGCGATCCTGAACGATCATACGGCAATAGACATTGCCCGTCAGGTTGCGTGTCTCATCGAAAATGTTGTTGATACTTCCCGTAATGATCAGCGCGTTCTGCGTGACGTTGGCCGCTTCTTCGCAAATGAACTGCGTTGTGTTCTGAGCCATGACTCCGGTCGCGCCTGCAAACGTCAGGGCGCACAGGGCCAGCACAAACAGCCATCGTTGTCGCATAAGAACATCCTCCCAATGTGCAGACGGCGGCATTATAACGTGAAATTTGTAAAGCAACTTGCGCGAATGCTTGCATTCGCCCGAAAGAGCAAGGCCGGCATGTTGCTGCCGGCCTTGAAGCCCGCGCGAATGTAGCGCAAACGCTCAGGCATTAGGGAGCAGGTTCCCCCTGATCGCGGCGTATGTAGTTCAACTGCGATAGCGCCCGCACCTGCTGGTCGGCGCGATAGCTGCTGCGAACAAGCGGGCCGCTTTCGACCCAGCGGAAGCCCATCTCAAGCCCGATTTCCCGAAAGCGGTCGAATTCTTCCGGCAGGTAGAACCGTTCTACCGGCAGATGTTTCTTGCTCGGCTGCAGATATTGGCCGATGGTCAGAATATCAACGCCCCGGTCGACCAGATCCTGCATCACGCTAACCACTTCGTCGAACGTTTCGCCCAGACCGACCATGATGCCACTCTTCGTCAGCACCAGCGGGTCCATGCGCTTGGCGTTCTCCAGAGTCGCCATGGCCCATTCATAGCGGTCCTGCGGCTGCACCTTTTTGAACAGACGCGGCACGGTCTCGACATTGTGGTTCAGAATTTCGGGCTGCGCGTCCATGACGATCTTGAGCGCCGCCTCGCTGCCCTTGAAATCCGGGATCAGGACTTCGATGCTGCATCCCGGCTGAAGCTGGCGAATGCGGCGAATGACCATTGCGAAAATCGGCGCGCCGCCGTCGGCGCGTTCATCGCGGTTGACGCTGGTGATGACGACGTGACGCAGGCCCAGCGCGCGCACGACTTCGGCAATACGATTCGGCTCGGCCCAGTCGAGCGGGCTGGGGCGGCCCGTCTTGATATCGCAAAAACCGCACGAACGGGTGCAGGTATCGCCCATCATCAGGAAGGTCGCCGTGCCACGCCCCCAGCACTCGCCGATATTGGGGCACTGCGCTTCCTCGCAGACGGTGTGCAGGGTCTGCCGCCGCATCAGGTTATAGACGCGCTCATAGTTTTCGCCATGGGGGGCGCGCACTTTGATCCACGGCGGACGCCGTCGCGGGTGCGCCGGATCGGGTTGCCAGCCCGGACCATCAGCCACGGGAATGGCATTCGGTTGGATGAGATCGGTCACAGTAAGTCTCCGTATCGCTCAACACGGCGATTATAACGCGCTCGACCGGCAAAGGCCTGTCTTGCCAGGATCGAGGTCACGGCATCTGCTGGTAACTTAGGAACCAGTCTTCCGTCGCGGCGGGCGAGTCGAAATAGTCGCTCCAGGGCCGGGCGCTGCGCTCGACAATTTCGCGCAGGCTCTCCAGCCGCGCCGCCGCCGTTTCGCGCAGGAAGCGCGCGCGCTCTTCGGGCGACAGCGTAATCGCCTCTTTCCAGATCGCCCTGCCGCCCAGAAAACCGCTCGCGCCCGCCGCGCACGCCACCTCGACCTGTTCCCGAAAGACATCGTAATCGACGCCCGCGCTGAGCAGCACCCACGGGACCGGAGAGGCTTCGGTAAGCGCCTCGCATGCCCGCTGCCAGACCGCGCGATCCGGCTCATGGCGGACATCGACGGGAAATTCCAGTTTGAGCACATCGACGCCAAGCCCGCCCAGTCGCCGGGCAGTCTCCAGCGCCAGTTCAGGGCGCTGCGCGGCAAATTCCGCGCTGCTTTCCGGCACGGCATCGTTCAGGCTGTAGAGCAACGGCTCGACGAACAGCGGCAGATCGTACTGGCGGCATTGCGCCGAAATCGACCGGACGGTTTCTTCAACCTCGCCTGCCGTGCCGGCTTCAGGATGATAATAGACCAGCAGCTTAACCGCCGACGCGCCCAGCCGCTTGATCTTGTTGATCGTCCAGCCGTCCATAAAATCGACCCGGCGCTCGGTCGGATTACCGGCGTAGCCTGTCTTTTCAATCGCCATCAGCAGCCCGGTGTCTCCGGGCATGTCCAGCGCCGCCGCTAAGCCGTAGATCGGGTCGAGCAGCACGGCATCGACATACGGCGCAAGCGCGACCACCACATCGCGTTTGATCTGAGCGGCGGTTTCATAAGACGCATCCGGCGGAAGCATACGGCGGTAGTTGCCACGCTGGTCGAAGGCGAGAATCGAAAACCGGTTGCTGTTGCTGCTGGTCGCCTTAAGTCCACGCCAGACCCCCGGTGATGTGCTGATGCCCATGTTGTTCACGCCTTTTTCTCTGCACTGCGAATATACCCACAGTATAACGCGCACAGCCCGCGCGGCATACGCGGCAGCTTTCCGGCTGGTGGAAAGCCGGCTTGCCTGCCCCGCCCGTCTGCGCTACCCTGCTGGCTGATTCAGCCTGTATCTCAGCCTAGGTGCGAACAAAGGTGGTTGGCATGACGCTCGGAATTGGCATTATCGGCGCGGGTTCCTATGGCGAGGAACATGCCAAAGCCATCCGCGAACTGGCGGATGTCCGTCTGGTGGCCGCCTCGCGAACCAATGCGGCCGCGCTGGAGGCGTTCGTAGGCCGCTACGGCGGGCAGGGCTACACCGATTATCGAGCGCTGCTGGCCGACCCAGCGGTTGACGCGGTCGTGATTGCCACGCCACATCACCTGCACACGCCGGTCGTGGAAGACGCGGCGCGAGCCGGCAAGCATATTCTGCTGGAAAAACCGATGGCCCCTACGCTTGAAGAATGCGACCGCATTCTGCGAGCCACCGCCGAAGCCGGCGTAACGCTCATGCTGGGGCATGTGAACCAGTTTGCGCTCAGCTACCGCACGGCCAAAGCGCTGCTCGAATCCGGCGAGATGGGCGAGATTATCCTTGGTGTCAGCACCATGTCGAAATTCTGGTTCGAGCCGAACCGGCGCGACTGGCATCTGGACCGTGCGACCGGCGGTGGCATGTGGATGACCGCGGGCATTCACTGTCTGGACAGATTGACGTGGCTGGTCGGCAGCCCCATCACGCAGGTTTCGGCGCAGTTCGGCACGCGCTACCACCAGCAACAGGCTGACGACACCGGGCTGATATTCGTGCGCTATGCCAATGGCGTGGCGGGAACGATCGTCAGCGTTGGCTATTCGATTGGCGCGCCCAAACACTTAACCGAACTGACCTGTACCAAGGGAATGCTCAATATCGACTACGTGAGCGGCGTGAGCATTGGCCGCGACGAAAAGTGGCAGCCGGTTCCCAACTCCGGACTTCAGGATTGGATGCACGAAGCGCTGGTGCGCGAATGGGAAGCGTTCATTCGCGCCGTCTGCCACGGAGAGCCGCCCGCCGTTTCCGGCGAATACGCACGGCACATCATGGCCGCTGTTTTCGCCGCCGAAGAGTCCTCGCGGATGCAGCGTGAAGTGAGCGTATCATAATCCCCTCATGACCGACTACGCTTATCGCTGGAACCTGAGCCAGCTTTACCGCCTTGAGGAAAGCAACCTGATTGTGCCGGAACCGGCGCTGGCCGGCAACAGCCTGAGCGTCTGCTTCTGGTTCAAACCCGATCGCCGTCTGGACGTGCGCGTGCTGCTGTCTCAGGGCGATGCCGAACTTGACAGCAAAGGCTGGCGCTTCTTTCTCGACGATCGCCGCCTGTTCTTCCGCGTTGTAACCGACCGGCAACAGACAGCAGAACTCTCGACACCCGTTGGCGACAGCGATGAATGGATACACATCGCCGGGATTATCGACTGGCAGACCGGTCGCATTTTCGCCTACCGCGATGGTGAAGCCACAGGATGGCAGCCCGGCCCTGACAGCATTGATCCGAACAGCCCCGCACCAGCCGGCCTGCCGCTCATCATCGGTGGGTACACCGATCCGGCGGGCGGCCATTTCGATTACACGTTCGGGCGCGGCGGCGATGGCAGGCTGGACGACGTGTGCCTGTACCGTCGCGCGCTGCAAGCCGCCGAAATCGCCAGCTTTTTGCCGCCGAACCGCCAACCGCCGGATGCCACGTTCAACCTTTCCACATCGTCGACCGTCGCTCCGGCGACCATTCAGGCCCGCGCAACGTCTGTCGACAACGCGCTCGGCTGCTTCTGGGATTTTGGCGACGGGCAACGCGCCTTCGGGCCGGAAGTCGCGCACACCTACGCCTATGCCGGACAATACGCGCTGCGGCTAACCGTACTCGGCGCAAATCATGTCGAAAGCACGAGCGAGCAGACGGTGACGCTGGCGGGCGAAGCCAATCCGCTGGTTTACACGCCGGTCTTTATCAACGGCGAGGAAGGCCATGCCTGTTATCGCATCCCCAGCATCGTGCGCGCTAACAACGGCGACCTGCTGGCTTTCGCCGAAGGCCGCGTCGAAAGCTGCAGCGACTCGACGCGAACCATCCACATCGTCATGAAGCGCAGCGCCGACAACGGCGCGTCTTGGTCGCCGCTCCAGATAATCGGGCGCAACGTGATTGACGGCGTGGAATATGCCTGCAACAACTGCTCGCCGGTTGTCGACGCCCGAAGCGGCCGCGTGCTCGTGTTGTTCAATCAGGCGGAGATGTCGGAATGGGATCTGGCGCAGGGGCGGGGCGACAGCCGCATGATCTGCGCCGCCAGCGACGACCACGGACATACCTGGCGCTACACCGACATCACCGCACAGGTTCACCGGCCCTATCGCCCGGAAACGGGCAGCAACCCACTGGAGGCGTGGCGCGTCCAGCGGCCTACGCTGGGTCATGGCCTGCAGCTTGCACGACCGCCACACGCCGGGCGACTGATCCACGCAGGCATGATTACAGTCGGCGAGCGCAGCGTCTTTCAGTCGCAGAACTATCTCTTCTGGAGCGACGACGGCGGCGAAAGCTGGCAAATCGGCGGTGTCGCGCCCGAAATCGGCCTGAACGAAGCAACGCTCGCCGAACTCGAAAACGGCGACCTGCTCATCAACAGCCGCGCGTATGCGGACGAGAAACCGCGCGGCTTTCGCGCCGTGACCATTGCCCGCCTTCACAATCACGGCGTAACCTTTGGCGCAACACGCCTCGATACCGCGCTGGTCGATCCCGCGGTGCAGGCCAGCCTATTACGCTATAGCTGGAGCGATGATGCAGCCACCGGCAGCCGGAGCCGCCTGCTTTTTTCCAACCCGGCCCATCCCCGCGCGCGCCTCAACCTGACCGTGCGCTTGAGCTACGACGAAGGCCAGACATGGCCCGTCTCGCGTGTGATCGACCCCGGCCCATCGGCTTACAGCGATCTGGTCGTACAGGCAGACGGCAAAATCGGCGTGTTGTACGAACGCGGCAATCAAGGCGGCATCTGGTATGTATCCTTTACCCTCGACTGGCTGACCGGCGGGAAAGACCGTGGCCCGGCGGTGATCTGAGAACAGGAGACGCCATGCGTCTGGCAACATTCGTCGTTGAAGGTCAGGAACGCGCCGGCCTCGTGCTGCCCCACCCGGCAACCCAGAGCGATTGGGTGTTCGATCCGGCGCTCGTCGAAGCGCGGCTGCAACTCTACGCTTCACGCGGCACATCGCCCTATGCCGTCACCCGCCCGCCGGCTCTTGGTGCGCCGTGGCCGCGCGATATGGTCGGGCTGCTGAGCGCTGGCGATCGAGTAACCAGCGCCCTGCGTCGTCTGGACGATTTTCTGCGCCGCTTTCTGGAACAGGCCGACGCCTATATTCTGCAGGGCGCTGGCTGGCCGGTCGCGAATGTTCGCCTGCGCGCGCCGGTGCCACGCCCGCGTCTCTTTTTCGGACTGGTGCAAAACAGCCCGACCGTGTGGCGCAATACGCCGGAAAGGACACATCTCAATCTGTTTCCACAGGGCCACCAGCGCCCGCAAGGCTCGGTAATCGGCCCGGACGACCCGATCCTGCTGCCGCCGACCGAACGGCTGAACGGCGGTTGGAACCCGGAACTTGGCGTCATCATCGGCAAGGGCGGGCGCGACATTCCAGTGGGAGAAGCCATGCGCCACGTCGCCGGGCTGACCATCGTTTCGGACGTCACGTTCGACTATTTCCGGCAGGACATGAACCGCCAGCCCGGCCCGCATGACTGGTTTGAAGACGCCATGTCCTCCTGGGGCGATAAAAAATCGGACGCGCGCACGCCGATGGGCCCCTATCTGGTGACGCTGGACGAGATCGGCAATCCCTACGACCTGCTGATCTACACACGTCAGGATGGTCTGCTGCGCGACCGCTCGCATACCGGCGCGATGAGCCTCGGCATCGAGCGCACGATAAGCTGGCTGTCGTCTTTCCGCGAGTTACACGCCGGCGATGTGCTGCATATGGGCACGATGGGCTACGACGGTTCGCCCGTGAACGAAACGATGCTCGCCAGCGGCGAGTCGATCATCGAAAGCGAGATCGAGAAGCTTGGGGTGCTGCGTAACCCGCTGGCGCTGCTGCGGGATGAAAGCGAACGGGAGCGCAGGGTCTTCGTCGCTCCGGCAGTTGCCAGTCTGGTCGATCAGGGTCGCACTGCCATCGCAGCGCCCGATCAATGGACACCTGCCGACGCACGGCACTTCTGGACGGTGTTCGGCAACCGGCGCGACGATACGACGCTGCCACAACGGCCCTATCCGCGCTTTCTCAACGCGCCTGCGACAGCGCTGGCTGCGGACGGCCACTCGGTCGTGCTGCCGGCGCGGGCGACATCGTTACGTATTGCCTGCGAGCTGGCCTGCGTCGTTGGCCGGCTTGCGTCATGCGTCGAAGAGGACAGAGCCGAAAACTATGTGCTGGGTTACTGCGTCGTGGCGGCGATCTACGACTCATCGTTTACTGACGCGGTGATCGAACCGGCGACGCCTCAGGAACGCCATCTGCCTGCCGTCTACGCTCGCTGGGGAGATGGCTTCAACATCATTTCGTCGCCGCTTGCGTTACCGGCCGCTGAAGTCGTCGGACGCAATGGCGTCATCGAGATCGACGGCTTGGGCGGCGTGACCGGCGAGACTTCCATCTACCGTCATCAGCCGGCGCAGGTGCTCGCGTATATCTCGCGCTATATCACCCTGTTTCCGGGCGATGTGATCGCGCTTGGCCCGCTGGCTGAAGTGATCCTGCCTGAAGAAGAAACACGCGAGGCGATCCTGCGTGGCTACGCGCAGATTGATGGGATTGGGAGCGTGCGGTTCCAGATCACGCGAGGCCAGTAGCACTCGTGCGCTTCCAGCCAGGCGACCGGGGCTGCACGGGATGTTGCAGCCCCGGTGTCACTGGCAATGCAGGCGATTGAAAACCTGCCCCCATAAGTCCCGTATCCTCACACTCTCCCCACTTACGCCCCAAAGCAAGACTTCGCGCCGGGAAAGGGATTCGGAGCGAGGAGCGTCCTACATCGCTGCCAGTTCGGCAAAGCCGGCCTCTTCCAGCTTCTGCTCAAGCTGGTGTCGCCGGTCGGAGGTCAGCGGCAGGTTGGGCAGGCGGGGGTCGCCGCACTCGAAGCCCAACAGGCCCATGACGGCTTTCAATGCGCCAGGGAAACCGACCTCGATCATGGCGGCGGTCACGCGGTTGGCGCGAAGCTGAAGTTCCTGCGCTTCCGCATACTGCCCGGCCTGCACAAGCTGCCGGATACGCCGGTATACGCCCGGCATGATATTCAGCGTCGAGCCGATGCCGCCGTTCGCGCCCATCATCTGTGCGTACAGAAACTGCTCATCCATGCCGGAAAGCAACGTCCAGGGGGCGCGCCCCAGCTCGATGATCCGCCGCAGTTCAAACATATTCGGGCCGGTGTATTTCGCCCCCGCCAGATTGGGTATCTCCTGCACCTGACGCAGCAACGCCACCGCGTCGATGTTCGGATTGAGTAGATAGACGAGAAAGGCAAGATCCGGCACGCTGGCGGCAATCAGATGGAAGTAGCGCCGCAGACTTTCGGGATTGTCGTACAGCGGCGGAAGAATGCTGCTGACGCCGGCTGCGCCGCACTCACGGGCATGCCTCGCCAGATCGACAGCATCGTCCGCCGAAACCGCACCGACATGCACCAGCACCGGCACGCGCCCCTTCACCTGTTCCAGCACCGTTTCGACGACCAGCCGGCGCTGCGCGACGGGCATAAAAATCCCCTCGCCCGTAGTGCCGCCGACATAAAACCCATCGACGCCCTTGCCGATGAGATATTCGACGATCTCGCGCAAAACTGTGACGTTCACCTGACGATCAGGCGTGTGCGGCGTAACCAGCGCCGGCCAGACGCCCTCGAATGTACGCATGAGATGGCTCCTGTCTTACACGCACCGCTTTACCGGTAGCGCCAGTACACAGTCAGAACGGACACGGCAACGCAGAACGAAATAACGCATTGCCGGGTATAACCCCATTTACCCGTTCAATGGCTTTCCGCGGGTGCTGGTGCGGATAGGCAATCACAAAACCAGCCGCGGATCAATGGCATCGCGCAGGCCGTCGCCGATAAAGTTCACACACAGAATCGTCAGCACCGTCATCACGGCGGGCGGTATCCACATCCACGGAAAATCCTGCAGGATTTCGAGATTGCGTGCGGCTTCCAGCATGTTGCCCCAGCTTGGCGCTGGCGGCGGCACGCCCAGCCCCAGAAAACTCAGCCCTGCTTCGATGAGGATCGCTTCGCCTACGCTGAACGTCACCAGCGCGACCAGCGGCGCAAGCACATTAGGCAGAATATGGACGAAAATGATCCGCAGATTCGGAATGCCAAGTGTTCGCGCGGCCAGCACATATTCCTGCTCGCGCAGCGCCAGAAACTGGCCATGAACCAGACGTGCGAATTTCGGCCAGCTCAATAAGCCGATGATGAGCACGATGCTCCACACGCTGCGCGGCAGCATCGCCGCCAGCGTCAGCATAATGACGATGCTCGGAAAGGTCATGACCACGTCGGTGAAACGCATCAGGATCATTTCGACCCAGCCGCGATAGTAGCCGGAAAACGCGCCGATGGTCAGGCCAACGGTAGCCGAAATCGCCGTCGCCATCAGGCCAACGGCCAGCGAGATACGCCCGCCGTGAATCGTGCGGCTCCAGATATCGCGCCCGATACGGTCGGTTCCAAACCAGTGTTCGGGGCTGGGCGCGGAGGCCCTGGCCCGCAGGTCCATCTGCTCGTAGGGATAGCGCTCGACGGCGGGCGCAAATATCGCCGCCAGCGCGATCACGGCGAGCACGACGATCGCCAGAATCGCCAGCCGGTGGCGTGCAAAGCGCCGGAGCGTTCGCCGCAGCGGCGAGTCGGCGCTGCGATGCAGGCGGCGTAAGTCGGTCATGTCTTCGGCCAGTGTCGCGCTCGTGCGATCAATCGTCACATTAGTCATAACGAATCCTCGGGTCTACGACCGCGTAGGCCAGGTCGGTAGCGAGGTTGGCCAGCAAGACGGCAACCGCGATCACCAGATTCATGCCCATCAACAGCGGTACGTCGCGCCCCTGCACGGCATCCAGATACAGCGTCCCCATGCCGGGCCAGCTAAAGATCGTCTCGGTAAAGACCGCGCCGACCACGAGGCCGGGAATGCTGAAGCCGATGACGGTGACCACCGGCAAAATCGCGTTGCGAACGATGTGTCGCCATATGATCCGGCGTTCCGGCAATCCCTTGGCGCGAGCGGTCGTCACATAATCCGACCGCAGCACTTCCAGCATACTGAAGCGCGTATAGCGCATGTACTGCGCGATGTATTGCAGGCTCAGGATCGACGCCGGAAGGATCAGGTAATAAAGGCTGTCGAAAAACGTCGGCGTCCGGTCGACCGGGCGCATGCCGCCCGATGGAAACCAGCGCAACTGAATGGCGAAGATGTACAGGCCAAAAATGCCGGCGATGAAAGCGGGCATGGAAATGCCCAGAAACGACAGGCCGGTAAACGTGAAGTCCCAAAAAGAATACTGTCGCAGCGCGGTGAACACGCCCAGCGGCACGCCGATCAGAATGCCGATGATCAGCGCGGAGCCGATCAGCAGCGCGGTGGCGTTCAGCCGTTGCAGGATGAGCGGGCCGACCGGACGCCCGTCGACAAAACGAAAGCCGAGGTCGCCCTGCAGCACCTTGCCCAGCCAGTTGAGATAACGAACCGGCAGCGGCTGGTCGAGGCCGAAACGCGCGCGTAGTTGCTCGACCGCCTCCTGCGTCATCTGCCCTTCCGAACTCATGTAGTAGTCGACGATATCGCCCGGGGCCAGTTCGATCAGCAGAAAGATGATGATCGTTATCGCGATGAGCACCGGAATGCTGAGGATCAGCCGTCTCAGCAGATATTTGAACACGCCTCTGCTCCCGCCCCTATGAAAAGTGACAAACCCGGTGAGGGCGGGCGCTGCCCGCCCTCACCGCTGGCAACTACAGGTCAGTCATTACCGCCGACCGACCACAGTTCGGGATGATCCTCATACGGGCCACCGCCCTGCGCGGGGAACCAGTAGAAGTTCTCCAGATCGTCGGACGCGACACCGAAGCGGATCGACGTCCACATATAACCTTCGAGCGCGTTCTGGTTCTGGTAGGCGCAGGCGTCCTGCAGCAACTCGACAAACCGCTCCTCGTCGATTTCGGACTGCGCTTCCTGCAGAATAGCCTCAAGCTCAGGGAATGCCGGGCCCATCAGCGTGTCGCCTGATGTCACGTCATAGCCGCCGGTCATGTAGAACTGGTACGGATAGACGAGCGTCGCGCCAACGCCACGGTAGGACAGGTCCCAGCCCTCGCCGCTATAGAAGTAGGAGTTGTAGGTCGGCACATCGACCGTGACCGGCTGTACGTTGACGCCAACTTCAGCGAGGAACTGCTGCATGGCCGCCAGCGCGTCCAGCGATTGCTGGTCGGTGTAGTAGGTATGAACTTCATAGGTCTGGCTGCTGTCCCAACCCGCTTCTTCCAGTAACTGGCGCGCGAGGTCAGGATTATAGGCGTAGTCGTTCAGCTCCTCGGCCGGAGGATGCAGCGCGGGCAGCGCCGAAATGCAGGGAACCAGCTCGACCGTGCCATCGTAGACGGCCTCGGCAATCGCCTGACGGTCAATCGCGTACAGGAATGCCTGACGCACGCGCACGTCGGCAAAGGCCGGGTTCCGGTAGTTGAAGATAAGGTAGTTGGTCACGCCCGACGGCCCGGAGTACAGAACGAAGTTGGGATTATCCTGCATACGCAGGGCCACGTCGGCAGTCACGTAAGTGAAGTGAATATCGCCGCTCTCCAGCGCCAGCACCGCCGCCGTCGCGTCACGGAAGTAGCGGTTGATCAGTCGGTCGAGCAGGGGCTTGCCGTTCCAGTAGTTGGGATTCGGAACGAGCGCCCAGAACTGGTCGGCCTCGAACTCATCGTGCATGAACGGGCCGGTGCCGATGGCCACCGTATGGAACCAGTCGGTCGTCTGGTAATCCGCCGGGTTAAGGTCGGCCAGCGCGTGTTCCGGCAGCACCCACACGAACAGCAGGCTGAACGGCAGGCGCGGATTCGGCTGGACGAATTCAAACTCCAGAGTCGTGTCGTCTACCACGCGAATGCCCGCGATCTCATCGGCCTCGCCAGCCAAATATTCAGCCCCGCCGACAAACTGATCGGCAGTCAGTTGCGAGAACGACGGGAAAGTGGTCGCGGCATCCGGGTGATAGGCCAGCTCCAGCGAAAACTTGACATCTTCTGCGGTCATGGGTTCGCCGTCATGCCAGAGCACACCTTCGCGCAGTTTGATCGTCCACAGCGTCGCGTCCTCGTTTGGCGTCCATTCCGTCGCCAGTTGTGGCGTGAGCGCGGTCGAGTCTTCATTCCAGCTCACGAGCGTCGACCAGATCTTCGCCAGCCAGGTACGACCCGCCGTGTCCATATAAGGCCGAACCTGCGGCGCGCCACCCGGCCCGACATCAAAAGCGCCGATCAGGACATTTTCGCCTGCGTCCTGCGCCTGCAGCGTGCCAAACGAGAGCGACGCGACAAGCACGACAAGAAGAAATATTCCAATACGTTTCTGCATGGTCTTGTCTCCTCTAGTTTCCGGAAAACATCCAGTTCACTTCAGGTTGCGTCTGCCTCTCATCACCTCGCTTTCCGTGTGCATGTGGGATGGTATGCCGCCGGCGTTCAGCGGCCCAGATAGCCAAGCTTGGCAGAGATGAGCCGGCCAGCCCAGCAGATGGCTTCTGCCAGTTCCCGGTCGCGCTCTGGAAACACGCGCGAAATGGGGCCGGAAATGCTGACGGCAGCGACGACTTCCCCGGAATAATCGCGGACAGGCGCGGCAACACAGCGGACGCCGATTTCGACTTCTTCATCGTCGATTGCAAATTGACGCTCGCGGATCGTCGCCAGTTCGCGCTCCAGCTCTTCCACGCTGGTGATGGTATGCGGCGTGAAGCGCCGCAACCCGCGCCGGGAGACCACCTCGCGCCAGCCATCCTGCGGCAGAAAGGCCAGCAGCACCTTGCCCAGAGCCGTACAGTGTGCGGGCGCGCGTTTGCCGATCCGCGTATACATGCCCTGCGTGTGCAGCCCTTCAATGCGGTCGATGTAGACGATCTCGCCATCGTTGAGGACGGCGAGATGCACCGTCTCATTGACCTGCTGCATCAGCGCCTTCATGACCGGCATGGCCTGCATGCCAAGATTCATGTGGCCGATCACCGCGCCGCGAAGCTGTAAGGTTTTCAGGCCAAGTGTATACCTGCGTGAATGCGGGTCGCGCTCGACATACTCCAGTTGCACCAACGTGTCGAGCAGGCGGTGCGTCGTTCCGAGCGGCAGACCGCTCATACGCGCCAGATCAGAAATAGCGAGAAAATCGTCGGCGCTCCCAAGCAGTTCCAGCAATCTGAATGCTCGTTCGACCGACTGTACGCCAGCAACCATAAGTCCATCTCAGATAAATATTTTTTTGCTATGTGGAAACTTAACGCAGCTTGTGGCAGAGCGTCAAATGGTTTTTCCACATAATGGAAAAGAATTGCTGCTATGGCGATGGTAGCAATCGCGGCTCGCGCGACAGCTAGAGTACAGCGGCGTCGTATTCCACCCAGGCCGTGTTAAACGAAAAATCCTCGAATGAGGGATCGGGAAGCGGTAGACCGAGAACGCGCGACGCCAGGATTTCACCCGCCGCGGGCGCGGTCATAATGCCGTGGCCGACATGAGCGACGGAAACGAACAAGCCTTCGAGCGCCGGATGCGCGTCGATGATCGCGCGTTCGCTTTCATAGGGCTGGCGCTGGCCATCGTCCAGAATACGATAGGCGGCGCTGCCATCGCGCGATACGTAGTAGCCGATGTTGTGGTGCAGACTGCGGAGATAGCGCCCGTCGGCAAAGCCTTCACCGGCGCGGTGGCCAAACTGCCGCGCCAGCAGCGCCAGCGTGATCGACGGAAAACGCGGATCTTTTAGCGGCTCGACCGGGAACACGGGTTCCACCAGAGCGTCCCCGCCATCATTACGGTATGGTTCCAGACTGCCCTTTGCCCGCCAGGCGTATTCCCAGCCGAAAATCGCGCCGGAACCGGCTTCCGGGCGCACATGAGGAAATGGCGGCGCGCCGATGATCATTGGCGCGTGACCGGGAAACGTTTCATGTCGCCAGCCCGTCGTGAAGCTCTGCCTCGGCCTGACGACGATGGGCAGATCGACGCCCGCCGTCCGCGCAATCGCACCGGATCGCGCTCCGGCGGCAATGACGACAGCCGGCGCGGCGATGAACCCTGCCGGAGTCTGTACGCCAAGGACTTTGCCGCCGCCGGCACAGACCGAGACATCCGGAACGCCGAGCAGGATGCGGGCATTGCCGGCGCTCTGCGCGAAACGATAGATCAATGCGTTCGAGTCCAGCCACCCGGCGACCGGGTCGTATTTCGCCGCAATGACGCTCTTGCCAAGCCAGGGAAAACGGTAGACCACTTCGTCCGCATCGAGATATTCGATATGGTTCAGGCCCAGTTCGTGCAGGCGGGCGACATCGGCGCGCAAGGTCGCCGCATGTGCCTCGTTCATGGCGCAGAACAGATAGCCCTGCTCGCGTAGCGCCAGCGCCTGCCCCGCGCCTTCGCCCAGATATTCATCGGCCTGATGAAAAACCTCGACGCTGCGCTCCATCTGCTTCGCCATGCATACGGCAGGCCAGCAGGTCCGGTAACACTCCAGCGACGCCAGCGAACTGCCCGCCCCCAGCCGGTCGCTCGCTTCGATCAACACGAGCCGCAGATACGGGGCAAGACGGTGGAGCGCCCAGATGGCAGCAGTTCCGGCAGGCCCACCGCCGATGACGATGACATCGGCAGTGGGCGGCAGGTCGTCAGGGCCGGGCTGAACGACAAAGCGGGAAGCGGTCATGGATGAACCTCTCCTGGCGCGGCGATGCGTAAAAGCTAACGCGCTTCGCCGGAGCGATCAAGCAACGTCTACGTCACCCCAATGGAGCCATGATCGCCTCAAGCTCGGAGAGTGGAATTTCGACCTGTTGCGGCCCGTAAACATAGGGCGCAACCTGATAGGGATCGAAATAGAAAATGACGCTGTCTTCGGTCAGGACGAAGTTACGATAATTGGCCGAATCCATCGATGCGCCATCGCGAATCCAACTCTCCTCCAGATCGGGCAGCTTCTCGATCAACTGCGCCTGCGCGATTGGCGCGATGATCGCCAGCGGATTGTTTTCGGGCGGAAAGACCTGATTGAAACCGAGTTGAATGCCGTTCTCCAGATCGAAGGTCATCGTCTTGAAGAACGAGTTTGGATGCGCGCCGCCGGTATAGTTTGAAACAGTCAGCAGCAGGCTGGCAATCGTGTCCGAGTGATAGAAGACATCGCTGGAAATGTCGAGGTAAAAATTCATGACACGCCCGGCGGGATAGAGCGTATCGGTGCCGAGTGCGAGGATTTCCTCGCGCTGTTCGCGCACAAATTCATCAACCGCATATTCGATGGCCGGCAGCTGCGCGGCCAGTTCCACCGGATACTCGACGTTCATCTCGATGATGGTCGTCGCCTTGCACGCAGCTTCTTCCGCATCCCAGACGCCGCCCTTGGACAAACAGAAGTCTTCGAGCGAACCGCTCTGAGCGCTGGCAGCGCCAGAGGATAACAGGCAAACGGCCAGCGCAAACGAAGCACTCCAACGCAGCAAGCGAAACATTATCATCTCCTTTTCGAACGTTCGTTGACTGACAGGAACAGTAGCGAAGAGAGCGAGGCCTGTCAATCGAACCACGTGCTGGTCGCAAGCTGCCAGCGATTAGTTAATGTACGGGCTGTCGATTTGCAGGTACAATTACGGTTGTGGTAAATGTCATATCGCGCCTCCGATAGTTTTTAGTCTGGCACTTAGAGCCGATCCACTTTCTCTGTTTTCACTCACAGCCTGGACCCGCAACCACATTAGCTGTACCAGGAACCGAAAGCTTTCGAACCCGTAATGATGAAATCACTTCTGCGCTATTTAGCGCACGTCGGTCAGATCCTGCTGGCCATTGCAGCAGGCCAGTGGTTTTTCGCGCGGAGAACCTGGCAACGTCAGGTTATCGTGGGGGATAACGAGCGCATCTTTCGTTCGCTGGTCAATAACCTGCCGGGTATCGTCTTCGCGCTGGACGAACACGGGGTCATCCTGCTGGTCGGCGGCAGCGGCCTTAAAGCCATCGGCGTTGACGCGGCCCGTTTTATTGGCCGGCACGTCAGTGACCTGTATCACAATTTCCCGAACATTCTGGAGGACTTCCAGCGGGCGCTGGCCGGCGAAACCTTGCTGTCGAGCATTGAGATGGTCGGGCTGACGTTTGACGTCTGGTATTCGCCGCTGCGCGATGAAGCCGATGGCAAGATTTGCGGCGTCATCGGCATTGCCACCGATGTCACGGAGCGACGCCGCGCCGAAGACCTGCTGCAATATCAGGCCAGCCTGCTACACAGCGTTTCGGACGCCATCATCGCCATCGATATGTCGTTCCGGGTTCAAAACTGGAATGAGGCCGCGGAACAGCTTTATGGCTGGCAAATGGATGAGGCTTGCGGGCGGCAGCTTCAGGACCTGATCGTGACCGAAAAGCCACACGCGTGGGAAAACGAACTGATGCGCCAGACGACCGAACACGGCTTCTGGAAAGGCGAGGTTCGACAGCGCCGGAAAGACGGGGCCGAAATCGTGGCGCTCATCTCAGCCTCCATATTGATCGACAACGACGGCAACTCGATGGGGCTTGTCATCCTAAGCCGCGACATCACCGAACTGAAACGCGCTGAAGAACAGGCATTGGAACTGGCGGTCGAACGCGAGCGTATTCGCATGTTGCGCGACTTCATCGGCGACGCCTCGCACGATTTTCGCACGCCGCTGTCCGCCATCCACACCAGTGTTTATCTGCTGAAAAAGAAACAGCCCGAACTGGCACAACAGCCACATCTCGACGTTATCGAATCGCAGACCAAACAGCTTAGCCGGTTGGTAGACGACTTGCTCACGCTGTCACGTCTGGACAGCACAACGGATTTTGAATTCAAACGGGCAGACATCACTGCCTTCACACGCGACGTCGTGGTCGCGCTGCGACCGCTGGCCGAAACACGCAATCACAACCTGATCCTGGAAACGACGAGTGTTCCGATTTTTGCCTACATCGACGCGCAGGAACTACGCCGCGCCGTGTCCGGCATTATTGTCAATGCGATCAACTACACACCGCGCGGCGGCATGATTTCAGTAAGCACCGAAGCGAACTCGGAACGGGTCGCCATTCGTATCAAAGACAGCGGTATCGGTATCGCGAGTGAGGATCTGCCGCGCATCTTCGACCGCTTCTACCGGGTCGACAAAGCGCGGGCCGTGGAAACCGGCGGGACGGGACTCGGTCTGGCGATTGCCAGCAAAATCGTGAGCGTTCATCGCGGCGAGATCACGGTCGAAAGCAGCCCCGGGAACGGCAGCGTCTTCACAATCTGGCTGCCGCTTGCCGAAAGAGCCGGTTAATCCAGTTGGTCTTGCAGCCAGCGTCCAAAGCGGGCATAGACCGAATGCGCCGCCCACGCTTCCCATAGCCGGGCACGCTCGTCCGGCAGCATGGCCGAAAGTGGCTTGTCGTAACCATCCGGAATGAAGATGCGCCAGAGCGCCGACCATGCCTCGGGACACGGCGTCTGATCGGCGAAATCGGCCAATAGCCCCTGCCCGTCCTGCTCGACAAAACTGGATAAACGGCCAGACGCATCTACGTAGACGAGCGCATTCACAAACCGGCACCGCCGTGAGTGGTGTGGCTGGACGAGGCTTAGCAACCCCTCAATCCCGATCGTACGCAAAACATATTTCGTGTACGGCCCCGGAAAGCCACCGAGGGCATCAATGCTGAAGCCGGTGTCATCGATAATGACGGGTGCGTTCGCCAGCTTGAACGCTTCCAGCGCCTTGATGCGGGCGACCTCCTCAACCGTGTCCGCCTGCGGTTCGATCAGAGCTGCGTGCAGGTGTCGCACCTCGATCCCAAATCGAGCGAGATGGGCCGTAATCGCGCCAACCTTATCCGGGTTTGTCGTAACCAGAGTTATCTGCTGCGCCATGGAAAATATCAATCCGTGAACATGCGACAACAATGAAATTCGTGAAAAACCTGTGAAAGTTAAATGTTTTAATGTACTACAGCCACCAAACAGGTATAGTGAATTGAGGAACGATTGCGCCGATTGATCTTACCCAACCGGCTGCCAAACTGCATGTATCCAGGGAGAAAGCCTTCATGTTTGAACTTGTCGACGACCTGAGCACCGAGGATCTCGAAACGTGGCTCAGCGAGATGACAGCGCCCGTCGAGTATCTCGGCGATGGCGCGTTTGCAGTGACCGCTTCTTTGATCCCATGTGACGAGCCGGGTTCTGACGTCGACAAAGTTGACATTGTCAAGGACAATAAAGTCATTGAAGGTGTTATCTAGCGCTTATTCTTCGCTTGGTGAGAGTCTCCATCGCGCTTGACCCGCCGCCAGAAGCGGAAGCGCAACCGGAAAGTCAATTCGGAAGGATTCGCTGTGGGCATTAGAGTCGAATGGGATAATGACGAAAAAACGGTCATCCGCTACGTCTACGAAGAACGCTGGACGTGGGAGGATCTTCATTATGCGCGCAGCCAGGTGCGTGAATGGCTGGACACCGTTGACCACCGGGTAGACGTTATTGTCGATGTGCGAAATTCCCGTCTGGTACCCAACGGCGTGCTGGCGCAAGGACGGATGTTCGCCTCCAACGCCCCTATCGCCCACCGCAATGAGGGGCATACGATTGTCGTCGGCGCGAACAGCCTGATGCGTTCCATGTTTGAGATGTTTGGTAAGGTTTACAGCCGGCTGTCCGACGAACTAGAGCTTGAGTTTGCTAGTTCGCTTGAAGAAGCTCGGGAAAAACTGCGTCGCTATCAGGAATCGGCCGGTTAGGCAGCGCCTTCTCGACAATCCGGTAGAAAAACAGGGGCGATATGCTAAGACCACATCGCCCCTGTTACTTGGAACACCTGAAAACGCCTAATTCAACTCGCCGTGTGGTTCGGCGTCCTGTTCCATCGTTTCCGGCCAGACGACACTCGGAAGCGGATAGCACAGGTCTTCAAATTTCTTCGTCAGGCCAACGACCGTTTCACTGTTGCTGGCGTAAAACTGCTTCAACCGCACAAGTTCATTCCGGTGCAGTTCCGTGTAATTGCGCCCCGGATCCTGATGGTTATAGAGATAGTCGTACAGAATGCGGCGTAGCGCCCTTTGCGAGAGCACCAGCGGCGAGACGACTGTCAGATAAATGCGATCGTTGCCTTCCAGCAATGTCGGCAGGCCAATGCGCGAATACATGCGGTTGAAAGCGATCAGAATATCAAGCCGCCGGAGCGAGCGATCGCCGTAATACATCTCGACCATGTCTTCCCACGTCGGGGGACGCCCGTGACGCAGGCCAAAGTCAAATGCCAGCTTGAGCAGGTAGTCGTACGGGTTGCCTGAATTGACGTCATAGTAGACGGTATGCTCAGGCTCACCAGAAGTCGGATTGAGCGGGCGCAGCAGGCGGCGGTCGAGTTCGTCGGTGATGTACGACGAGTCGCCATAGAACCGCACAGCGATGCGCCGCTCGTTATAGACCTTCAGCAACGCCGGATGCCGGATAAGCGCTTCGATACCTTTTATCAGAAATTTATGTGCCGTCTGCTCACGCTTGCCCTGCTCGGCGGAATAAACCGGGACAAACATACGTTTCAGGCCATGCGCCGCCAGCATATCGAGCAGCGAGGCGAAATTGACCAGCACCGTTTCCAGATAATGCGGCAAGTAGCTGTTGTCGCGCGGCGGCGCATCGAAATATTTGCTGATGTACCAGCGCCGCGTGCCGTTCAAAAGAAGCGAGATACTGAGATCGCGCGGCTCGACAAGCTCCCGAATCGCATCGTCGGGAAGGTTTAGAAACGTGTGTTCATCGGGGACGTTGAGGGCGACCATACGTTATTCCGCTCAATCAGATAAAGGGCACCCACGTAGCGGATGCCGCACACTTATAAAAAGGTGCCGCTACTGTCCGGAGCTTGCGCCAGACAGCGCAGAACGTAATCTTACATGGCGTTGGATGACTATACAAATTTAGAATTGGCGATAATTGCTATACTACTTCCTCCGACAAGGGTGTTCAGTCCCGCTCCACGTTACCTTGCGGTCATGCCGCCAAGCAAATCGACGTGCAGATTATTGTCAGACAATTGTCCTATTCTTGTCAACAGGTTGGCATCAGACCATTTTGATATTTCACAGGCATAGCCATCCCTGTCATCGCAGCAACGTGGTATGATGGCGCGCTGAACGTTTCCGCATCCAGACGATCGAGTAATCTTTCCGCATGTCCTCACACGGTCTGTCGTATCAGCGCGCGCTGCCGATTATCATTCTGACGTTCGTCGACGTGCTTGGGCTGACGATTGTTGTGCCCCTGCTCCATCTGTACGCTTCGGTTTATAACGCGACGCCGCTGCAAGTCGGCCTGGTCGCCACGGCGTTTCCGCTGGCGCAACTGATCGGCGTCCCGATGATGGGCGCGCTTTCCGACCGCTATGGGCGTAAGCCGCTGCTGCTCATCAGCCAGATTGCGACCTGCATCAGCTTCCTGATGCTCGCGGCGGCGACATCGCTGGAGATGGTGATCCTGTCGCGCGTCGTCGACGGCATTTTCGGCGCGAACTTCGCCACCGCGCAGGCCGCCATGACCGATTTGACCGATGAAAAAACGCGCGCTCAAGGGCTGGGACTGACGGGCGCGGCCTTCGGCGTGGGCTTCATCTTGGGGCCGGCCATCGCGCTCTTCGCACTGGAATTCACCGACAGTCTGGCCGCGCCAGCCCTCACGGCAGCGCTCTACTCGCTGATCTCGATTTTTCTGACCGTGTTCATCTTCCGCGAAACGCTGCCCGCAAGCCACCGAAAAGGCGGCAAGCCGGATCTTATGCCGGTCCTGTTTAACGCCATCCACATGCTGCGCCGGCCACAGATCAATCCGCTTCTATTGCTGATGTTTTTGCAGCAGATTGCGTTCTTCGCCTTCGAGAGCCTGCTCGGCCTGTTCATGCTCACGCGGCTGGGCTTTCTGGGAACGGGAAGCGCGCTGGTATTCATCTACATCGGTTTCATTCTGATCTACGTCCAGGGCCGCCTGATTGGCCGGTGGAGCCGCCGCTACGGCGACCGCAAAGTGATGATCATGGCGCTTGGCCTGCTGGCGGCAGGACTGCTGCTCGTCGGCCTGACGCCGGAACAGCCGCACCCGCTCTATGTCCGGCCCCGGGCCGCCGCCGAACTGCAAGAACTCATGCCGTCATCTACCGAAGCGATCATCGGCGATATCGAAACGCCGTTGCCCGACGACAGCCGCCGTGGCTTCGGCGGTTTGGGCTGGTTCCTAGTCGCGCTGATTCCGGTCGGGCTTGGAGCGGGTATGCTGCGCCCGGCCCTCAACAGTCTGATGACCAAGCGGGTTCACCCGCGCGAAACCGGCGCGGTGCTTGGCGTCAGCGCGTCGTTGAGCAGTCTGGCAAACGCGATTGCCCCACTGGCCGGGGGATGGGCCTTTCAGATGTATGGGCCGAGCGCGCCATTCCTGGCCGGCGGAATGCTGCTGGCGCTGCTGTTCGCGCTCAGCCAGCGTCTGGTACGCCCTGCCGAGCGCGACGTTGAAGCCAGCGCCGTCACCTGAGCCCCGGTGAGCCGTCGATCGCAGCCTGCAAAGCGTTACATGCCGCCCCCTTCCCCATAAGCGTGGCCTTTCCATACGCCAATGCTTTGCAGCGTAACAGTTGGCACGCCTCGCATGACATGCTTCACGCCTATCAGCGTGGCGAATAACAGCCTCGCCCTGCCGTATCTGCATTCCAATCGCATTCCACAATGATCTGCCGCTGATTTTGCAGCCCGTGCATCCTACCGTCACGCACTTTCACAGCTACGGCTCCGCCGGGTGATGTTACGGTTATGCAACACCGAAAATGTAATTCAACATGAAATTTATGAATTTCATAAACCGGTTATAATCCGCCCCCGTGCCGCGGCTTCAATCCCGGCAATGCAGGCAAGAATTATCTCACCATTGACACCTTAACGGTTTGCTGGCACTATCACAATTATACTGAAGCAAAGATTGGACACGGGTGAACTGGAAATCCCTTCAGTTACCGGGTCCCGGAAACCAGCAATATGAACCTAAACCGCACTCGCTTTCTCGCCGCTGCCTGCATCGCTCTCCTTTTCGTTATCGCCAACCCGCTTCTCGCCGAACCGCTCCTCCTGCCCGGGCTTGGCGTAGTCGAAGTCGACAACCTGCAGATTGTCACGTTTGAGTCTGGGGACGACTGGGAAGAATACAGCAGCCCGAATGGGGTCGATCTCAGCATTGAGAATGGGGTTTACCGCGCGTATACCGCCAATCCTGGTTACGTGTGGGGACTGAATGACGTCGAACACACGGATGTCGTCGTTGAAGCCGAAGTCACACCGCTGACAATCTATACGGAAAACGGCGCTGGCGTCATGTGCCGGGCCGATACCCGGAACAACGGCGACGGCTATTATTTCATGATCAACGCCAACGGATACTTCAGCATCCGTATGGGTCAGGGGAACGATATCCCGGCGCTGGTAGACTGGCGGCGCTCAAGCGCGATCAACACCGGTCTGGACCGGAATGTGATCCGCGCGGTCTGCCTCGGCAATGAACTGGCAATGTATATCAACGGTGAACTGGTCGCTCTCGTGCGGGATTCAACCTACAGCTCCGGTTTTGCCGGTCTGGCCATCGCCGCCGGGAGCAACAGCGTCGACATGGCTTTCGACAATGTGACGCTCTACGATATCACATTGAGAACGCCAACCACGCCGGCATAAGCGTAGCGCTCCGCCAGCAGGCTGACACACAACAGAGACAATAAAAGAGACCACCGGCGATTCACCGGTGGTCTCTTTGGTTCAAGTTGGGCCGGCGTTATTTGTTCTTCACCGGCGACGGGAAGCTCTCCTGACGGCTTGCCGATTCCTCCGGCGGCGTATTTTGCGGATAGCGATCGGACGCGGAGGCGAAGGTCAGTTGTCCGGCATCCCGCTCTACCAGAATCGGATCATCGTCGATGGGCAACGCAGGAGCGTCGAACAGATTCGGGTCCTCGGTGATGTCTGACGTGAAGACGACAACCGGCGCGTCGCACCACCAGGTCGGCGCATAGTCGGGAATGTCATTATTCGTTAGCAGGCGCGTCATGCCGGTTTCGATGTCGTAGATATAGATGTCGTCGTCGCCGTCCAGATTTGAGTTGTAGGCGATCAACCGGTCATCTGGCGACAAGGCAGGGTTCACCGCATTGCCCTCTGGATCGGAGATGCGCCGTACATTGCCGCCATCGGCGTCCATCATGTAGAGCGTGCTGTTATCGCCGTCGCGATAGGACTGGAAGACAATCGTCCGTCCGTCCCGCGTGTACTGCGGCCCGTGATCGTCGCCAAGGCCATCGCTCAGCAGGCGCGTTTCCAGCGTGTCGAGATCCAGTTCATAGATCTGCCAGAAGCCATCACGGTCGCTCTGGAAAACGATCTTCCGCCCGTCATAGGACCAGAATGCGTTAACGTCGTTGGCCTCGTGATCGGTCAGTCGCGTTTCAACGCCTGTTTCGAGGTCAAAGACGTACAGCTCCCAGTTACCATCACGGTTCGACTCGTAGACGATCCGCTCGCCGGTGGGCGACCACATCGGATCGGTGTCCACGGCAGTCGTGTTGTAAGTGATGCGCCGGATGGCGTCTTCCTCGACCGCCGAGATGTAGATTTCCCAGTTGCCATCGCGATTGCTGGTGAACGCTACCCAGGCACGATCGGGAGATGTGCTCGGCATGACGTCGAACACACGCTCGCCAAACCCACGAGACAGGTTCGGATCGGCGTTAACCCCACTTGGAAGCTCGCCCAGACGGAACAGCTCCCAGTCGCCCGTCATATCCGTGTGATACACCAGCCAGTCCGGGCAAACGGCCTCGCCAACACTGATCGGTGTCCACGGCGGCCGCTCCACGGCGATCACATCCGGCATGCAGGTCGTCATGTCGACAATCGGGAAACCGGAGGCATCAACGGCATCGATGTCGCCACAGGCAACCGTCTGCGCCATGGCGCAAACCGTGTCGGTTGTGATTGACAGGTTGCCGGTCGTCAACGTGATGACGCCCGCCGGGCCGCTGAACGGAATGGTGATGGACTCGCCCGCGCCGAGCTGCAACGTGCCGCTCTGAAGCACGTTACCGTCCTCATCCGTGATCGTGTAAGTCTGCGCCGACGTCATCGCCGAGCCGGAATTGGAAACGGTGAAGGACGCGCCACCCGCTTCCAGACAGACGCCTGTCCCGGTCAGTGAAGGCGGACGCGGCGAGGGCTGAACCGGCACGCCACAAAGCGTGGATACCGTCACCGGAGCGAAATCGGGGCCGCTGAGCGTAATGTCGCCGTTGAAGCCGGTGACAGGGATCGTGATCGAATCGCCCGCGGCAAGCTGGAAGTTACCAGACGTCAGCGTACCGCCTGCCGGGTTGGTCACCGTGTAGCTCGACTGCTGAGGCATGTCGCCGCCGGAATTGGTGATCGTGAAGCTGGCCGAGCCGGTCATGTTGCAAACACCGGCTGCCTGAAGCGACGGCGCGGGTGGCGGCGGTGGAGGTGGCGGCGGTGGCGTCGGTTGATCAGGCGTGCTGGTTGCCGTTGCCGTCACCGTGGGCAGCGGGAGGCAACGCCCCTGCACCGTCAGGAAGACAAACGGCAGACTGCGGGTGGCATAGGTCAGGTCTATGCGCGCGTTACCCGCGGCGTCGAAATCAATCGACTCGCCTGCGGCAAGCTGGAAACTCTCGGTGCGATCCGGCGAACTCGGCTCGACCACCGTGTACTGGCCGGGGCTGGGCATATCGCCGCCGTTATTGAGGATCGTGAAGCGCGCGCGCAGATCCGGCAGGCAGCGCACGCCCAGAACGATGATCGGATCGTCCGGTTCCGGCGTCGCGGTCAGGGTCGCCGTTGGCGTGTCGGTAGGCGTCGGTGTATCGGTCGCTGTCGACGTAGCGCTGGGCGTGAAGGTGATGGTTGGTATAGGTGTATCGCTGGGTATTGGTGTATCGGTCGCCGTCGGCGTGATCGTCGGCGTTGGCGTATCGCTTGGCGTCGGCGTGATGGTTGGCGTTGGCGTGATGGTCGGCGTCGGCGTGATGGTTGGCGTTGGCGTGATGGTTGGCGTAAAAGTCGCCGTGAAGGTCGCCGTAGCCGTTGGCGTATTGGATGGCGTCAGCGTTGGCGGGGTGCACGTTCCGCTTGCCGTCAGGAAAACGTTCGACAGTTGCGACGTGCTGTAGGTCACATCAACGCGCGCGTTGCCTGCGTCGATGAAGCTGATGCTGCCACCGGCCCCAAGCTGGAAAGAGTGTGTTTCTGAAGAACCATCAGGCCGGAAGATCGTGTATTCGCCGGCAGACAGCATATCGCCGCCCCGATTGAAGATGTTGAACTGCGCCTGCAGATCGGACAGGCAGGAAACGCCCAGAAGAATTTCCGGATCGTCGGCAGTCGCCTGAAGCAACATCAGGCTCATCGGCGCAACATCCAGCAAGAATTCTTCAGTTACCTCAGGCGTCAGCTCCGGCAATGCAACGTCGTCTCTGACGTCCTGTAGCTCATCGACTGCTTCCGCTTCGCCCGTCACGTCTGGCAGCGGCTGCGCGGTCTCCTCGACAACCACAGGCTCGTCCGTCGCCTCGGTCCGCCCGTCGCCGGCGACAGGCTCTTCCGTCTCAAGCGCGCCAGAAGTACCGGTATCGCCCTCCTCTGTACCATCTGTGTCATCCGTTTCTTCCTGAGACACAGAAGATTCAGAGACTTCCGGCTCGTCGGTAGCTTCTACCGTTATGGTCCGTGAAGCTGCTGGCCTGCTGACCGGAGGCCGGGCAGTAGGCTCGCCGCTTTCACCGGCGTCAGCATCGTCGTCAATCGAGTCTGAATCGCCGGTGTCTGTCTGATCATTTTGCCGGTTTGGTTCCGGGTTTGCCGGGGTGGTTTCCGGCGCTGCGAGGTCTTCGACCTGCGCCTCAGGCGTGTCTTCCGGCGGCTGATCGCCGACCAGCGCCAGACCCTGAAGTAGCGGCACGCTGGCGCACACGAGGAGAAACGCAATACAACTTGCAATCACGAGTGATCGAGACACTGTCTGTCGTGTCACAATAAACTCCCTCTAGTGCTAATAACGGGAGAATGCGGCTTGAACCATCCGTTAACAGATACGTTGCAACCCTGATTCGAGAACAGCCATTAGCTAATATACTAATACAAGAATTGTGATCTGCACCAGTATCCCATATTTCCTATTCGGAGCGCAACAGGCGGAATCCAATTCGGCGGCATAAATGCCGGAACGATCAGGCTGTCGTTTGTGAAGTGAGTCAGGGGATTGGCGGCAGGCCGGCAAGCCGCGCCTGATCGCCGCAAGAATGGATGAAAATTACTACTTAGTGGCCGTTACATGCAGCGCAATTGAGCGCAGGCAAGGTCATGCCGGCGGCTTCCAGTGTTCCAGCACCGGCCCCTGGTCGCCATAGACGGGATCGGTTGCCGGAAGCGGCGTTTCACGAATATTGAACAGGACACGCGGGCGTTCGCCCGGATCCCCACGGCACAGATCCCACGTTTGCCCGGCGGGATAGGCCCCGACGACACGAAAATCTGCCGAAGCGCCACGATTGCAATGGCCAACACCGGCAGGTATGACGACGACATCGCCCGCCGCGACCTCAAACGTCTGCCCGCCTTCGCCGCCGAACTGAATCGACGCGAAACCGGACACAACGCCCAGCACTTCGTGCGCCGTGCTGTGATAATGGTGGTAGCTGTAGACGCCATTAACCCAGATGCCACCCCAGCCATTGCGCTGAAATAACGCCCGGCAGGCTTGTGTCATAACGCCAGCGGCAGGAAGCGCAGCGCGATAGACAAGCAGCGGCAGGTCGGGATTATTGGGAATGCGCCCGTCATCGCTGAACATGTACGTCTGAACGTCGATACCGGCCATCCTGCGCTCCAAAAATCAACTTCATGGGGCGAAAAAGCACGAGGTCGCCGCTACCCGGCAAGGCAACGGCTCAACTACCCCGCTACATCATAACTCGTCCAGAAGCATACCGTATCACAGCACGGATGACTTGATGAATGCGCGAGAGTTACGTAACATAAATTTATTCAAGACAAATAAAAGGCATTGGCATGCATGACCTGAGTGGCCGGGTGATCAATGGCTACGAACTGCGCGAGCGCATCGGCAGTGGTGCTTTTGGCGTGGTCTATCGCGCGTACCAACCGGCCCTGCACCGCGACATCGCCCTCAAGCTCATCGTGCCTGCTGTCTCCGGCCAGCCCGAATTTGTCGAACGGTTCGATTCCGAAGCGCTGACCATCGCCCGGCTGGAGCACCCGTATATCGTGCCACTGTTCGACTACTGGCGCGACGATACCGGCGCATATCTGGCAATGCGCTGGCTACGCGGCGGCAGTCTGAGACAGGCGCTGCGCCACGGCGCGCTCGACAATGAAACCGTCACCCGTATTGTCGATCAGATCGGCTCAGCGCTTGCGGCCGCACATCGCCGGGGCATCGTGCACCGCGATATCAAACCCGACAATATCCTGCTCGATGACGATGGCAACGCCTACCTGACCGACTTCGGCATCGCCATCGAGGTCAACAGCGCCGAAAACCGCGAAACCGACGAACTGGTCGGCTCGGCAGCCTACATGTCGCCCGAACAGATTTCAGGCGACAGAGTGACGATCCGAAGCGACATCTACAGTTTTGGCATTGTGCTGTTCGAAATGCTGACAGGCCGGCACCCGTTCGCGCAGGAGCAAACGTTCGACATCCTCCACCGCCAGCTAACACAGCCCGTTCCGCCCCTGTACGAAAGCCGCCCCGACCTGCCCGACGCGCTGGACGACGTGATTCAGCGCGCCACGGCCAAAGACCCGGCCGCCCGCTATCCCGACGCGCTGAGCTTCGCAGTCGCCGTCCATCACTACCTCTCTGGCGACGCAGACGCGCGCACCGCCAGCGCCAGAGTCTATGCGAAAAGCGCAGTGCTGCCGCATCGCGCGCGGCGGTTGATCGGCCGCGATACGCTACGCGCACAGGTCAACCGGCTGCTGGGCGAGCATGAGCGTGTGCTGCTCCACGGTTTCGGCGGGATCGGCAAGACGGCGCTGGCGGCAGCGGTGGCCTCAGACCAGCTTGACACGAGGGAAACCGCGGTTCTCTGGCTGGAAGCAGGCTCCAGTCAGGCAAGCAGCCTGCTGGAGAGCATTGCCCATGCCCTCGGCGAAGGCAAGGCGATCATCGGCAAAAGCAGGCAGGAACGCATGGGCATCGTTCGGGAGATTCTTGCCGACCGCCCGTTGCTGCTGGTTCTCGACAACGTATGGAACGATCAGGCTCTGTTTGAAACCTTACAGGCCGTGCCGGAGACGATGCCGGTGCTGATCACGTCGCGCCATGCCATTCCCATCGAAGGCAGCCTGATCGACGTTGGCACGCTGGCCCCAAATCAGGCGCTGGAACTGCTCGGCTATTATGCGGGCAAACGCTATGCCGGTTCGCATGAAGCGCGCGCTTTATGCCGGAAGCTCGGCTATCACACCTTCGCGCTGGAAATCGCGGGCAAAAATCTGAAAGCAGACCAGCAATTGACGCCAGCCCGATTGATCGCCCGTTTGGCTGACGCGCCGCATGACCTGCGCGTCCCCGGAAGCTATGCGATTGTTGGCCGCGAGAGCGTGAAGGATCTGCTCGACGCCAGCATTTGCGAGCTGGACGACGCTGACCGAAGGATCTTCATGGCGATGGGTGGCCTGTTCGCGCCCAAGGCGTCGCTGGAACTGCTGGCGCTGGCGTTGAACGACGACCTGAGTCGCGTCGAGCAATCCGTCGTCACGCTGCAACAGCGTGGGCTTGCCACGCTGGTCTATGAACACGGTCCTGAGCATTATCGCCTGCACGACCTGACCTACAGTTATGCCCGCGCGTTCTACCGCACGCAGCACGATACGCATGCGCCTGCCATTAACGCCGCGCTGCGCTACGTCGAACGCTACAGCGAAGATCATGACCGGCTCGATTTCGAACTGGAGAACATTCTGGCGGCGGCGCGCGTAGCCTATGACTGCGGCGACCCTGACACGCTGATTCAGATCATGAACACGCTCGCCGTGAGCGGCGGTTACTTCGCCGCGCGTGGCCACAACGCGCACTCGCTCGACATGCTCAGGCTGGCTATCGACGCCGCGCTCGAACGGGAAGACATCCGGGCGGCGCACTTCCTCCTGAGCAAGCTGGGCAATACGTATGCCAACCTCATGGGCGATCTTGAGCGCGCACTAGACGCCTACCGGCAGGCAGCGCGGCTGGCCGTTCTTATGAACGACCGCAGCCGTGAAGCGCTGCTCCTGAGCGCCATTGGCACGGTCCGCGCCCGTCAGGGAGCCACCGACGCAGCCAGCTATCTGCAATCGGCCTACGAACTGGCGCGCGCTGAAGGCGACGACGAGGCGCTGAGCCAGATTCTGGAGCATCTCGGCTATCAGGCGGCCCTGCGCGAGGATTACGCCGCCGCCCGCGCCTATTATCGGGAATCGCTGGAAGTCGCCGCGCGTCTGGACAGCATCGAGCGGCAATTCTTCGCTTTGTCGAATCTGGGCGCGGCCGAACAGGCGCTGGGCAACTATGGCGCGGCGCTCGACCTGAACCGCAAAGCGCTGGCGATCGCCCAGTCGCGTGACGAGCAATTGTGGATGGGCTACGCGCTTGAATGCATCGGTGAAGCCCTGCACGGGTTGGGCGACCGGGAGCAGGCGCAGCACGCCTTCGACGAAGCGCTTGCGCTTTTCTGCCGGATAGGCGCTCTGGTGCGCGCGCAGGCACTGACGCGCATCATGAAGGCCGGAAACTATTCGATCGCACACGATTGTCTGGAAAAGGAAGGCCCCGCTGATGAAGTATTTGCCTAAGCAGTTGGCCGGTCTGGGGGTTGTCATACTTGGGTTAATCGCCATCGGTAGCGTGTCCGCCTACCAGTGTGATTGTGAGCAGGCATTCCAGAACTGCGCCGTCCCGATCACGACGCTCAATGGTCAGGGCTTCTCCGTGTCTGGCGTGAGCGGCGGGTTAAGTTTGGACGACCCGCGGACCTTCCGGCAGGCGGAGGAAGTGACCGACCCGGCCCTCTTGTTCCACAATGCGGGAACCCACAACGATGCCGTTGCCATTCTGGTGATCGACGATTTCGGCCAGACCGGCTCCTACAAAATCCCGGAAACAGTCTATGCGCTGCATGACCAGACACAGCTTGAAGATGCCTACCGCGACGGCACGCTGAGTCACGGCGCGCTGGTTTTTAACCATTTCAACGCGCTGTTGAAAGGGGCTCTGGACGACGCCGGGTTTGACCCGTATCCGAATGAGGAGTCGGTGGAATGGAGCGACGGCAGCGCGCGCATCGGCGTCTTTGTGGTCGACGCGCTTGATTACGCCGCGCCGGTGCCGACGAACGATGTGGCCACGACAACCGCGAATGTGATCCGGGATCTGAGAGGCAACGGCTATAGCCACTTCGTGCTCAACATGAGCTTCGCCGTTCTGCCATGCAGCATTGCCAATGGCTACGCCGATTACGCCGGGCCGCAACTATCGTTTGAGGCATACGCAGCGCAGGTGAGCGCTGCAACCGGGCTTTCCTACGCGCAGCTCATCACACCCGCCGAAAGCCTGCTTTATCCCGACCCGCTGCACGTGCTACTGGTTCAGTGCGATGACAGCAACAAAACCCCTCATACTTTCAGGCAGAGCGCCATGCAGGCCGAGCCAATCCCGGTTGAACCGCCAGACGGCGTGCGCCGGGTATGGGGAGTGATCGATTCGCCGTGCGAAACGGAACAGCAGCGTGTGGATTATGTCGGTTCAGCCGGCAACTCCGGTCTGCCATACCCGTTTTTCCCGGCGGCCTGGAACCCGGTGACAAGCGTGAGCGCCGACGACGCAGACGGCAATCTCTCGTTCTACTCTAATTACAACGCCGACAGCAGCCGTCCCGGCGGCTGGTTCGTGCTGACCGATGAAGACGGCAATACGATCTTCTATCGCGGCACGTCCTTTTCGGGGCCGGTGCAGGCCGTCTGCATGGCGTTGGATATTTACTGTTAGCCGGCGCTAGTGGTGGCCGGAAGCGCCCATGTCCATCATGGGTTCTTCCGGCTCCCTCACAGGAACCTGCAGGGGCGTTTCACCGGCGTGGCTGAACTCCAGCGTCAGGTCAAGCGTCTCTCCCGCCATGAGCGGTTCGTTCAAGCCGATCAGCATGACGTGCAGCCCACCGGGTTGCAGCAGCGCTACACCGCCCGCAGGCACGCGAATGCCGCCTTCGACCGGACGCATACGCATCACGTCGTTGTCGTCCAGCGTCATTTCATGCAACTCGACCGCCATGGCCGCGTCGCTCGCCGCAGCCACGATGCGTTCTTCGAACGGCGTCAGATTGACGACCAACCCATAGGCAGCGCTGTTCGGCATTCCCGCGCCCGCCGGCCTCGCCCAGGCATCGAGCACATGCACGCCCTCACAGGCCTCCGGCCACGCCGCGACCACGGCTTCCGGCGTCGCCTCGGCTTCAGACATCTCACCGGCGGGCGGCAGCTCTGCCGGGCCGTCCATCGCAGTAACGTCCACTATCGGCACGGAGACCACGACCTCACCCTGACGCTCGAACTGAAGCGTGAGATCAAACGATTCACCGGCCAACAGCGGCTGCGTCAGACCGATGAGCATCATGTGCAGTCCGCCCGGTTCCAGCGACAGATAACCGCGTGGAGGAACGACGAACCCAACTTCAACCGGGTGCATCTGCATCATGTCGCCGTCACCCAACCGGGTTTCATGCAACTCGACCACTTCGGCAACAGTGGACGTCACGCCAGTCAGTGTATCAGCCTCATCGCCGAGATTGACAAGCAGGCCAAATACCGCGCCGTTGGGAGCGCCGCCCGGCGACGAACGCGCCCACGCCTGAAGCAGGAGCGTGGCGTCGCAATCCGCGCCGTCCTGCGCCAGCGCAGCCAGCGGCGACAGGGCAAAGAGAACAGCCGCCAGAAGAAAGGCAACTTTTCCCGGCATGATGAAGCACCTTTCGACGAACAGATCACACAGTTTCAAGAATAAGTTCGAGGTCGTGAACGATGTCCCGGTAATCGGTTCCGTAGAGATATTGAGCCTGCAAACGCCCATCCGGGCCGATCAGGAAAACCGACGCCGTGTGGTCGATCAGATAGGATAATGCCGACTCCCCCAGTTGCCGTCGCTGCGCCGTCACGCCAAATTCTGCCATTAGCTGTTTCAGAGCTTCGCCGTCGTCGCGCAGCGCGATGAAATCCTGATGGAAGGATTCGATATAGAGTCTGAGGTTTTCAAGCGTGTCGCGCTCCGGGTCAACGGTGACAAATAAAACCCGCAGCCGGTCGCTTGGTTCACCCAGCGCCTTGTACACGCGCAGCAGTTCGGCAAAAGTCGTCGGGCAAAAGTCGGGGCAAGCGCGATAGCCGAAGTAAACCAGCAACGCCTCGCCGCGATGCTCGCTCAGCCGAAACGGCTCGCCCGTTGTCGACATCAGGCTGAAATCCGATAGCACGCGCGGCGGGTCGAAAACAGCTCCATGCAGTTCATCGAGATAATCCGGTTCGGATCGCACTTCGGGCGTGCTCTGACACCCGCTTAGCAGGGCGACGGACAACAGGAGAACGCAGACAAAATTTTTGAACACGGTTTGCCAGATCCTTGTTCTGAAACAGCCGGAATCAGGCATCAACGATGATGCTGACCTCAGCGCCGTGGCGGATGCTGCACCCACCTTGATAGAGCGCAGGGCGTCGAAATTCCTGCCGGATCGTTTCCCCCGCGCGGATGAAAAACGGCCCGACAGTATGGTGCGCGATATCATCATTCTGAATGACGAGCACGTGCTGACCGCTCAGGCTAAGGTGAACTTCTTCCGGTATCAGGTCCTCGCCATGCCCGGAAATCATCTCGGCATGTGTGCCTTGCGGGATGATGATGCGATATTCCTGCAGCGGGTCATGCGGGCGTGCGGCCAGCTCGCTGGCGCTGACAAAAGTGGTACGAGCGTTCAGGTTAACCGGCGGCACCGGATAGACATACAGCGTAAAACGCTCACCGGCCGTCTCGCCGCCGGGCAGCGCCGCCGTTATGTCCACGTCCCAGCGGCCCGTCATGGGCCAGGTCAACGGCAGGCGATAGACGCCGTTCGTTTCGGACGTCGCCGTCGCTGCCAGCGGCAGCGTGCCTTCACGCCGCATACGCGCCACAGCGCTGACTTCTGCGCCCGACACCGGTTGTCCCGCCGCGTCGAGAAGCGAAACGAGCAGGGTCGTGTTGCCGACTGTCAACGGATACGGTTCGGACGCCATCGTAATCGCCATGCCCATGACGCCTGACGGAGACGCCGCCGGCCTGACTGTCGCCCAGACAGTCGCAAAGACGATTATGCCGGCGACCAGCACCACCAGCGCCAGAGGCAAGACCAGATACCAGCGCGCGGATTGCAGGCGTAGTTGTGCCAACACGCTTCACCATCCAACGGCATGCCGGGCTGTTCCTGCCCGGCGCTTCCCGCCATTTCGTTAGAATCCTCGCGTGCGTATTGTGACTCGTGCCCGGCCCGAAGGGACAAGTGACACTCCGCGCGCAAAAAGATGACAAAGGTCATCGAGCGGGGTCTGAAAGTATAGCAGCGAACATGCCGAATCATGCCCACGTAGAAGGCGCATCTCAGGCCATCAGCCACCCCTTTTCACGGTAAAGCTGAATGCCGCGTTCCATGGCGGAATCGATTTGATCGAGCAGTTCGTCGTCCAGCGCTTTGATATGGAAGCAGGATTTGCCTTTGCGCAGGGAAAGCAGACGCGGCGTGAAGAAGTCTCTGACTTCCTCATCGGTGTAGACCGGCATGTAATAGAAACCGACGTAGGACGACTGGATAATGGCAGCGGCAAAGAACAGGTTGGGCCGTTTTTTGCCATTGATCTCCACCGGGTTGGGCGTGGCCAATTCATAACGCCCGCCAACCGATTGCGATACAGACAGAGGCGGCGCGTAACGTTCCATCGCCGCTTTCAGTTGATCGAACAGCGCCTGCAAATCGGGCTTACTTCTGGCCATCGGTCTTCCCTTTCGCTCATCGAGACGATGCAATCCAGAGACCTGCTTCCGCCCCTGTTCCATGGACGGTGAACGCCCGTGAACGATTGTACCCAACGCGCGTATCGTTTGTCGTTGCCCGTGTCCCGGCCATGCACAAACAGGACGCCAGTCGCCAAAGCCACACCGCAAGCGCCGGAAAATCTCATACAATAGTTACCACCTACCCGATTATTGGAGAGACTACCATGCCCGACACGCCTTTCACCAAAGCCTGGATCAACGACCACATGGTTGTCTGCTATCGCTTTGCCAGTCTGGGCCATGAAGCCGCCGAAGCATGGTACAACGATATCGTGCAAACTTACCGCGACTGGCCGCCGGGCCAACCCGTACGCCTGCTGGCCGACCTGCGTAACTCCGGTTCGCTGCCAAGCCCGGACATCGTCCAGAAAGTGCGCGCTGTCTCGCAGCGAGAGTTCCCCGATTTTGAAGGTAAAATCGCCTTTGTGCTGGACGAAACACAGGATGCAAAGCTGCTATCGACCTATATAGAGCATGTTCTATCGTCCAGACGGGAACGGCGCATCTTCTATGATGAAGCGCAAGCGATTGACTGGCTGATCGAATAGCGAACCGTTCACACCGCTCAACGTCCGCGCTTGCCAGCGCAGGTACAGCGTTACCTCAAGCGCTGTATTCAGGTGCAGCACGTTTGCGGCGCTGGACGACGCTACTGAGTCTGCATCTTCTGCGCTTTCATGAGCGCGCCTAGCTGAGCTTTGAGCTCTGCCCGGCGGCGTTCATACTCATCCTGTGCGATCCTGCCAGCCTCGCGTTCCCGGTCGAGCGCGACGAGTTGCTGCAGCAGATCGTGGCTGGCAAGGGATAGACGCCGGTTGCGCGAGGCGCGAAAATCGCGAATACCGAGGAGCGTGGCGGTAAGCAGCGTGCCAATCCCCACACCGATCAGTGTATAGCTGATCGACAGCGACGGAGACCAGGCCGTGGTTTGCGCCGCGCCGGCAGCGACGCCTCGGACGTCGAACCGCAGTAGCGACCCGGCAGGCTGATCAAATTCTCCGGTGTACAGGCCGCTGCCGCGACTTTCGACCAGATCCATCACCAACCCCTCACCGTCCACAGCCAGTCCGGGTGTCATCAACTGGACAACAACCCGGCCCGTCAGCTCATAGTCAAGCGCCTGCTCGAAGGTCGCGCTGCGGTTATACGGCAGCTCGTAGAGCAGGAACATCGGGCGTGTTTCTCCGGGAAGCAGAGGCCGAGGGTCGAGGATGCGCGTCCGATCATCGGAAACGACATAGCCCTCGTTCGAATGATCCTCGAAGCGGGCATTTGCCGGCACGCCAAGGCCGACCGAGACTGTGCCTGCTGCGCCGGTTGTCTGGTACACGCGGTCAGACGTGTTTTCGAACGTCACAAGCTGCGCGACCTGCATGGTGTCGTTGCGAACCACGATCTGCATGTCGATGGCGACGATTCGAATATCCTCGGGCTCGGCTCCGCTTTCGTAGATTGTCAGCGGCAGTTCAAGCTCCGAACCACCGGCAACGCCGGGCAGCGGCTCGCTGACAAAGAGCGCGTCGTTGTAACTTGTCGTGACCGCATAGAAATATGCCTCGTTCATCGGCACATCGTCAAACTGATAGCGACCACCTGCATCGGTAGTTGTTGTCCACGTCCGGACGTCTGTTTCCGATATATAGACGTGAAGTGTCACCGTCAGATTGTCCGGCAGCGCCCCGCCGCCGGTCCCGTTGGCGACCCGCCCAAAGACGATACCGGGCGTCGTCTCAACCGGCTTTTCGGTAACCGCTTCTGCAGTCGCGCGAGCGCGGGCCGCCGAAAGCATGCGCGCGTAGGCCGTGACCGATTGCAGCTCATCGAAGTCCAGTTCATCCTGAAAAGCGGGCATCTCGTCATCAACGCCGCTGGCAATGATTTCGAGAATGCGCTCCTGGCTCAATGCCGTCAGGTCGGGCAGCGGCGCGCCGTCAGCCGCGCCTTCGCCGAACGGCCCGTGACAATTGGCACAACCATAGGCCCAGACGTTCGAGCCTGCCGCCATGCGCTCCGCCGCCTGATTGGCCGCGCTGATCGCCTCCTGGCGAATCGCCGGGCTAACCGTCGCCACAATACGAGGCTCGTTCCCCAATCCCTGACAGGAGGCCAGCAGGAACGCCAGCGTAACCAGCATCATAGCGACAAGCCGGTGAGTTGTCTTCACCATGGCAATCGAGTCCTCAGCTAATTTCCGGTGACAGAGGGCAAGCCGACCAATTGTGCGCCAGACGCCCCGGACAAAAACAACGTGTTCCACGCTCCTCTCAAGGATAATCATACCGGACGCCCGGACGCAGGGACTAAGCGCAGTAAAGCCGGGTGATACGTATCACAAAACCGGCGGCCTTACACGCGCTTCACCACCCGACGCCGGGCGTCCGTCTTCAACAGCGTTGACAGTTTTCAAAGAACGGGTTACGATTGCCAGCAACTTATTCGGGATGAAGCAAACGATGCATTCACAATCCGTTCTGATCGGCTTCATGCGCACCACCACTACTATGACTCCACATCGGACGATGCGGGGGTTGTTGCGCTGACGGTCGGAAACGGTGTCAACCGGGCAAAGAAAGCGTGTGGGAACCCCCACACGCTTTTTTGTTGGGCGACTGAGCACAAACACGCGGGAGCAACACGACCATGAGCACAGTGACAATGAAATTTGGCGGCACGTCGGTCGGCAGCCCGGAAGCGATCGCGACCGTGGCCGACATTATCAGCAGCGAAATTGACAATGGCACGCGCGTTATCGTCGTTCTCTCGGCCATGTCGGGCGTAACCGATGCCCTGTACAACTCGGTACGAGAAGCGGCCAAAGGCAACCGGTGGGCATATCTGTCGTGTTCCCAGAAACTGCGCGACCGCCACGAGGAAGTCATCAACCTGCTGGTCAGGCCATCGAAAGCGCGCGACGCCCTGATGGCCGACATTGACAACCTGCTCAAACAGCATGTCGAATTATGTGAAGCGGTGAATATCCTTGGCGAAGCCACGCCGCGCATCATCGACGCCGTGCTGTCATTTGGCGAACGGCTGAGCACGCGCGTTGTGGCCGCCGTATTGCGCGAGCGCGGTGTACAGGCCCAGGCCTTCGACGCCGGAGAGTTTGTCATCACCGACGATCGCTACGGTTCCGCAAATCCACAGTGGCAGGAAACGCAGGCGCGCGTGAACGGCTCGCTGCGCCCGGTACTGGAACGCGGCGTTACTCCCGTGCTGACCGGCTTCCTCGGCGCAACCCGGGACAGGCATCCAACAACGCTTGGCCGTGGCGGTAGCGATTTTAGCGGCGCGATCTTTGCCGCCGCGACCGATAGCGACGAACTCATTATCTGGACAGACGTCGATGGCGTCATGACGACCGACCCGCGGATCGACCCTCGCGCCCGCGTGCTGCCCTACGTCTCCTACACCGAAGTGGGCGAACTGGCGTTTTACGGCGCGAAAGTGCTCCATCCGAAGACCGTCCAGCCGATTTTGGCGCGCGGCATTCCACTGCGCGTTCGCAACACGTTCAATCGGGAAGCGCCCGGCACGCTGATCGGCCCGAACAGCGAACAAAGCTCGATGGTCATCAAGGCGGTCACCAGCGTGCGAAACGTCAGCCTGCTGACGGTGAGCGGCAAGGGAATGATCGGTGTGCCGGGCATCGCCGGGCGCACGTTTCTGGCCGCCGCCAATGCAGGGGCAAATATCCTCATGATCTCGCAGGCTTCTTCGGAGCAGAACTTCTGCTTTGTCGTCATCGACGACCATGCCCATGAGGCCAAAGCGGCGATTGAAAATGAGCTTTCAAGCGAAATCGCCCGGCAGGATGTGGACGGCGTCGACGTGCTTAGCGGAGTCGCCATCGTCACGACGGTGGGCGCGGGGATGCGCGGCACGCCCGGCGTCGCGGGGCGCGTGTTCACGACCATGGGCAATCACGGAATCAATGTTATCGCCATCGCTCAGGGCGCGTCGGAATGCAGTATCTCGTTTGTCGTCGAAGAACGTGATCTTGAAGCGGCGGTCATCGCGCTGCACGATCTGGCGCTGGAATCGGTTGGCGTCACCGCTTAGCGGCTGGCAGGCTCAGGCAGTCGCGACAGATCGGCGCAAAGCTCAAAGCGCGGGCAAGGTCGCTGCGCCCTGCCCGCGCTGAGCACATCAGCGTGGCCGAGAAGGCTGAAAATATGAACGCCGCTCACCCGCCGGGAAGAAGGGGCACACGCAGGTGACGGTTGGCGAAGCCGGTTCCCCCAAAGGCTATTCTCATTGCGGCGCTTCCTCGTAATCCAGAAAAGTTTTGATCGTCTGGTCGGGATGTTCGTCGATGAAGCGATACGCTTCCGCCGCCTGCGAATACGGGAAGCGCTTGCTAATCATCGGGTCGGTTGTCAGGCGTCCGCTTTCCAGCAGGCGAATGGCGGTCCGTTGCACGCGCGCCAGATCCCACATCGGATAGCAGCGGTGCGGCATGCCCCATACCGGCATACTGGAACGCAGCGTCGGGCGGTTGTGATGCCACTCCGCGCCCAACTGAATCTCCTCGCTGCCGCTGTAGTAGCTGGCCGCCACGATGAGGCCGGCGAAATGCACCGAACGAATAGCTGATTGCAGCGCGCTATACGCGCCGGAGATTTCGATAGCGACATCGACGCCCTTGCCGCCGGTCAGGTTTTTGATCTCGACCGCCGGGTCAACTTCACGGGCGTTAAAGACTGCATCAGCCCCGAATTGCCTCGCCAGTTCCAGACGACTCGGCAGGGTATCGACGGCAAAAACGGTTTCCGCGCCGTTCAGCCGCGCAATCTGCACCGCCAGCAGCCCAAGCGCGCCCATGCCGAAAATCGCCACATTGTCGCCGACTTTAACCTGCGCGTCGTGAACGGCGACCAGCGCGAAGATCGTCGGGTCAGTGAAGATGGCCGTTTCCGGTTTCATGCCTTCCGGCAGCGGGAAGAGGCGGCTTTCCTCGACGACGTTGGTCGGGCGGTGTGGCAAACCACCATGTACGCGGTCACCCACTTTGAAGCGCGTCACCTCAGAGCCGACTTCGATCACCTCCCCCGCGAGCCACGATCCAAGCGTCACCGGGTAGAAACTGCTGCCTTCTTCACGCGGCACGAACAACCGCGTCTCCAGATCGAATGCGCCTGATAGAAACGGCGTCTTGCCGCGATAGAGCGCCATTTCCGTGCCATGCTTGATGCCGCTGACGATGCTGCGAACGCGGACTTCGTTTGGCTTCAACGGCGGCTCTTCATAATCCCGAAACGCAATCGTGCGCTCGGCAACCACGACAAATTCCTTCACGTTTTTTCACCCTCTTTCCGCAATTCGTGCCCGTTGTCGGGCAGCGCGTGAACTACCGTGAAAGATAACGCGGTTTGCTTTAACCGCCAGCATAACAGGCGTCAGGCAGCCGTCAGAACGGGTAAGGATGGCCGCCCGCGAGCGCCTTTGACAACCGTCCGTAGCGCGTCGCTCAGGGTGGCTTTACCACCCCGCTTGCGGTCGACAACTCGCGCCTACATAGCCGGTGAATGGTTCTATCGATGCAAATGTTCAATGGGTAGAGTTATGATAGCTGTCGTCGATAACAAAGGCAGCCCGCGACAGGATGCACCGATGGACGAACTACTCGATCCAAGACTGCTCAGAACCTTTCGCACCGTCGCCCGGACGCTGAGTTTCACGCGCGCGGCTGAGGAACTCGGCTATGCTCAATCCAGCGTGACCATGCAGATTCAGGCGTTGGAAAAAGCCACCGGCGTCCAGTTGTTCGACCGCCTTGGACGCCGGATCGCGCTGACGCAATCCGGTCGCCAGCTTCTGAGCTACGCCGACCGTATCGTGCAGCTGGCCGAAGAAGCCTTTGTGGCCGTCGCCAACGCCGTCGAGCCATCAGGCAGGTTGACCATCAGCACGCCGCAGACAGTCGCCACCTATCGCCTGCCCCCTGTCTTTCGCCACTACCGACGGCTGTACCCGAACGTCCAGTTTATCATCCACACCATTCCCGATGACCGGCTGGTGGAAAAGCTCGGCAATGGCAGCATCGACGTAGCGGTCACACTCAGCGAGCCGCAGACCACCAGCCACGAACTGGTCACTGAAAATCTGATCCCCGAAGAACTGCTGCTGCTGGCTTCGCCCGACCACCCGTTGACCTCACAGCGGGTCGTGCGGCTGGCACATCTGGAACCCGAGACGTTTCTACTGACCGAAAGCGGCTGCCCCTACCGCAACTGTCTGGAACGTCTGCTAGCGGAAAACGGCCTCCGCCTCAGGCTGCCGATGGAATTCAGCAGCATCGAGGCGATCAAACAATGTGTGATTGCCGGCATGGGGATCACGCTGTTGCCGCGTGTTGCGGTTCAGCGAGAGCTGCAAGAGGGGCAACTGGTGCCACTGAACTGGGAACACACCATCCAGATTTCAACACAGTTGGTCTACCACCGCGACAAATGGATCTTTCCGGCGCTGGAGAAATTCCTCGAACTCTGCCGCCAGATGATCCCGCAATCGGAAAACGGCAACGGCCATCTGGACCACATGCGCCTGCCCGCTACCGATCAGTTTTATTGATGGATCATATCGAGAACAATCATTTTACATGACGTATCTCTGTGCCTATACTGTCATTCGACAGTGGCACAGGGAGAACGTCTCATGAGCAGGACTGGCGAAACGCCCTTCATCCTCTATGTCAGTGACAGGCCGGATCAGTCGGTTCTGCCGGTGCTGAACAAGCATGACGGCGTGTTATGGCACGTCTACAGCGCCGCCGAGCTTTACGACGCGCTGGCGAGCTATATTTTCTTTAATCCTCATCTGACCATTCTGGTCGGCGAGTCATCGCTGACGCAGGGCGTTTTCTTTCACCTCGCTTCGCTGAGCGAACCTTCGCCCAGACGAGTTGACGCCATGCTCGTCTACGCCAACAGAGCGCCGGGAAAAATGCCGCCGGCTACGCTCCTGCGCCACTACCCATTACCCGCCGATGAGGATGATGTCGTGTCGTCTATCCTGCGTCTGGCGCAGGAACGAGCCGCCGCCGAAGCCGCTGCATGGGGCATAGCCACACCGGACGTTCTCCGGTGAGCGGGTAGCGCCGAAGAGAGGAAACCACCGATGATTCTGAACCTGGCTGACGCCTTCGAAACACTCACCACGCCGCTTTTGGCAGATGCCTGTGTGCGCCTGCGCCTTCCGGTTCGCGCCGCGCCTCCGGGCATCCGGCCACTGACGCCATCACAACGGCTGGCCGGGCCGGTCTTTCCCTGCGGCCACTATGGCAGCGTCGATATCTTCCTTGAGGCGCTAACACTGGCCGCAGCCGGAAGTGTTCTGGTCATCGACAACGAAGGGCGTTTGGACGAAGGATGCATCGGCGATCTCATCGCGCTGGAAGCGCGCGAAGCCGGGATGGCGGGAATGGTCATCTGGGGAGCACATCGAGACACGGCTGAATTGCTCGGCCTCGATTTTCCGATTTTCAGTTACGGCGCGTGCGCCGTCGGCCCCCAGCGGCTCGACCCGCAACCAGCCAGCGCGTTCGAACAGGCGCACTTTGGGCCACACACCATCAGCCAGCAAGACATGGTGTTTGCCGATTGCGACGGTGTATTGTTCATCGCCGCTGAGCATTTACCGGCGGTCCTGCAACTCGCGGCGGAAATACGGGACAAAGAACGGCATGAGGCCACGCTGATGCAACAGGGAATTTCCTTGCGCCAGCAACTGGCATTCGGGCAGTATCTGGAGGAGCGCGCGTCCAACCCGGCTTACACGTTCCGGCAGCACATCAACCGGCTGGGCGGCGCGGTGGAATAAGCCGCCGAGCAGGTTCCCGCTGTGGAAGATAACGGCAGCGCCGGGCTATGTCTGACCGGCATGGCCAATCTCTTGTTGCCGGCCTTTTGCCAGGGATGCGTTCGTGACAAACTTGAGCGCGTCAACAAGTTCGCTGAAATTGAATGGCATTGCCAGCATGAAGTCGCCTCGAAGGCGTGCGTGTGCAAGATCCTGACGTGCCAGAGTTGGATTGGTCGTCAGCAAGATGACCGGGAACCGGCGACAGTTTCGATCCTCTTTGAGCGCCCGCAGCGTGTCCAGACGTAAAGCCGCGCTCTTCAGGTTGCAGTTGAGCAGGATGACGGTGGGCATCAGGCCGGCGATGGCATTCAGGTTGAGTTGGTCGCTGTCCGCCAGATGAACATCATGCCCTTCCAGTTGTAGCATCAACTTGAGCGTTGATGCCCAGTCAGGATTGGCATCGAGAATCAGCACACGCACTACCGCCGCGCCCTCTTAACAGTTCCCTAGTCCTGTAGCATTGCTTTTCAGGATACCACGATTTAATAAAGCGTTGAGATCAAAATATTGGGATATTCACTCTTCAGGAAAGTACGGCCACATACGCAAGTCCAATACCTGTAACGCTCCGCAGCCGCGAAAACGCCGCGGCTTGCGGCGGGTTCCATTCGGTCAGCATGACGATTCGGGATGCCCTTCCCGGCTCCGGTGAGGCGTCACCGGGGATGGATCGCCAACGTTCCACAGGTCGATGCGCGTGACGCCTGAGCCGGGCAAGCCGCTGGCGTCCGTCGCGACGCAGGTTGCGCCAAGCTGCCAGCGCAGGGCAAACAGGTTTCGGCCACGCCGGATCGTCTCATCGGGAAAGCCCCACCAGTCCAGAAGATCGTGCAGGGATAACCAGTCCGTGTGCAGAGTGATGGCCTGAACACCCCGGTCATTTTCAGCGTAGACAACCTGATGGACGAACGGATCATCTAGTACACACGTGTAATACATCACCCTGCTGCCATAATATGTGCTCACCTGACAATGCTCAAACTCCCAGCCACGAATTTGCTCCAGCGGCCGGGCCGTTTGCAGATCGATTGCCGGCCTTGGAGCAGCCTGCGCGGTATCCAACGCGTGCATGACCATCATCAGGCTGAAGGCGAGGGTGCAAAGCAGCGCGAACAGGATTCCCGTCAACTGCAGGTGTGCGGCTGCCGGAGCGGGCAATCGCTCTGGCAGTTGGCGCGCCGCCGGATAGCCAGCGACAACAGGTAGTCCCAAGGTTGTGTCCTTACTGCCGGTATCCCGATCGTACCGGTAGCATACAGGTCACTTCGCGCCGCTGTCGCCTACCAGAAGGGGGGAATAAAAGCAAAGTGGGTGGGTATTGAGCGAAACGCAGGATCAAAAAGCGCGACGGGATTAAACCGGTTTGCCGGGATTAAAAACGAGAGCCATAGCTTCGGTTTGATGTAATCGCCGCGTACCTAACGCGATCTGGAAATCGCTTTCGCGCGGTAACGGTCGTGCTTTGGCCGGCGCAGCACGTGGAAAAGCCGGTACAGCGATTTGATGAACCTTGCCCCCAAGCCCCACGCTCGACGTTTCGTTTCCGGCTGTGCCATCTCACAAGTGGTCTGCGTTTTTAAAGCCTCGTGTTTCTGCCGCGCAAGCCGGTTCAGATAAAGCCGCACATGGTTGTGCATATCCTGATTCATGATTGCCCCTGTTGCTCTAGACGGCTGTCATGAAAGCAGGATACGGGCGAACGGGTTGACCCGTCAGTTATCGAAAGTGGAATAACAGGTTGATGACGTGGTTGATTTCAGGCGATCAGGCTCAGCTCGCGCGCCCGTGCAATCGCCTCTGTGCGGCTGCCAACGCCGAGTTTGCCGAAGATGTTGTTCAGATGCTTTTTCACCGTGCCGACGGTCACGACTAACCGTTCGGCGATTTCCCGGTTCGAGAGGCCGGAAGCCACCAGTCGCAACACTTCAAGTTCGCGTTCGCTGAGCGATTCCGGCAGACCGGTCGCCAGAACATCATCCGGCATTGGCGACTCCCCCGCCAGCTCCTGCAGCAGCAACACGCCGAGTTGCCGCGCCGTCCGGGGTTCAACCTTCAGAGCGATGCGGCGCAGTTCGTCGGGGCCAAGCGCCGCCCGAAACGTATCCAGCGCGCGGTTAACGTGTCGCCCGACGACCGCCATGGTGTCCCTTTCATTTTTCAGCGTCAGGCATAGAGCGACGGCCCGCCGGGTGTTTCCGGTCTGATGAAACAGGTAGGCGATGCGAAGAATAGCCTGAGCAATGGCAAGGCTGTTGCTGACATCGAGCGAGATACGCAGGCTTTCGCGGCAATAGTAAACGGCCTTCCCGGCGTCGTTCAGCGCCAGCGACACGTCGGCCAGCGCCTGCATCGTCCAGGCGACGCCGCCGATATCGCCTACGTCCTCACATGCGCGCAGCCGGGCCAGATACAATGCGAATGCGTCGTCAAGCCGGCCCTCGTCCACCGCTAGCTGTCCGAGAAACGCCTGCGACCACGTCGCGCCCCAGTGATCGCCAATTTCCAGACACATGGCGATGCGCGCCTCGTGAGCGCGTTTTGCCTCTTCGATGTCTCCGCGAATGGCGGCGAATACTCCCTTATGTCCACGTATCCAGGCAATGCTCCACTGATCGCCTTTTTCCCGGCTGGCTGCCAGCATCTCGTCGATCAGGCCATCGTGAACCATGCTCAGGTTGCACAGCGCGCCGATCGTCATCGCGCCCCGGTCCCTAACCCGGTGCTGCAGCAACGCGTTTGCCGCTTCCTCCTCAACCGAATTGCGCTCATCTTCGCTCACATGAATACCAAAGTTCGTGAACCAGCTTCGGGCCAGTGTGAGCCAGCTATACAGCGGCGCGTCATCGCGGAACCGGGCCGCAGCGCGCGTGAACATGTCATAGCCTTCGCGCTGGCGGCAGCGCATCTGATAGTAGAGCGTCAGGCACTCGTGCGCGTCAGCGACGAGATCGCCACGATGCGTCTCGACGGCATACAGCCAGGCTTGCCGGATATTGGCCAGCGATCGCTCAATCGTGTCAACCGCCTGCGCCTGCTCGCCGCTCTTGATTTTCGGATCGAGCACCGCCAGCAGTTTCAAATAATATTCGCAGTGCCGGTCGCGCGTTGTCGTGAGTTCATCCGGGTTTTCTTCCAGTTTCGCCCCGGCATACTGGCGTAGCAGTTCATGAACGCTGTACGTCTCCTGTTCGTCAACACGCAGCAGCGATTTGTCCACCAGCGCGGATAGATGAACGAACGAGGTGGCAGCGACCTTGACGGCGGCGTCCGCCGTGAACGGGCCGCGAAAAACCGACAGGCGACGCAGCACAAGCTGTTCGTCGGGCGTCAGCAGTCTCCACGAATGATCGAAAACGGCGCGCATGGTGCGATGCCGTTCGGGGATATCGCGCTGGCGGCTGGAAAGAAAATCAAGATTGCGTTCAATTTCCGCGGCGATGGTCTGGACCGGCAGGGTGCGTACCCACGCCGCGGCCAGTTCGATAGCCAGTGGCATGCCTTCAACAAGGCGGCAAATACGCGCAATTTCCGCAAGGTGCGCTTGTGGCGAAAACTCATGCCGCACCTGTTGGGCGCGGGCGATAAAGAGTTCAACCGCGTCTCCAGCAGGCGCGCCCTCCTGCGAAACTTCCGGCAAAGACAGCCCGCGCAGGTCGATGACCTGCTCCCCCTGAATATTGAGGACCTCGCGCGAGGTCACCAACACCCGAATGCCGGGGGCTTCCTTCAGCAGCGCGACGACCATGGGAACCGCGCCCAGCAAATGCTCGAAATTGTCCAGAATCAGCAGCATGTGCCGGTGGCGCAGATGCTCGATGATCTGGTCGAGCGCCGATGCCTGATCGAACAGGCTCAGGCCAAGCGTGTCGCAGATGACGAACAGCGCGTGCGCCGGCTCCATGACAGGTTGCAGGGGAACGAACGTGACGCCATCCCGGAAGTGCTGCCGCAGCCGCAGCCCGGCCTCTACAGCCAGGCGTGTTTTGCCAATGCCTCCCGGCCCGGCCAGAGTGATCAGGCGGCAATCCGGGGACGGCAAACGCTGGGTAATGTACTGGAGTTCCGTTTCGCGGCCAATGAACGCATCAAGCTGAACCGGCAGGTTCTCGGTCACTGTCGTTCCATCCAATGCCCATCGTTTCCTACACGTAGTTTACGACATTACCCCCCTGTATGCACACCTGTTCTGTTATCGAGCGTCAGGTCGAGACGGATGTGGCCACACTGGCAAGCCGAATACGCCCATACCGAAGATCGCCGACTTTGAAGTGCGTGACTTCCGACCTGGACTACCTATCTCACTACCACAATTAATTCACACGTTTTTCACGCCTTAAGCTTGCCAAATAGGCTAATCTCTGACCAACATAGAACTGTGGAAACATTCCACACAGATGTAAAGCACTTTGGGAGGTAGCAAATGAAAAGGCTATGGCTACTGATAGTTTGTCTCGGCCTCATGTTGGCAGCATGTGATGTCGAGCAGACTACTGACATTTATCTTCAGGATATTCTCGACGTTCAAGATAGCGGTGAAACGATTTATAACAACGCTGTCCTTGCAATTGAATTTAGTGGCGACGAGGAAGACAAAGAGGAAATCGGTGACTTACTGAAGCAGTACCTCAATGACGTAAGCGATATTCGAGAAGAGGAGCGGAACTATAGCACCTACCTGTTAGTAAATTATAAACTTCCTATTGCGCTTGCAGACAATACTGAAAGCGCTTATCGGTTACCCGAAGTGCGCGGTAATATCTTCACCTTCGTAGTTATCGGCGATACATTGAATATCGCATTCAATAACGACCGCTTTAAAGAACTGGATGCGGCGCTATACAAGGAGTACTATCGACACCTAGAGTTTGAAGATTTCACGATGAGAGTGTTCCTGCATAATGACTTGCGGGATCCAGTTTCGATCACCCTGTATTCGGTATATGTGAATAATATGCCGGTTCCCTATAGCGCTACCTTCACCGCTGAAAGACGCGATGAACTGGAAGTGATTTTCTCCGATGTGCTACGGGATTCGGCAGTTACACCTGGCGAGACAGAAACCTCAGGCATAACCCTGCGGCAATTTGCCGAATTTGAGCTTGCGACAAAATAGGCATATTCGCCGCCGTAGGCAGGAACTTCGCAGAACAGCCTCAGAATTGGTGAGGCTGTTCTGCTTTGCAGGGAGTATCAGCAAATGTGTTACCGGATTTGTGTCCGCAGGTGAAGGCAGTAACGTTTAGTCTGTACTGCTTTTGCTTCGGAATCTGCTTCTGATTCCCGGCACATCTGTAAAGTCTCGCAGTGATGCAGCGCAGCCCTGCCTATCCACTTCATGCCGACTGTTGTGATGAAGCAGCTACCCCGGTCAGAACATCCGCCTGCTGATACGGATAGGCAAAGGCGTATCGCCCTGCTCCCAGCGTCAGCACCACGTTGCTGCCGTCCTGCGTCACATCATGCGCCGGTTGCCCGTTCACCAGTAGCCGGTTTTTGTCGGCGTTCGGAAGCACAACCGTTGCCGAGGCGTTGAAGGGGATGAGCACATCAATCGTAATATATCCCTCACCATCGAAGCGCCAGCCGCTTTCATACACACCGGCCGCCGAACGATAGCGGGCGCGCGCCCATTCGAGCGAACGATCCGGTTTGGGCGCGATGAGGGCATGGCGGAAGCCGGGAACGGCATCCCCCCGCGCGCACGGGTTAAGACCGCACATATCCCGGTACATCCATTCGACGATCGAACCATAAGCGTAGTGGTTGAGCGAATTCATTTTGGCAGATCGGGCTGAACCGTCGGCATCCGCCGGGTTGATTTTCGGAGCCCGGATCGAACCGTCCGGGTTGAGCGAGTTCCATCGCTCCCAGATGGTCGTCGCGCCCAGATTGACCGCGTACAACCACGAGGGGAAATCCTCGTTCAGTAACAGCTTGTAGGCGAGGTCGTTGGCGCCGATGTTCGACAGCACGCGGCACAGATAAGGCGTGCCGACGAATCCGGTTCGCAGATGGGTGTTGTCCAGCGCCAGCCGCTCGATCAGGTCGTTCTGGACGCGCTCGCGATGCGCTTCCGGGACAAGATCCATGAACAGCGCCAGCAGATAGCCTGTCTGGGTTGGCACGGCCAGACGGCCGGTTGGCGTAAAAAATTCCTGTTGGATCGCCTGCCGGATTTCTTCAGACAGTCGCTCATAGGCTTCGGCCTGTTCGTTTTTCCCAAGTACTTTCGCCGCTCTGGCCACCAGCCGCGCCGAATAGCAGTAGAACGCCGATGCAATGAAATCGTGCGGCGTGCCGCCCTTGCGCCATGACGGATCCGGCGTGTCCAGCGCCAGCCAATCACCAAAATGCTCGCCTTCCGTCCACAGCCGCCTGCCGCCCGATGCGTCATCAATCCGCCGGATATAGTCCACCCAGGCGCGCATGCTTTCGAACTGCGCTTCCAGAATCGCCACGTCGCCATAGAACTCGTACAGGTTCCATGGCAGGATGGTTGCCGCGTCGCCCCAGGCGGTCGCGCCGCCTTTGTTCAGGTTCACCATTGGCACGATATGCGGCACCATGCCGCCGAGCTTCGCCTGCTCTTTGGCAAGGTCATAGGCATATTTCGCCAGAAACGCGCTGACATCCATGTTGAAGCAGGCCGTGCCGGAAAAAACCTGAATGTCGCCGGTCCATCCCAGCCGTTCGTCACGCTGCGGGCAGTCGGTCGGGATGTCGAGGAAATTTCCCTTCTGGCTCCACATCGCGTTCAGAAACAACCGGTTCACTTTTGGATTCGATGTCTCGATCTCGCCGGTCGTCTCCATCTCGGAATAAACGACGCAGCCGGTGAAATCGTCGATGTTCAGCTCGCCAACCCAGCCCGACACCTTCACGTACCGGAAGCCATAAAAGGTGAAATACGGCTCAACCACGGCATCCGACCCATCGGCGATGTAGATATATTCCGCTTTGGCGGTTCGCAGGTTTTCGCGATAGAAATTGCCCGCTTGCAACACCTCGCCAAACTGGAGATGGATGCGGGTATCCCGCGGCGCGCTGGTTCTGAAACGCACCCAGCCTGTCATGTTTTGCCCCATGTCCAGCACCGTCTCTCCGGCTGGCGTGTGCAGCACCGCCACCGGCCTGAGCTCTTCATTGATGCGAACCGGCAGCGACCTTCTGGCCTCCAGCCGGGCCGTGCCAATGTCAATGAGGCGGACGGGGAAGGTCTGGCCTCCTGATGAAGGGACAGCCTTCGAAATACGCGCGTCATAGATTTCGCCGTCGAAAATATCGCTCGCGATGACCGGCGAAGGCTGGGCTTTCCACGATGAATCGCTGGCGACGACCAATTCGCGTCCATCCTCCAGCGTGATGCGGATTTCGCAAATCAGCGCAAAGCGATCGCCATAGAAGCCCACGACGCCGCCGCCTGCGCCATAGCGCCCCTTGTACCAGCCGTTGCCCAGCATGACAGACACGACGTTCGTACCCTCGCCAAGCTGGCCGGTGATGTCGAACGTCTGGTACTGAAGCCACTGGTCATAGGCATTACAGTAGGGCGTCAGGCACTCGTTGCCCACCTTCCTGCCGTTCAACTCAAGGTGATAGAGGCCCAGACCACAGATGTAAGCCCGCGCCGAGACAGGCCGGGACGGAAGCTCGAAGTGGCGATACAGGATCGGATGCAGTTGCTTGTCATCCCAATCCGGCGTGATCCACTCCGCCTGCCAGGGCTCGTCCATCTTCGCCGTTTCAAACCACGCAACCTCGCTCTCGGCGCTTTCGGTTTCACCCCACACTCTAACCTTCCAGAAGTAACGGGTGCGCGGCTTGAGGGCAACCGGCGGGCGATATGCCAGGCTGTCGATGCCCCGGCCATCAACCCTGCCGCTGTCGAAGATCACCTGCTCGAACCGGTCGTCATAACTGACCAGCACCTGCGCGGCGGTTTGAACCGTGTCGTCAGTGTCCTCGACGATCCATGAGAAGGCCGGTTGGTCGATGGCAAATCCCAGAGGATTGACGACATGGTTGGTTTTGAGATGGCTGATTTTCACGTTCTACCTCGAAGTGTGGTGGAGAGCCTTAGTTGCAGACAGCCTGATAATTCTGCCCGAATGTCTTGACGTGTGCAGAAACTAACTATACACTCGATTCACACGTGTCAATTGACACGTGTCAGGACAATAATACACCGGATTCATGAAACGACGACCTACTCAAAAAGATGTTGCGCGTCTGGCTGGCGTCTCGCGTTCCACCGTATCGTACGTGCTGAACGATCAGACCCAGCTCAAAATCCCGATTTCAGAAGAAACCCGCCAGCGCGTTTTGCGGGCGATCGCCGAACTCGGCTATGAGCCGGATGCACGAGCGCAATCCCTGATCAAGGGCAATACAAAAATCGTCGGCGTGATCATGCCCGTCATCCACAATCCCTACTTCTGGGAGATGTTCTCCGGCATTTCCGTTGTGCTTCAGGAAGCCGGTTACAGCCTGCATCTCTCCCGCCATCCGCTGGATGCCCAACAGCAAAGCAACACGATCCGCGAACTGACGCGCCATCGCGTAGATGGCTTCATTCTTCTGGCGGCGGTCAGGTTCCTGCTGCCGAGCCTCATTGATGACCTGCGAAAAGCCGGTAAACCGGTCGTCGAGATCACGGCTAACAAAGCCGTGTTTGATCATGTGATCCACGATTATTCCAGCGGGACTCGCGCGCTCCTGACCCATCTGCTGGAACTGGGACACCGGCGTTTTGGGTTTGTCTACGGCGTGGCGCAGGAGATAGAAGGCTACGACCGCCTCCATACCTACCGGGAAGTGCTTCGGGAAGCCGGGCTGGCTGCCAATAGCGACTTTGAACTGCATTGCGGCGACAAGCTGGAGGACGCCTATCGCGCGGCCTATGCTCTCCTCAGTCGCCCGGATCGCCCGACGGCGCTGCTGGTGATCAACGACCTGCTTTCGATTGCCGTCATACGGGCGGCGAATGATCTGGGTCTGTCGATTCCCGGTGATCTCTCCGTCGCCGGTTTCGACGACATTCCCATTTCCAGTTACATCACTCCGCGCCTTACCACCGTTTCGGGGAAGCCGGAAGCCAGCGGGCGTGAAGCCGCCCGGCTGCTTCTCAAGCGCTTTGCAGAACCCGATCTTCCCCAGCAGGTGACGACTGTGGATGTCGAGTTGATCGTCCGGGAGTCGACCGGGCCGGCTCCATCAGGCAAAGGATAGCCATCCACATATGGCCCCCAAATAGGACAGGCGAACAAATACTTATGGTCAGCCAATCAAGAAGAACCAGTAAATCAACTAAACGAACATTTTTTGTACCTGATATACCGTGGCTCGCCGCTTTTGTCAGACGCAACGCCGTCGCCTATCTGTTCCTCGCGCCGTGGCTGGTGGGCTTCTTCGGGCTGACGGTTTACCCGATGGGCTATTCGCTGCTGCTCAGTTTCACGGACTATGACTTCACCCAGCCCAATTCGACGCAATTCATCGGATTGAGCAATTACATCAAGATGTTTGGCTCGTTGTTCGGGTTGACGTCGTTCACCGCCCCCACAGGTGAAGTGATGCGCGTCGACCCGTACTATATGAAGTCGCTGTCCGTGACGGTTACCTACGTCTTTGTGTCGGTGCCGCTCAAGCTGATCTTCGCGCTTGCCGTGGCGGTGCTGCTAAACCAGCGGCTGCGGTGGGTTCCGTTCTACCGCGCCGTATACTACATTCCCACACTCCTCGGCGGTTCAATCGCCATCGCAGTGCTGTGGCGCAAGCTATTCGAAAAAGACGGGCTGGTCAACGCCTTTCTGGGCGCTCTGGGCTTTACCAACCTCCCCAGTTGGATCACCCACCCCGACTACGCGCTCTGGACGCTGATTCTGCTGTCGGTCTGGCAGTTTGGCTCGTCGATGATCATCTTCCTCGCCGGGCTGAAACAGATTCCACAGGAATACTACGACGCCGCAAGCGTGGACGGCGCGAATAAGATCCAGCAGTTCTTCCGCATTACCCTGCCCCTGCTCTCGCCGGTCATCCTGTTCAACCTCGTTATCCAGATGATCGGCGCGTTTCAGGCGTTCACCCAGGCCTACATCATCGGTGGTGGCCGGGGTGGAGTGCTCAACTCCACCCTGTTCTATACCCTCCACATGTACATTCAGGGATGGGCATACCACGAGATGGGATACGCTTCCGCGATGGCGTGGGTGCTACTGGCCATCATCGGGGTGTTGACGGCGATTGTTTTCAAATCATCGAAATGGTGGGTGGATTATGGCGTCGGGGACTAACGCGAAAACCGGGACGTTTATACGGCATGGGCTGACGCATGCATTCATCATCGCCCTCGGGGTGATCATGATCTACCCGGTCGTCTGGATGATTATCAGTTCGTTCAAGCCCAACAATATGATCTTCAGCGATCCAGGACTGATCCCCAAAGCCGTGACGATTGAAAATTACATCACCGGCTGGCGAGGTTACGCCGGCACGACCTTCGGCACGTTCTTCGTCAACTCGCTTTTGATGTGCGTGATCGCCATCATCGGCAATCTGATCTCCTGCTCGATGGCGGCCTACGCCTTCGCCCGGCTCAAATTCGCGGGCAGAACCTTCTGGTTCGCGATCATGATGATCACGTTGATGCTTCCGGGCCACGTCACGCTTGTGCCGCGCTACATCATGTTCAACACCTTTGGCTGGGTCGGCTCCTACCTGCCGATCCTCGTGCCGAAGTTCCTCGCAACCGACGCCTTCTTCGTATTTTTGCTCGTGCAGTTCATGCGCGGTCTGCCGAAAGAGATCGAAGAAGCCGCGATCATCGACGGATGCAGCAAGCTGGGAGTCTATTTGCGTATCATCCTGCCGCTGGCGACACCTGCTCTGGTGACGACCGCGCTGTTCACATTCCTGTGGACATGGGATGACTTTTTCAACCATCTGCTGTACCTGACAACGCCGGCAAGTTTCACCGTATCAAGGGCGTTACGCACGTTTGTTGGCGACGCAGGCGCGGTATCCAACTGGGGTGGCGCGCTGGCGATGTCCACCCTCTCAATCGTTCCCGCCTTTATCCTGTTCTTCACCCTGCAGAAATACTTCGTTCAGGGCATCGCAACCACCGGGATAAAGGGTTAGCTGCACGAGGAGAAAATGAATATGTGACGCTGCTCAACGATGCCAACCGGGTTTATCCGCCCAAATCACGGAAGACTACACAAATGGAGAATTACGGATGAGAAAACTTCGCGCGATCACAATTATGCTATTGCTTGCGGTCATGATCGTGGGCTACATCCTGCCGGCCGTGGCGCAGGATGATAACGGTTTTGTGCTGCCTGAATACACGGGCGGACCCGCCGAAATCCGCGTGGCATGGTGGGGCAATGACGACCGCGCCCGGAGGACGCTTGAGGTGATCGAGCTGTTCGAGGCCGCGTACCCTGAAATCACGGTCATCGGCGAACCCAACGGCGGCACGGCGGATCACTTCCAGATCATCGACACCCAGCTTGCGAGCAACAACGCCCCAGACGTCATCCAGCTAGGCGGCAACTGGCCCGACTACCAGCAGTACCTTGAGCCGCTCAATGATTATCTCGGCAAGCAGCTTCTGATCGACACGCCTGAACGGTTCGACCAGACGGCGCTGATCCCCGCGTCGGATGCCGAGGGCAATCTCTATGCCGTCAGCCTCGGTACGAATACGCTCGTGCTCGCTTACAACAAGACGATGATCGAAGCGGCAGGCGTTGAGCTTCCCCAAGACAACATGACCTGGGACGAGCTTCTCGACTACGGTCGCCAGCTTAAGGAAGCCCTGCCCGAAGGCGTCTTCCCCTTTGTGGACAACAGCACCAATCAGGCAAACTACCTGAGCTATTTCTACACCCAGCAGGGCACGCCGATCTGGACTTTGGACAACGGCGGCACTTCCTACGCGACCGTTGAGTCGGCGCGGAAGTGGCTGCAGTTGTGGGCCGATATGCGTGAGGAAGGGCTGATCCCCGATCCGGAAACCACCTACATCTACACGGAAGATGGCCCGGATAGCTCGGCGCTCGTAGCGGGCACCGCGGCGATCGGCCTGATCTGGAGCAACCAGGCAGCGGCCTATCAAGCGGCGATGACCGATGAACTTGGCCTGACGACGCTTCCCGCGGGCGGCGAAGATGCCTACACCATCCAGATGAGCCAGTATCTGGGCGTCAACAACGCCAGCGAAAATAAAGAAGCGGCGGTGCTGTTCGTCAACTTCTTCGTGACCAACCCCGAGGCTGGCGCGATCCTCGAAACCAATCGCGGCATCCCGTCCTCCCCGCTTGTGCGTCAGGCCATTGCTGACCGGGCAACTCCGATGGACGCGGCGGTTTATCGCATCTATGACGCCATCGCCGACCGCACCATCCCGCAAGGCCCGAACCTCCCGAACGATCAGGAGTTCGTGAACGAGCTTGAACTGCTGGGCCAGCAGGTCGCGTATGGCCAGCTCACGGTCGAACAGGGCGCGGAAGAGTTGCAGGCATTGATCGAGCGTCTGGCGGCCAAGTAGCTTCCGGCAAGTCGTGTGTTTCAAAAGGCGCGGGAACCTGCAACCCGCGCCTTTTGTTTTCCCGTGCTCCATCGCGTTCAGCGCGCCGTGATTTCCAACGACAGGCCGTTTTCGTTTTCACGCAGCGGGATGAAATGCGGGCGCTCGTCGGGCGATGGATTGGGGCGATGCAACGCCAGCGTCAACGTGCCATCGAAACGTCGAAATACCATGCAGTGGCCGCCGTCGCCGGCATACAGCGGTTCCGGGTTCTGCCGCCACGGGCCGAGAATATCGCCGGACGCCGACCGCGCCACGCCAATGGTATAGCCGCCGCTGCTGAAGCTGGACCACAGCATCAGCAGGTCGCCGCTCGATAGGCGGTGCAGCCACGGCCCGTCAGTGACGTAACCTTTTCTGTTCTTCGAGTTGAGTTCCTGCGCCCACGGCGCTTCGGACGCCTTGAACAGCAAATGCGGCTCTCCAACGGCTGTCGTCAGATCATCGCTCAGGCGCAGCGCGCACACCTCGCCATCGCCAACCTGAACCCACTCATGGCAAAAGACGATCCAGGGTTGTTCGCGGGCATCCACAAATAATGTTCCATCGAGGCATTCCCAGTCGCGCGGCGTCACCGGCCCGGCACTGATCGGCAGGAACGGGCCGCGCGGGCTATCGGCGGCCAGAATTTGCGTCCCCCGGCAGGCATTTTCGGCCTTGAAGCTGGCGAACATGAAATACCGCCCCCGATAATGGTGGACTTCAGGCGCCCAGAAGTTGCGGTCGGCCCAGAACCCGGCCGGAGGCCGGAACGCCGGAAACGGGCCCTCCCAGTTTTCCAGATCGTCTCCGGTGTAATAGTCGATTCCCGAAGCCGGGCCGGCCCATGCCTCCGCGCCGATGGTTCCGTACAGGTAATAACGCTGCTCCTCGGCCACAGGCAGCACAAACGGGTCACGGATGTGAATGTCCGCGTTCTTCAGCATCGCTCGCTCCAGACGGGTTTGTCACTCTGAGAGGCGCAAGCCTAAATAGTAAGCCGATTCCGGCATGGTCACAAAGGAAAATAAAAGCCTGCTCCATAGAAGCAGGCTACCAGGATCGCGCTCCGGGCTTTAGACGTCCTCGCGCCGCTCCCATTCAACCGTGATGCGCTTGCCGAGCACATGCCACTCCGCGCCCGGCGGCGTGCTGTCCAGATCGCGCAGAATGCGCCGCGCCGCCAGGCCGACGACCGAGGCGTAGGTCGGATATGCCAGTTCCAGACGGGCAAGCTGCTCAACCGTCATGTTCGCTGCCATGCCGGCGGCGACCACCTGAGTCACTTCCAGCGCCTGCTCGCCGACAATCGCCGCGCCCAGAAGCCTGCGCGTCGCCCTCGAAACAATCAACTTGCACAGCCCTTCGGTCAGGCTGTCGATCACGGCGCGGTCAATATCGCCATAGGGAACGGTAGCAACCGCCACCGCTTCGCGCTCGCGCGCCTGAGCTTCGGTCAACCCCACGCTACCGTACTCAGGATCGGTGAAGCCGCCATGTGGTACGATGCGATGTTCGGAACGGCTGCCTGCGCCCAGCACGACATTCTCCGCCGCAATACGCGCATCGCTGCTTGCAGTCTGCACGAGCATCATGCGCCCGGTAATATCCCCTGCCGCATAAATGTGCGGCGCAGACGTCCGCAAAGTGTCGTCAACGACGATATAGCCGCGCGCCGTTTCGACACCCGCCCGCTCCAGCGCCAGACTCTCCAGATTGCCGGGCCAGCCGACTGCCATGATGACGGTTTCCACATCAAGCTGGCGCGGTTCATCGCCCAGACGATAGCTAAGCCGCAGGCCGGTTTCCGCCCGTTCAATGCGCTCAATGCCGCTGATGCCGGTGATAATCGAAATGCCGCGTCTCGTAAAGCCATCGGCCATGATCGCCGAGACGCTGTCGTCTTCGCCGGGTAGGATACGCGGGGCAACTTCGAGCAGCGTCACATCCGAACCGAATGCATTGAAGATTGTCGCAAGCTGGCAGCCTGTAGCCGCAGCGCCGATGATCGCCAGCGAACGGGGCAGTTCTCTCAGGTTCCACATGTCGCTGTGGGTGTAAGCGAGTTCAGCGCCGGGAAAATCCAGCCGCCGCGCATGGCCGCCGACAGCCAGAATGAACCCTCTGGCCTCCAGCCGCGGGCCGTCATCATTGCCCAGCGCGACCGTGTGAGGATCGACAAACCGCGCCGGGCCAACCTCGGTGTAAACCTCGACGCCCGCCTCGGTCAGATGCTCGATCAACTGTTTCTTCTCGTGAATGGAATAGACGATTTCCTGCGCCTGGCTCATGACCGCCTGAAAATCGAGTTGCGGCCGCTCGCCAATTAGCCCGTATTCGTCAAAATACTCGTAGTCGCGCAGCATACGCGCCGTTCTGGCAAGCACGCGCGTCGGCACACAACCGTCGTTGGTGCAGGTTCCGCCCATGCGCCCGCGCTCTACCAGCGCCACCGACGCCCCAAGTTCGCGGCAGCGCAGCGCCGCCGTCACGCCCGCAGGCCCACCGCCGATCACAAGCACGTCAAACATTGGCGCCCCCTTCTTATTCAGGCCGATGGCTAGATGCGCCGTACTCGCTTATCGTACTGAAACGCCCGGACTCGCTCGCTAACGCGGATACACGTGGACGTACAGGTCGTTGTCGTAGACTTCGACCGCGAGGCTGCGCTCGGCATTGATTTCATACTTCTCCAGTTCCGTGCCATTACAGCCCACCACCAGCACGTCGTAAAGGCCGGGCGACTTCCGCAGTTCGAGCAGATTGCCGTTGGTCAGCACGTCGCGCAGCAGGTTCTCGCCCCACTCCGGGTCGCTCGACGGACTGACATAAACTTCGCAAATGTCCATCGCGGTATAGCTGCGAATATCGAAGTACAACAACTCGCCATCGACAGGCGTCGCGGCAGGCGGCAGCGCCGCTTCGCCAGCCGTCAGGCTAAGCTCATAATTTCCGGCGGTCGTGCCATCTTCGACGCCTTCGCGCGTTGCCACCAGCACATAGATGCCGTCGCGGTCGAACGTGTACGTAAGTTGGGCAACGCCGTCACGCGCCGGGCCGCTTTCTGCCAGAAGTATTGTTTCGTCGTCCGTCAGCAGGCCAAGATAGGGCGACAGGTCGCCGCTGGTGGCGGTCATCGTCATGGTCAGCGTCTCGCCGGCATAGGCCTCAAATTCCCAGATTTCATAGGGAAACACATCGCTGATTTCGCCCATGACGACGATGTCTTCCAGCGCGTCGCCGGTGGGCACATTCCGGTTCTCCTGTTCGGGCGGCCGCTGGTCCGGCGTGCCATATAGCGCCTGTATGCCCGCGATATCATCGCTCGTCAGGCCGGTGGTTTGCGGCGTCAACACCGGATACATCAACGCGGTTGGAATGGAACTGTGATCGAGGCCCAGCGCGTGGCCGATCTCATGCGTGGCAACCATATGGAGATCGAACGGCCCCTGATCGTAGACCGTCCACGGTTCCGCGTCGTCAAAAACGATATCGCCGCCATCGCTGGGAAAGGTCGCGAAAGCCAGCACGTCGCCCGGCCAGCCAAGCTCAGGCGCATTGGCCGACCAGCTTAGCTCAATATCGGCATCGCGCGGGTCGTCGACTTCGGTGAAAGCCAGCACCGTCTGCTCGGCCCAGGCGCGAAAGCCGTCGCGGACGGCGTTCCAGCCTGTATCGCAGTCGATGGTGCGCGGGCAGTTACGGAAATAGAACGTCAGATCAGTGCGGTCCCAGCGATCACCAAGCGAATAGGCCAGCGCCCCGCGCGAGTATGGATGGGGATAAACGTCAAAGCGGATGCCGCCCGAATCCGGCGTGGCGGGTGGCTTCTCCTGCGCCGCCACGAGTTGCGGCAGAATGACAAGCAGCGACAGCAGGACAAACAACAGGTGGCGACAGGCGCGCGCCGGAGGTGGTGCAGCGTTCGAGCGCGAAAAACAGACTGGCCGCATGAGGGCGCTTCTCCTTCGTACACAGGTTGCGCGGGTAAACAAAACCGCGCCAGCGCCCTCATTATAAACTACAACCTGAATTACGATGAAAAGACTGGCCTTCACCCGGAATTGGGATCATCTTCGAGTGAAGGCCAGTGCTCGTGGTTAGCGAGGAACCAGCCGCAGCGTGCGAATGGCATAAGGCGTGAGGTTCAGGATCAGCGCCGTCCCGCCATCCTCGATGGCAAGCGCCTGCTCGTTTTCTTCAAGCAGGTTGCATTCCCAAACCTCCGCGAGCGTGAATGAGGTCGATAACCTGACCGGGCCGCGCGTGCGCTCGTTCTCATAAAGCCGGACGATCACGCCGTTGCCGTCTTCCGCCAGCTTCACCGTTTCGATGATCGCGTTGGGGCGATCAACCGACACCAGCGCGGACAGATCGAGCGGCTGAGCGCCGTTGCCGCTGCCGGTCACGCGGATGCCGGCCAGCGGATTGTTAAGGTCATAGCCTTCGGCGACCGTGCCGTTGCGCCAGTCGCCCCGGTGTGGCAACAGGCTGTAGGTAAAACGGTGCTCACCCAAATCGGCGTTCGGGTCCGGCTCGGTCGCGCTCTTAAGCAACGTCAGCCGCAGGACGTTGTCGTGAACATCGTAGCCATACTTGCAATCGTTCAGCAGGCTGACGCCGTAGTCGCCCTCGCTGAGATCGGCCCACTTATGCGCGCACACCTCAAACCGCGCCCAGTCCCAGGATGTATTGCGATGAGTCGGGCGTTCGATGTTGCCCCATTGGATGTCATAGGTCGCCGTCGGGCTGAGGATATCGACCGGAAACGCAGCCTTGAGGAGCACATGGCGTTCGCGCCAGTCGACCCACGTGTCGAAGTCGATGCGCCGCGAATTGCGGTACAGATAAATGCGCTGGTGAATGTCGCTCTGGTCCAGCCGCCGTCGCACTTCAACCGCCGCGCGCAGCGGCCCTGTTTCGATGACGGCAATATGATAGGCCGGTTCGGCCTCCCACTGCTTGTCCTCGAAGAAAATGTCGATGTCCCAGGCGTCGAAATTCAACGGGCGGTCTTCAAACGCCTGCAGGATATTGCCCCGCTGGCCCGGAGCCAGAACTTCACGCTCCGCCTCGCGGTCAAAAACGCGCACCACATCGCCGTTGCTGTCGATCTCGACGCGCAGCACGGCATTCTCCAGCACGATCAGATCGCCCTGCTGCCATGCAGTGACCGCGTCCTCCGGAGACGCCGCCGCCTCTGCTGCCTGCGAAAGCGTAATCGCGCCGTAAGCATCGACGTGCGGCACATCGACCAACACGCCGCCATCCACGGCCTGCGAAACCAGCGGCTGCCCGGACGTTTCCAGCGTAAATGATACGCCGCTCGCTTCCGGAACGAACGCCAGCCGCCTGCCGCCAAAAGGCGTCGGATTGATGACCAGCACGTCTGCTCCGGCGGGCAGGCGACGTGCCAGCGCTGCCAGCGCTTCGGAACGCACCTGCTCGGCCAGCGCAAAAATGGCCTCATAGTCGCGCTGGCTGTCAACGTAAACCTCGCCGATTGACGAGCCCGGCAAAATGTCGTGGAACTGGTTCAGGCACACCAGCTCCCAGGCGCGGTTTAGCACGTCATGGGGATAGCGGTAACCGGCCGTTAGCGCAGCCCAGGCGGCGAGGAACTCGGCATTGTGCAGGGCAATTTCGGCCTTGCGATTATTGCGTTTGGTGCGGGCCTGGCTGGTATACGTGCCGCGATGATATTCGAGATAAAGCTCACCGTTCCAGACCGGAAGAGCAGCGCTGCTGGCCTCGACATGGCGCATAAAGTCGCGCACCGTCCCCAGACGCAGCCGGGGCGCGCCCGGATGCTCGGCCAGCGCGCGAGCGTCCTCCAGCATCTCCCGCGTCGGGCCGCCGCCGCCATCGCCATATCCATAGACCGTCAGCAGTTGCGAATTCTGCTCTTTTTGCAAGTAGTTACGCCAGGTGCCGATCAGCTCCACCGGACGCATCTGGCTGTTATAGGTCGTTGAATAAGGCAGATCGACGGAAGGCGGAAACTCAGGCGTCGTGATGAAATGAGTCAACACCCGCGTGCCATCCAGACCCTGCCACCAGAACGTCTGATAAGGCAGGCGGTTGAACTGGTTCCAGCTAATCTTGTGCGTGATGAAGTATCGAATGCCGGCGCGCGCGATCAACTGCGGCAGCGCCCAGGGATAACCAAACGTGTCGGGCAGCCAGAAAACAGGCGTCTCGACGTCGCCAAAGCGCTCCCGGAAATATCGCCTGCCAAGCAGAAACTGCCGCACCAACGCTTCGGCCCCGCTGGCGTTGCAATCCGGCTCGACCCACGAACCGCCGATCACTTCCCAGCGGCCCTCGGCCACGCGCTCGCGGATCTGTTCGAACAGCGCGGGCTGATCCTCTTCGACGTACCGGTAAAGCTGGGGCTGGCTCTGCGTGAAATGATATTCAGGGAAGTCTTCCATCAGCCGGAGCACGGTCGAGAACGTGCGCGCAGCCTTCTGCCGCGTCTGCGCCAGCGGCCACAACCACGCGACATCGATGTGCGCGTGCCCCGCGCCGATCACATCCACATCGAGTGGCGCGCCCGCCGCGCGGATGCCTTCTTCCAGTGTCTGGGCCGCATACGGCACCGAGGCATAAAAGTGATCGCCAAACGGCTCGCGCAGGTCGAGGCACATGAACGCAGCGTCCAGCGCGTTGAGCAGGCGACCGAGCGCCGGATCATCCTCGTCGAGCAACTCGGCTACGCCGAGCGCTACACGCGCGCGCGCCACGAAATCGCGCGTCGGTTGATCGACCTGAACGAGCGCGCACTGCTGCATGAACAGGCGCGCGTGCGGCAGGCGGGGATACGGCGCGGCGTGCAAGCCAGTCCAGCCGTGCAGAGCAAGCGTGTGCGTCGCGCCATCCAGCCAGCGTTCGGACAGACGAACTTCCTGATGATGCCGGTCGCAGGCGGCATACGGCTCGCCGTCGATATACATCAGGGCTTCCGGGTGCGAAAAATCGCCCGGTTCGCCCAGCGGCAGATACAGCATGACCGGCGCGTCTGTGGTCCAACCCTCCGGCAGCGCGAATTGCGTGCGTAACACAAAATTTGTCAGCCGCCCGGCCCAGTAGCTGTTGGCCGGGATAACCGTCCAGTCCGAGTCGTCCACTTCCGGCTGTACGTAGGGTGTCTTTTCCGGCCCCGGCAGCTCAAGAAAACGGAAATCCGGCAGCGGCTGCTGTCGCCGGTAAATCAGCGGGCGTATCAGTTGCAGGCGGCGGGTGATTTTACGAGAGGTCAGGCGGGAAGCGTGCAGCACTCTGGGCTCCTTGATTTATCCATACATGCTCAGCCACCGGCGTGCAGGCGCATTCCGGTGGCTTGCCGCTGTCAATTGTAAGAGTGGGAAATAAACTGGCAAGTTGTTGCCGTCCTGAGGCTGGAGCAACTGCCTCACGACAGCTTGAATTGCCTCCGCAGATCGCGCAGTTCTTCGTCCGCAATCGGCACCAGTTCGCCGAGATGCAGGCTGTTGATCAACGCCTGAGCGCTGAATTCGGCGACCTCCAGCCGGTCAAACGTCTGCAACAGGCTCTTTCCGGTTGCCAGCACCGCGTCGTTTTGCAGCAGAATGACCGGCGCGTCTGGCCGGATCATGGCCGAAATGGCGCGCGGATCGGTATAGGTCAGGCCGTAAGGCGCAATGGGAATATCACGCAGCACGATATAGCTTTCGGGAATCGTGCGCGTGTCGAATTTCCGGCTGACGATGCTGTAGGTAGTCGCGTTTGGCGGCTGCGCCGTCATGATGCAGTCGATGTCGCGATGGTCGCGATAAATCTGCTGGTGCAGCTTAACAGCGCGGCTGGGCAGCTTGCCGGCCTCTCGCTTGCCGTCCTGAACCAGCACGATATCCTCCGGGTTCAGGTAATAGCGATCGACGCCAAAAGGCGTGATGAGGAAAGTGTCGTCCTGCACGCGGACGGACACCGTGCCTCCGGTACTGATCATCAGGCGGCGGGCATAAGCGCGGCGCACAAAACGACAGATGTCATGGCGCAGTTCCAGTTCGCGGCTCGAATGCCGTTCGGGAACAAATTCCGGCAGGTGGTGATCGGAATGATAGAACAGCCGAATCTGGTCATCGGTCAGAGTCTGCAGGTTGCCGAGCTTTGCCGCCAGCAGGTTGATCTGGGCGCAGAACTCCAGCGTTTCAAAGCGCTGGAACGCCTGTGTCAGGTTCTGGCCGCCGGTCACGACGCCATGATTTTCCAGCAATACCGAATTGAAACCCTGCGAGAACGTCGCCGCGATCTGCTCGCCCAGCGCTTCGCTGCCCGGCAGCGCGTACGGCGCGTAGCCGACAAGCCCGCAGATGTCGCGCGATTGTGGGGTAATGCAGGTATTCGGCGTCTTGCGCACGATGCTGAACGAAACCAGCGCGGGCGGATGCGCGTGAACCAGCGCTCTCAGGTCCGGACGGGCGCGGTAGATCATCCAGTGGAACGGGTATTCCACCGACGGCTTATGGCGGCCAACGATCGTGCCATCGGCGCGGACGCAGACGATGTCTTCAGGAGACAGCGCCCCCTTGTCGATACCTGAGGGCGTGATCCAAAGATCGCCGTTGTCATCGAGAATCGACAGGTTGCCGCCAGAGGTCGTCGTCAGCCCCTGGTTGTAGATGCGCGTCAGCACCTCGACAAGTTGCGAGCGAGGGGGCAGCATGTCGAAATTCATGATAGTCAGGTTCACCTCTTCACCGGCCCGGAAGCTGTGCCAGCCGGCTCCGGTTTGCGTGTACTCAGATCGTTAGCAATTAGTTTACCATCGCGCGCCCGCAAAACGGCGTGGCCAACCGGCGGCATGTGATATTCGGTTCCCGATTGTGGAGGAATGTCCTGGCAGGCCATGGGCGAGCTTGCGTCTGGAAGCAGGCAGCAGAACGGGTACAATGGGCGCGGCCATAATGCCACTATAATCACCTGCGATAACAACCACACCTACGGCCAGAGGATTCCGTTCACACGATGACCTTCACCGCTTCCGGGCGGGCGCTCCCGACCCTGCTTCGCATCAGCCTCGTCCTGCTGTCGCTGGCCTTTACGCTAAGTCGCCCATTTTACGGACATGAAGCGGCGCTGCCGCTGACGGTGCTGTTTTTGGTCTATTTGCCCGGCTATCTGCTCGCGCGAGCGCTCGGAAAAGACCGCGTGGCCCATCCGGTCATGCGCTTCGTATGGGTACTGGCCGCCGGTCTGGCCCTGACAATCACGCTGGGCGGCGCAGCGCGGCTGCTTCAGGTCCCGGTTCCGCACTACCTGCTTCTGCTGCACGGCCTCATGGCTGTTCTGGCCCTGCTGCCCTCTCGCCCGGACGAGGATGAAGCGCAGCCGTGGCAATTTGAGTGGAGTCGCCTCCCACTCTACCTGCTGCTTTTACTGAGCTGCGCCATCGTGCTGGCCGTCGGCATCGAGCGCAACCGCTTCCGCTTCAGCGGTTATGAAGACCAGACGGTCTTTGTCGAACTCGCCAACTGGCTCGCGCATGATCCCGACGACCCCACCATCGACAGCCGGCGGCTGAATGTCCATTACGGCGCCACCCGCTGGGATTTCGACGGCTGGACCTATAACCACGCTGCGTGGGCGATGACTTCCGGCCTATCCGAAGCCGACATCATCTGGTATCACCTGACGCCGCTGTTCGTCTGGACAGCGCCGCTGGCGGTCTTTGGCATGGCCTATGAGCTTTCCCGCAACGAGCGCACGGCCGTTCTCAGCGCCGCGGCGCTGACGCTGGTCGGGCTGATGACCGTTGATGGTCTCGTCTACCGCCAGTCCACGCTGGTTATCGGCCAGTTTTCGCTGTTTCAGGTCAATACGTTGCGGACGATGGCGACAGCCATCGGCGCTCCGCTGGCGCTCATGGCGGCGGCCGCTTACCTGCGGCGTCCGTCTGCCCGTCATCTGCTGCTGGTTTTCCTGATCGGGGGCATGCTCAGCATCTTACACGCCCGCCCGATCATGACGTTTTTGTACACGATTGGCGCGACGACCATCCTGTGGTGGCTGGCGCAACCCACACGCCAGCGACTCGCGCAGGCGTTCACCCTTGGGCTTGTCTGCGTCGTGCTGTTCGGCATGCCCTACATTCAACGCACGCAGCGCGGCCGGATTGCCATACCACAGGTTGCATCGACCGGCGTGCCGCTTGTCGATGCGGACGCGGCCCCCATTGACGAGGATGAGCCAACAGGCGACCCGCGCGGAGACCTGCTGCCGCTGTCCAACGTGCCGCTTATCGGCGACACCTATATCGTCAGCCCGAAGAGCGTTTTTTATCACCCGGCGATTATCGTGGCGACGGCCCTTGGATTGCTGGCAGGCCTGTACTGGCGGCGCAGCCTGACCGCGAAGTATGTCTTTGCGTCAACGGCCACAACCATGATCCTGTTGTTCACCCCCGGCCTGACGCCGATTGTGACAGGCCTGACATCGCCAACTGTCATTGCCAGCCTGATTTTTGCCGTCCCCGTCGGCGTCATTCTGGGTTGGGCAGCCCACAGCCTGTTATCGGCGGTCGCGGGAAACAGAACATGGCAGGCCAATCTGGTCGTGGCAGCCGCAGCCGCAGCCGCGATGCTGGCGCTGCTGCTGGAGCCTTTTCCCATCCCTGCCAGCGCGCGCGACCAGATCAGGGCATCGAACGCTCTACAGCTTGGCCGTGATGTGCAGCCTGCCGACCTGCAAATGACGGACGTCCTGCGCGATCTTCTGCCCCAACAAGGGCGACATATCATCGTGTCTCCGAACGATGTCGGGAATTTCATCACCGAAAGCGTGCCGCGAACGCTGATTACCGGCGCGCGTCCGAATAGCAACCCGAATTACGCTCCCACAGCACGCTTCATGAGCGAGGAAAACCCACCCGCGCCCTGGCTCGACAGCCAGGACCTCGCTTTTCTGCGCGAGACAGGCGTGACACATATCGTCATGCGCGCGGACCTGAGCCGGTTGCCGCAGATGGTGATGCAACCGGATCGCTTCGAGCATCTCGGTTCGTCGCCCGGCTACGAGATTTTCCGCGTAAACGCCTCCGGCCTCGAAGCGGATGCGCGTGACGAACTGTTCGCGGAGATGAACCGGCTCTACACAAGCCAGTTGACCGAGCGCTGGACCGGCAAAGCATTTGACACCGGCAAGCCCGGCAATCCCGACTGGCTGGCGATAGCCGAACGCTGGCAGGCGTTGGGCGATGACGATCTGGCGGTATACGGGCAGGCGTTCTCCCTGCTGCTCGCGGCGCAAGACAGCGCAGCCCTGCCCTTATGGCAGTGGCTGAACGCTGCCTATCCGGAACAGGCGCTCATCACCGATGCGCTGGCCGGGACTCACGTCGCACTGGGCGCGCCAGAAGCCGGCGAGCAAGTGCTGCTGGCTGCGCTGTCGAGCAAAGCCGCCAATACGGCCGTTCTGGCCGCGCGAACGCTGCTGACCGAACCCTTCTTCTATCTTCTGGATGCGCCGGAACTCGACCGGGTGATCGAAGCGACCGAGCGCAATGCCACCGCATGGGACCGGCTTGCCAGTTATGACCAGCCGGACGCGGTACGCGCGCGGGTAGCGCTGTTAATGTCCGAAGGGCGCTGGGAAACCGCCGAAAGCTGGCAGAATCGCATCGCCGGCGCGGAGGTTGACCCGCGCGACCTCGTCACACGCGCTTCGCTGGCGCTGGTGCAGGGCCAGACACAGCGCGCGCTGGACATTCTCGCGCCCGCCACCGATCCCGACGCAGTGGCCGCCAACCGGTTCCTCCATCCCGACCGCTGGCAAGACAATATCGCCGCGCAGATGCATGCGCTGATAGAGGCGGAAATCGCCCGCGACGCGGGGCGGCTGAATGACGCCGAAGCAGCGCTGGCCCGGGCGGTCGAAGCCGGCGCAACGTGGGCTGCGCGCGCCTTTGGAGCAGACGGTGACGCAGCGGTTACGCCATTAACGCCCGAAGCCGAGGCACAGCCGCCGGAGTTCGCCTCGCTGCTTGAAGTCGCCAGCACGGGCCGCCTGTATGTGGTCGATGCAGCAGTAACGTCCGGCGCGGAGACCGTGACCGTCACCGCGACCTTTGGCAACCCGCATGTGCGGCCCTATCCGGTGCGCGAATGGCGCATCCACGTTATCAGCCCGGACGCGGCGACCGTCTATGCCAGAACCTCCCGCGCAGCCGAATTTACGCCGGGAGCGCTTTCGCGCGTCACGTTCACGCTCGAACTGCCCGAAGATGTCGCTCCCGATACGCCGGGGCTGGTGGTGATCGAGGCGTTACATAATGACCGGGTCGTTTTCCCAACGGCCTATGTCCCGGTGACGCTCAACCCGTCCGAATAGAGGGCCGCGACCTTAAGGCCGCTGGTAGCCGAGCGGGCGCAAAACAAGCGTATAGCTCCGGGGGTCGTTCGCAAAATACAACCCGCCGCCGCGCCACGACTGCGATGGCACATAATCCAGCGTCGTCTCGCTCGTCTCGATTTCGATGTCACCAGCACGCAGACTGCCCTGCACCGTGACCTGCGCGGCAGGCTGATAGCCCCGGTTGAAAACTTCGAACTCGATCAGATAGCCACTTTCGACGGCTGTGTATGCCTGAACGGTAATTTGCAGGTCGGGAGGTGATTGCCCGTGGCCGATCCCAAGCAGAAGCAGATACCCCAGCGTCGCAATCACAAGACCCGCGCCGAGCATGGCGACTGCCCATTCCAGCGGCGGAATGTCGTTCGCACCCGCGCCCTTCTGCCCGCTTTCCGCGTCGCGCGGCGCGTCGTCGCCAGCCATGTCACGCCCTCTCACAGGATCAGGCGGGCCGCTGCCGCGCCGATTGCGCCGGGAAGGCCGAGCACGACGACAGAGAGCGCGTTCTCGTACAAGCTGTTGTTTTCGGTGCGGCCAAAGGCCCACAAGACGAACAGGCTGATGAGCAGAACCAGCGCATACCCGACGACGGTATAGCGCAGAAACACCAGCCACGCCGGCTTATCTGCCGGGATCGACGCCTGACCTGAGAAATTCACGGCGTAGACGAACGCGTGCATGATGACGAGCGACACCAGTGCCAGAACCAGCGCACTCAGGCCGGAGAGATGGAAAGCAGTGAGAATGATCTCCTCGGTTGGGGCGAGATTGAACGCAAAAAACAACGCGCCGACCGCCATGAAGAACAGTTCGCCGAAATAGCCCGCATTGCGCTCCCGCGACTTCTGTTCTTCGTTCTCCATACCCAGTTGGCTCTGCGCGAGCAGCGCGCCAATGGCGCCGGGAATCGCTTGCAGCGCGATCTTGCCAACAATTTCGCGCCCCGACATGCCCGGCTGAATGACGCCGAGGAGCAGCAACACGAACGCTGCAGCGATAAAGGCGACGGCATAGGCCACAAACGCATCAACCACGTCTTCCTGAGCATCGAACGTCGGCTCGAAACCGAGAAAATGGGCCATGCCCACCAGCAGCGGTATCGTCAGCACGATGAACACCATCAGGCGATACGGGGCCAGCGTAAACCCGAACGCCCACATCTCCATCGTCATGAGCAGCGGCAAAGCGAAGATCACCGCTCCGGCAAAGGCGCGGGCCAGACCGATGGCAAACTCCCGGTTTGGCGACCGTTCGGCATCGGTGTCTCCGGCCTCAGCCGTCGCCGGCTTCTCGGCGGGCATCGCTGGCGCTCCTTTATGTTCGGCATGGCCGCTGTCGAGCACACGCCCAACACATTGACATTACACAGTTAATAACTATACTTGAATTACCAGCTTATACACAAGCGCTGGCCCCTCTAACAACCCGGGAGATATCGACCACGAACGTGACGAGCCAGTCACCTTCAGAATGCCAGCGCAGTGAGCGCCATGAAATCGCTCCGGACACCGGCAGTCACCCCGCGTCTCCTGCCTGCTCTCCCCATCTAGCGCAAGAATGCCCGAGGAATTGCAATGGCCGCAACCGCTACCGAAACGTCATCACAAGGCACACATATGTTTGAAGCTGAAAAAGGTCAGGCCCTACCCTTTGGAGCGACGGTCATGCCGGACGGCGTGAACTTCTCGTTCTTCTCGCTCCATGCCGACGCCGCGACACTGGTATTGTTCGAGAAAGGCCAGCCGCACCCGATTGCCGAGATCCCGTTCCCGGAAAACGGCCGCATCGGCAACGTTTTCACCGTCAAGGTCAAGAATCTCGACTACGAGAACATTGAGTACGGCCTGCGCGTGTATGGCCCGAACGACCCCGAAAACGGTCACCGTTTCGACCCCGACACCATCGTGCTTGACCCATACGCGAAGTCCGTAACGGGACGCCCTGTATGGGGGCAACAGGCAGCAGAGCATGACGCCTTTCCACACCGGGGGCGCATTTTCCGTGACAATTTCGAATGGTATGATGATCGCCCGCTGCAACTGCCTATCGAAGATCTGGTGATTTACGAAATGCATGTGCGCGGCTTCACCAGACACGAATCATCTGGCGTGCTGCACCCAGGAACGTTCGAGGGCATCCGCGAGAAAATTCCGTATCTGAAGGAAATCGGCGTCAATGCGGTGGAACTGATGCCGGTTTTTGAATTCGACGAGTTTGAACACTCGCGCACAAACCCCGAAACCGGCGAGATGCTGCTGAACTACTGGGGCTACAGCACGATCAACTTTTTCTCCCCAAAGGCGGGCTATGCCGCCCAACCGCATGGCGGCGAAGTCAATGAACTCAAACTGTTGGTCAAGACACTGCACGAAAACGGGATCGAGGTCATTCTCGACGTCGTTTTCAACCACACGGCCGAAGGCAATGAAAACGGCCCAACCCTCTCGTTCAAGGGTATCGACAACAAAACCTATTACATGCTGACGCCAGAAGGCTACTATTTTAACTTCAGCGGCACCGGCAACACGTTCAACGCCAACCATCCGGCGGTGATGAACTTCATCATTCACTGCCTGCGCTACTGGGTTACCGACTATCACATCGACGGCTTTCGTTTCGATCTGGCCTCGGCGCTGGCGCGGGCGGAAGACGGCACGCCGCTGGAAGACCCGCCGCTCATGAAGCTGATAGCGCACGACCCCATTCTCGGCAAAACCAAGTTGATCGCAGAGCCGTGGGACGCAGGCGGCCTTTATCATGTCGGCATGTTTCCCGCCTACGGGCGCTGGGCCGAATGGAACGGTAAATACCGCGACTCGGTGCGGCAATTCGTGCGCGGTGATGAGAACATGGTGGCCGAAATCCGCAACCGCCTGATCGGATCGCCCGACCTGTACCCCGGGCGCGGGCCAATCGCCACGGTGAACTTCATCACGGCCCATGACGGTTTCACGCTGGCCGACCTCGTTTCCTACAACGAGAAGCATAACGAGGCGAATCTGGAAGACAATCAGGACGGCCACAACGACAATCTGAGCTGGAATTGTGGCGTCGAAGGGCCAACGGATGATCCCGAAATTCTCGCGCTGCGCCAGCGCCAGATGATGAACCTGCTCACCATCCTGATGATGAGTCAGGGAGTGCCGATGGTGCTGATGGGCGATGAAGTCGGACGCTCGCAACAGGGCAACAACAACACCTACTGTCAGGACAACGAACTGAACTGGCTCGACTGGACGCTGCGAGAGAAAAACGAAACGCTCTTCACTTTCTTCAAGCGTCTGGTCGCTTTCCGCCACCGCCACCCGGTATTACGGAACGGCCATTTCCTGCGCGGTGAAGACTACAAGGAAGCCGGCGCGGCGGATATCACGTGGCACGGCAAGAAGCCGAACAAACTTGACACCTCAGACAAGAGCCGTTTGATCGCGTTCATGCTTTCGGGCAAGCACGCCAAAGGCGGTCTGGCGGAAGACAACGACCTGTACGTGGCCTTTAACATGCACTGGGAAGAAGAACAACTGACACTGCCAAAGCCGCCGTCCCGGAAGAAGTGGCACGTGTTTCTCAACACCAGCCCCGGCGCGCCGCAGATCATCTGTGAAGTCGATCAGGAACCGCTGATCGAGGACCAGAAGCACTTCATGATCGGTCCACGGTCGTCGATTGTGCTGGTAGCAAAATAACAACCGCAATCTCGCGGCTCCCCGTTCTCACAAATCAGGGAACGGGAAGCCGGCGCTCTTCATCTGCAAAAGCGCCTTTCGCAGAGTAGACTCAGTCCAACCACAAGTCGCGTTCTGGCCCGCCGGAGAATACACCGGCGTTATAACCGCGTTTCGGTAGCCAGAGGCCACGCTTGCGCCATGCGACAAGATGTAGAAAGCGAGGGCTGAGTGCAACGAAACCTGCTCGAAAAACTGAAAGAATCGGCGCAGTCCGTTTTACCGGTTTGCTTCATCGTACTCGCGCTGCATGTGCTCGTTGCGCCCCTGCCATCCAACACGCTGTTACTGTTTCTGATCGGAGCCGTTCTCCTGCTGGCCGGCATGACCATCTTCGCTCTGGGCGTCGAAATGGCGATTATGCCCATGGGCGATCACATCGGCTCCGGGCTGATCCAGTCGCGCAATATCTGGTTTCTCGTCGCCGCCAGTTTCATCCTTGGCGCGGCGGTCACAGCCGCCGAACCTGACCTGCATGTACTGGCGAATCAAATTCCCACCGTCCCCACCATCGTGGTCGTGCTGATCGTCGCCATTGGCGGGGGCGCATTTCTGGTCATCGCCCTGCTGCGTATCCTGCTCCAGATCAGGCTATCGTGGCTGCTGACGCTGCTGTATGCCCTCGTGTTTGTGGCTGCCATACTCGCCGCGCCAGACTATCTAGCCGTGGCTTTCGATTCAGGCGGCGTAACGACCGGCCCCGTCACAGTGCCGCTGATTCTCGCGCTGGGCGGCGGCGTTGCCGCAGTTCGCGGTAGCAGAAGCGCCGAAGCCGATAGCTTTGGTCTGCTGGGCATCTCCTCTATCGGGCCAATTATCGCCGTGTTGATCATGGGCCTGTTTTTCGATTCGTCGGTTGCTGAATATGGCATGGAGCCTCTCCCAACAGCCGGCACACTGGCGGAAGGTTTCCAGTTATATGCCGGCGAATTGATGCGCTCCGCGCAGGAAATCAGCGTTTCTCTGGCCCCGATTGTGGTCATTTTTGGCGTTTATCAGGTTCTTCGCCTGCATCTGCCGCCGAGCCAGATCATCAGAATGGTCGTCGGCATCGTCTATACCATGTTCGGGCTGACGCTGTTCCTGGCGGGGGTGAACATCGGTTTTCTACCCGCCGGAACGGCGCTCGGTTCCACCATCGGCGCGTTTTCCAATAACTGGATTCTCATCCCGATCGGTTTCATCATCGGCTTCGTTGTCGTTGCGGCAGAGCCGGCAGTGCTTGTCCTGAACAAGCAGGTGGAAGAAATCACGAGCGGCGCAATTTCCAGAAATATGATGATGGCGAGTCTGTCCGTCGGCGTTGGGTTGGCGCTCGTGATGGCGCTGGCGCGTATTCTGATGGGCACGAGCATCTGGTTTTTCCTGCTGCCCGGCTACGCTGTCGCACTGGCTCTGACCTTCTTCGTACCGGAGATGTTCACGGCAATCGCGTTCGACTCGGGTGGAGTCGCCGCGGGAACGATGGCCGCCGCGTTCCTGCTCCCATTTACCATTGGCGTTTCAGAAGCCGTGGGCGGCAACCTGCTGACCGACGCTTTTGGTATTATCGGGCTGATCGCCATGATGCCTCTGGTAACGGTTCAGATTCTCGGAATGCTGTATACGATCAGGCTGCGACAGGTACAACTCGAGATGCCGGAAGAAGTCGAAACAGTCGAGCCTGAGATCGACATTATCGAGTTTTAGGCAAAGGACAAGCCTATGGCACATGCCATTCCCGCCAGCGCGCCACTGGTGCTCATGGTAACGACGGTCAACCGTTCTGACGAGGAAAAAGCGGCGCGGCTTTTCACCGAGGCAGGTGTGACGTTCAATCTCGTGACGTATGGACTGGGAACGGCCACACGCAGCATTCTGCACTATCTCGGTCTGGGGCAAACGGAAAAGAGCGTACTGCTGAGCACAATGCCGCTTGAACAGTCGCGCGTGCTGCTGCAGGAACTGGCTGACAGACTGCTCCTGAACAACGCCGGTCGGGGGATGGCCTTTACGTTGCCGGTAGCCAGTGTATGCGGCAAGGAAACCGTGAATATTCTGACCGGCTCCTATCAGGTGGAAAGCAGGGAACCTATGGAACTGACTTTTGAGAATCGTTTGTTGGTGGCCATCGCCAACCGGGGCTTTGCCGATGACGTCATGGCGGCGGCGAGATCCGTCGTGCAGGTCGGCGGGACAGTGCTACACGGGCGCGGCACCGGGCACGGAGAAGCCGAAACGTTCTTTGGCGTGATGATCCACCCGGAAAAGGAGCTGGTTCTGATCGTTACGCCTGAGGAATATAGCGCTGAGATCATGAAAGCGATCGCTTCAAGGGCGGGAACGCATACCGACGCGCACGCGATCGTATTTTCGCTTCCGGTGGTCGATGCTATCGGCCTGCCCCCGCTCTCCGAAGGCCAGCAGTCCGATAACGCCTAGCGCGGCGCTGCCAATGACGCAGGAGGCGGAACAGCTTTGCAACCGGCGCGCGATCTGGGCTATCTGAGATGAGCACGCCCCCTCCCCATCGAGCGAACAGGGGAGAGGGCGCAGCCGGTTGCTCATGCCACAGCATATTGACCGCAGCGTTTTTCAGGCTCGGATTTCCTGCCGTTGAAAAATGACGTATGCGACCGCGAAGAGCAGCACCGTCGCGGCGATGAGCAGCGTCAGGTGAGGCCAGATCAGCAGGATACTCTCACCAAGTGGCAGCGGCGCTCCCAGAATGGCTCCGTCCAATTGCGTCGGCAGAACGAGGCCAAACGCCCGTGTCGCCGGATTCAACAGGCCCACCGTCCCTTCGGCATACAGGGTATTGGGCGAAATGCGTGCGAGTGTTTGCAGCAATTCAGCCTGCGCCATCACTTCCGCCACCGAGCCGTTCTGCACGGGACGCAGCGCGCGCGCGATCACGCCAGCGATGACATTCCAGAAGATCGTGAAGAACAGCCAGATGGCAATCGAAGCAAGCGCGGCCGTTGCCGCCTGACGGAAGACCGTCGAGAAAACCATCGCCAGCGCCAGCCACACGCCGCCATAGAAAATGGTGACGATCAGGAATACCAGTATACGGACGAACTCTTCACCGCTCGGCGCGACGCCTGTTCCTAGAATCCCCAGCCCGATAATGAGCAACCAGATCGCCGACAGCACCAGCGACAGCGTGAACAGGCTCGCCAGAAACTTGCCCATAAGCAGCGCGTCGCGGTAAATCGGCTGCGACAGGACACGCGAGAGCGTGCGCTGGCTGAATTCACCGTTGACCGTGTCGAAGGTGAGCGCGATGGCGATCAACGGCACCAGAATCGCCAGAAAGCCGATAAACGCGGGGAGTGGCTCCTGAGACGTGGTGAAAAGCCTCAGAAACACGAACTGCGCTTCGTTGTTCGTGTTCTGGCGCATGTTTTGCAGCGCGACATAAACCGTGCCCGTCGCCGTGAGCAGAATAAGGAGCTCCAGAATGAGCATGCGCGCGCTGGTAAGGTGATCGGCCATCTCCTTGCCGATCACCACCCACATGCCTTTCCACGGAGAACCTTCGCGCGCTTGCCCTGAACGAGGAAGTCTAAGCTGCCGCAACATGCTCCACCTCCTCGAAATAGTGCGCGTAAATCTCGTCGAGATTCGGCTGTTCGATATCGAGCGACTTCAGCTTGCCGCCCGCCGTCACGACGGTGCTTGCGACCTCAGCGCGCATGTCATTCGTCGTCTCAAGCACAATTTCGCCAACCGATGTGTAGCGCAAGTTGACGACACCCGGCAGCGTCCGGAGCGCCTGCTCCAGTTCCTTCGACGTACCGTCCGCGCACACCCGGATGTGATAAGCGCCGCCGAGCACGCGCCGTGCCAGTTCGCCGACAGCCCCTGTGAGCACCACCTTGCCACGATGGAACAGGGCAACGCGGTCACAGATTTCCTGTACCTGATGCAGCAGATGCGACGACAGCAGAATCGTGATGCCTGTATCCTTCAGGTCGCGGATGATTTGCAGGAACATCCGCGCCGCCTCCGGGTCGAGGCCCAGCGTCGGCTCGTCCATAATGATCATCTGCGGCTGCTTGAGGAGCAGTTCCGCGAGGCCAAGCCGCTGCCGCATACCGCGCGAGAAGGTTTTGACCTTCTTATCGAGGACCGGCGTCAGCCCCATCCGCTCAACGGACTCTTCAATACGCTGGTTCGCCTCCTTGCGCGACAGGCCGTTGAGCCGCGCGATGTAGAAGAGGTTTTCGCGCGCGGTTAGCCCGTCGTAAAAACCGATCTGGTCGGGCAGATAACCGACCCGGCGTTTGACGCTGAGCGGTTCGCGTGCCGGGTCGTAACCCAGCACGCGTACCTGCCCTTCAGTCGGCTCGGTTAGGCCCAGCAACATCAGGATGGTGGTCGTCTTGCCAGACCCGTTGGGGCCCAGCAGCCCGAAAACCTCTCCTTTTTCGACGGTCAGATTGAGCGAACGAACCGCCTCAAACTGGCCGTAGCGTTTGGTCAGATCTTTGGTTTCAATGACTGGTTCACCCATTGGTCACGCTCCCTGGCCTACCTTAACGGCGTCCAAAGCGCGCGACAGCAATACCCACCGCGCTGACGGCAAGCGCAATCAGGCCAACACCGACCACACCCCAAGCCGTCGAGGTACGAACGGTAACGCGGTATTCCAGCGTTTCGGTCGTGCTGCCTTCAGGTTGCGCCCTGAAAGTCACCATGTAGTCACCAGCAAGCGCTTTCTCGGAAGGACGGAGATGCGCGGTCACTTCGGCAACTTCACCCGGCGCAATCGACTCGATTTCTTCAGGCTCGAACGTTACCGTCCAGTCTCGCGGCGGAGTCGCTCTCATCTTGATGCTACGCGCAGGGGCAGAACCGGTGTTTTGCAGAACCAGCGTATAAGAGGTCTCCGTGCCGGCTTCGACTTCGCCGGAAACGCGATCGTCAATTGTCGTCAGCGTGAGCGAGGGCTGCCCGACGACTTCCACTGCAAGGTCGGCCGTCGTCTCTACGTCGCCAGCCTGAGCGCGGATGGTTACCGGGTACACACCCGCCGGAACGAGGCTGACCAGCGAACTCACCTCAACGTTCAGCCGCTCGGAAGAGTTGGCCTTCACGGGGATATTCGTCACTTCCTGACTGCCCGATTTGAAGACCACATTGAAGGCTGGAGCCGTTTCTGCCAGCAGGTCGACAGACAGATCCTCATCACCCTCGTTCTGAAGCGTTACGTTGAAGCGGAAGGTTGTGTTCGCCCTGCCGCGCACCATCGGCAGATCAACCTCGAACGCAAGGCTTGCCGGGGCCCGTTCTTCGACGACCAGCTCAATCGGCAGCGCCGATTCAGCTTCGTCACTCCGTGCCAGCGCGGTAAAGCTGTATGTGCCCGGTTCGATATCGGCAGGAGGCTCAACCTGAAGTTCAACAGTCGCGTCGGTTTCAGGATTGACGAACGCAGCGTTGACAATTTGGCCATCGCCCCGGAACGTCGCCGACCAGTTTTCCGGCAGGTCTTCGACCGCCAGCCGGGCAATCTGGGGCACCGCTGCAGCGCGAAGATTGAGGTTGATCGTTACGCTTTCGCCAATGTCGATAACGCGAGAGGGGTAATCAGCAAACAGGAGCAAATCAGGCGTCTGGCTGACCAGAACGTCCTCCTGTGCCAGTGTAGGAGCAGTAGCGCTAAATGCGAGAAGGAACATACAGGACAGCAGTCGTATGAACGTGTTACGTCGCATAGCCCAATTACTCCTTCAGTTGTCTTGCTGTGGTTCGATAGAGGCTCCTTGAAACTTGGCCTGAATGGCGCGATTGTACCTATCTGGACGTATAGAAAGAAAACGTAAAAATCGCCACGGCAAAACTTAAGCCGTCCATGAGAAATATTTCGATATATGACAGCGGTTTTGCCGCTTTGCGAGGCAATAAACTGCATCCTGAAACAGCCGGTTTGCAGGCCGGCAGGCCAATGAAACGCTTCCCGCTCTGGCGAGAAGAATGGTCACCAAGCGCATGAAATTGCGGCGGATGGATAACGATAAACGTCACCCGTGTAACAGTCCATCCGCCAGTAGAGCGCGAATGCGGCGCAGGATACAGTTGGGACACATTCGATGTGCCTGACATTGAGAAGGTTTCATGATGTTATCCAGCCTTGAAATCGGCCAGCGCGCAACACTTAAACACATTTACGAGATTGCCGGCCAGATGGGCCTGACGCCCGACGATCTCGACCTGTATGGCAGCCCGTATGTAGCGAAAATCCGGCTCGATGTGCTCGACCGGCTACGCGATCGTCCGAACGGAAAGTATGTTGATGTCACGTCGATCACGCCGACGCCTTTCGGTGAAGGCAAGTCAACGACAACGGTCGGACTTGGGCAAGCGATGAACTGCATCGGCAAGCGGGCCATTATCACGCTGCGCCAGCCCTCTCAGGGGCCAACCTTCGGTATCAAAGGCGGCGCGGCGGGCGGCGGCTATTCGCAGGTCGTGCCGATGGAAACCTTCAACCTGCACCTGACCGGCGATATCCACGCCGTCACGGCAGCCAATAACCTGCTCGCCGCCATGATCGACAATCGCCTGCTGCGGGGCAATCCGCTGAACATCGACCCGGACACGATCACATGGAAGCGCGTCATCGACACCAATGACCGTGCGCTTCGCAATATCATCATCGGGCTTGGTGGCAGGAATGAAGGCGGCATCCCGCGCCAGACCGGATTTGACATTTCGGTAGCAAGCGAAGTCATGGCCATTCTCGCCCTGACCACTTCGCTGCGCGACATGCGCGAGCGCTTTGGCCGCATCGTCATCGGCATGACTTACGACCGCAAGCCCGTCACCGCCGAGGATATCGGCGCTGCGGGCGCGATGACCGTGCTGATGAAAGATGCCATCCGGCCCAACCTGCTGCAAACGCTGGAAAACACCCCGGCGCTGGTCCATGCCGGCCCGTTCGCCAACATCGCCCACGGCAATAGCAGCATTCTGGCCGACCAGATCGCCATCAAGTGCGGCGAGTACGTGCTGACCGAATCGGGGTTTGGCGCGGACATCGGCGCGGAGAAATTCTTCAACATCAAGTGCCGCTACAGCGGGCTGCGCCCCGACGCTGCTGTGCTGGTCGTCACGGTGCGCGCGCTCAAGGCGCACAGCGGCAAATACAAAATTGTGCCGGGCAAGGGGCTGCCGCCGGAAATGCGCGAATGCAACGTCGCGGACGTCGAAGCGGGCGCTGCTAACCTGATTAAACACATCGAGAACGTCCGCAAACACGGCGTGACGCCGGTCGTCGCCATCAACGTTTTCGACGCCGATCACCCCGAAGAAATCGCGGCGATCAAACGGATTGCGGTTGAAGCAGGCGCGCTAGGCGCTTCTGAGTCGCGGCATTTTGCACAGGGCGGCGCAGGCGCGATCGAACTGGCCGAAATGGTCGTTGAAGCGGCCAACACGCCAAATGAGTTCCGCTTCCTCTATCCGCTCGATGCGCCGATCAAGCAGAAGATCGAAACCATCGCGACTGAAATCTATGGCGCGGCAGGCGTGTCCTACGAGCCGCTGGCCGAACGCCAGATCCGCGATTACGAAGCAAACGGCTTTGGCAACCTGCCTATCTGTATGGCCAAGACACACCTGAGCCTGAGCCACGATCCCAAGCTGAAAGGCGCGCCGGAAGGCTTCATCCTGCCGATCCGCGAGGTGCGCGCCAGCGTCGGGGCCGGGTTCATCTATCCGATCTGCGGCGACATGCGGACCATGCCCGGCCTGCCCGACCACCCGGCGGCAGAACAGATCGACATCGACGAACACGGGAAGATTGTGGGGCTGTACTAGCTACCACACTCTGGCCCTTCTCCCCTGATGAAGCGCCCTGCGGGGCGCAAGCGGGGAGAAGGGAGAGTAGGTGAGGGCTGAAAGGAGACTAAGAACCTGAAGTGTCTACCCGCGTCCAGCCGTAGCGGGCTGGCGGGCCTCCTGTGTTTCCACGGTGGCGGGCTGTGGCTGCGGGTAGAGGCGCAGCGTCCAGTCGTACAGCGCTTCCAGATGCTGGCGCAGGAATTTGCGCGAGTCTTCGTTAATCAGGTTGCCCTGCTCGTCGAAGGCCGAAGTGGGGAGATTGCTGATGTAGACCTCCGGCTTGTTCAGCGGAAACATGTTGACGGCTACAGCAATCTGGTGAAGCTCTAACTGGGCGCGGACCGTGCCATAACGCGAGCCAACGCCGATAATGCCGAGCGGCTTTCCGTACAACGGCGAGGGCGAACCGGGCGGTTCGTGCAATTCCACGCGCGAAGCCCAGTCAATCGCGTTTTTGAGCACACCCGTTACCGAATAGTTGTATTCAGGGCAGGCGATCAGGAGCGCGTCGGCCTCGCGGATTTTGCGCCGGAATTCCGCCACGGCAGGCGGATAGCCCTGCTGCCGGACATCCTCGTTATAAAGCGGGATGGGCGACAGGTCGAAGATTTCCAAGGTCATGCCCTGCGGCAGCATGTCTTTAGCAATGTGCAGCAGTCGTGTGTTGTAAGAGCCTTTGCGCAGGCTGCCGGAAAAGCCTAACACGTGAATATCTCGGGCCATTTGATCAGGTTTCCTCATCTCATTCCGAAACTATGGCTTGCAATTATAGTTGCAAGACTGGCAATCGGTCCGAACGCTCATACAACACAAAGGTAGAATATCGCAAGGCTGTTGCTGCGGCGTTCGCCTTCGATCAGCCGAGGCGGTCTTCGATCTCCCAGACGTGGTCAAGATCGTGCCAGGCCAGACGGCGGACAAAATAGCGCGGCGTCCAGCGTTCTCCGCCGCGTGGACCGCGCGGCGGGATTTCACCGCGAACCGCTGCATCCAGCGTGGTCAGGATCGCTTCACGGAGGGGCGCGAACGCCTTGCTCGGATCATCTTCGTTGCCGGGTTTCGCCTTTCCGCCGAGGCTGGTGAGATAAGAGGCTGTGGCTCCGCCAACGTGCTCGACGATCTTCTCCAGCTCGCGTCCACCACCGCGCGGGCCTTTTGCGAGAGCCTTGCCTCTGGCCATCGCGACAGTTTCATCAAACGCCCGCCAGCAGGCTTGCAGGATCGTCTTCCAGCGCTCCAGTTCGTCCGGGGAAACCGGCTCGCTATCGCCGGGCAGAGGCAGGTTGGGCGCGCCAAAATCGGTAGTGGCGTTGCCCTGCTTCCGCTCGACCACGACCAGCGCACCGACATCGGACGGCGGGATAAAGCCGAGTTGCGTCGATTGCAGCACGCGCGCATAGCGTGGGCCATAGTCAAACAACGCTTGCAGGGCGGCTTCTTCTCCGCGCCCGCTGCGCGACCAGCCCGGCCAGTCCAGAGCGGTAGCGAACGTTTTGCTCTTGCCGACTTCCAGATACACATCGATTTGTTTCGCGTTACGTGCCATCCGGCTCATCTCCATGATGGTTCTGGCTTACACCGCGCCTGAACCCGCCTGATTCAGGCGCACGCCCATCATACCACCAACCAGCCGCGCACATTTTCCGCCAGATAGCGCTTTACCGCAGAAGCTCATTGTCGAGGCTGTCAGGCATAACGGCTGCCAGTTCCTCGAAGACGGCGCAGCCCTCGCCGCCGGCCACCGCGCGCAGTTCAAGGCCTTGATGCGCGAACGTCCCGACCCACTCGCTCCAAAGTTCCGGCGACAGGTCGCGGTAAAACACCGCCAGCGCCAGAGGCTCGCCGCCCTGCGGCTTGACGTACCACGTGCCCGTTAGAATGGCGGGCAGACTGCCGCCCTTCGCGGCCAGATAGTCATACACCTGCCGGTTGGCCGGATTCACGTCCATCAGCCAGTTCAGGATGGACTGCATGAATTGTTGCCCTGCACCGGCAAACACGTCCCCATGGAAGGCCGCTTCCATGATCGTCAGCATGTCACGCGCGCTGCCTCTGTTATCGAACGCTGCCAGATACGCCGCCTGCTTCTCCAGTTCGGCGGCAGCGGCCTCAGGATCGTCAAGCAACGAATCCAGTTTGCGCTGCTGGTACGCTAGTTCCGCTTCCCGCCATTCCGCGTCCGCCAGATACCGGTTTTCCAGATGCTGGCGGGTGGCCAGCAGGCTATCCCGGTCCAGCGATTCCGGGTCTACCTGCCCCGTCTCGTGGTTGTCGAACGCCAGATAGAGGCCAAGGTAACTGCCTGACGGCAGGTCGGTATTTTCCAGCCCAAGCTCGTCAAACAGCTCTGGAAAGCCATCGCGCCCAAGTTTGGAAAGGAGAGCGTCCGGCGCGGCATTGGAACTGTAGGCGATCATGGCATAAGCCACGTTGGCGAGCGTGACAGCGTCCTGATCGGGTGCAAGCGTGTCCAGCCAGGCCTGATGCGCCCCGCCATCCGTGCCGGGAAGCCAGTAAGCGTTGACGGCTTCCAGCGGAATTTCCTCATCAGGGTCGATCATGCCCGCGTCGATCTGCCGGGCCATCTCGGCCAGAACGACCAGCTTGTAGGTCGAGGCGAGCGGGAATGGCTCTTGCGCGTTCAACGCAAACGCCGGGTTGCTCTCGCCGGCTGTATAACACAAGACGGCGACATCGTCCCGGTTTTCCGCAATGTAGTCGAGGATGGGTTCGGCGGGTGGAAACGCCTGCGCCCGCGCCAGAAACGATGCCGCGGCCAACAGGAAAATTGCAAACACTGACCATAGCCGTCGCATAAGCGATGCTCCCTAACTCGAAAATTCGGATGGGTTGGTGAAGGCTAAAACGCGTGCGCGAGCGCGAATGGCGCACTCAGGGTTCAGTATTCAGGCTGTTCTGCAACTCCGTCAGGCGTTTCCAGTACGCCGCCAGCGCGATCTTGCCCTGATCGGTGATGCGATAACGCGTCGCCGGCACTTTGCCCTTGAAGAACTTTTCGATCTCGATGTACCCGGCTTCTTCCAGCCGGGCCGTCTGCTTGCTCAGGTTGCCTTTGCTCAGCCCGGTTGCCGCCAGCAGAAAGTTGAAATCGGCCCATTTGACCTTGCTCAACACTGCCATGATGAGCAAGCGCGCCGGTTCATGCACCACCCGGTCAATCTCCATGGCAGCCTGCAACTTCGCAAAGGCATTGCCGTTTTGTTCTTCACCGAGTTCGCCGGTCATGGTTAACCCTCTGCCTTGAGGCGCGACGTGAGTTCCTGAAAATACCGGTGTTCGCGCAGGCCGACGCCGATGAGCACAACCGCGCCGATGAAAGCCGGCCAAGCCGGCGCGACCTTACTCATGGCCTCCAGTGAAAAGTCCTCTGGGGCCAGGGAGTACGCGCCACCCGCGCCGTGCACCGCGCAGGCCGACAGCAAAAAGACACCGACGATAAACTCAAGCGGCGTCCGCAGATAGCGCCACGTGAGAACCGGCATAAGCACGACAAAGGCGAGGTAAATCCAGTTGCCGGGATTGTTGATCCCAACGTTGAAAATGATGAAGGCGGCGACGCCGGCGCTGATCAACGCCACAAAACCGGTGAAAAGCAGATGCTCCCGGCGTTTCTCGTCCGGCCACACTTCTTTAACCTCCCCTAACGGGCGATAGAACCGCGCGCGGATAAGTTCCTTGCCAAGCAGCCAGACCAGTGTCGCGCCGATGGTGAGTCCGGCTGTCACCACGCCACCGCCCAGCAACGTCCCGGCCAGAATGACGACCAGCCCCACGACGCCGCCGAGCACCTTGCCCAGACCGCCGCGCGTCTGTGAATAGCTGGCGTAGGCCTCCGATAACTGCTGTCGCCGGTGGATGTCTTCAAGCAGCATCTCATCCATATCACTCTCCGAAACTGGTTTACACTAGAAACCAGTTTCAGGATACGGATAGTTTGTCGAAATGTCAAGTAGTCGAGCGCACGATACAGGCGCGGCTTGCTTCGTGGTTGAATTTGTGAAGGTGAAGTCACACAGGAGCGTTTCGTGTCCGGCGCTACCCGATCAACATCGCCATCGAACCGGATCGCAGGCGCAACTGCTCACACGCGCGGCGACTTGCCGGTCAGCCGCGTGAAGGCCTGATAGCCAAGCCAGCGAAACGGCTCCGGCGGGATCGGCACGTAGCCCTGCTGGTAAAATGGCAGCCCGCGCCAGCGCTCGTCATCCCCGGAATACAGATCGGTCAACACCTGCCCCGCGATATTCGCCAGCGTGACGCCATGGCCACAATAGCCGATGGCATAAAACATATTCCGGTGATCGCCACGCACACCCATCAGCGGCGTGCGGTTGAGCGTGATACCCAGCGTGCCGGTCCAGCGGTGCGTAATGGGCACTTGCGTACTTCCGGGCAGATAGCCGTGCATCGTCGCCTCCACCCGCCGGAAGGACTTCTCAGCCGAGGCAGGCGAACCCGGGTAGGCGGTGCGGTTGCGGAACAGATAGGCATAGGACTGGTTGCTGCCACCGCCAAAGACGATATGCCCCTCGCTCGTCAGGCTGGAATAGGCGATCCGGTCGAGGTCGTCCGAGAACGCAGCGAACCGGCGCCAGCCGAGCGCCGCCTGCTGTTCCGGCGTCAGCGGCGCGGTCGCAAAGACGTGTGAATGCAGCGGGAAAAGCGCATCGTGGAAATAGCCGAGCTTGCCCGTATAGCCGTTCGTCGCCAGCACGACCGCCTTCGCCCGCACTTCGCCTTCGGGCGTCGTCAGCACGATGGTCGCCCCCTCGCGAATTTTCAACACCGGCGTCTGTTCAAAAATCGCCACGCCCTGCTCGATGAGGACCGGGCGCAACCCGCGCACCAACTGCGCCCCGTTGATCTGCCCCGTGTCCGGGTCCAGCACCGCCCCATGAACGCCCTCCAGCGCCAGCGTCGCCCGCAGCGCCGCGCTGTCAAGAAAACGCTCCGGAATGCCGATTGACTGGTGATATTCCACTTCAGCATGGGCCGCTTCGGCGCGCCGGGCATCGGTATACACGGTCAGCGTGCCGTCGCAGCGATAGCTGACCTGCAGGTTGTGCCGTTCGATCAACTCGCGGATCATCTGGATACCGGCGCGCGTTATTTCGTAAATCCGCCGCGTCATCTCCGGGCTATGATCGGTCACGCCCGAAACCCAGTTCAGCATCATGCCGCCGTTGCGCCCGCTGGCCCCGTTGGCCAGCGTTTTCGCTTCCAGCAATACCACGCGCTTTTCAGGATAGCGACGGCTGAAATGGTAAGCCGTCGAAACGCCGGTGAAGCCCCCGCCGATGATTGCAAGGTCGGCGGTGATGGATTCGCGCAGCGGCGGGCCGGGCCGGTAATCCGGTGTCTGGCTCGTCCATAGCGAGTGGTTATCGTCGATTTCCAGCCGTTCCGGAAAAGCGCGCTCGGTCAGCGGCGCGGTCAACAGGGCCAGCCGCGTTGCCCCTAACAGCAGTTTCTCGGTCAGCGGGCGGGTCGGGGAAAGTGCGGGCATGCAGCGTTCCTAAGTCGTGGTGATCGTGGCGCAACATCCAAATAGCGGGCGGGCCGCCCGCTGCAATATTGTAACGCAGTGAAATAGTGAGGGGGCAGGCTTCATCCCCGTTTTCCCGCGTTATGGTGAAGGAGATATACAGATCATCCGCGGCGCAGGGTGGCACTCGCGCGTATGGCGGCCAGTTGCTATAGTCGAAGCCGTGTCGTTTTCCCCGAAGAGAGTGACGCGCGATGCCGTGCCTGATCCGCCTGCTCACGCCTGATGGCCTTGCGCCTGTCAATTACAGCGCCGATTCACTGGCCGCTGCCTCAGCCCATGAGCCGGATGGCGTCTACACGGTCGCCAGAACGTTCAATACAACTCAGGTCTTGAAATTCGACGCCCATCTCGACCGGCTGGAAGACTCCGCCCGGCGCGAGGGCATTCCACTCCGGCTGGATCGCGCGCGCCTGCGCGCCGCTCTGCGACAGGTCATCACCGAAGCCGGTTTTGGCGACGCGCGTTTCCGTATCACCGTCCCGGCCCGGCAGCCCGACCACCTGATCCTATCGGTCGAGCCGTTCACACCGCCCTCATCAGACCTTTACCATCGCGGCGCGCGCTGCCAGACCGTTCCGCACGAACGCCGCAGCAATCCGGCGGCCAAAACGACGGACTGGATGGAGGCGCGGAAACGCATTCAGGATACGTTCGCGCCCGGCATTTACGAAGGGCTGCTACTGAGCGAAGACGGGCACATCCTCGAAGGGATGACGAGCAACTTCTACGCCGTCGTCGATGGATACTTGCACACGGCCGGAGAAGGCGTGTTGCCGGGTATCGCGCAGCAGATCGTGCTGGAAATTGCGCCCGCCATCGTGCCGGTCAAGCGCGAGCCAATCCACATCACGCAACTGGTCAGTCTGGACGAAGCGTTCATCAGCAGCGCAAGTCGCGGCATCATGCCGGTTGTGGAAATTGACGGCATCCACATCGGTGATGGCTTTCCGGGCCCGATCACGCTGGCCCTGCGCGAAGCCTATCTCGTCTGGGTCAACGCCAATCTGGAAGAACTCTAATCGCCACAAAGCCCGGCACGAGGATGCGGATCAATCCAGCGGCGCTTTGAAATCGTAAATGCCATCGCGGATCGCCCAGCGCCGGCCATCGCGCACACAGCGCACCAGATTGCTGTCGTGGGCCAGCGCCCCGCCACATTCAGGACAGGCGAACAACAGGTCACGGCTGAGGTTGTCCTCGGTCTGCCCTACGGCGATGTTCCGTGTGAAAATGCTCGGCGAATAGAGCAGCCCGCTGCGCTGGAGCAGGCTATCGATCTGCACCAGCAGGCCGGTCGGCAGTTTTTCCTTCAGCACGCCCAGACGCAGAAACGATACCGGCACGCGCTTCTGCGTGCTGAAGCCCGCTTCACGCAGCGCGCGGATGATGTAATCGGGATGGAAGTCGAAATTCAGCTCCACGAACTCGACCGGCTCGTGGTCATACGGATTCCAGTCCTGCTTCTTCAGCGCGTAACGCAGCATAGCCTTGGCGTTGCGCTTGTTGGCATGTTCCAGAATGAACAACCCATTGGGAACCAGAACGCGCCGCACCTGTTCCAGAACGGCCGGCACATTCGCCATGTGGTGAATGACGCGGATCATCGTCGCGCCATCGAAGACGCCGGGGTGAAACGGCAGGCGATAGGCGTCCGCCGCGACGTAAATATAACGTTCCGATCGGCCAAGCTGCTCCTGCGCGTATTGAAGCTGAGACAGCGAATAATCGAGCAGCACGACCTGCCGGTAACCGTTATATTCGTTCGTCAGCCGGCCAAAGCCCGCTCCAACTTCCAGCAGCCGTCTGCCGCCCTCGGCGGGGAGAAGGCGGCGCAGCGCGAGTCGTTCGACACGATCCTCATACTCGCGTCCCTTGCGCTCCCAGAAGTCGGTGCGATAGGTCGAACCCTCGTAGTCACAAATTGGCGGCTGCGCCGGCTGAGACTTGGGCATCGTGCTCTGCTTTCCTTAACACTGAAGCGCGGGGGCGCTCCTTCAGGGCCGGAACAACCACCAAAGCATTCTAGGCGCTATCGCCCTGCCGGGTTGGTTCCGGCGTCGTGCCGACGGCCAGCCCCAGCCCCATGCCGAAAGCGACCGCCAGCATCGTGTTTCGCAGCAAAAGCTTACCGAGAATCAGGCCAACCGCAAAACCCGCTGCGAACAGATTGCCATCCACCGTCAGGGTAAACGTGTTGCTCCCGGTGCTGATTCGCGTCGTGTAGGATTGCCGCGTCGCGCTCTGTGCCTTCGTTTGTGCTGTTGCCATGCTGGTGTCTCCTGGAAGCCTTGCCGGACATTACAATTAATATAGCGGCTTTGAGACTTCCAGGCAATGACCGCCAGCCATCACTTATCCGGCGCTCACCCGCCGGGCGACAGAATGCCGTGATCTTCGCTCGGCGACGCGATTACGCCGGCGGACGTATCGACGGTTCTACTCGAAAATGCGCCGGCGTTCGCAGCGGGCGCAGCCTGTGCGACCTGACGCGCGTCCTGATAGACCGTCTCGTAATAGCTGCCGTCATAGTAGGCTGATGGAATGCCGAGCGCCGCCAGCGCCTGTCGTGCGTTGGTGTTCACCGCTTCCGGGCCGCCTTCAGCATAGACCTCAGGGCGCAGCGCCGCGTCGAGCGCGGGAATGCCGCCCGGCGGGACCAGACGCGTTGCCAGCGGCTGGTGCGCCGGCGGCATCGCCTCCCCCACCAGCTCGTAGTTCAGGCCTGCCGTCAGCGAATAACCGGGCCAGGGATCGCTCACCGGAGCAGTATCGGCCAGCAGATCCGGCGCATTGCCCGCCAGCAGATCGCTGACCAGTATTCCGGCTTCGTCATAGTCGTCCGGCAGGTTATGTAGGGCCAGCACCAACGGCTCGAACAACAAGCGCAGGTTATCGAGCGCGTCGTGAAGCTGCGTCTCCTGAACCGGAATGACCGCCCGCACGTCGAGCGCGACGTCGAGCGTTTCATCGACCGGCACGTCAAGGTCGAGGCGTACCGGTAACTGTAATCCCGCGGGAAGCTGGAGGTTGACCTGAGCATTATTGAGCGTGCCGACGCCGGGCAGGGTGATGACCGCGGAAACCTGCATCGGCACGGCCTGCGTCAGCGTTACCACCGTTTCGGTTTCCAGCGGAATGTTCATCACGACCGGGATCGTATCGCGCACCGGGATGGTGTAATCAATTGTTGCCCGGTCCAGCCCAACGAAACTGGCGTGCAACCCGCCGACCAACGGCATGGCGATATTGCGCTTGATGTCGAAAATCGTCGCCAGCAGTACCACAACCACCGCAACCAGAATAAGGTTGACGATAAACGAAAAGACAATCATGAAGTTTTTGAAGCCGCTGCCGATTGTCCTGAGCACCCGCATGGTGTTCTCCTGCTCTGTGGTACGCTGCCGTCAACTCCACTATACCATTGAGCCGGCATGGAACAAATGCGTTTCTAACCTTTGTTCCTTAATGCTTTTCCACCGGCACAAGGCAAACAAAAGCCCCTCCACGTGCCGGAGGGGCTTACGCATTTAGCGCTGTCGTGTCAGAGCGCAACGGCGTTACAGCCCGGCCTCCTGACGAAGCAAAGCGGCCTTGTCGGTGCGTTCCCAGGGTACATCGACATCCTCACGGCCAAAGTGACCGTAAGCCGCCACCTGACGGTAGATCGGGCGGCGCAGGTTCAGATCGCGGATGATCGCCGCCGGGCGCATGTCGAAGTGCTTCAGGATCAACGCCTCGATCTGCTCGTCAGGGATGACGCCCGTGCCGAATGTCTCGACTGCCAGCGAAGTCGGGCGCGCCACGCCAATCGCGTATGACACCTGCACCTCGAAGCGCGAGGCCAGCCCCGCCGCGACGACATTCTTGGCGATGTAACGTGCCATGTAGGCCGCGCTGCGGTCCACCTTCGTGGGATCCTTGCCCGAAAACGCGCCGCCGCCATGCCGCGCCACGCCGCCATACGTATCGACGATGATCTTGCGCCCGGTCAGACCGGCGTCGCCGAGCGGTCCGCCGGTTACGAAGCGGCCCGTCGGATTGATGAAGAACCGGGTGCTCTCATCGAGCAGCTCTACCGGCACGATGGGCCGCACGATCTCGTTAATGACGGTCTTCTCAATCGTCGCGTGATCGACATCCGCCGCGTGCTGCGTCGACACGACAATCGTGTCGATGCGGTGCGGGCGACCATAGCGATATTCAACGGTCACCTGGCTCTTGGCGTCGGGGCGCAGCCAGGGAATGCGGCCCGATTTCCGCGCCTCGGCCAGCGCGCGCGTAATCCGGTGAGAAAGCGAGATGGTCAACGGCATCAGTTCAGGCGTTTCGTCACAGGCAAAGCCGATCATCATGCCCTGATCACCCGCGCCGATCGCTTCAATCTCATCCTCAGACATCCGGCCCTCGCGCGCCTCCAGCGCACGGTTCACACCCTGCGCGATATCGGGCGACTGCCCGTGGATGGCAACCAGCACGCCGCAGGTATCGGCGTCGAAACCGTAGCTACCGTCAGTATAGCCGATTTCACGGACGGCCTGACGCACGATCTGTTCGATATCGACATACGCGCTGGTGGTAATCTCCCCAAAGACGAAGATCGTGCCGGTAGTGGTGGCGCACTCGCAGGCCACCCGCGCGTTCGGGTCCACGCTCAGGATCGCGTCGAGAATGGCGTCGGATATCTGGTCGCACATCTTGTCCGGATGGCCTTCCGACACCGACTCCGATGTGAAGAAATAGCTCGGTGACGTCATGAACGTAAGATTGGCTGCCTGCTGCTGGCGTTCCTGAACCATAGAACCCTTCCTCGCATGAAAACGAAAACACCTCTCCGACGGAGAGGCGCGCGTGTGAAATGACAAGGTCGCCGCTCATCTGCCAGAGTTAATCTCTGTCGGACTTGGCACCTTCCCGGCGCTCCGGGGGTTGCCGCGGTTTCACAGGGCCGATCCCTCCACCGCTCCTGATGAGTGCTTGAAGCACTATTCGGTTTTCTGTCGTCGCGAGAGCGACGCTTGTTTACCGGAGACTATAGCACAGGATATTGCGTCGTTCAATAGGACTGGGGCGGCAGACAGGCGTTTATCGCTGACTACGCGCCTGCCGGAAACAAGCCTGAATCCGCTACACTGGAGTTCTTCGCGCGAGCACCGTCTTATGCTGGACGGCTCATGACGCGCATTGCGACATGTAACAGGGAACAGCCGGACTTGAACCCGTTGACCAACGTTTACGTCCTTCTCGGCTCGAATGTCGCCCCCGCGATGCTGGTAAAGGCGCTGGAGCGTTTGCGCGCGGTATGCAACGTTCGCGCGACGTCTTCGCTCTATCGCTCCCCGGCAGCAGGCCGGGCAGCGGGCGGGCCGGATTATTACAACGCGGCGGCGCACTGCCTGAGCGACTCTTCTCCGGTTCGGTTCAAAGAACAGTTGCGCGCCATCGAGGCCGCACTGGGGCGACGGAGAGATAAGATCGAGGTCGCCATCGACCTCGACATCGTGCTCTGGGGCGAAACGCCCATCGAGTATGGCAGCAAGCCTTGGCGCTCCCCTTCGCCCGACCTGCTGCGCTACGCCTTCGTCGCCGTGCCGGTGGCGGAAATCGCGCCCGATCTGATCCATCCCGAAACCGGGCAGACGATGGCCGAAATCGCGGGCAGCTTCGCGGCTGCGCCGCTCGAACGGCTGGGGACGCTGCCACCCACTCCCTAGATCATCCGGCGGATTACGGTACAATAGCGCTGCTCTTGCGGCGGCGACCGCGTTTCGCGCTCGCTGAATCCGGCCCGATGCCGGGGGAATAGCTTATGAACCTGATCGACTACGGGCGTATTCTGCTGCGCCGCGGCTGGATCATCGTCCTGCTCGCGATCCTTGCGGCAGCCAGCGCCTATTTCCTCAGCACACAACAGACGACCGTCTGGCGGGCGACACAGCGCGTGCTTGTGCAGCCCACGCGCGCCGACCTCAGCCTGACCGAGTCGGCCACGCGCCTGCTGGCGCAGTACGCGGCCTATCTCGACAGCGAATTGATCGCCCAGCGCGTGATCGACCGGCTAAACCTCGACATGATGGCGGGCGACCTGAAGAGCATGGTCGAAATCGCGCCCATCCAGCTCTCGCTGCAAATTCAGATCGACGTCGATATGCCACAGCCCGAACTGGCAGCGGCGGTCGCGCGCGAGTGGGGCCTGCAACTGGTCGAATTCCGCAACCGGGAAAATCAGGAGGCGCGGCGAGAGGACCGGATCGACGCGGCGCTGGCCGACAATCCTGCGCTCAGCATCCTGCGCCCGCGCCCGTTAATCAACGCGGCCGCCGGCGCTATTCTGGGTGTTGTGCTCGGCGGCGTCATCGTCTTCGCGCTGGAATATCTCGAAAGCAATCTGATCCGGCGGCGTGAAGACATCGAACGCGCCGAACTCCCTGTCCTGGCCGCCATTCCAGCAATTGACGCCTGACGTCGAGAAATCACATGACCGAACCAAACCTGATCATGCTCACCGAGCCACGCTCGGCAGCCGCAGAGGCGTTTCGCGCCCTGCGCACCAACCTGATGTTCAGCAGTCTGGAACGCCCGCTGTCGGCGATTGTCGTCAGCGCGCCTATGGATGCCGAAGATAAGAGCACCGTCGCCGCCAATCTGGCCATCGCCTTCGCTCAGGCGGGCAACAAAACCATTTTGGTCGACGGCGACCTCCGCAAGCCGGCGCAGCACGAACTGTGGGGCGTGGGCAACGAGCGCGGCCTGAGCACGATGATGCTCGAAGACGCAGCCATGTCGACGCCGCCGTTGGTTGAAACCAGCGTTGCCAACCTGCTGCTGCTGACCAGCGGCCCGCTGCCCCCGGCCCCGGCAGACATGCTGAGCAACCAGCGCATGAGCGACATCCTCGGCGTGCTAAAGGCGCGCGCCAGCTACATTCTGTTCGATAGCCCGCCTGTGCTGGCGGCCAGCGACGCCGTGCTGCTCGGCGCAAAGGCCGATGGCGTCCTGCTGGTCGTTCGGGCCGGCCATACCCGGCGCGATCATACAGCGCGAGCGCGACAAGCGCTGGAGCGCGTTCATGTCAACGTGCTCGGCGCAGTGCTCACCAACGCGCCGAAAGAAAATACCGGCCACTACGGCTAAGGACAGCAATCTTTTCATGAATCAACAAGTCGTCACTTCCTCGCATTCCACGCTTGGCATGCGTTACCTGCTGCATGTGCCGCCGTCATACCGGCAGGACTCGGACGAGCGCTGGCCGCTCATCCTCTACCTGCACGACGCGACCGAACGCGGCAGCAATATTGACCTCGTGAAAACCAGCGGCATCGCCAGTGTCGTGGAAGAACAGCGCGATCTACCGTTCATCACGGTATCGCCGCAATGCCCGGAAGGTTCGTGGTGGCCCCTGCACCTCGATGCGATTGACGCGCTGATGAAGGAAGTCCGCAATCTCTACCAGATCGACGAGCGCCGCATTTACCTCACCGGCTATGGCATGGGCGGTTATGGCGTCTGGAACATGGCGACGACGTTTCCCGACCGCTTCGCGGCCATCGCGCCGGTCAGCGGTGGCGGCGACCCGGAAGCGGTCTGCGCGCTAACAGATGTCCCCGTCTGGGTCTTTCATGGCGAGCGCGACAACGTCGTGCTGATTCGCGAGGCACGCAAGATGGTCGACGCCCTGCGTATGTGCGGCGGCAAGGTGCGCTTTACCATCTATCCTAACGGCGGCCACGACGTCTGGATCAGGGCGTATAATAATCCCAGACTTTACGAGTGGTTCCTGTCGCACAAAAAACCGTGACCTTTCACCCTGTCCTGTTACCAGCGAGACCGGATGGACGCAGATGCTAAACCTGAGCCGGCAGGAAGCCATGCGCGACCGCTACCGGCGCATGAAGCCCGGTTATCGTCCGGCGCTGGACGTCTACCGCGAGATCATGGATCAACTCGTGACGGACACAACGCGCCTGCTGGACGCGGGCTGCGGGCCGGGCGGGCTGGTCAGGCCCTACGAAGGCAGGGCGCGGCTGGTCGTCGGGACTGACCGCTACGTCACGCAGTTCGAGGAACCCGCCGAAATCGGAAACCTGGTCGAAGCCGATATCGCCGCGCTGCCGTTCGCCTCAGCCAGCCTCGATCTCGTCACCTGTTCGTGGGTGCTGGAGCATCTGCAATCCCCGCAGGCCGTGTTCCATGAGATTTACCGCGTGCTGCGGCCGGGCGGGCGTTTCGTCTTTATCACCCCCAACGCGCTCAATTACACCGTCTGGATGCGCCGGCTGATTCCGAACGCCATCAGTAAGCCAATCGTGCGCGCCATTTACGGGCGTGACGAGGACTTCATCAACCCGACCTATTACCGCGCCAACACCTTCCGCGCCATCGACCGCCAGTTACAGCAGGCGGGTTTCCGCCGCGAGCGCTTCGAACACATCAGCGACCCGACCTATCTGGCGATTAACGAACTGTTCTTTCGCCTGTCTGTCGCCGTCGAGGCCGTGATCGACCGCGTCGCGCCGCACATGCATGTGCATCTCGTCGGCCAGTATGTCAGGCCCGCCTGAGCAGGCCGGGCGATATACTATGGCCTGAAACGGGAAGGAGGTAGAAGCCGATGCCGAGCGATCGCCTGCCCCCCGACTCTGATTCGCTGGAAAAGTGGAAGCGCCTGCCGCAAAACAAGCCTTCCAAGGAAGCGCTGCCGCCGATGACCGCCGGCAGCAGGCTGGCCTTTGGGCTGTTGCTGGCAATGGCGATCCTGATTATACTTGCCCTGATCCTTCAACAGGGTCCCGCCTGATTTCCCAGGGAGCAAACGACCACGATGAAAGGTCTCATTCTCAGCGGCGGGAAGGGAACGCGCCTTTACCCGCTGACGTATACCCGCGCCAAGCAGTTGATCCCCGTCGCCAACAAACCGGTTCTCGTCCGCGTGATCGAATCGATCCGCGATGCCGGCGTCGAGGACATTGGCGTCGTCATCGGCGCGACCGGGCCGGAGGTTCGCGAAGCGCTTGGAACGGGTGAGCGCTGGGGTGTGCGCATCACCTACATCGAACAGCCTGAGCCGCTGGGACTGGCCCATGCCGTCAAGGTCGCCCGCGACTTTCTGGGCGACGAACGATTTGTCATGTTCCTTGGCGACAACGTCATTCAGGGCGGCATCAACCGGCTGATCAGCGACTTTGCACACAACGACTGGAACTGCCAGATCGTGCTCAAAGAGGTGGAAAACCCGTCGGCGTTTGGCGTGGTCAAGCTGGGCGCGGATGGCCAGATCGAGCACATTGTCGAAAAGCCCGCCAATCCACCCAGCAATCTGGCGCTGGTCGGCATCTATATGTTCGACCACCACATCCATAAAGCGGTCGATGCCATCCGGCCATCGGCGCGCGGCGAACTGGAAATCACCGACGCCATTCGCTGGCTGGTCGAGAACAACTACCGGGTCTACCCCTACGTGCATCCCGGCTGGTGGATCGACACGGGTAAGCCGACCGACATGCTGGAGGCCAACGCGCTGGTGCTGGAAGAGCTGACGCCTGCCATCGCGCCAGACGCGCAGATCGAGAATTCCACTGTCGACCGGCGCGTGATTGTCGAACCGGGAGCGCGCATCGTCAACAGCACGGTCCTCGGCCCGGCGATCATCGGTGAACACACGCTGATCGCAAACAGCTATGTCGGCCCGTACACCAGCATCTACCATCACGTCGTCATAGAGAACTGCGAGATCGAACGCAGCATCGTCCTCGAACACAGCGTCATCCGCGATCTGAACGTGCGCCTGCACGGCAGCCTGATCGGCAGAAATGTCACCGTTCAGCACAAAGACGACAAGCCAAAGACACTGACCATGAATCTGGGCGACTACAGCAACCTGTGGCTCGTCTGATTACACGTTCGCACAACGACTGACATCAGGAAATGACAGACAACAACCGCACATACGCAGACATCCGGCTCATCGTGCTTGACATCGACGGCACGTTGCTCAACAGCCAGCTTGAGCTTTCTGAACGCAACGAGCGCGCGCTCCGGGCCGCGCTTGAAGCCGGCGTGCAGATTTCGCTGGCGACCGGCAAGACAGCCAGCGCCGGCGCGAAACTGGTCGAACGCCTCGGTCTTTCATCGCCCAATATCTATCTGCAGGGCACGGCCATTTTCGAGGCAGACGGCAGCATTCGCTACCAGCAGACCCTCGATCCGGCTGTGGCGCGTCAGGTCATCACCTACATCGAGGATCGGGGCTTCGAGCTTATCGCTTACAGCGGCACACGCATGATGGTGCCGCGCGTCAATCAAGAGGTTATCGACGGCATCATGCGCTATCACGAGCCGATGCCGGAAGTCGTTGGCCCGATCCAAAACCTGCTCGATAACATCGCGTTGAACAAGCTGATGATCGTCGGCCCCGGCCCGCGCGAGATCAAAGCCCTGCGCTGGCAGCTTCAGGCGCAACTCGACGGGCGCTGCCGGCTGATGCAGGCGGGCATTCCTGAAATGGTCGAAGTGCTGCCGCCGGGCGCGTCGAAAGGGGCCGCGCTGCGCATCATGCTGCGGAACATGGGCATCAATCCCGCCAATGTCATGGCGATGGGCGATGCCGAAAACGACATCGAAATGCTTCAGGTTGCCGGGTTAGGCGTCGCCGTTGGCAACGCCAGCGAAGCGCTGAAAGCCGCCGCTGATGAAGTCGTCGCTCCTAACGACGATGACGGTGTGGCCGAGGCCATCGAACGCTTCGTCCTCAAACGCAGCCTTGAAGAACCCAAACCGGAAGTTGCGCCGCAGGCGGTCGAGACGGCGGCCGAAAACGAGGAACAGCCATGAAAAACATTCTGGTCACAGGTGGTGCGGGCTTTATCGGCAGCGCGTTCGTGCGCTACATGGTTAATACCTACCCGCATTACAACATCATCGTCTACGACAAGCTGACCTATGCGGGCAACCTCGACAACCTGCTGCCTGTGAGCGACGAGCCGAACTATCGCTTCGAGCGCGGCGATATCGCCGACCGCGAGACGGTGCGCCGCGTCTACAGGGAATACGACATCGACACCGTCGTGAACTTCGCCGCCGAAAGCCACGTCGACCGCAGCATTCTCTCGCCGGACGCCTTCATCCACACCGATGTTGTCGGCACGTACATCCTGCTCGATGAGGGCCGGGCGCACGGTCTGGAGCGTTTTCTGCAAGTGTCAACCGACGAAGTCTACGGCGACATCGAGGAAGGCTTCTCCAAAGAGGACGATCCGTTTCTGCCGAACAGCCCCTACGCGGCCAGCAAGGGCGGCGGCGAGCTAATGGTGCGAGCCTATCACGTCACGCACGGCATGAACACGGTCATAACGCGCGGCAGCAACACTTTCGGCCCGTACCAGTATCCTGAAAAGCTGATCCCGTTCTTTACCACCGAAGCGATTGACAACCGCCCCCTGCCCGTCTATGGCGACGGCATGCAGGTGCGCGACTGGCTGTATGTCGACGATCATGCGCGCGGCATCGACGTCGTGCTGCATCGGGGCGCCCCCGGCGAAGCCTATAACATCGCCGCCGAAAACCAGCGCCATAACATCGACATCACCCGCCGCATTCTGGAGCTGCTGGGCAAGCCCGAGTCGCTCATCCGGCACGTGCCGGATCGCGAAGGCCACGACCGCCGTTATGCCATGAACTGTGACAAGCTGCGCGCCCTCGGCTGGGAGCGCCAGTACACCTTCGATCAGGCGCTGGAGGCGACCGTGCGCTGGTATCAGGAAAACGAATGGTGGTGGCGCAAGCTCAAGACCGGCGAATATCTGGAATACTATCGAGCGCAGTACGCCGCCCGGCTGCAGGCTGCCGGCTCTGAACACAACGAGGCCGGATGAAAGCGCAATCGTCGGGCTGTGGTATAGTTGCGCCTGTTCGCACTGCTCGCGGGAGGAACTGTGTCGCAGTCAAGCGCCCAAGATGCGCAACTGCTCAATCGCTTTGTCGCATGGGCGGAGGACAAGCCGGACGTTCGCGCCGCGCTGCTCATCGGTTCGCGCGCGCGCGCCGACCATCCTGCCGATCCGTGGTCGGACATAGATCTGGTCCTCACGGTCAGGGATGTCCAGCCATATCTCAACAACGGCGACTGGCTTGAGGAAATCGCCCCGGTCTGGACAACTCATGTTGAATCCACGCTGGCCGGGGTCCTTGAGCGACGTGTCCTCTTTGAAGGCGGCCACGACTTCGACGTCGTACTGGTCACCGACACGCAGCTTTCACGCCTGATTCAGACTGCCGAAGTCGTCGATATCATCCGGCGCGGCATCCGTGTCCTGATCGACAAGGACCGGCTGATGAGCCGGATCACGCTGCCGCTTCGCCCGCGCACGACCTACATGCCGCCAACGCAGGCCGAGTTTCTCAACGTCGTTAACGACTTCTGGTTTCACGCCGCCTGGACCGCCAAGAAACTGCGTCGCGGCGAGCTGTGGGCCGCGATCACCTCATGTGATGGCTACATGAAGAGGCTGCTGCTGAAAATGATGGAGTGGCACGCGCGTGCCGTCAGCAGCCACAGCTATGACACGTGGTTCAGCGGCCGGTTCGTCGAAGAATGGGGAGACAGCCGGGCGCTGGCCGAGCTGGGTGACGCCTTCGCCCACTATAACGCCCCCGATATCAAGCGCGCGCTATTGGCGTCGATGGATCTTTTCCGCTGGCTGGCGACCGAAACCGCCGTGCAGTTCACTTACCCCTATCCGTCCGAAGGTGATAGCGAAGTAACGCGCTGGGTACAGGAATTGCTGGAGCCGATTCGCTAGCCCGCAGCCACCTGCGCGACATCTGCCGCCCGTCACCAACGGTCGGACGGCGCATTCGACCTAGCCGGCCTGTTCCAGTTCCTCGTCTTCGATCACCGGCGGAAGCCCCATCTCCGGCACGGGTGGCACTTCCGTTTCATACAGCCACGCTCTGAAAAACTCATCCAGATCTTCGCCGCTCACCTCTTCCGCGACGGCGATGAAGTCCTCGGTTGTGGCATTGCCATAGGCGAAGCGTTGATAGTAGGTTGGCAGGATTTCAAAGAACGCCTCGTCGCCCACGCGCAGGCGCAGCGCGTGCAGCGTCCAGCCACCGCGCTGGTACACGCTCGGATTGAACAACGCTTCGGGCGGCGGGCTGCCGGGCGCAGCGATGCGCGGGTCTTGCAGCGCTGGCGAGGAGATATAGGCGTACAGACCCCGCATATAATCCGCAAGCGCCTCCGCGCCGCGCTCATGTTCGATCCACAACGCTTGCGCGTAAGTGGCAAAGCCTTCGTTCAGCCAGATGTCTTGCCAGCTTGCCGGCGAAACGCTGTTACCGAACCACTGGTGCGCCAGTTCATGCGCGATCACACTCTGTGGGTCGCGCCCGAACGAAAACACGGACAGCACTTCGCGCCCAAACAGCGACAGCGTCTGCGTTTCCAGCGCGAAGCCCAAAGGCGTGTCAACCACCACCGCGCCATAAGCCTCGAACGGGTACGGACCAAAGAGGTCGCTGAAAAGCGCCAGCATGCGCGGCTGATTCTCGAAAACCCGCGTGCCGCGCTGCGCCAGTTGCGCCGGGAAATAGTTGCGGATCGGCAGGCCATCCGGCCCCTCGTCCTCCTGACGGACGAAATCGCCGATGTTCACCGTCGCCAGATAAGTCGCCATCGGGTACTCGGTTTCCCAGACATAGGTCATCATGCCGCCGCGCGCGGCGCGCGTCTCCCGCAGCAGACCGTTGGCGGCGACAACGTATTCCTCCGGGACGGTGATCCGAAACGTGAAGGTCGCCTTATCGAGCGGATGATCGTTGGCGGGAAACCAGCGCGCAGCGCCCGCCGGTTCGCTGGCGACAAACACGCCATCGCCATAGTTGGCCCACCCCAGACCAAAGACGTCATAGGGATCGGCAACGCCTTCGCCCGGCACGCCGAAATAGGTCACTGTCGTGGTGAATGCTTCCCCTTCGTCCAGCGGTTCTTTCAGGAATAACGTCATTTCCCGGCCGTCGCGCTCGTAAACCACCCGCTTGCCGTTTACCGTTACATCGGCGACGAAAAACCCCAGAAAATCGAGATTAAAGGCGCTCAGCGCCTGCGTCGCGACAGCGTCAATGGTCACGGTCGCCAGCACGGTGTTGTCCTCAACATCAGCCGTGAGGTCGATGGTATAGTGCTGGACGTCATAACCGCCATTGCCCAACAGCGGAAAATACGGGTCGCCAAGGCCCGCATCGCCGGGCCGGGCCGTCTGCGCCAGCGCCGCACCCGCCGTTATGCAGCCGATAACCAGAATGATTAGCAATTTACGCATCTCAGGCTCCTCAATTCGCTTCCGCGAGTATAGCGCAGCCGCACATTGCAATCTCTCCGCTCGTAGGTAAAATGACGTGTCTTGTGACGGCCTTAAGGACACTTGTTATGTATGTTCAACGACGCCCCGAGGTTCGACCGCGCCGCAATTCCAGTCTGGCATGGCTGGGCTGTGGTTGCGCGACCGCGCTCGGCCTGTTCGCAGTCATTATAGTGCTGGCGGTCGTCCTGCTCGCGCCCCGCCTGCCTGAAATCGCGGCAAGCGCCATCGGCATGTCGGCGCAGGGGAAAACCGAAGAAATCTTTCAGCCGGAACCGCCCCGGCCAACGGTAGAGTTACAGAACGCCAGCCAGCCGCAGCAGGTCACCGTCAATCTCGGCAGCTACGGCGGTTCTCAGACCATCACCACCGACACGTCATACTACGAGGTCATTGTCGGCAGCGATCCGATCGGCCAGCAGACCGCTGTGGTGACCTTCACCGAGGATGGGCTGATGGAAATTTGTCGCCAGCAAAACGAGGTCTGCCGCGGCGGCGACCCGCGTTTCCAGAATATTCGTCTGGACCTGAAACCGGGCGGCGCGATCGTGTTCGCCGACGTCAGCTTACCCACGCAGTATGGCGTCACCATTCAGCAGACGGCCGGCGTCGTCTTACGGCTCGACTCCACGCGGCGGCAGCTTCAGTTTGCCGGTATCGATCTGAACGGCACGCTTTACACCGATCCGCCTCCGGAACTCGCCGGGACGGTTCAGGAATTTGAACGTATCGGCAACGACGTGCTCAATCAGATCACCATCAATGCGGGCGGCGGCGAGCTGGCGCTTCGGGAAGCGCAGATCGACGAAACGACGCTCACGCTGATCATGCAGTAGCCCGTCCGCAGGCTAAGGCCGGGAAAAGGCGGGAGGGATGGAGGATGCACAGGATGCGCCCGGTACGCCCGATGAACCGATTGTTGTTTTTGCTGGTGCTGGCTGTCTGCGCTGCGTGCAACCTCGATCCCATCACGCCGACGCCCATCCCGCAGCCGACTCTCCCCCCGCCGCTGGTGCTGCCGACCGACCCGGCAGGGAGCGACCCGTTCGCCGCTACCGCCGTACCCGCGGTCAATCCTAACTGCCCGGCCACGCCGCCGAACTGGATCAGCTACACCGTCGAACCGGGCGACTCGCTTGGCCTGCTGGCGATGCAGACTGACAGCACCGTTGACGAACTGGTGCAGGGCAATTGTCTCGAAAACCCGGACCAGATCGAAGTTGGCGCGGTGATCTTCCTGCCGCGGGAGCCTGTGATTGCGCCGTAAGCGGGGCCGCGAACAGCCCCTGAGCGACGACTGGCTGGATAAATCGCTGTTCAGACTGAAAAACCTGAAGAAACCTCATGAAAGCCGTCTACAAACTATCCGCCGAAGAATGGCCAAAGGTGAAGGAAGAAATGCGCGCCGCCATGATCGCGGCAGCGCGGGCGGGAAAGACGATCACCTATAGCGAACTGGCCGCGCAGCTTGAAACCGCCTACGTGCATCCCCACTCGTTCCTCATGACCCGGCTGCTGACCGAGATTGGCCGCGAAGAAATCGCCGCCGGGCGCGGCGTGCTGCCCGCCGTCGTCGTCTCCAAGGCGACCGGCATGCCGGGAGGCGGCTACTTTCGAGCGTCGGCGCTGCAAGGGGCCGACATGTCGGATCTCGAAGCCGCATGGCGCGACGACCTCGAAAGCGTCTTTGCCTACTGGCAGGAAGCGAGTACCAGTGAGTAGACGATACTTCCTCACCCAAGCGCCCGAAAACCGGCCTTTAGACGCTTTTAATTCGGCCTTCCTGTCGTAAACTTGGCGTTCGTGGCAAACTGACGGCAGAAACAGCCGCAGGTCAAACGCACAAGAGCGGTTTCCCTGTTGCGGTGCGCGCCGTTTATGGCTGGTCTAAGGCCGCGCACGCCCATGAAGTGAAGGAAATCAGATGCGTATCTTTTTAACTGGCGCGTCCGGCAAGCTGGGCAGCGCCCTGCAGGCAGCCCTGACCGCGCGCCGGCATGAGGTGATCGCAACGGATGTCGACCGGATAGACGTCACGGACTTCGCAGCGACGCGCGACGCAATCGCGGAAGCGCAGCCCGAACTCGTCATTCATCCCGCCGCCTGGACCGACGTCGACGGTTGCGCCCGCGACCCGCAGCGCGCCGTGCTGGTGAATGGCTTCGGCGCACAGCATGTGGCGCTGGCCGCCGCGGCGGTTGGCGCGGCGGTGGCCTATATCAGCACGAACGAAGTCTTCGATGGCCGCGCCAGCCGGCCCTATCTTGAATACGACCGGCCTAACCCGCCAAACGCCTATGGCTATAGCAAGTGGGTGGGCGAACAGGCCACCATCACGCTCAACCCGCGCCATTACATCGTACGCACGGCGTGGCTGTTCGCGCATGGCGGCGCAAACTTTTTGCACAGCGTGCTCAATGCGGCGCGCGAAGGCAGGCAACTGCGCGTGGTTGCTAACGAAGTCGCGAACCCGACCTACACCAACGATCTCGCGGAGGCGATTGCCGCGCTGGTCGAAACCGAACGCTACGGTATCTACCATCTGGTCAATGAAGGCGCCTGCTCGCGCTACGAACTGGCGCGTTACGCGCTCGAACGCGCCGGACTGGGCGATACGCCGGTACAGAAAATCAGCAGCCATCAATGGTCGCGCCCCTCAACGCCGCCGCCCTACAGCGCGCTGGCGAATATGGCCGGGGCGCTCGTCGGCATCCGTTTGCGCCCGTGGCAGGAAGCGGTTGATACCTTTCTCGCCCGCGAACAACCGACTGAGCAGTCTCGCTAAAGGCAGTTACCCGACGATGCTGCTCATCCTTTTCGGCGTTCCCGGCGCGGGCAAAAGCTTTGCCGGACACATTTTACGCGACGACTACGGCGTTCATTTTCACGACGCCGACCACGAGCTGCCCGAAGACATGCGCCACGCGCTTGCCAGCAAGCTGCCCGTGACCGACGACATGCGCCAGCGGTTTTTCGAGCGCGTGATCCGGGTCACGCGGCGCTTGACCGAATATCACGAGCATGTCGCCATTGCACAGGCGTTCATGAAAGAGCAACACCGCCAGATGGTGCTGCGCGCTTTCCCACAGGCGCAGTTCATTCTGGTAACCAGCCGCCCCGACCTGATCGAGCAGCGTTTCGCGCAGCGCTCCGATTATCTGATCGACCTTGAGGACGCGCGCCGGATTGCCGCCGTCTTCGAGCCGCCGCAAATCCCGCACCGGGTTCTGCCAAACAACGGGGACCGCGAGGGACTTTCCGTCAAGCTGGCGCTGCTGCTCAATGGGCAACTGAAGGACGTGACGTGAGCGACACGCAGCCGCTATTTTCCGTCATCATCCCCAACTGGAACGGCAAGCACTTCCTGCCCACCTGTCTGGACGCGCTCAAAGCCCAGACCTATCCGCGAGTGGAAGTGATTGTCGTCGACAACGCCTCGACCGATGGCTCGCAGGCGCTGTTGAAAACGGATTATCCATGGGTGAAGCTGGTCGAGCTGCCCGCAAATCGTGGTTTCACAGGCGCGTGCAACGCCGGGATTCGGGCAGCGACCGGCGACTACATTGCGCTGCTCAACAACGACACCGAAGTCGCCCCCGACTGGGTGGCGGCGGTTGCTGACACCTTCGAGCGCTATCCCGATGCCGGAAGCGTCGCCAGCAAGATGCTGCTGTTCGACCGCCGCGACACGTTCCACACGGCAGGCGATTATTTCACCCTCGATGGCAGGGCGGGCAACCGCGGTGTCTGGCAGAAAGACGAAGGCCAGTATGACCGCGAGGAGTATGTTTTCAGCGCCTGTGGCGGCTCCGCCGTTTACCGCCGGGCGATGCTGGACGACATCGGCCTGCTGGATGACGACTTTTTCTTTTCGGGCGAGGATGTCGATCTCGGCTGGCGCGCGCAACTGGCCGGGTGGCGCTGTCTTTACACGCCCAGAGCGATCGTGTACCATCATCTTTCGGCAACCGGTGGCGGCGTAACCGCCAGTTATTACGACGGGCGCAACCTGATTTATATTCTGGCGAAGAACTATCCCGGCGACCTGTGGCGCAAGTACGGTCGGCGGGTGCTACTGGCTCAGGCCCGGCTGGCACTGGAAGCGCTGCGCGCGTGGCGTGGTCAGGCAGCGCGCGCGCGGCTCAAAGGCATGATCGCCGGTATCGTCGGGTTGCCGCGCATGCTGGCAAAACGCCGCGCGGTTCAGGCCAACCGCCGGGTTTCGATGGACTATCTGGAGCAACTGTTATCCGCGCCAGAACGCTAGCCGCCCCGCCGAGCCACGCGAACGCGATGGAGTTCCTGATTGAACACTGATACGCGCCCTTTGCTGTCGATTGTCATTCCGGCGCATAACGAGGCGAAACGCCTCCCCCCCAGCCTGGGCAAAATCGACGCCTTCCTCAAAACGCAGCCGTACCAAAGCGAGGTCATTGTCGTTGAAAACGGCAGCCACGACGGCACGGCGGAGGTAGCGCGCCGGTTTGCCGAGACGCATCCATACGTCCGGGTGATTGAAGTCGACACCCGCGGGAAAGGGCTGGCGGTCAAGGCCGGAATGCTGGCGGCGCGCGGCGATTACCGCTTCATCTGCGACGCCGATCTCTCGATGCCGATTGAAGAGGTGGTGCGTTTTCTGCCGCCGCACGCCGATAACTATGACATTCTGATCGCCACGCGCGAGGGTAAAGAGTCCCGGCGGGTAGGCGAGCCGGAATACCGCCATATCATGGGACGCATCAATAACTGGATTATCAAGCTGACGGCGCTTCGCGACTTCGAGGACACGCAGTGTGGCTTCAAGATGTTCACGCGCCACGCCGCCGAAGACCTGTTCTGCGTCCAGCGTATGTCCGGGATCGGCTTCGATGTCGAGCTGCTGTTTATCGCCAAACGGCGCGGCTATAAAATCAAGGAAGTGCCGATTACGTGGTATTTCGATTCCGACAGCCGTATGCGGCTGGTGCAGGACTCACTCAACATGCTGCGGGAAATCTGGACCATTCGCAAGAACTGGCGCAAGGGCCTGTATGAAAAAAGGCGGACCGACTGCTAACCTGCTGTGCGAGAACCACGTGCGCGAGCAGGGCTACGAGCGCATCGTGGGCATCGACGAAGCCGGGCGCGGGACGTGGGCCGGGCCGGTCGTGGCCGCAGCCGTGTGCCTGCCGCTCGACAGGAAGAACCTGAGCCGCACTTTGGCCGGCGTGCGTGACAGCAAGGATATGTCGCCCCGGCAGCGTGAAGACGTGCTGGAAACGATCAAGGCGACGGCGCTTGCATGGGGCATCGGCGCTGCCGACAACAACGAGGTCGACGCCGTTGGCATCGTGCCCGCGACCAAGCTGGCCATGAGCCGCGCGCTCGAACATCTGGAAGCCCAGTTTCCATCGTTCCAGATCGACTGCCTCTTCCTCGACGCGCTCGTCTGGCCCGAAATGTTCCCTCGCTATCCACAGATTTCGCTCATCGACGGCGACGCTCGTTCGCTGACGATCGCCGCCGCCAGCGTGCTTGCCAAGGTCGCGCGTGACACGCTGATGACGGAACTCGACGCCGAGTACCCGCAGTATGGTTTCGCCGTCCATAAGGGATACGGCACCGCGCAGCACATGGCCGCGTTGCGGCAGTATGGCCCCTGCCCGCTGCACCGCCTGACGTTCAAGCCGGTGCGCGAGTTGCTCAGCACTCAGCCATGAAGCTGGCGCTCGTTCACGACTGGCTCAACCAGCGCGGCGGCGCGGAAGACGTGCTCGAAACGCTGGTCGCTCTCTATCCGGAAAGCCCGGTCTACACCAGCATTTACGCGCCCGCGCTGATGCCCGCCGAATACCGGAACTGGGACCTGCACACGCTGTGGATCGACCGTATGCCGGGAATCCACACGCATCACCAGCCGTATCTGCCGCTCTATCCACTCGCGTGGAACGGGCTCGATCTATCCGAGTATGACGTCGTGCTGACGAACAAAAGCGGCTTCTGTCACGGTCTTCGCGTTGGCGATGATACGCTGCACATCTGCTACTGTCTTGCGCCGACGCGCTATGTCTGGAACCTCGACGCGTACATCGCGCGAGAAGGGCTTGGCAAGCCGGTCGAACTCGCGCTTCGCCCGCTGGTTTCCGTGCTCCGGCGCTGGGATTATGCCGCCGCGCAGCGCGTGCACCATTTCATCGCCATTTCGACCGAGATTCAGGCGCGTATCAAAACCTTCTACAACCGCGACTCGGTCATCATCTACCCGCCGGTCGAAACCGGGCGTTTTGTTCCCGTGGCGCAGGATGAGGTCGAGGATTATTTTCTCGTCCTGTCGCGGTTGATACCCTACAAGCGGATTGATCTCGCCGTGCAGGCAGCGACTCGGCTTGGCCTGCCGCTCAAAGTCGGCGGGCGCGGGCGCGACATGGATCGTCTGCGCGCCATGGCCGGCCCAACGGTCGAATTCCTCGGATACGTGCCAGACGAAGAGCTGCCCCGCCTGATGGCGCGCGCGAAAGCGCTCATCTTTCCCGGCCTCGAAGACTTCGGCATCGTGCCGGTACAGGCGCAGGCAGCAGGGCGTCCGGTCATCGCCTACGGCGGCGGCGGCGCGCTCGACACGGTCATTCCGGGCGAAACCGGTGAGCACTTCAACGAGATGACGGTCGAGGCGCTGGCAAACGTCATGGCGACATTCGATGCCCGCGCCTATAACCCGGACCGCATCCGGCAGCACGCGCTCAGGTTCGATGTCGAGGTCTTCAACCAGTCGATCAAAGCATATGTCGAGAACGCCTGGGAAGCGTTTCAACGGCGTTCGCGCGTCGCTACATCCTGACCGCCCGCATTGTGTCGTCCCAGTTCGCGTCTATAATACGCGCGTGCCCGGCGCGCTTCTGGAAAATCACCGATGGAACTGATGCTCTTTCTGCGAATTTTTGTGCGCTACTGGTGGCTGGTGCTCATTCCGGTCGTGATCACGGCAGCGGTCAGCCTGCCCGCCATGCTGCGGCGCGACCCCGCCGTTTCCGGCGGCTATACCACCAGCATCCGGTACAGCGCGGCTCAACAGCTCGACGCCATTCCCAATCGCGATGGCGACTATCAGGACGTGTGGCTGGCCTCGGAACTGACGGTTAACGCCTTCACCGACTGGGTACGCACCAACAGCTTTCAGCGCGCAACCGCCGAAGAAGCCGCGGAACGCGGGCTGACGATTGATCCGGCAGCAATCGCTGTCGCGGCGGACAACCAGCGCAGCGTCGGCTTGCTGGTATTAAGCTGGCCCAACGCGGAAGAACTGGCGATCATCGCCGACGCCGCGATTGAAGCGCTGCGAACCCGCAACGAAATGGCTTTCCCGCAGCTTGGCGGCGCGCCCGCGCAGGTCACGATCCTCGATGAACCGGTAATCGTCGCCTCGCCCCCGCCGCTGGCCGACCGTTTCGGCCCGCTCGTTCGCATCGGCCTCGGCCTGGTCGCGGGCATGGCGCTGGCGCTGCTGGCCCACTATCTCGACCCGGTCGCGCGCCGCCGTGAAGATGTCGAAGCGGCCGGTGTGCGCGTCATCAGCGCCATTCCCCGGCGCTGACCGCCCTGCCGGGGAACCGCCGCCGATGACGTTACGATCCCTTCCGCTCCTTATCGTCGCCCTGCTGCTCGCCGCGCTGCCCCTGTCCGCTCAGGATGATTTTCAGACATTTGCATGGCGCGAAGGCGATCTCGCCCTGCTCGTACCCCTCTCGTGGCCCGAGCCGGTGGCGATGGCTGACGGAGAACGCCCGGCGCTGCGTCTCGCCGCGCCGGACGGCAACGCAACGATAACGCTGTCGCTGCTCGATCATGTTGCGCTGGAAACTTCGCTGCCCGCTTTATTGAGTGAAGCGCTGGCCGAGCAGGGGACGCCGGGTTTTGCCACGCCGTCCGCAATAACCTTCGCCGCGGCTGCCGGCTTTGAACTGGCAGGGGCCAGCCCCGATGGACTGCACGCCGGTTTTGCGCGTATCGCCCGCCTGTTTGATGGTCGCGTGCTGCTCGTCACCGCCATCGCCCCCGCCGCGGAAACCGCGTTCGCGCCACTTTTTGACCAGATCGCCGGAAGCATCGTGCCGGGCGCGGACAACGAACCGTTACGAGACAGCTACAGCGTCTTGTGGGAACAGGGCGGCACGGACGCCACTCCCCTCAATCGCATTGACGCGCTGGCATCCGGGCCAAACCGCCAGCTTTACGCCCTCCATGGAACCGGCGACATCCTCATCCTCAACGCCGAGACGGGCGAAATCATCAGCCGCCCGATTCATGAACTGGTGGATGGCGCGGTTGATCTGGCCGTCGATGGCATGGGCAACATCTACCTTGCCAATCCACGCTGCCGGTGTGTCGCCGCGCTTTCCGCGGCGGGCGACCTGCTATGGCAGATCGAGGGCTTTGGCGAGAATGAGCCACGCCAGATCACACTGGCCAACGACACAGTCTACGCCAGCGATTATGACGGCAGGGGCGCGTTCGTGCGCCTCGTTGGGCGCGGCGTCAATCTGCCGCTCCGCCCCGACCTGTACGCCGAACGCTTCTGGCTGGCGGCGGATCGTTCCGGCCATCTGTTTGCCCTGACAGACACGGGCGTGGGCCTGAGCTTCGACGGGCGGAACTACCGCGCCCTGTTCGCGGACGTGTCGCTGCCTGACGTGCGCGCTGTCGAAGTCGATAGCCGCGACCATCTCGTCGTCGCGTCATCAAGCGGCGGCGTAATCGTGCTCGACCGGGCGGGCAATCTGCGAGAGCGGCTGGCAGCGCGGGTCGCCAGCGCGCCGCTTCCGGGCGAAGTCCTGCACCCGACCGCGCTTGCCGCCTTGCCCGACGGTACGATCATCATCGCCGATTCGCGGGAAAGTGGAGGGCATTTGACCGCGCTCTCACATCACGCGCAGTCTTTCCGGATCGGCGAAGCCGAACTGGTCGCCGGGCAACCTGTCCACGGCGCGATCAGCGCCGGAGCGCCGCGCCAGATATGGACTTACAGCGGCGAAGCCGGGCGGGAAGTGACTATTTCGGCGGTAGACATCACCCGAACAGGAACGCTCGACGTCGCCATCCGCCTGCTCGGCCCCGACGGCGCGGAAATCGCTTACAACGACGATCAAATGGGCCTCGACCTTTACAGCGCCGTCGATGCGCAGATCACCCGCCAATTGCTTCCGAGCACGGGCAGCTATAGCGTTGTGGTCGAACACGTACAGGGCGACGGCCTTTACAGCCTCGCCATCGTCGAAACGCAATCGCTGGCGCTTGACGACTCCGGCGTAACCCGGCTTACCGGCGCGTTGTCAGACGCCGCGCCGGTCGCCAGTTATCTGCTGGAAGGCGAATCGGGACAGGTCTTTACCTTCACCATGGAAGCGCTCAGCGGCTCGCTCGACCCGTATCTCAAACTCTACGGGCCGGACGGCACACTGATCGCCTGGAACGATGACGCCGCCGACTATGACATGGGCATCACCGCGCAGATCGTGCTGTTCACGCTTCCCGCGTCGGGAACGTATCGTCTGGATGCGACGCGCTATGACGGCGCAGGGCAATACAGTCTGGTTGTGGTAGAAATGCGTTGACACTCCGCAGGCGTTAAAGCGGCGCGGCTTTCTCGCAAGACGGTTAGAGACTGAGGGGCCGCAGAACAGCCCGCACAGGCGATCCGCAAGCGCCGTCCAGCTTCAGCGGCAGCGCGATCAGCTCATAGTCGCCGTCGGGAACATCGCGCAACTGGAGCAATTCGAGACTGACCATGCCATGACGTGCCAGCGCGTGATGTGCATCGAGCGTTTCGCTGTGGAAGTCATCGACGGACGGCGAATCCAGCCCGACCAGTCGCACGCCCATATCCGCCAGCCAGTCGATCAATTCCACGCTCAAATAGGGAAATTCATCCGGCCATACATCGTCCGGCAGGTCGCTGACATGGCTGTGGATAAGAAGGCGTTCCGCCCCATTCAGTTGCACATGACCGAAGTCCGAAGGCAGCAGCGCGCCATCGCGCCGGGACACAGTCACCACTTTTGCCCGGCCAAGATAGGCGTCCAGTGGCATGGCGGCTGCATATGCGCCCTGTGGCTCGACATGGAAGTAGGCATCAGTATGGCTGCCGGTGTGCGGGCTAAGCGTAATGGTCGTCAGGTTAGCCGGCGCGCCTTCTTCCAGCCTTGCGACCATCGTCACCGAATAGGGTGCGTCTCCGGGCCAGACGGCGGTACGCGGCGAGATTGTGCGGGTGATGTCGTAGAGCATCATCGCTTAAGTTCCGTCGTATGATCGAATTTCCGCCCGGTATGATACTACCCGCGCAGCCGGAATCGAAAACGCCCCCGCGCGGAGGGCGCTTTCAGGGTCATCAGTTAAAAATACTGCTGCCAGTAGTCGTAGGTGTAAACTCGCGTTCTGCGCTCGCGGCGGGCTTTGTGCGCGGCATAGCCGAACGAAAGCCACGTCAGGCCGATCATGATGAACGCGGTTGCCACCATCAGCGCCAGCAGTTCGGGGAAGATCACAATCAGCAGGCCGAACAGCACCAGCGCCGCGCCTGGCAGCCACCACGGCAATGAACTACGCACAAACATCGTCGTCACCCCTCTTTCCTATCACCCCATAGCATAAACGGCCAGTCTTTGAATCAGATAAGCGCCCCGTCAGAACGGCACAAGAACGGGTTGTACGGCGGCCCCCTCATTTGACGGGTCTGGCCCTCCGACCCATAATAAAACTGTGGGAAGGCCGCCCCGGCCAGCAGTCGAAAACGTGAAGATAACCCGTTCATAGGGTACAATCACCCCGGAGAGTTAGCACAAACGTTCTAGGAGCTCCTTGTGCAGTTCGTGTTGTACACCGATAAGACCGTTTCTCAGGCGCTCACCGCCCTCAACGCCCGCATGCACGCCAAACCGACCAGCACCCGCCCCGCGCTTGATGGCTGGGTCGAGAAAAACGGTTCGTTCTGCATCAGCGTGACCTCCGCGGTGGTCGGGCGTTTCCAGCGAACGACTTATCTGCGAGGCCGACTGGAACGACAGGGAAGCGCGACGGTCATCAAGGGGGCCGTTCCACAGGGCGCAAGCCGCGAGCACAAGATCATCATTTACGGCGTGCTGGCGGCGATGGGGCTGATGTTCGCCGGTATGGGCAGCCCGTGGCTGAGCGTGTTGCTGATCCCGCTGGGCGCAGCGCTCTACATTCCGCTGACGGGCGACTTCAACAACAGCGAAACACTGATCAGCGAGCTGGAAAAAACGCTGAAGGCCAAACCAACGCCGCCCAAGGCGACAACGACCAAGGCCAGCGGTAACCGGGCGGGCAGAAAGTCAGCCACATCAAAACCGGCAGCATCCCGCACCGCTACGAGTTCGAACGGTCACGCCAGACCCGCGCCCAAACCCGGCGCTGCCAAAGTCGCGGACGACGACAGGGAGGAATCGAGGACCGAAGACGAGCCACAGGTGAGTCTGTTTGGCGCGGAAGATTAGGCTATTTCGTCAGACAGAGTTACAAATCACGTGACGCCAATGCGAAATCAAGGGTTGCCATCTGGCTCGATGCCGCTAAGATTCGCGGGTTACCGTCAGTCGTTATACGGCGGGCAGGCGAGAATCCCCGCCGCTTTCATGCAAATACGGTCGCGTTGTATTGTTAGCCTGGAGTTCGCCGGTCGATGACTGCATACGATTACAATCAGACAACGGAGCGCATCCAGCGCCAGACGCTGTTCATCCACGACCTGCTCGCCGAGATCAACAAGGTCATGGTGGGGCAGGAACCGCTGGTTGAACGCGTGCTGATCGCTCTGTTAGCCGACGGGCACATCCTGCTCGAAGGCGTGCCGGGCCTCGCCAAGACATTGCTCATCAAGACGGTCGCTCAGGCCATTAACGCGCGCTTCTCGCGCATCCAGTTTACGCCCGACCTGCTGCCGGCAGACCTGCTCGGCACGCAGATTTATAACCCGCGTACCGGCGAATTCAGCGTACATCGCGGGCCGATCTTCACCAACCTGCTGCTGGCGGACGAAATCAACCGCGCGCCTGCCAAGGTGCAAAGCGCGCTGCTCGAAGCGATGCAGGAACGGCAGGTGACGATTGCCGACAGCACCTTCCCGCTCGACCAACTGTTTCTGGTGCTGGCGACGCAAAATCCCATCGAACAGGAAGGAACCTACCCGCTGCCGGAGGCGCAGGTCGACCGCTTCATGCTCAAGGTCGTGGTCGATTATCCTTCGCGCAACGAAGAGCGCCTGATCCTCGACCGCATGACCGGCGCGCCCCTGCCCGAAATCCGCCCGGTTGTCTCGCCGCAGGACATTCTGGCGGCGCGCGACGCCGTTCGCAACATCTACGTTGACGATCGCATCAAGGAATACGTGCTCGACATCATCACCGCGACGCGCTTCCCGGAGCGCGCTCGTCTGGACGCGCTGCGGCCACTCATCGAGTTTGGCGCATCGCCACGCGCGGGCATCTTCCTGATTCTGGCCGCCCGCGCCTACGCCTTCCTGAAGGGTCGCGGTTATGTGACGCCCGACGACATCAAGTACCTCGCGCCCGATGTGTTGCGCCACCGCGTCATCACATCCTATGAAGCCGAAGCCGAAAACATTACCAGCGCGCAGCTCGTCCAGGAAATTCTAAACCGTATCGACGTGCCGTAAGCCATGCTGTCATCAGAACTGATGAGCCAGATCCGCCGGATCGAAATTTACACCCGGCGGCTGGTGAATGATGTTTTTTCCGGCGAGTACCATTCGATCTTCAAAGGCCGGGGCATGGAATTCGATGAGGTCCGTCCTTACCAGCCGGGCGACGAAGTTCGCACCATCGACTGGAATGTGACGGCGCGCACCGGCGAAGTCCACGTTAAACGCTTCATCGAGGAACGCGAGCTGACGGTGCTGCTGGCGGTCGATGCCAGCGGTTCCAGCGATTTCGGCACGGCCAACCGCTTCAAGCGCGAGCTGGCCGCCGAAATGGCCGCCGTGCTTTCATTCGCCGCTACCACCAACAATGACAAAGTCGGCCTCATCATTTTCACCGACAGGATTGAACTATTAATCCCGCCGCGCAAGGGGCGCAAGCATGTGCTACGCCTGATCCGCGAACTGCTGGCCTTCGAGCCTTCCGGGCGCGGCACGGATATCAAGCTTGGTCTGGATACCGCCAACCGCCTGCTCAAACGACGCGGCATTATTTTCCTCATCTCCGACTTCCTGAGCGATCCCGAAACATACCGTACGGCGCTCAACATCGCCGCGCGGCGGCATGACCTGATCGCCATCGACCTCGACGACCCGCTGGAAATGCGAATTGAGGATGTCGGCGTCATGGTGCTGGAGGACGCCGAGACCGGCGAACTGGTCTGGGTAGATACCAGCCACGCAGGCTGGCGAGCCGCTTTTGAAGTCCAGAGCCGTCAACTCGAAGCCGCCCAGAAACGCATCTTCAACGCCGCCGGCGTCGAGCGTATCAAGGTCGCCACGCCCGATGACTACGTCGCCGCCCTCACCCGCTTCTTCAGAAACCGCGCCCGGATGGCCGCACGCGGAAGGAGCGCGTAACCATGAAGCTCAAAGTCGCTTTCGCGCTGCTGCTCGTGCTGCTTTCCAGAGCGGCCCCGGCTAGCGCACAGGCTGGCGTCAGCGCACGATTGACGGCAGCTCAGTCCGAACTGACGATTGGCGACGTGACAACGCTGACGCTGGAAGTGACACACCCGTCGGGTTGGCGTGTCATTGCGCCGGAACTGGACACACAGTGGGGGCCGTTCGAAATCCGCGATTTTTCGCTGCCGAAGGTCGGCGCAGCGGGTTCCGCTGAAACGACGACCATGACCGTCGATGTTGCCCTGTTCGAGATCGGCGCGTTCGAAACGCCGCCGCTGGCCGTGCGCGTGGCCGATACAGACGGCGGCATCACCATCGTTGAAGCCCCGTCCGTGACGATCACGGTCACGCCCCTGCGCGCGCCGGACGATACCGAACTGCGCGACATCAAGCCGCAGGTCGCCATGCCCATCCCGATGGTCTCGCCCGTGGTGCTGGCGGCGGTCGCGCTGGTCACCATCGCTCTGGCGGCGTTCATCCGGTTCATTCGCCGCCGGGCCGCCAATCAGACGCCGGTCGACAATCGCACGCCTTACCAGATCGCCTATGACGAACTGGTCGCGCTGGATGGGCGCAATCTGCTGCAGGCGGGCGACTTCAAACAGCATTATGCCGCCGTCGCAGCCATTCTGCGCCGGTTGTTCGAAGAGGTCTACCAGTTCCCGGCGACGGAATGCACGACCACCGAACTGCGCCGCGTGCTGCGCGACCTCGCCGCTTCCGAGGAGCAGGCACAATTCGCCTGCGCGCTGCTGCTGGAGTGCGACGTCGTCAAATTCTCCGACGACCCACCCATGCCCGAAGACGCCTACAGTCTGTCGGCCCGTGCGCGGCAGCTCGTCGTCATCATGGAGCCGACGCTGACGCTGGCGCGCTCGATCCAGATGGAGAGCGCGGCGTGATCTTCCGCTTTGAATCGCCCGGTTTTCTGTTGCTGCTGGTAGGCGTCGCGCTGCTGGCCCTGCGCCATCTCTGGTCACGGCGCAACGGCAAACCGGCGGCGGTACGCTATTCCAACACGCGCCTGCTGGCAAGCCTGACGCCGTCGTGGCGCGTGCGCTTCCGGCCGCTGCTTTCGGCCATGCGCCTCGGCACACTCAGCCTGATGGTCATCGCCCTCGCCCGGCCGCAAACCGGACAGGGATTTGAGATCGTCACCGGGCAGGGCATCGACATCGCGCTGGCGCTCGATATTTCCGGCAGCATGGCTTCGCTCGACTTCCAACCGGCCAACCGGCTGGAAGCGGCAAAACAGGTGATTCAGGAATTTATCGATCAGCGCGAATTTGACCGCATCGGACTGGTGGTGTTCGCCGCCGAAGCGTTCAACCAGTCGCCGCTGACAACCGATCACAACGTGCTCAAGCGTATGCTGGAGCAAATCGAGCTTGCGCCCGACCTCGGCATTCAGGACGGCACTGCCATCGGCCTTGGGCTGGCCAACGCCGCCAACATGCTCAAGGACTCCGACGCAGAGAGCAAGGTCGTCATTCTGCTGACCGACGGCGTCAACAACTCAGGCCAGATCGACCCGATCACGGCAGCGCAGGCTGCGGCGGCGCTCGGCGTCAGGATCTATACCATCGGCGCGGCCCGCGAAGGTCAGGTTCCCGTCCCCATGCAGGACATCTTTGGCCGCGAGCAAATCGTCTATCAGGACAGCATTCTCGACGAAGATACCCTGCGCCGGATCGCCGACATGACGGGCGGCCTGTATTTTCGCGCCGAGGACACGGCAGGCCTGCAGCAGATTTACGATAACATCAACGAACTGGAAAAATCGGAAATCAGCGTGACCAACTTCACGCAGTACGAGGAACTCGCCGGTTACCTGCTGGTTCCGTCGCTCGGCTTCGTCCTGCTGGAAATGTTCCTGCGCCAGACCGTATTCCGGAAGATACCATGAGGCAGCAGCGATGAGTTTTGGCGCACCGATCTTCCTGCCCGCGCTGATTCTGGTTCCCATCATGGCGCTATTCCTGCTCTGGTCATCGCGCCAGCGCCGGGCCGCGCTGCGCCGTCTGGGCGACCCGCACCTGATACAACGGCTGAGCGCCAGCGCCAACACCGGCGCGCGCCGCCTGCGCTATCTGTTGTGGCTGGTCGCGCTCACGTTCGTCATTCTGGCGCTGGCGCGGCCCCGGTGGGGACAGGCCCCGCAGCTTGTCCAGCAGCAGGGCGTTCAGGTCATGGTCGCGCTCGACATCTCCAACAGTATGCTGGCCGAGGACGTCAGCCCCAACCGCCTGCTGCGCGCCAAACGCAATATCGCCGACCTGATGAACCGGCTGGATGGCGACGAGATCGGGCTGGTGGTCTTTTCTGGCGCGGCGTTCATCCAGTTCCCGCTGACTTCGGACTATGGCACAGCGCGCACCTTTCTGGAAAACGCCAATCCGAGCATCATTTCACGTCAGGGCACGGCCATCGGCGAAGCGATTCAGGTGGCGCTCACCGGCTTTGACGACAATAGCAGCGCGCAGAAGGTGATCGTGATTTTCACGGATGGCGAAAACCACGAAAGCAACGCGATCACGGCGGCGCAGGCTGCGGCGGACGACGGCGTGATCATCTATACCATCGGCTTCGGTTCGCCAGAAGGCGCGCCGATCCCCGAATATGACCCGGCCGGCAACCTGATCGGCTACAAGACCGACAGCATGGGGCAGGTCGTGCAAACGCGGCTGGACGAAGCGACCCTGCAACAGATTGCGACCGTTTCCGGCGGGCAGTATTACCGGGCCGGCGACGGCAGCGAGCTAAACGCGCTGCTTGGCGAGCTGAACAACCTGCAAACCGGCCAGTTCCAGAGCCGGGTCGCCACCGATTTGATCGAACGCTTCCAGATTTTCCTGCTGGTCGCGCTGGTGGCGTTCGCGCTGGCCGAACTCATCCCCGAACGCGTGCCGCAGCGACCGCGAAAGCCGTTGCGTAACGCGCTGGGCGCGCCGTTGCGCCGCGGGCGTTAAGAGGCAACCATGCGAGTGATGACCCGCTTTCTTCTGCTGATACCCGGAGCCGCGCTGGCGCTGGCCGCCTGCGCCCCCAATTCGCCACAGGCGGCCAATAACGCCGGGATGGCAGCCTACGATCGAGGTGACTACGCCGCCGCTCTGGAACGGTTTGCCGTCGCGCAGGCCGAACTGCCCGAAATGCCGGAACCCTATTACAACGCCGGCAACGCCTATTACCGGCTGGAAGATCACGAATCGGCACAGGCGCAGTACCAGCAGGCGCTGTTCTATGCCGGCGACGATCTGGCCGGCAACGCCTACTACAATCTGGGCAACGCCGCTTATCAGGCGCAAAACCTGCCGGCTGCGATTGAAGCCTACAAAGCTGCGCTGCGGTTGGACCCGACAGATGAGGACGCCAAGCTGAATCTGGAACTGGCCCTGCGCGAGCTCCAGCGCCAGCAGGAAGAACAACAACAGCAACAGCAGCAGGAGCAACAACAGGAGCAGACGCCGGAACCGACGCCGCCGCCGACCGAAGAACCGGCGGAGCAGCCGGGCGACGACGAGAACGAGGATCAGGGCGGCGAAGAACAGGAGCCGACGCCACCGCCAACCGAACAGCCGGAGCAGGATGGCGACGGTCAGGGCCAGCCGACGGCCGAGCCGACCATTCCGCCGACGGCGACGCCCGAACCGGACATCAACGCCGAAAATCCGCAGGAGCAGGAGGCGCAGGATGGGCAGCCAACCGAGCAGCCTGCCGAACCGGATCAGCAGGAACCGACGCCCAACGCCGAGCAACCGCTGGCCGCCGGCGCGCCTTCGGACCAGCAGCTAACGCCCGAACAGGCGCGGCAACTTCTGGCCGCGATTGGCCGCCGCACGCAAACCCTGCAGGAGCATTTGCAACAGATGTACGTCGCGCCCGGCGGCCCACCCGCTGAGGACTGGTAACAGGGAGTGCTGTGACCCACGCAGGACGAGCCGCGCTTCGCACAACCCGGCGCGGCATAACGACGATCTGGCTGGTTTTGCTGGCGCTGGGACTGCTGGCGAGCGCGCCCGCCGTTTCCGCCCAGCAGGCAAGCGCGCCGCTTATTCGCGCCGAAGTCAACCGCACGTCGCTGACCACCGACGACTTCCTGACGCTCAGCGTGACCGTCCGGTCGGGAAGCGGTGGCACGATTTCGCAGCCCATCGTGCCGGTGCTCGATGACTTTCGACTGCTCGGTTCCAGCATCACGAGCAGCACGAGCATCATCAACGGCATCGTCTCCAGCGAGGTAATCTACCTGTACCAGCTTCAGCCGACGCGAACCGGGACGCTGGAAATCCCGGCGTTCACGATCGACGTCAACGGTCAGACGCACAGTACAGACCCGATCCAGATTCAGGTGACGCAGGGCGCAACCGGGGCGCTACAACTGCCCGCCGCGCCTACCGTCACCCCTGCCCCCGATGTTCAGACTGCCGCGCAAGGCCCCGGCGATCCGATTTTCGTCGAGGCCGTTGTCGACAACGACACGCCCTATGTTGGCCAGCAGGTGCTCTATAACTTCCGGCTCTATCAGGCAGTCATGCTGACGGGCCAGCCGAGCTATCAGAGCCCTGACTTCACCGGCTTCTGGAACAACCAGCAGTCGATGCAGGCTGAATATGCCGAAACCATCAACGGCCAGCGCTACCGGGTGATCGAACTGACCAATATTCTGTTCCCTACCACCAGCGGCACGCTGACCATCGATCCCGCCCGGCTGACGCTTCCGGCTACCTTCACCCGGCCCGCGATCGTGCTGGAAACCGAGCCGATCACGCTCAACGTGCGCCCTCTGCCGCCGAACGCCCCGCCGGATTTTGAGGGCGCGGTCGGCCAGTACACCATCAGCGTCCGCACCAATACCTCTACCGTCGATTCCCGGAACGACTCGGTCATATTGCAGGTGACGATCAGCGGCGCGGGCAACATCGACCTGCTGCCTAATCCCGCGTTTCCCGATACGCCCGACTGGCGCGTTTACGACACAACCGGCGAGAGCAAAGCGCAGTTCGCCAACGGCGTCTATCGCGGTTCGCGCACCATCGAGTACGTGCTCGTGCCGACGCGGGAAGGTCAGGTAACTGTGCCGCCGGTACGTTTCAGTTATTTCGACCCGAACGCGGAAGAGTACCGCACGATAGAGACCAACCCGATTGAGATTCTGGTCGCGCCGGGCGCGGCCCAGGCGCCGGTTGCCGCGGCCACGCCCATCCCTTCGCCCACGCCCGAAGCGACGCCGGAGCCGGAACCCGCCCTCGCAGCCGGCGCTGAAACCACCGGGCTGCGTCCCCTAAAGCTGGCGGGAGATGGCCCGCAGACGATCGGCGCTGCGCTGGTCGGCCAACCGGCGTTCTGGGCGCTGTGGGCCGCGCCGGTCGTCGCTTTTCTGGGCAATCTGCTCATCCGCCGCCGCGAGCGCTACCTGCTGGCCAACGAAGCCAGTCTCCGCAGCCGCCGCGCGCTCGGCAAAGCGCGCAAGATGCTGGCGCAGGCGCGGCGTCGCCACGATGACAGCCACGACGCAGCGGCCAGAGCGCTCACCGCTTATCTGAGCGATAAGACCGGCCAGCCGGTCGGCGGCATGACGCGCGCCATGTTGTGCCGTATGCTCGCGGCTCAGGGCATTTCCCCCGATCTGATCGAGCGGGTGGAATGGTGCATGGCCGCCAGCGAAGCCGGGCGTTTCGGGCCGGTGCGCGATGCCAGTGCGGGACGTTCGGTGCTGAACGAAACCGAGCGGCTGCTGAAGCAACTGGAGCAGGAGTTCAACACATGAGCCTGAGACGTGTGTGGACGCTGCTCATCCTGCTGGCGATCATCGCGCTCGGCGGCTGGCTGTATCGCGACGCCCGCCCTGTCGCCCTCAACGACGCCGACGCGCAAACGCTGCGCGTGGCCCGCCAGCTTTACCAGACCGGCCAGACCGCAGAAGCGGCGGCCATGCTGCAACAGTTGGCCGACAGCGGCGTGACCAGCGCGGAAGTCTATTACAATCTGGGAACCGTGTATCAGGTGCTGGGCGATCACGCCAGCGCGATCTATTATCTGCGGCTGGCGCACGCGCTCGCCCCGCGCGACCCGGACATTCAGGCCAATCTCAATATCGCCCGTTCGGAAATCGACGCGCCGCCCCCACGCGACGACGCGCTGCAACAGGTTTTGCGGCTGGTGGAAGCGAATCTATCGCTGGATGAGACAGCGCTGATCGCGCTGGGCCTGTGGCTGGCGTTCGCGTTGCTGATCCTCATCACGGGCGCACTCAGGCGGGGCGTGCTGCGCGGCCTGCTGCGGTTCGTCATGCTGCTGGTGGGTATTGCAACGCTGGCGGCGGCACTCGTCTTCGGCGTCCGCATCTACTACGAACTGACCGAACCGCCCGCCGTGATCGTCATGCCCAACGTTCATCCCCGGCCCGCCATCGACGGCGAAGCCAATACGCGCATCAGCCTGCCGCCCGGCAGCGAAGTGCGCGTCATGCAGCTTGAAGACGGCTGGGCGCGCATCACGCTGCCCGGATCGCAGGTTCAAGGCTGGATTCCCGCCCTCGCGCTCAGGCCGCTCAGCCCGTTCTACAACATTTCGATCTGATACCTACCGACGCCAGCTAACGACTGAGGAAAACGATAAGCAATTCGTCGTCAGGCGGAAGCAGATCACGCCAGCGCGTGTTCGCGGCGGATGTGGTCCAACAACGCCTCGCAGCCGCGCGTGATCAGCGAATAGGCGCGGTCAAAGGTGTTGTCATAATACGGATCGGGAACCTCATCCATATCGACCGTGCCCCGCGCCTGTGCATACCGGAGGAACAGGCCGATTTCGGCGTTGCCGCCTGCGCCCAGCCGCCAGATGCCACTCAAAGTCTCGCGATCCATCGCCAGCACGTAATCCGAGCGTTCGATATCCGCTTTGGCTATCTGGCGCGCCCGCCCGTTATACGGGATGTTGTTCTGCTTCAGGATAGCCAGTGTGCCCCGGTGAGCAGGCTCACCCACATGCCACGAGCCAATGCCCACCGAGTCAACTTCAATCTCATTGCTCAGGCCCGCCTTTGCCACCATGTCGGCAAACACGGCTTCAGCCATCGGCGAACGACAAATATTCCCCATGCAAACGAACAGAACCCGAATCATCCGCTATCCTCGCTACGTTGATTGCTTCGTTTCGTCATCAGGCCCGGAGTCGCCACCATAGGCCTGCCCCTCACTCGAATCGGTCTGTACAGCGTTCACCTCAGGGTTATCCTGCGAGATGTTCTCGACCAGCGGCGATTCGCTTGGGCCGGTCGCTTCCGGCTCCCCCGGCTCGTGGAACATATCGTCGGTATCTTCTTCGGTCGCGCCCATGCCCACCGGCGTCGTGTCGCCCGGCGTCCGGTCGTAGTCTTGACCCTGCGACAACCCGACAGGCGACTCGGTTTCGTCGAATTCGTCTGGCCGGGGAACCGCGCCTTCAGGGGGAACCATTGTGATCTTGCCGTCGATAAACGCGCCTTCTTCCGTCGTCAGCGCGGCAGCGTGAATGTCGCCCCACACGCGCCCGGTACGCAGAAGCTGCACCTTGCGCCCGCTGATGTTGCCGCGCACAGCGCCCGCAATCGAAATATTGCGCGCGTTGATGTCGGCGGTGATCTTGGCGGTTTCCCCAACCAACACGTTACCCGTAATTTCCAGCGTGCCGGTAAACGTGCCATCCAGCCGGATATTGGCGCTGCTCTTCAGTTTGCCCTCCAGCGCGCTGTTTGCGCCCAGCACCGTCTCAAAGCCAACGGCAGGCTGAGGCGCAACGATTCCCTGCGGCAACTCAGGTTTTTTCGAGATGGGTTCCGGCGCCGTTTCTGTTGTCTGGCGGCGGTTTCCAAAGAATGACATCATGGCCTCCCTCTACAGCGCAGCGCTTGCGAGCCCCGACAAGCCCGTGATCTGGCGGAAAACGCTCCGCCGCCGGGCATCCCTGATCAAGCGGCGCTGGCTCGTTACACCTTAGATAACCCTGAGTATAGCGAAGGGTTGTTAAATACCAATAAGAGCGAGCTTAGCAGAGCGCTGTTTCTTCAGGTTTATTCCCAGCGTGATTGATCCTATTGACAGGCAGACGGGCCGGGCGATAATCAATGATGGCTGAAACGGTCCGCCGCGCCCGGAGAGCGCATCCCCGCGCTACGAACCGCTAAAACCAAACACAGCAAAAAAATTCAAAACTTTCTGAGCCTGTTGCGACGCCAGGCGTGCTTTGCACGCGAAAAAGTAATGGCAATCGTGGTTTTTGCTTGGCTGAGTCGGTCATTACTTCACGCAGGATGTTGTTGAGACCATGCGCTTCGGCGTATCTGTGGACTGTTCGCTGCCGGACGAACGCGCCAATTACCGGTATCTGGTTCAGGACATCACATGGTTCGGGCTGGCCTTCGCAGCGACCAGCCGTTTTCTTTCGGTCTACGCCATTCGATTGGGCGCGACCCCCCTCGAGCTGGGGCTGATCTCGTCGCTCCCGGCGATCATTCTGCTGTTTTCCTCCGCGCTCGGCGGCTGGTGGCTGGCCCATAGCCGCACGCCACAGCAGGCGCTCCTCCTGCCGGGGCTGGGCCACCGGCTTCTCTTTCTGCTGCCGGCATTCGCGCCGTTCCTGCCCGAATCGTGGCAACCGGCATGGCTGATCTTTTCAGTCGCTGTGCCCGCCATCCCACAGGGCATTGCCAGTATCGCCTTCATGGTGCTCATGCGTCAGGCCGTCCACGACCGGCTGATGCCCTCGCTGCTCAGCCACCGGCAAATGGCGCTCAACATCGGCATCGGCATCGCGGCGCTGGCCTTTGGTCTATGGCTGGAACAGGCGCCGTTCCCGCTGAATTATCAGGTCATGTTTGTGGTGGCGTTCCTGTTCGCGCTGATGAGCGAGCGCGCCTGCCTCAAAATTCGCGCCATCGTGCCGGCGCACGATCCCGCGCCGCAGGCGACCACGCCGCCGCAAACCAGTCCGTGGCGGTCGCAACGTTTTCTACGGGTCGCCACCGTCGTGCTTGCCAGCCATATCGCTTTCACCTCTATCGTGCCGGTCACGCCGCTGCGCCTGATCGACGATCTGAGCGCGAACGAGGGCTTTCTGGCGCTCTTCGGGCTGGCGGAACTCGTCGCGGGGGCGACCATCACGCTTTTCACCAGCCGCATCGTCGCCCGCATCGGCAATCAGGCGATGATCGCCGCCGCCATGATCGGCACAGCGCTGGCCGCCCTGCTGATCGCGCTGGCTCCGTCGCTACCCCTCACGCTGGTTGCCGCGGCGCTCTCCGGCGCGTCGTGGACGGCGGTCGGCGTCGGCATTTACGGGTTCTTCACCGAGAACACGCCACCCCAGTCGATGACGTCCTACAGCATCGCCTACCAGCAGGTCATTGGCCTCGGCCTGTTCATCGGGCCGATGATCGGCAGCACGCTGGCCAACAGCGGCACGCCACTGGTGCTGGTCGTTCTTGCAGGCGCGGGCTTGCGGCTGGCAGCGGGCGCGTTCATCGAACATGGCATTTTCGCCCGGATCGGACGAAGCAGGCGGCTGCGCCCTGCGATGAAGGGCGTGAAATAGCTCGCGCGTGCGGCCATTCCGCTGGCCAATCAAGCCCTGTATCGTCGCCGGCCACGATCCAGCGCAATTGAGAGCACCCGCGACGTGGCCGGCGGGTTGCGTCAGTCCATCATTTTTTCAGGCGCATCTCGCTGTTGAATGGCCAGCCTGCGAATCGCGTCCGCGTTTGGGATCTGACTGCCCGATGCTTCCGCAATGACCACGTCGAAGTCATTCCGGGCCAGTTCTGACTCACCAATCCGGCGATATAGTTCACCGACCAGATACTTCAGGATCAGCCGTCTACTGTAGGCCGATCCCGGTTTCGTA
>ERZ777010.42-NODE-42-length-150421-cov-10.995012_pt1 | contig 150421 bp, 153 predicted proteins | sample MGYA00374963_ERZ777010 | MGnify/ENA primary metagenome ERZ777010 (study PRJEB29309, sample SAMN06268256) | bioreactor metagenome | isolation source: Joint BioEnergy Institute, California, USA | place: USA:Joint BioEnergy Institute, California, USA | collected...
CGAGGCCGTTGATCATCGTCGTGTGCGAGTCGGTGCCGACGAGGGAGTCCGGGAACAGCCAGGTGCCGTCGTCCCAGACGACCTTCGCCAGGTACTCGAGGTTCACCTGGTGGACGATGCCCGTGGCGGGGGGCACGACCCGGAAACGGTCGAACGCCGACTGGCCCCATTTGAGGAACTCGTACCGCTCCCGGTTCCGCTCGAATTCCTTGCGTGAATTGATGATCAGCGAGTCGGGCCGGCCGAAAGAGTCGACCTGCACCGAATGGTCGACGACCAGGTCGGCGGGGATGAGCGGGTTCACCTTCTGGGCGGCTTCCGGGTCGCCCGTCATCTCCACGATCGCCGACCGCATCGCCGCCAGGTCGACGATGGCGGGGACACCGGTGAAGTCCTGCAGGACCACCCGCCCCGGGATGAACGGGATCTCGACGTCGGCGACGGCCCGGGCGTCGTATGCGGCGATGGCGCGCACGGCGTCCTCGCCGACCGCCGGATTGTCGAGATTGCGCAACGCCGCCTCGAGAAGAACCTTGATCGAATACGGCAGGTTCTCGGTGCCTTCGATGGCGTCGAGGCGCGCTATGCGCCGGGTTCCGAGCGGCGTCTCGAGAGTCGTATAGGCCTCAAAAGGGTCAGCGGACATGTCGTCCTTTCTTTCGATCCAGGCCCTACCGAGTCTAGGGAGGCGCAATGGCTTCCCCGACAGGCGCTCGGAAAGTCGGGCGAATCAGCGGATCGTGACCGGGACCCGCGTGATGCAGCCGTTGCCGGGGTTGGCGTGCGGCACCAGCACCGGCTCGGTGGTGGCGCCCAGGGCGGCGACGAGGCCCTTGATGATCCCCCGGTCGAGCGAGCAGACGATGTCGGGGTGATCGGCGGCGGCCTCCCCGAACGGGCAGTTCCCGGCGAGGAGACGCTGGCCCTCGACGTCGGGGTCCATGCTGAATCCGAGGCCCGTCATCGCCACGGCGACCGCCTGCACCGCTTCGGCGTAGCCGGCGTCCTCGGGGGCACCGATCTCGGCGGCCAGCTCCCTGCCGTACTCGGCTCCGACCTCCTCGGCGACCCGGCTGATGTCGTCGGGGGAGATGCGCTGCAGGACCCGCAGCAGCAGCTCCACCAGGAGCTCGTACCGCCGCGGCGAGAAGTGGATTGAGATCTCCTTCTTGGAGGCCTCGTAGGTCTTGGCGGGGCGGCCGGCGCCGGGCCCGGACTTGCCGGCGGGGCGCCGATGCGACACCACCAGCCAGCCGTCGGCCGCCAGCTTGTCGAGGTGGTGGCGGGCGACGTTGGGGTGGATGCCGAACAACTCGGCGATCTCCCCGGCCGTCATCGGTTCGGCGGATTCCCGGATCGCCACATAGATCCCGCGGCGGGTGGGGTCTCCGAGGGCGGAAGTGAGATCGGCGATTTGTTCGTCGAGTGAGGCGAGATCCATGGTTCCCTTTGGGCCCGGTTCGTCGATCGGGCCGGGCGTTTTGCAACCGTACGGCCGTGTCTGGTTGCTTCGCTCCACAACTATAGTTCCGAAGACCTTCTAGCCACTATCTCCGTAGGGAAAAGCCGTTGTCTGACACCTCATCCACCGAATCCCTGCGCGCGGCCGTGGAGGCGGTGGAGGAACCTCTTCTCGGCCGGCCATTGGGCGAACTGGGCCTGGTCGAGTCCGTCTCCGCCAAGCGGTTCGGCGCCGACACCGTCACCGTCCGGGTGCCGGTGCCCAACCATCCCTCGCTCGCCGACCTCGACGCGGCGATCAAAGAGGCGGCCGGAAGACGCGTCACCGTCGAGTACCAGAACATGGACGACGCCGGGCGCCACGAGATGATGGAGAGGCTCCGCGCCCAGGTCGGGCCCAAGATTGGCGAGCCCGGCAATCGGACCCGGGTCGTGGCCATTTCGTCCGGCAAGGGCGGTGTCGGCAAGTCGTCTGTCAGCACCAACCTCGCCGTCACCCTGGCCAAGAGAGGCCACACGGTGGGCATCATCGACGGCGACATCTGGGGGTTCTCGGTCCCCCGGATGTTCGGAGTGCAACGGCCGCCGGTGGTGATCGACGAGTCGATCATCCCGCCCCGGGCGCACGGCGTACGGGTCATGTCGATGGACTATTTCGTCCCCGAGGACAAGGCGGTCATCTGGCGCGGCCCGATGCTGCACAAGGCCATCGAGCAATTCCTCAAAGACGTCTTCTGGGACGACCTCGATTTCCTCGTGGTGGACATGCCGCCCGGCACGGGAGACATCTCCATATCGATGGCCCAATTCCTCCCCCGCGCCCAGGTGCTGGTGGTGACGACGCCCCAGCCGACGGCCCAACGCGTCGCCCGTCGGGCCGCTCTCATGGCCCAGCACGTCGACCAGGAGCTGATCGGTGTGGTGGAGAACATGTCCTGGTTCACCGGCGACGACGGCAAGCGTTACGAGTTGTTCGGGTCGGGCGGGGGAGCGGCTCTGGCAGAGGAGATGGGAGTCCCGCTGATGGCCCAGATCCCGCTGGTGCCCGCCATGCGGGAAGGCGCCGACGAAGGGCGGCCCGTGGCGGTGGCGGCTCCTGACTCGGAGGCAGCGCAGGCGTTCGAGCGTTTGGCGATTGCCGTCGAGGAGGCTAGGCCACGTGTCCGCACCCACCCCGACCTCATCATCCGCTGAGCCGACACGCGGTCGCCGCTTCCTGCAGGCAGTGGTCCTGTGGGTGTACGGGATCGCCATCTCCGTGTTCCTGCTGTCGATCTGGGGGCGATCCGTCGCCTCCGACACCGCCCTGGTCGCCTCGGCCGCCAGCCGCGTCGCCCGATCCGAGTTCGTGGCCACTCGCGTCGAAGCGTGGTTCGAGCGGGCCCTGGCCGACGTCGGGCTGGAAGGCGGCTCCTCCGGCCTGGGGTCCGCGATCGCGGCGCTGCCCGAGGTGGAGTCCGCCACCGCCACGCTGATCGGCGACATCGTCGAGGCGATGGCCGGCACCGAAGAAGGCCCGGTCGTCGTCGACGTCGCCTCCGTCTACCGGCCGGCGGCGCCGGCGGTGGCCGCCTCATTACAGGCGATGGGGCTTCCGGTCACCGAAGGGGACGTTGAGTCCGTGGTCGACAGGCTCGAGCCGCTGGTCCTCGTCCCCGACCGAGGGGAGCGCCCCCTCGTGGGCAGAGGGTCGGGCCCGGCCCGGGCCCTGACCGTCGGCACGCTCTTGGGCCTGGGCACGATGCTCGCGGCCGGCGGCACCGCCGTGTATCTGTCCGACGACCGGCGGCGGATGGTCCGCACCCTCCTCACCCGCTTGTCGATCGCCGCGCTCAACTTCGCCATCTTCTTCCGGCTGTCGGCGTGGGTGGTCGACCCCCGCGGCGGGCGCGCCGGGATCGGAGGAGCAGCCGCCGAGGTGCTCGGCGCCAAGCTGTGGATCCCGCTCGCCGTCATGGTGGTGTCAGGGGCGGGGGCGTGGACGATCCGCCGCCGCCGCAGCGGGGCCGCCGATTCGATGCAAGACGGTACCTAGCGCTGGCTGAGGCTGGGGAGTACTGTCCTCTCCGAGAGACGGAGAGGAGTCATCCATGACCAGCGAACCGCCCGTTCCGCCGGAAGGTGCGCCGGCGCCACGAGGGCAGGTTCCATTCGAGCTGAGCGAGGCGTTCAACTATGGCTGGCTGAAGTTCCAGCAGAACGTCGGCCCCATCCTGGTGGCCACCCTGGTCCTCATCGTCGGCGCGGCCGCCGTCAGCTTCATCTGGTATCTGGTGACGCTGCCGTTCACGGCGATGGACCCCGAAGACATATCCGACGTCGGGGCGGTCGGCTTCCTGTTCACCGGCGCCGTGTTCGCCATCGTCTTCGTGCTGGTCGGCTTCATCGTCCAGGCCGGCATCGTCCGCGGCGGGCTGGCGATCACCAAGGGCCAGCCGCTCGAGGTCGGCACGATCCTCTCCACCGAGAATCTCGGCCAGGTGATCCTCACCGCCGTCCTCATCGGCATCGGCACGTCGATCGGTACGGCTCTGTGTGTCCTCCCGGGGATCGTCTTCGCCTTCTTCTCCCAGTTCGCGATGCACTTCGTCGTCGACAAGGGCATGTCGGCCACAGACGCCATCCGGGCGAGCTTCCAGATCGTCAATCGCAACCTGGCATCGACGATCGGCCTCTACCTCGGGGTGCTGGTGGCCAACACGATCGGCGCCCTGCTCTGCGGGATCGGGCTGTTGGTGTCGGTGCCGGTGTCGATCATCGCCACCGCGTTCGCGTATCGGCGGATGAACGGCGAGACGGTCGCCGCCTAGACCGGCGGCAGGCTGGACGCCGCCAGCCGCACCACCCAGGTCCCCACGAACAACACCGCGACGGCGATCACCGCCGGCAGCCCGCGGGCGAAGGCGGGCCATCTGCGGCCCGTCGCCCGCAACACCACGGCGACCACGGCCACGGCGACCACCACCAGCACCAGCGGGTGGTAGGCGACAGCCCCGGCGAGGTCCCCCTGGGCAAGATGGAGCAGCGCCCGGGTCATGCCGCACAACGGGCACGCCACCCCGGTGACCAGAGCGAAGGGGCACAGGGTGGGGCCGGCGGCGGTCATATCCGCTACAGCCTCGACAGGCCGGCGTGGAAACGCTCGGCCATCTCGGTGACGTGCTCGGGGGTCATCACGAGGGGCGGGGACACCTGGAGGGCGCCACCGCCGACTGCCCGGGTCAGCACCCCCGCCTCCCGGCAGGCCCTGGCGGCGCGAGCCGGCAACGTCTCGTCGGTGGGGTCGAGCTGGATGGCGGCGAGCGCACCCACGCCCGAGCGGATCTCGGTGACCACGTCCAGTTCGGTGAGGGGAGCCAGGGCGGCCGGGATCTCCGCTTCCAGCTCGGCGGCCCTCTCGATCACTCCCTCGTTCTCGAGGATGTCCATGACGGCCAGCCCGGCGGCACAGGAGGCGGCGTGTCCCGAGTAGGTGTAGCCGTGACGGAAGATGTTGCCCGGCTGGTCGAAGAACGGGGCGGCGACCCGCGGCGACACGATCACGCCTCCCAGTGGCAGATAGCCGCATGTCACGCCTTTGGCGAAGGTGATTATGTCCGGCTCGAGGTCGAAGCGGGTGGCGGCGAACCAGTCACCCACCCGGCCGAAGCCGGTGATCACCTCGTCCGATATGTACAGGCCGCCTGCCTGGCGGACCGCGTCACGGACCCGATGCAGATAGCTCTCCGGCACCGGGCGCACGCCGCCGGCGCCGACCACCGCCTCGACGAAGATGCCGGCGATCCGCTCGGGTCCGGCGTGCTCGATGGCCTTCTCGACGGCCTCGGCGTCGTCGTAGGGGACGATCACCACGTCTCCCACCAGCTCGCCGTAGCCGGACCGGTTGACCTCGATGCCCGCGAGGGAGGTGCCGTAGGTGTTCACGCCGTGGTAGCCCCACTCCCGGGCGATGAAGACGGTCCTCTCCGGCTGGCCGATGGCGGAGAAGTAGCGGCGGGCCAGCTTGGCGGCGGTGTCCACGGCGTCGGAGCCGCCCTGGCCGAAGAACACCTTCGAGCCGGGATCGGGCGAGACGGCGGCGATGCGCTCGGCCAGCTCGAGGGTGGGACGCGTCCCGAAGTCGACGAAGCAATGGAAGGCGGGGAGCTTCTCCATCTGCCGGTGCACCGCCTCGATCACCTCGCGGCGGCCGTGGCCGATGTTGGCGTACCACAGCCCGGCGGTGGCGTCGAAATAGCGGTTGCCTTCCTCGTCGTACACGTACACCCCTTCGGCCCGGTCCACGACGAAGGGGGCGTGCTGGACGGTGTGCATGTCCGCGAAGGGGTGCCAGAAAGCGCTCATACGGCCGAGGGTAACTGGTCGGGATGGAGGGCGGCACTCGCTTGCAAGCCGCTTGCGCGGGCCCGCGTAGACCCGGATAGTCTCTCGCCGATGGCGGGCCGCACAGTGATCGTCAACGCAATGGTGTTCCGCGCCGACTCCGCCCGCACGTGGGCCCGCGCGGTGGCTGTCGAGGACGGGAGGATCGTCGCCGTCGGCAACGAGAGCGACGTGGCGCCGTACCTCGCCGGCGCCGACGTGGTCGACGCGGAAGGGCGCCTCGTCACCCCAGGCTTCACCGACGCCCACGTCCATCCCCACCACGGGGGAAGGAACCTGCTCGGCTGCAACCTGTTGGATGCCAACTGCGCCGACGACGCCCTGCGCCGGATCGCCGAGTACGCCGCCGCCCACCCCGACGCCGAGTGGATCGTCGGCGGCGGGTGGTCCCAGGACTGGTTCGAGCGGGGATGCCCATCGGCGGCCGCCCTCGACGAGGTGGTGGGCGACCGGCCCGCCTTCCTCACCAACCGCGACGGCCACGGAGGGTGGGCATCGACCGCCGCCCTCCGCCTCGCCGGCGTGACGGCGTCCACCCCCGACCCGGCCGACGGGCGCATCGAGCGGCTGCCGGGAGGGGAGCCCCAGGGCACCCTCCACGAGGGGGCGATGACGCTGATCGAGCAGGCGATGCCACCGGAGACCGACGACGAGGTGGAAGCCGCCCTCCTCCGGGGCCAGGAGCACCTGCTCTCGCATGGCATCACCGGCTGGTTGGACGCCTGGGTCGACGAGCCGCTCCACCGTGCCTACCTGCGGGTGGCGGAGCGGGGAGACCTCGTCGGCTCGGTGGTGGGGGCACTGTGGTGGGACCGCGAAGGCGGCCTCGACCAGATCGACCGACTCCTCGAGTGGCGGCGACAGACGGCCCCCGGCTACCGGCCGACGGCGGTGAAGCTGATGCTCGACGGGGTCGTGGAGAACTTCACCGCCTCGATGCTGGAGCCGTACGAACGGGTGGGCGGCACCGGCATCGACATGATCGACCCCGGGGAGCTGAAAGAGATCGTCACCCGCCTCGACGCCGAGGGCTTCCAATGCCACTTCCACGCCATCGGCGACGCCGCCGTCCGCAACGCCCTCGACGCGGTGGAGGCGGCGCGCATGGCCAACGGCTGGTCGGACCTGCGCCACAGCGTCTCCCACATCCAGGTGATCCACCCCGACGACATCGGCCGATTCCACCGCCTGGGGGTCATCGCCGACATGCAGCCGTTGTGGGCGTGCGAGGACGGGTACCAGGAGGGGCTGACCAAGCCGTTCCTGGGCCCCGAGCGCTCGGAGTGGCAGTACCCGTTCGCCAGCCTCGTCGCGGCGGGGGCGATGCTCGCCGGCGGGTCCGACTGGTCGGTGTCGTCCTGCGACGTCATGGCCCAGATCCACGTCGCCACCACCCGCACCCCGCCCCACGACCCGACCGAAGAGCCTCTGGTCCCGGGAGAGAAGATCGACCCGGTGACGGCGCTGGCCGCCTACACGGCCGGGTCGGCGTGGCACAACCACGACGCTGAACGCGGCGTCATCGCGGAAGGTAATGTGGCCGACCTCGTGGTACTGGATCGGAATCCATTCGTGGGCTCGACGTTCGCAGAGACCAGAGTCGACATGGTGATGGCAGGCGGACGCTGGGTGGCAGGAAAGGGGAGCGATTGAGCCGGCCTGCGGTCGAACTGGTCGGGATCACCAAGCGCTTCGGCGACGTCGTGGCGGTGGACGACCTCGACCTGACCGTCGGCGACGGCGAGTTCTTCTCCCTCCTCGGGCCGTCGGGCTGCGGCAAGACGACGACGCTGCGCATGATCGCCGGGTTCGAGTACCCGACGGAGGGCACCCTCAAGATCCACGGCGAGGAGATGGGGCTGCGCCCACCAAACGAACGCCCCGTCAACACGGTGTTCCAGTCCTACGCCCTGTTCCCTCACATGACGGTGGCCGACAACGTCGCCTTCGGCCTCCAGATGCGCAAGGTCCCCTCCGCCGAGATCGAGGCCCGGGTCAAGAGAGTCCTCGACCAGGTCCAGCTCCGTCACCGCGCCGACGCCAAGCCGTCCCAGCTCTCCGGCGGCCAGAGACAGCGCGTGGCGCTCGCCCGGGCGCTCGTCAACGAGCCCGAGGTGCTGTTGTTGGACGAGCCGCTCGGCGCCCTCGACCTCAAGCTGCGCCAGAACATGCAGGTGGAGCTGAAGGAGCTGCAGAACCGGGTGGGGATCACCTTCATCTACGTGACCCACGATCAGGAAGAGGCGCTCACCATGTCCGACCGGATCGGCGTGATGGATGAGGGCAAGCTCCTCCAGGTCGGGACACCGGAGGAGATCTACGAGCGCCCCCGGTCCCGGTTCGTCGCCGACTTCATAGGCGACATCAACCTCATCACCGCCACCGTGTCGGGCCCCGACCGGGTGCGGCTCGGCAACGGCCAGGAGATAGAGGTCCGCTCGCCCGGTCCCGTCGGCGAGGAGGTCACTCTGGCCCTCCGCCCCGAGCGTCTCGAGTTGTACGACCTCGACGAGCCGATGCCCGAGAACCACACCAAGCTGCGAGGCAAGGTGATCCGGCGCATGTACTACGGCGACGCCTACTTCTACGACGTCGAGGTGGGCCTCGACCACCCGCTGGAGGTGAAAGAGGAGAACCGGCCCGACGTCGAGACCTACGACATGGGCGAAGAGACCGTGGTCTGTTGGGACCCGGCCGCGGTCAACGTGGTGACCGACTGATGGTGGCCGAGAGCGTCGACCTCGAGACCAGAGCAGAACGCGCCGAGAGCCGCCGGGGCCTTCTCATCGGCCTCCCCACCTACCTGTACCTGATCCTCTTCTTCGCCGTCCCGCTCGTAATCGTCCTCGTCTACTCGTTCGCCACCCGCACGCGCACGGGCAGCACCGCCCTGTCCGACTGGAACCTCGACTCGTGGGCCCGGGTGTTCCAGGGGCCGGCGCTGGAAGTGTCGATCCGTTCCCTGATCCTCGCCGCCGTCACCACGCTGCTCAGCCTGGTCCTGTCGTACCCGTTCGCCTACTGGATCGCCACCCGTCCGGCCCGGCTGCGGGCGATCCTGCTCGTGCTGGTGATGATCCCGTTCTGGTCGAACTTCCTGGTCCGCACGTACGCCATGAAGTTCCTGATGGGATCCGAAGGGCCGCTCTCTCTGATCAGCCAGCTTTTCGGCGGGCCCCCGGTGCGGATCCTGTTCACCCAATGGGCGGTCCTCATCGGACTCGTCTACGGCTACATGCCGTTCATGATCCTTCCGCTGTACGCCGCCCTGGAGCGGATGGACTGGAGCCTGGTGGAGGCAGCCCGGGACCTGTACGCGTCGGGATGGACGGCGTTCCGCAAGGTGACCCTGCCCCTGTCGATGCCGGGGGTGGTGGCCGGATCGGTGCTGGTGTTCATCCCCGCCCTCGGCGCCTACGTGACCCCGGCGATCCTCGGCGGCGGCCGTACCCCGCTCCTCGGCGACTACATAGTCCAGCAGTTCCTGCAGGCCCGTAACTGGCCGTACGGGGCGGCCCTGTCGATGGCCGTGATGGTGGTGATGCTCATCGCCACCGTGTTCTACTTCCGCAAGGGCGGGAGGACGCTGTGAACGAGGGCACCGCGACGCGTCCTCTCGTCGACCGTCTCCTCGCCGCCCACGGCTGGCTGGTGTACCTCTTCTTCTACGCCCCGATCGTGGTGCTCACGGTCTTCTCGTTCAACGACAACTCCCGCGTCGGGGTGTGGACCAGGCCCTCGTTGCGCTGGTACGGCGAGATGTTCCGCAACGACGACATCATGCGGGCCATCCGCAACACCCTGATAGTGGCGGCGGTGTCGACGGTGGTGTCCGTCGTGCTGGGGACGGCGGCGGCGATCTCGATGGAGCGGTTCCGCTTCCGGGGCCAGAGGGCGATGGACGGCCTCTTGTACCTGCCCATCATCATCCCCGACGTCACGATGGCCGTGATGATGCTCCTGTTCTTCGTGCAGGCCTTCGACCTCCTCGAGGGCTTCACCGGGATCCGGCTCAACCTCGGCCTCGGGACCATCTCGCTGGCCCACATCGCCTTCAACATCTCCTACGTCGCCGTCGTGGTGCGCGCCCGGCTGGCGGGTATGGATCCGCACCTCACGGAAGCGGCGGCCGACCTGTACGCCACGCCCTGGCAGACGTTCCGACGGGTGACGCTGCCCTTGATCATGCCGGGGGTGGCCGGGGGAGCGTTGCTGGCGCTGACGCTGTCGCTGGACGACGTGGTCGTGACGAGCTTCGTGACCGGGCCGGGATCGACCACACTTCCCGTCTACGTGTTCGGGTTGGTGAGGCGGGAGGTGAGCCCGTTGATCAACGCGGTCTCCACGGCCATGCTGCTCGCCTCGATCCTGCTCGTCGGTGTTTCGCTGGGCTTCCAGCGGCGGTCAGGGGCTCGTCAGGGCCCGTCGGACGAAGATGAAGGAGATGCGAATGACGCAACGACTCCGATGGTTGGCCATCTCGGTCGTGTTGGCGCTGACGCTGGCGGCATGTAACGGCTCGTCGGCCGACACGACCCTCGCCGCAGGCGAGGGAACGGCCCCCACAGAAGAGAACGGTGATGGGGGATCCGGCGCGGCGCCGGAGTGCTCGGTCGACGAGGTCGACGGGCCGCTCAACTTCTACAACTGGTCCGACTACATCGACCCCGACCTGATCACCGCCTTCGAGGAGCAGTACGACGTCGACGTCGTCGAGACCTTCTACGACTCCAACGAGACGATGATCGCCCAGATCCAGGCGGGCGTGGTCTACGACCTGATCGTCCCCTCGGACTACATGGTGGCGATCCTCATCGAGGAGGGCATGATCGCCCCGCTGAACAAGGACGCCATCCCCAACATCGAGAACGTCAGCGAACAGTTCCAGGGCCTCTACTACGACGAGACGTTCAGCTACTCGGTCCCCTACCAGTGGGGCACCACCGGCCTCGGTGTGAACCTGTCGGTGCTGGGCACGGACTTCCCCCGCAGCTGGGCCTTGGTCTTCGACCCCGAGCTCACGGCCTCGTATCCGTCGGGGGTGTCGCTCCTCAACGACCCGCGTGAGACGATCGGAGCCGCCCTGATCTACCTCGGTTACAGCCTCAACGAGACGTCGGAGGACGCCCTGCAGGAGGCGGCCGACCTGATCCGGGCCTCGAACGTGACCACCTTCGACTCCGACCAGTACCCCGACAACCTCGTGAACGGCGAAGTGCCCGTGTCGCACGGATACTCGGGGAACTTCTTCACGACGTTCGCCGAGACCGAGAACCCCGACAACTGGGAGTACGTGATCCCCGAGGAGGGCGCCACCCTGTGGGTGGACAACCTCGCCATCCCCACCGCGGCGGACCATCCCTGCACGGCGCACACGTTCATCAACTTCCTGTTGGACGCCGAGAACGGCGCCCAGCTGTCGGAGTGGACGCTGTACGCCACGCCCAACGCCGCCGCCGAGGAGCTCCTCGACCCGGAGATCCGCGAGGACCCGGCGATCTACCCGGACGACGAGACCTTCGAGCGGCTCGAGACGATCCAGGACCAGGGCGACGCCGAGATCCTCTACACGGACTACTTCAACATGGCTCGCGGCGGCTGAGCCGCCGGCAGGAGGCGGAGCGTGGGCTGAGGGCGTCAGCGGCCCAGCTTGCGCTCCGCCATTCCGTTGAGGATCTCCAGCACCACCCGGTTGGCCAGGTAGGCGGTCTGCTCGCTGCGGCTGTCGTAGGGAGGCGACACCTCCACGACGTCGGCGCCGAGCACCCGAAGCTCCCGGGCGAGACGGCGCACCGTGTCGAGCAGCTCGCGGGAGGTGAGGCCTCCCGGCTCGGGCGTTCCGGTGCCGGGAGCGAAGCCGGGGTCGACGACGTCGATGTCGACCGAGATGAACACGCCTTCCACGCCGCCGGTCGAGGCGGCCGCCACCGCCTCGTCGACCACCGCGTCCAGGCCTTGCTCCAGGATCTGGTCCATCCGATAGGTGCGCATCTTCTGAGTGCGCATCCACTCGATCACGTCCGGCTCCGGCCAATAGCCGCGCAGTCCGATCTGCACGAACCGGTGGCCGGGCACGGCGCCCGACTCGATCAGCCGGCGCATCGGGGTGCCGTGGCCGTAGAGCGCTCCGTTCTGCAGGGCCCCGGTGTCGGCGTGGGCGTCGAAGTGGATCAGCGCCACCTTGCCGAAACCGTGCACCCGGGCGACGCCGGTGGCGTTGGGGTAGGTGATCGTGTGGTCGCCGCCCAGGACGATCGGGACCTTGCCTGCCCGGGCGACGGCCTCCACCGTGTCGGAGATCCGCTCGAGGGAGGTCTCCACGTCGCCGGGCACCACATACACGTCGCCGATGTCGACCACACCCAGCTCGCCCAACGGGTCGATCCCCGTCGGCAGGTGGGGCCGGTATCCGTCCATCGCCCCGTAGTCGGCCTGGCGGATGGCGGCAGGCCCGAACCGGGTCCCGGGGCGGAACGACGTGCCCCAATCGAATGGCGCGCCGAGGATCACCACCTCGCCGTCGCCGAGGTCGTCGAGGCGCCGGGCGGGCACCCCGAGGAAGCTGGACCGCGAGGCGAAAGAGATGTATTCCGCCGACGCGAACGGGATCTCTTTGGCGCGCTGCTCGTAAGGCGTATGCATCACTGCATAACGGTACCGCTTCCGGACCGAGGTGCGAATCGACGTGGCATCATTCCGTCGCTAGCCGTAGGAGACCATTCAAGATGGACGTCAAGGAACGATCCCAGGAGCCCGACTACGACACCCGCTTCGGCCGGGCCATCGCCAGAGGCATCCTGTTCGGGGTGCCGTTGATGCTCGTCGGGCTGACCCTGGCTATCTGGATCATCACCGACAACGACCTGGCCGACTCCTTCGCCACCGCCTTCCTCCCCGGAGTGCTGCTCGGCGTCTTCGGCGGCGGGTTCGCAGGGATGGCGGCGGCGATGGAGTGACGCTCAGATCTCCCTGAGCTTGAAGCTGATCGTCTGCAGGTCGGTGAACTCCTCGATCCGCTGACGTCCCCAGCCGGTGTCGGTGCCGGCGGCTCCGCCGAACGGCTGGAACGTCTCCCAGAAATCGGTGGAGTCGTTCACCACCACGGTGCCCGACCGGATGCGGTCGGCGTACCACCACGCCTTCGACAGGTCGTTGGTGAACACGGCGGCCTGCAGCCCGAGGTGCGATCGGTTGGCGAGGGCCACCGCCTCCTCGTCGTCGGGGACCGTCAGGATGGGCACCACCGGCCCGAACGACTCCTCTCGCGCCACCAGCGAGTCTTCCGGGACCCGGTCGATGACGGTGAACTCGTAGTAGAGGTCGGTCGGGAAGCCCGAGGCCCGGCCGCCGCCCATCAGGATCTCGGCTCCCCTGTCGGCGGCGTCCTCGATGTGGCGGTCCATCTTCTCGGCCGTCGGGCGGTTGTTGAGCGGCCCCATGTTCGTGTCGTCATCGAAGGGGTCGCCCAGACGCACGGCCTGGGCGGCTTTCAGCGTGGCATCGACGAACTCGTCGTGGACCTCGTCGAGGACGATCACCCGCTCGGTGGCACAGCACACCTGGCCGGCGTTGTAGTAGGCGCCGTACACGGCCGCTTCGGCCGCGGCGGCGATATCGGCGTCTCCGGTGACGATGAGCGGGCCGTTTCCCGACATCTCCATGATCGAGCGCTTGAGGCCCATCTGGGAGACGATGCGCTTTCCGGTCTCCGACGACCCGGTGAACCCGATGGCGTCGATCCCGTCGTGGGTCACCAGAGCCTCGCCGATTCGGCCGTCGCCGGGGATGATCTGGATGGCCCCGGGGGGAGCTCCCGCCTCGACGAACACCTCCGCCATCTCCAGGAGGGCCATACACGTGAACTCTGGCGGCTTGACGATGACGGCGTTGCCGGTGGCGAGGCCGGGCCCGACGTATTCCATGGGGATCATCACCGGGAAGTTCCACGGCGTGATCGCCGCCCACACGCCCACCGGCCGCCGGATGGTGAACATGCGGCGCGTCCGCTCCGTCGTGGGGATCAACTCACCCGAGAGCCTCTTCACGTCCTCCGCCGCGATCTGGAAGTAGTCCCCGGACTCGGCGATGTCGTCGATCGCCTCCGACTTGTACGGCTTGCCCTGCTCGAGGGTGAGGGTGCGGGCGACGTCCTCGATCCGCTCCTGCCACAGCTCGTAGATGCGCAGGCACAGCTCGGCGCGCTCGAAGGCGGTCCAATGACGCATCTCCTCGGTCGCCCGGCGGGCGGCCGCAACCGCCCGGTCGATGTCGGCCTTCGAGGCGACGGGGACGTTGGCGATGTGCTCACCCGTCACGGGCGAATGCACTTCGTAGACCTCATCGCCGGTCCCCTCCGTGAACTCTCCGTCGATGAGGAGCTTGAGGTCTCGAGTCATGCCCGGAGCTTAAGCTCTTCGGGTGCCGTCGTGGGACGCAGACCAGTATTCGTTGTTCCTCGATGACCGGACCCGCCCGGCCCGCGACCTCCTCGCCCGGGTGGAGGTCGCCGCTCCCCGCAGAGTCGTCGATGTCGGCTGCGGCCCGGGCAACTCCACGGCGCTGCTCGTCTCCCGCTGGCCGGGCGCCGAGGTGGTCGGCATCGACTCCTCGCCGGAGATGATCGAGAAGGCCCGGCGGAACCTGCCCGGAGTGGAGTTCGTGGAGGCCGACCTGCGCGAGTGGGCACCGCCGGAGCCGGTCGACGTCGTCTACTCGAACGCCACCCTGCAGTGGGTCGAGGACCATCCGAGGGTCTTCGAGCGGCTGTGGGGGTGGGTGGCGCCCGGCGGGGTGCTGGCGGTGCAGATGCCGGCGAACTTCGACCAGCCCAGCCACCGCCTGATGCGCCAGCTCGCCTCCAGCCCTCGGTGGGCGGGAAAGCTCGGGGGTGTCCTCCGGGAGGAGCCGGTGGCGTCGCCGGCCACCTACCACCGGATGCTCTCCGGCCCCGGCCGCCGGGTGGACATCTGGGCGACCGAGTACCTGCAGGTGCTCAGCGGTCCGGACCCGGTGCTCGAGTGGGTGCGCGGAACCGCGCTGCGGCCGGTGCTCGACGTCCTCACCGGCGACGAGGCCGAAGAGTTCGTCGCCGCCTACGCCGCCGCCCTGCGGGACGCGTACCCGCCGGAAGGCGACGGGACGACCCTCTTTCCGTTCCGGCGGGTCTTCATCGTCGTCAGCGCTCGATGAGGCGCTTGTTGGGATCCTGTTCCCGGCGCCGGGCCGTCTTGCCCCGCAGGTACTGGGGTGGCCACGGGTGGCCGGTGTAGCCGAGGTCGATGGCGGCGTTCAACGTCCAGTAGGGGTCGACCAGGTGGGGGCGGGCGATCAGGCACAGGTCGGCCCGCCCGGCGACGACCACCGTGTCGACGTCGTCGATCGACGAGACCGACCCCACCGTCATCGTGGGGATGCCCGTCTCCATCCGGATCCGGTCCGAGAACGGCGTCTGCCACAACCTCCCGTATCGGGGCTGTTGGTGCTCCACCACCTGGCCGGTGGAGACGTCGATGATGTCCACGCCGTGGTCCGCCAGCATCCGGGCGATCTCCACGGCGTCGTCGCCGGTCGTGCCGCCGGGCGCCCAGTCCGTGGCCGAGATGCGCACCGACAGCGGCAGACGGTCCGGCCACACTTCCCGGACGGCGTCGACCACCTCCAGCGGGAAGCGCATCCGGTTGACGAGGTTCCCCCCGTATTCGTCGTCGCGCTGGTTGGTGAGTGGGCTGATGAAAGACGACAGCAGGTAGCCGTGGGCCATGTGGAGCTCGAGGAGGTCGAAGCCGAGGGCGGCGGCGCGGGCGGCAGCCGCCGCGAACTGGTCCCTCACCTGATCCATGTGCCGGCGGGTCATCGGCGTGGGCACCGGCCCGCCTTCCCGGAAGGGGATGGGGGAGGGGGCGAGCCGCTCCCACTCCCCGTCGACCGGCACCAGTTCGTCGTCGCCCACCTCCCACGGCACCCGCATGCCGCCCTTGCGGCCCGAGTGCCCGAGCTGCATCCCCAGCACCGCCTGGGTGTGGCGGTGGACGAACTCGACGATGGGCCGGAACGCCTCCTGTTGCTCGTCGTTCCACAGCCCGGGGCAGCCGGGTGTGATCCGGCCCTCCGGCGACACGCACGTCATCTCCACCATCACCAGTCCGGCGCCTCCCACCGCCCGGCTCCCCAGATGGACCAGGTGCCAGTCGGTCGGCTTGCCGTCGACGGCGCAGTACTGGGCCATCGGTGAGACGCCGACCCGGTTGGAGAACGTCACGTCCTTCAGCCGGAAGGGATGGAACATCGGCGGGGTGTCCGGCCGGGGCGCCGGGAGCTCCTGGCGCCTCCGCCAGTCCTCGACGATCTGCTCGGTCGCTTCGGGGTCGCGGAGCCGCAGGTTGGCGAGGGTGATCCGCTGGCTGCGGGTGAGAAGCTGGAAGTCGAACTGCTTGCGGGGCAGGTCGTAGTAGCGGTCGACTGATTCGAACCATGCCTGCGAGGTCCGGGCCGCCCGCTGCGTCGACTCGACGGCCGGGCGGCGTTCCGCCTCGTAGGCGGGGAGGGCGGCGGTGACGTCGCCTCCGTGGGCGACGAGTGCGTCGACCAGGGCGATGGCGTCCTCCATGGCCAGTTTCGTCCCCGACCCGATGGAGAAGTGGGCGGTGTGGGCGGCGTCGCCGATGATCACGTACCGGTCCCACCACCACCGTTGCGTGGTCACCTCGGGGAAGCGGATCCAGCGGCTGTTGTTGCCGATCAGCTCGTGGCCTTCGAGGTGGTGGCCGAAGACCTTCTCGGCGAACGTCTTGGCCTGGGGGTCGGTCTCGCCGGGGGCGAACTCCCGGTCGGGCTCGAGGCCGGCCGCCTGCCAGGCCGACTCGGACATCTCGATGATGAACGTGGAGAGCCCTTCGGCGTACGGGTAGCAGTGGGCCTGGACGACTCCGTAGGGGGTGCGCTCGAAGAGGAAGGTGAAGATCCCGAAGTCGTGTCGGGTGCCGAACCAGGCATAGCGCGCCGCGCCGGGCACGATCCGGGGGGCGAACCGCTCCTCCATCGCCTGCCGCGTCGAGGAGTTGACGCCGTCGGCGAGCACCACGAGGTCGGCGTCGAGCGCCGTGGCGTCCTCGACGGTCTCGTTGAACCGCACCTCGGCGCCCAGCTCGCGGGCCCGGTCGGAGAGGACCTGGAGCAGGCGAAGGCGGGGAAAGGCGGCGAAGCCGTGGCCCGTGGTGCGGGTCACCTCCCCGTCCTTTCGGATCTCGAGGTCCGACCAGTAGCGGAACTCGGCCTCGATCCGCTCGAACGAGACGGGGTCGGCGTCGGCGATGTTGCCCAGGGTCTCGTCCGAGAAGACCACGCCGAATCCATAGGTGGCGTCGTAGGGGTTCCGCTCGTAGACGGTCACCTCGACGTCGGGCAAGGCTTTGCGGGCGAGGATGGCGGTGAAGAGGCCGGCCGGCCCTCCGCCGACGCAGACGATGCGGCGCATCCGCCAGATGCTAGGGCGGTGCGCCTGCGTGGTCCGACCGGCGCCCGCGATGAGCGAGCCCCGCCTCCCGCCGGTTAGGATCATCGGCGGTGAGATCTTGTCTGACCGCCGACTCCTGATCGATGGGGCCTTCGTCGAGGGGGACGGGCCGCCCCGCGACGTGATAGAGCCCTCGACAGGCGAGGTCCACGTCTCCTGGCCCGACGCCTCTTCTGCCCAGGTGGCCCAGGCAGTCGAAGCGGCCGCCCGGGCTTTCCCCGCGTGGCGGGACCGCACCCAGGACGAGCGCTCCGCCGCCCTGCGCGCCATCGCCGACGACATCGTCTCCCTGCGCGGCGAGCTGGCCGTTGCCCTCACCCACGAGACCGGCAGGGCCCTCTCCCGCAACGGCCTGTACGTCGACATGGCGGCAGCGGTGTTCCGCCAGTACGCCGAGCTCGCCCGGGTCGACTCGGGCCGGGTCACGCCGGCCAACGACCCCGGCCAGCTGAGCTTCGTGCAGCGCGTCCCCTACGGGGTGGTCGCCGCCCTGGTCCCGTTCAACTACCCGTTGCTGCTGCTCACGTTCAAGGTCGCCCCGGCCCTCGCCGTCGGCAACACCGTCGTCGTCAAGCCGGCGCCGGAGACGCCGCTTTCCCTCCAGATCCTCGCCGAGGTGTTCTCCCGCCATCTGCCCGCCGGCGTGATCAACACCGTCCGCGGCGGGGCGGAGGTGGGCGAGGCCCTGGTGTCCCATCCCGCCGTCGACCTCGTCGCCTTCACCGGGTCGACCGCTGTCGGCCAGAAGATCGCAGCCGCCTGCGCCGCCACCGGAAAGGCGACCCATCTCGAGCTCGGTGGCAAGGACCCCGCCCTGGTCTTCGCCGACACCGACCCCGAGCTGGCGGCGGAGGCGGTCGTGTGGGCGGCATTCCTCAACGCCGGCCAGGTGTGCACGTCGACCGAGCGGGTCTACGTCCACGAGGCCATCTACGACCGCTTCGTCGACGCCGCGGTGCGGATCACCGAGAAGCTCCGGGTCGGGGACCCCTTCGACGCCGCCACCCAGGTGGGGCCGATGCGGACCGCCGCCGGCCGCGACAAGGTGCTGCGCCACCTCCAGGCCGCCCGAGAGGCCGGAGCGGACGTCCTGGTCGGGGGAGAACCCCTCGACCGCCCGGGGTTCTTCCTCGCCCCGGCGGTCGTCACGGGTGTCGACCACTCGATGGACCTCATGCGGGAGGAGACCTTCGGTCCCGTGATGCCGGTGATGCCTTTCCGGGACGAGGACGAGGCATTCTCTCTGGCGGCGGACACCCCCTACGGCCTCGGGGTGAGCCTCTACACACAGACTTCGCGACTGGTCGAGCGCGCCTTGCGGGAGCTCCAGGTGGGAACGGTCTGGGTCAACGACCCGGTCGTCGACAACCTGGCCGCACCCCTGGGAGGCATGCGAGCGAGCGGCAACGCCAGCGAGCTCGGCCCGGAGGGCCTCGACAGTTTCACGAGGCCGCGCCGTGTCCACTGGAACCTGGACCTGGTGCGGAAGGACTGGTGGTTCCGAGAGGAGTGAGAACGATGGGCCTCCAAGGAGATGCTTCCAAGGAATGGTTCCAGCGAGCTTCCCAGGTGCTGGTCAATGGCGTGTCCAGCCAGTTCCGCTACTGGGGCGATGACGACACCCTCGTCATCGAGAGGGGAGAGGGCGGGTATCTGATCGACGTAGACGGCAGGCGCTACCTCGACCTGCAGTGCGGCTTCGGACCCATCATCCTGGGCCACGGCGAGCCGTCGGTGGTGGCGGCCGTCGCCGAGGCCGCCGCCGAGGCGACCAGCTTCGCCATGACCCAGCGGAGGGAGGTGGAGGCGGCCGAGAAGGTCATCGCCGCCCTCGGCTGGCCGACGCGGATGCGGTTCACCAACACCGGCACCGAGGCGACGATGCACGCCATCCGGCTGGCCCGGGGCATGACCGGCCGGGACGTGGTGATCAAGTTCGAGGGCCAGTACCACGGCATGCACGACTACGTGCTGTTCTCCACGGCGGGCGGCCCTCCGGGAGGGCTGGGCAGCCGGTTCCGGCCCAACCCCTGGCAGTCGTCGTCGGGCATCCCCGATGCCATCCGGTCCTACATCCGCACGCTGCCCTACAACGACCTCGAGATCGTCGAAAGGACCTTCCGCAACGAGGGAGGTCAGATCGCGGCGGTGATCGTCGAGCCGATGCTCGGCAACGCCTTCGGCATCCTCCCCGCCGAGGGCTACCTGGAGGGTCTGCGCCGCCTCTGTGACGAGTACGGGGCGATGCTGATCTTCGACGAGGTCAAGACCGGTTTCCGTCTCGGGCTCGGCGGGGCCGTGGCGCACTTCGGGGTCACCCCCGACATCGGCACCTACGCCAAGGCGCTCGGCAACGGGTTCCCCGTCGCCGCCGTCGCCCTCGGCGAGTGGGCTGCCGAAGGCTGGCGTCAGGGCGGCATCGCCCAGGCCGGCACCTACTCCGGCAACGGCATCGCCGCCTCCGCCGCCAAGGCCACCATCGAAGCGCTGGAGGACGGCGACGCCTACGCCCGGATCGAGAAGACCGGCACCCGGATGATGGAAGGGCTCGCCAAGGTCCTCGCCGACCGCGGCGTTCCCGGCCACGTGGTCGGCCATCCCGCCATGTTCTCGGTCTTCTTGGCCGAGGAGGCGCCCCGGGAGTTCCGGGACGCCGCCCGCCACGACGCCCACACCTACGACACGGTCGTCTTCAAGATGATCGAAAAGGGTGTGATGCCCTGTCCCGACGCCAAGGAGCCCTGGTTCCTGTGCGCGGCGCAGACGGTCGAGGACGCCGACCGGGCCGTCGAGGCGTTCGCCGACTCCCTCGACGAGGTGCTGGCCGGGCGGTCCGCATAACGTGTCGACCGTGAGCCAGAGCGGCAGACCGCTCAGCCTGTGGCACGACCAGGGCCCCGCCCCCCGGCGGCGGCCCACCCTGGCCGGCTCCCACGAGGCCGACGTCGTCATCGTCGGGGGCGGATACACCGGGCTGTGGACCGCGTACTACCTACTCGAGACATGCCCCGACCTGTCGGTGGTGGTGCTCGAAGCGGAGTTCTGCGGTTTCGGCGCATCCGGCCGCAACGGCGGCTGGGTTTCCGCCAAGTTCCCCGGATCCAAGACGGCGATGGCCCGGGAGCGAGGCCCGCAGGCGGTGATCGAGTACCAGCGGGCGATGTTCGACGCCGTCGACGAGATCGGCCGCATCGCCGACAAGGAGAACATCGACTGTCACTACCGCAAGGGCGGGATGCTGCTGTACGCCACCACACCCGCCCACGTGCCCCGGCTGCAGAGCTACATGCGGGAGCTGCGGCAGTGGGGGTTCGGGGAAGAGGACGTCGAATGGCTGGACGTCGCCGAAGCCCGTCGCCGCGCCGCGGTGGCGGGCACCCGGGGGGCGATGTACACCCCGCACTGTGCGTCCATCGACCCCTGGAAGCTGGTGTCCGGCCTCGCCGACGCCGTCGAGCGGCGCGGGGCGACGATCTTCGAGCACAGCCGGGCACGGGTGATCGACGAAGGCATGGTGGTCACCGACCAGGGCGTGGTGCGGGCGAAATCGGTGCTGCGGTGCACCGAGGCGTTCACCCCGACCCTCTCCGGCTACGAGCGGACGGTCGCCCCGGTGTATTCGCTGATGATCGCCACCGAGCCGCTCCCGGACGAGTGGTGGGACGAGGTGGGGCTGCGGAACGGGGAGACCTTCTCCGACGAACGTCACCTGATCGTCTACGGGCAGCGGACCGCCGACGGCCGCCTGGCGTTCGGTGGCCGGGGGGCTCCCTACCACTTCGGCTCCACCGTCCGCCCGGAATGGGACATGGACTCCCGCACCCACGAGCTCGTGAAGGAGGTGCTGTGGGGCTTCTTCCCTCAGCTGGGGGACACCCGCATCACCCACCGCTGGGGCGGGGCGGTGGCGGTGCCGCGTGACTGGCGGGTTTCGGTCGACTACGACCCGGCCACCGGTCTCGGCCACGCCGGCGGATACGTCGGCCAGGGAGTCGCCTCGTCCAACCTGGCGGGCCGGACCCTCGCCGACCTGGTCGCGGGGGAAGCGACGGAGCGGACCCGCCTGCCCTTCGTCGGCCACCGCTCGCGGCTGTGGGAGCCGGAGCCGCTCCGCTGGATCGGCATCAACCTCGGCCGGGCCCTCGCCCCGATGGCCGACGCCGTCGAGCGACGGACCGGACGGCCGTCCCGGGTCCTGGGATCGATCCTCGGGCGGCTCACCGGCGGATGAACTGGGTCGAAGCAGTCGGCTATCTGGGGTCGGCGCTGGTGATCACCAGCCTGGCCCAGACGCGCGTCCTGTGGCTGCGCCTGTTCTCGCTGTGCGGGTCGGTCACCTTCTTCGTGTACGCGGTGCTGATCGGGTCCGTGCCCATCGCCATCACCAACACCGTGCTGTTCGTGATCAATGCCGTGCACCTGTGGCGCCTGTTCAGCGGGCGGGAAGACTTCTCTCTGCTGGAGGTCGCCCCGGATTCTCCCTATCTGCGACGCTTCCTCGAGTTCCACGCCGACGACATCGCCGCTTCCCAGCCCGACTTCTCGGGGCTGCGGGAGGGCGACGTGGTGGTGATGGTGCTGCGCGACATGGTGCCGACGATGGTGGTGGTGGGCCGCCCCCGGGGGAAGGCCTTCCGGGTCTACCTCGACTACGCCATCCCCAGCTACCGGGACTTCAAAGGCGGCCGGTGGCTGTACGAGGAGCGGGCCGACTTCTTCCACCGATTCGACGTCTCGGAGATCGTCGCCACCGGCCTCACGGAGCGCCAGCGGCGCTACCTGCGGCGGGCGGGGTTCCGCCAGCGCGAAGACGGCAAGTGGATCCGTCCCATCTGAGTCACACGTCGGCGGGGGAGAAGACCCACACCTCTCCCTCGCCGAGCTCGTCCTGCAGGGAGCGGACCTGACGGCCCACCAGCCGATCCTCGCCGTCCCAGACCACCACCGCCTCGTCGGCATGCCGGCGCAGCCAGGCGTCGCGCCTGTCGAACGCCGCCGACATCGCCTGGGTCGTCTCGGGTGTCCGGTTCTGGAGGACCACGGTCTCTTCGGCCCCATCCAGGAGCTCCCGGAAGCGGCGCTTCGACTCCTCCGGCCAGCGGGCGTCCACCCCCGGGAAGGCCAGCACCGCCACGTAAGGGATGCCGGCGTCGCGGGCCGCTTCGGCCCCCAGCGTCTCGGCGCCGAGCCCCAGGCCGGTGAGCACCTTCAGGTCGCGGTGGATCTGGCGCTTCGCCGACAGGATGTCGATCAGGTGGTCTCTCACCGCGCGGGTGATGTCGTTCTCGTCGTAGCCGCCCAGCCTGGTCGGTTTGTGCCCTGTGACCACCACCAGGTGCCCCGACGGGCCGTCGTCGGCTTTCTTGCGCTCGCGTCCGGCCAGATCGGGCGGGCCGACGTCGGTGGGCGGGGCGTCTCCCCGGCGGCCCTGCTGGGTCTCCGCCGCCTGCACGGCCAGCCGGTCAGCCAGGTCGTTCCAGCGGTCTCCCGAATGGCCTTTCACCCAGCGGAACGACACCTCCCGGCTCCGCACCTCGGCGATCAGCGGTTCCCACAGGTCACGGTTGGCGACCGGCTTTCCCCCCGAGGTCTTCCAGCCCCGGGAGATCCAGCCCTCCCACCAGCGATCCCGGAAGCAATTGACCACGTAGGCGGAGTCGGAGATCACCTCGACGGGGCCCTCGACGGTCTTCAGAGCTTCGAGGACGGCGGTGAGCTCCATCCGCTGATTGGTCGTGTGCTGCTCGGCGCCCGAGGCGTACGGCCCGTCGGGGACGAGCCATGCCCAGCCGCCCTTGCCGGGGTTTCCCAGGCAGGCGCCGTCGGTGTAGACGATGGTTCGCTCGGCCACGGGGCGATATTGGCAGGTCGCGTCGGTGTGCGGACTTACCCTGGCGGCGTGCACCCCGTCCGCCGCGCCACTCCCGACGACCTCGACCGGATCACCGACATGCATCGGCGCTTCTGCGCGGCCGACGGCCACGAGTTCTCCGAGCCGGCTGCCCGCCAGGCCTTCGCGCCGCTTCTCGCCGACGACCGCTACGGAGTGGTGTGGATCGCCGACACGGAAGCGGGGGAGGGCTACGCTGTCGTCACCTGGGGTTGGAGCATCGAGTCGGGCGGCCAGGACGCCCTGTTGGACGAGATCTATGCCACGCCTCCCGGACGTGGCATCGGGGCGGCGTTGATGGCCCGGTTGCTCGAGGACGTTGAGCGACGCGGGATCGACACGACGTTCCTCGAGACGGAAGCGCCCAACGAGGCGGCCCGCCGCTTCTACCGGCGGTTCGGCTTCGTCGACGAGGACTCCCGCTGGATGTCGCGGCCGACTCAGGAACGCTGACGGCGCCGGTGCGCGGCGACGTTCTCCCGGTTGCGGCAGGTCGTCGAGCAATGGCGCCGGGACAGGTTGCGCGAGGTGTCCACGTACACGTCCTCGCATCCATGGGCGCTGCAGATGCCCAGCCGATCGAAGCCGTGATCGGCGATGACGGTCGCCAGGCCCATGGCGGTGATGACCCCGAGCCAGTCGGTCAGTGAGCCGGTCCTCGGCTCGAAATGCATGTGCGGCGAGGCCCCGTGCGTCGACAGCGACGGCATCGCGTGGTGGCGCTCGAGGAGGGCGTTGATCTCCGAAGCGGCGGCGTGGGCGTCTCCCGCCTCCCACACCGCCCGCAGGGCCCGGCCCAACTCCCGGACCCCGTCCAGGTCCTCGGGTCGCGCCGGTGGGAGGTCGCCGCGCCACACCCCGGCCGCCTCGTCGAGGAAGCGGTCGAGGGCGGCGAGGTCCGTGGGGCTCTCCGTCCCGGACCAGGCGTTGGCTATCGCCACCGCCAGCCGGACGGGATCGCCGGTGTAATTGGAGAAATCCATTTGATCGATTACAGCTCGCCGGGTAGTGTAACTAGCATAGGTTATGATGCCGATTACGCAACAGGAGGTGTGCGGCGATGATGAGCGTCTACTGCGACGAGCTGGGAAAGAGAGTGCTCCTGGACCTTCATGCGATCACTTCGATCAGCGGTGACTACGGGCGGATCACCCTCGACTACCGGTGCATCTGTGGCAACCCCGGACGGCTCCACACCGGGCGCCATCAGCGCTCGGGGATGAGCGGGCACGTCGCCTGATCTCGCCCCGTCCCGTTAACGTCGGGGCATGGCGAAGGTCCACGGTGGAACACTCATAGCCCGCGCCCTCAAACGGGAGGGCGTCGACACCATCTTCACGCTGACCGGAGGTCACATCGTCCCGATCCTGGACGGCTGTGTGCAGGAGGGGATCCGGATAGTCGACGTCCGCCACGAGCAGTCGGCGGCGCACGCCGCGGAGGCGTACAGCCGGCTGACCGGGCGCCTGGGGGTGGCGGCGGTGACCGCCGGCCCCGGTGTCACCGACGCCGTCACCGGCGTCGCCAACGCCTTCTACTCCCACACCCCGATGCTGCTCCTGGGGGGACGCCACCTCACCCGCCAGGAGTTGATGGGCGGCCTCCAGGAGATGGACCACCCGCGGCTGTTCCACTCGATCACCGCCTGGTCGGCCACCGCCGCCCAACTCGACCGGCTTCCCGACTACATCGGCACCGCCGCCCGCCGGGCCTTCTCCGGGCGGGGAGGACCGGTGTTCTTGGACATCCCGATGGACGTCCAGTTCGACATGATCGACGAGGACGCCGTCACCTGGCCGTCCGACTACCGCCCCAACGCCAGCGCCGGGGCGGACGCCGCCACCCTGGATGCGATCGTGGCCCGCCTGGCCGATGCCGAGCGGCCGATGATCTTCGCCGGGGCCGGCTCCAGGCCCGGGGAGGACAACCCCTATCCCGAGCTTGCCGAGGCGTTGGGGGCCCCCACCTACCTCAACAGCCGGGCCCGGGGATCGCTGCCTCACGGTCATCCGCTCCTCGGCAACCACACCCGCTCCCAGGCGATGGCCGAAGCAGACCTCGTGTTGGCCCTCGGCGTGGACTGGGACTTCCGCACCGGCTACGGCCAGAAGATCTCCCCCGAGGCGTTCGTCGTCCAGGTCGACGCCGACGCCACCAAGATCGGATGGAACCGGCCCGCCCACCTCGGCGTGGTGGCCGACCCCGCCACGGTCGCCCGCCAGCTCGTCGCCCGGGCGGCCGAGTTCGCCCGCGAACAGAGCGCCTGGTCGGAAGGGGTGATGGCCGCCGACCGGGCGAAACAGGCCGAGTTCGAGGCCCAGGCGGCCGACGAATCGTCGCCGATCAACCCGCAGCGGTTCGCCAAGGAGGTGGCGGAGTTCTTCGGGCCCGACTCGATCGTCGCCGTCGACGGCGGCGACATCGTCTCCACCACGGCCCGCTGGCTCCAGGTATCCCACCCCGGCCATGTCCTCGACCCCGGCCCGTTCGGCACCCTCGGCACGGGAGCGCCGTTCGCCATCGCCGCCAAGGTCGTGTTCCCCCAAAAGCGCGTCGGCATCGTCTACGGCGACGGGGCCTTCGGGTTCACCGGGTTCGAATACGACACCATGGTGCGCCACCGTCTGCCCATCGTCGGGGTGCTGGGCAACGACGGCGTCTGGAACAACATCAAGACCTTCCACCGCTTCAGCTTCCCCGACCGTCTGGTGGCCACGGACCTGGGGCGTCGCCCGTATGCCGACGTGGTGGCGTCCCTCGGCGGCCACGGCGAGGTGGTGACCGAGCCCAGCGGGCTCGCCGACGCCCTCAAGCGGGCCGAGGCGTCCGGGTTGCCGGCCCTGGTCGACGTGCACATCGCCGAGACGATGCGGATGTCCTCCAACTACAGCCAGTGAGGCGTGGCGGCGCCGTACCACCTCGTTACCCTCGCCGTCATCGGAGCACCGCCTCCGGTCGTCTGGGAATGCCTCGCCGACGTCGAGCACTGGCCGTCGTGGTGGAGGTGGCTCCGGCGGGTGGAGCTGGTGGAACCGGGTGACGACACCGGCGTCGGGGCGGTGTTCCGCCAGTCGATCACCAGCCCGCTGAAGTACGGGTTCACCTGGTACGCCCGCCTCGAGCGGGTGGAGGAGCCGGCTCTCATCGAGCTGGAATCGTGGGGAGCGTTGGAGGGAAGGGGCCGCTTCCGCCTGGTCCCCGACGGCGCCGACCGGACCCGGTTCTCGTTCACCTGGCTGGTGAGGGCTCAGAAGAGGTGGATGACCCTGTTGGACCCGATTGCCCGGCCGGTGTTCGTGTGGAGCCACGACCGGCTCATGGCCGACTTCGTGAGGGGCCTGGCGCGGGTCGCCCACGCTCCGCTGCACACGGTCGGCCACCGCTCGATCCGCCCGGGACAGGCGGGTTTCTTCGAGATGCCGCCCCTCTCAGAGGAAGACGATCGCCGCCACCCCGGCCAGCAGGGCGTAGACGGCGAAGGGCACCAGCCCGACCCGACGTAGCATCGCCAGGAGCACGGCGATGGCCGCATATCCGGAGATCGCCGACACCAGGAGGCCCACGAAGAGAGAAGCGTCCACCGAGGCCTCTCCGGAGATCTGGATCAGCGACAGCAGCCCGCCCCCGGCGATGGTGGGCACCCCGAGGAGGAACGAGTAGCGAGCCGCCTCCGCCGGCGACAGGCCCCGCGCCTGGCCGGTGACGATCGTGGTCCCCGACCGGCTGAGACCCGGCACGAGTGCCAGGGCCTGGGAGATGCCGATGAGCAGCGCGTCCCACGGTCGGGCGTCTTCGAGGGTCCGGGTGCCCTTGGGCAGGCGCCAGCCGATGAGAAGGACCAGGGACGTGACGACGAGGGCCACGCCGATCGCGGTGGGATCGTCCTGGAGGCGCTCCAGGGCGCCTTCCAGCGGAAGCCCGACGAGGGCGGGGACGGTGCCGACGAGGAGCAGCACCCACATCCGGCGGGAGTCGGCGTCGGAGCGGAAGCGCAGCAGTCGCACCAGGTCGGCCCGGAAATAGACGAGGACCGCCAGCAGCGTCCCCAGGTGCAGCACCGCCGACACGAGCAGCGACGGCTCGGGCACGTCCATGCCCAGCGCGGTGAGGAAGGCCGGGACCAGCACGAGATGGCCCGACGACGAGATCGGCAAGAACTCGGTCAGGCCCTGGACGAGACCCCAGATGATGGCGGCTGCCACGGCACGGCACGTTACTCAGAGCGGGCGCCAACTCCCACAACGAGCCGGCCCTCGGCCACGGCTGCCGCTGCGTCGGCGAACGCGTCGGCGGGCACGGCGATCGTCCCCTGCGAGTCGCCGAACGCGTCCTCCGAGCCCCGGGCCACGACCAAAGCGGGGATCTCCAGCGGCGCGGCGTCGCCTCGCAGGACTATGCCCACCGCCGGCGTGCCCGGAGGGGCGTGGTCGGGCACCGGGGCGTCGATGAGCAGCCATCCGTCGGGCACCGCCGTCTCCGCCAGGAGCGACGGAACCAGCGGATCTCCGGCCCGCAAGTCGGTCGCCGCCACCTTCCCGTCGAGGCCGACGTCGGGGACGACCCCGGCGGGCACCTCCCGGTAGGAGAGGTGCTCCCGTCCGATGCGGGTCCCGGCCGGGACGTCTACGGCGAGGTACGGGACCTCGGCGGTCGGTGGCGGCGAGAGCTCTGACCACGCAGCGACTGCCACGACGACCGCCCCCGCCAGCCACCTCAGCAAGGGAGGGCGTTCGAGCCACAGCACGCCCCGAACCTACGGGACGGGACTGCGACAGGAAAGGGGGTCAGTCGTCGGAGGACTTGTCGCTCGAGGAATCCGACTTGCGGCCGCCCGAGCGCGAGTCGGTGACGTAGTAACCAGATCCCTTGAAGACGATGCCACTGGCGTGGAATACCTTCTGGAGCTTGCCACCGCACTCGGGATGGACGCTCAGCGGCTTGTCGGAGAACTTCTGGAACACCTCCAGGCGTTCTCCGCAGTCCTTGCATTGATACTCGTACGTGGGCATGTTCGGGTGACCTAGCTACTCGTCGGTGGACGGCCGCTCATTGTAAACCCGCAGCGGCCCGATCCCATTCCCTCACCCCTACAATCGCCTCCCGTGCCGCCCGCCTTCCAAGCCTTCATCGCCGTAGTGGGTGCCTACATCATCGGCAGCATCGACTTCGCGGTGGTGGTCGGCCGCATGCACGGGGTCGACATCCACCAGGTCGGCAGCGGCAACCCCGGAACCGCCAACGTGATGCGCACTCTGGGCCGCGGCCCGGCGGCGATGGTGCTCGTCGGCGACACCCTCAAAGGAGTGATCGCCGCCGCGCTGGGGATGGTCGTTTCCGGCGACCCCCAGTCGACGCTGGCCGTCGGCGCCGGGCTGGCCGCCGTCGTCGGCCATTGCTTTCCGCTGTTCCACCGTTTCCGGGGAGGAAAAGGCGTCGCCACCGCCCTGGGCGCGGTTCTGTTCATCATCCCCGTGGGCGGCCTGGTGCTGGCGGCGGCCTGGCTGATCGTCGTCGCCATCAGCCGCATCTCGGCGCTGGGCTCGCTCACGATGGCGCTGGCCGGGGTGCCGGTTGCGATCTGGCAGGGGCTGAGAGGGACGACGCTGATCCCTCTCGCTCTGATGTTCCTCTTGGTGATCGTGCGCCATCGGTCGAACATCCAGCGGCTCCTGGCGGGCGAGGAACACACCGTCACCCGGAACTGACCTCGATTCGGATCACTAGCCTCGGCGGCGATGACCGACATCGCCGAGCAACTCCGTTCGCTGCCAACCGAGATCCGTTCCCGCCTCGAGGCTCAGGGATTCGACGAGGACTGGTTCATCCGCGAGGCGAAACGCCTCGACGAGGAAGGGCGGCGGGACAACACCGTGAAAGGCGAGGTGGCGCCCCCCGCCGACGAGGACATCGTCGACCTGCCGGAGCGAGGCAGCGAAGAATGGGAATCGTTGACCGAAGACGGCCTCGCCGAGCTGGCCGAAGGGCGGGCGGCCCTCGTGGTGCTGGCCGGAGGCATGGCGACCCGGATGGGTGGGGTGGTGAAGGCGCTCGTCGAGGCACTTCCCGGCCACACCTTCTTGGACCTGCGCCTCGCCGGCCACCGGGCCCTAGAAGAGAAGGTCGGCCGCCGAATCCCCTTCTGGCTGATGACGAGCCACGCCACCGACGCCGCCATCCGCCAGGCCCTGGGAGACCGTCTCGACGGCTACTACATCGCCACCTTCCCGCAGATGGTGTCGCTGCGGCTCGAGCCCGACGGCGGCCTGTTCGTCGACGAACACGGCAACCCGAGCGAGCACGCCCCCGGGCACGGGGACTTCCCCGACGCCCTCCGCCGCAGTGGCCTGCTCGACCGCTTCCTCGACGAAGGCGGCCGCTACGTCACCTCCGCCAACCTCGACAACATCGGCGCCACCCTGGACCCGACGCTGCTGGGCCTGCACCGGCGGCTGGGCGGGGAGGTGACCTGCGAGGTCGTCGACAAGCAGGGGACCGACAAGGGCGGGATCCCTGCCCGGCTCGACGGTCGGCGGATGATCCTCGAGGAGTTCCGCATCCCCGAGAGCTTCGACCCGGCGACGGTGCGGGTGTTCAACACCAACACCTTCCATTTCGACGCCGAGGCGCTCGCCGGCCTCGACCTCGACTGGACTTACTTCGTGGTCGAGAAGGAAGTCGGCGGCCACAAGGTGATCCAGCTGGAGAGGCTGGTCAACGAGGTGGCGATGGTCCTCGACATGCGCTTCGTGCGCGTGCCCCGGGACGGGGCCGAGTCGAGATTCCTCCCGGTCAAAGACAACGAGGCTCTGGAAGAGAAGCGCCCCGTCCTCGAGCTGGTCGCCCGGCAACGAGGGATGATCTGATGCGCCCGCTGGAGGAGGCCCGGGCCGAGGTGCTCGAGGCGGTCTCGCCTCTGGGATCCGAGACCGTTCCCCTCGCCGAAGCCGAGGGGCGCATCCTCGCCGAGGATGTCATCGCCCCCGGCGACGTCCCACCCTTCCCCAACTCGGCGATGGACGGCTTCGCGGTGATCGCCGCCGACGTGCGATCCGTCCCGGTTCGCCTCCGGGTGATCGAGGACGTGCCGGCCGGGTCGGTCGCCACCCGGACCGTCACCCCGGGGACCGCCATCAAGATCATGACCGGCGCCCCGATGCCTCCCGGCGCCGACGCAGTCGTGAAGGTGGAGGTGACCCGCCAGCCCGACCCCGACACCGTGGAGATCCTGGAGTCGGTGGAGCCGGGCGCCGCGGTTCGGCCCGCCGGCGGCGACATCGCCGCCGGGTCGGTCGTGTTGGAAGCGGGCCGGGCGCTGGGCCCGGTCGAGTTGGGCCTGTTGGCCACTGCCGGTGTCGGCCGGCCGAAGGTGGGACGGCGGCCCCGGGTGGCGCTGATGGCCACCGGCGACGAGCTCCGCCCGGCCGAAGTCGCAGAGCTCGAGCCGGGACAGATCCGCGACTCCAACCGCCCGCTCTTGCGCGGGCTCATCCACGAGGCGGGCGGAGAGGTGGTCGACCTGGGCATCGTCGCCGACGACGAGACGGCCTTGACCGCGGCGCTGAGCCGCGCCGCCACCGAAGCGGACGCCATCGTCACCTCTGGCGGGGTGTCGATGGGCGAATACGACCTGATCAAGCGGGTGCTGTCGGCCCGGGGCACGGTCGACTTCTGGCAGGTGGCCATGCAGCCCGCCAAGCCGTTCGCCTTCGGCCACATCGAATCGGTGCCGCTGTTCGGGCTGCCCGGGAACCCCGTGTCGGTGATGGTGGCGTTCGAGCAGTTCGCCCGCCCGGCCTTGCTGAAGATGCAGGGGGCCAGGCGTCTCTTCCGCCCCCGGGTCGTGGTGCCGATGGGAGAGACGATCGACACCGACCCGAGAAAGGTCGTGTTCGTGAGGGTCGCCCTCCACCGCGACGGGAACCGCCTGGTGGCCCGTTCCTCCGGCGGCCAGTCCTCGAACGTCCTCTCCGCCCTGGGCGCCGCCGACGGGCTCGCCGTCGTGCCGGTGGGCACCGGCCGGGTGGAGGCGGGGGAGGCGGTGGAGGTCGAGTTGTTCCGTCATCCGTCGGCGGAGTTCGGGCGATGACCGGAGAGCTCCCTCATCTCAACCCCGAAGGGGAGGTCCACATGGTGGACGTGGGCGGAAAGGACGTCACCGTCCGGCGCGCCACCGCCGAGGCGCGGGTGAGGATGTCACCGGGCCTGACCGAGCGACTGTTCGCCGGTGAGCTGCCGAAAGGCGACGCCCTGGCAACGGTCCGGATCGCCGGGATCATGGCCGCCAAGAAGACCCCCGAACTGATCCCCCTGGCTCACCCGATCGGCCTGGATTCGGTGGAGGTCCGGGTCGAACGTGCCGATACAGGGGTGCGGATCGTGTCCGAGTGCTCGGTCCGTGCCCGCACCGGGGTGGAGATGGAGGCGCTGACCGCAGCGGCGGTGGCGGCGTTGGCGTTGTACGATATGGTCAAAGGAGTCGAGCGGGATGTGGTCATCGAAGGTGTCCGGCTCCTCTCCAAGTCCGGCGGACGGTCGGGGGACTGGACCGCGCAATGAGATGCCAGGATCGTGCCATGACTGCGCTCGTTGGATCACCTTTCGCCGCGGATTAACCTGACGCAAACCTTTTCCGGAGTCAGAACCAATGCATGCCAGCCTCATCGTTGCTCTGCTCGTCATCGCCACGGTGTGGGGGTTCTACCTCCTCCCGTCGCTGATGGGCGACAGACGCGACGCACCTCTGAGCTCTACCGAACAGTTCGACCGCTGGACCTCCCTCATGGCCGACGTGCAGCGTCGCCAGTACAACGCCAACGCGGCGTCCAAGCGGTTGACGGTTCGGGCTCGCCGGCGGCGGGTTCTGACGGTTCTGATCGGCTTGGCCGTCGTGACGCTGGGTGTGGCCTGGTGGCGCAACTCGCTCACCTGGCTGCTCGTCCACCTCGCCGTCGACGTGCTCCTCGCCCTGTACGTGGCGGTGCTCGTCCAGATCCGTCAGGCCCATCAGTATCGGATGGCGGTGAGCACCCTGCCCACCCGTCAGGCCGAACGCAAGGAGTCCCAAGTCCGGGTGATCGCCCGCTGAGCGCCGGGTGCCCGACCTTCCGTTCATTGGCGACATCCGGGCGGAGCTCGACGACCGCTTCCGCGCCCGGGAAGTAGCAGTCACCCGCGGCCGTGACCTGATCCGCGCCGCGGCCAACGCCATCCGGGCGTTGCATCGAGGCGAGTGGGACGTCGCCGACGACAAGCTCGCAGAAGCGGACTCGATCCACCGCGAGATCGTCGGCCACATCTCCACCCAGCCGGCGATGTTCGACGCCGGGTTCTTCACCGACGCGGTGAAAGAGCTCGCCGAGGCGCACCTCACCCGCGCCCTGTTCCGCGGCGACCCGCTGCCGGGGCCGGCGGACCTCTCCATCGACCCGATCCCGTGGCTGCACGGCCTGGGCGAGTCGGTGGGGGAGCTGCGTCGCCGCCTCCTCGACCTGCTGCGGGACGGCGAGGTGGAGGAAGCCGAGCGGCTGCTCGAGGCGATGGACGACATCGTCGACCAGCTCGCCGAGATCGACTATCCGGACGGCATGACCCACGGTCTCAGACGCACGACCGACGTCGCCCGTTCGCTCACCGAGCGGTCCCGGGCCGACCTCACCACGACCGTCGTCCAGGAGCGGCTCAGCCGGCGGCTCGACGCCTGGAACGAGCGGGCCGCCGACGGCCCGCCTCCGGTTGGCGAGCCCGGCCCAGCCAGCGGATAAACTGGTCCGAGCAACCCGTGGGGGTGTAGCTCAGCCTGGCAGAGCGCTTCCTTCGCACGGAAGAGGCCGGCGGTTCAAATCCGCTCACCTCCACTCACCGAGAACCCAAGCGCTGCTTGGGTTCTCGGCGTTTCTGAGGGCTTCCGACACCCAGGCTCGCCGAAACCGTCGAAGTCGCAGAGACCCTCACTGCTGCTACCTGTCCCTCGTCCCCACCTACATACGCTGGAACTGCTAGGGGTATCCGGCCGTTACACAGTCAGCCGGATGCGGGCTCCAGACCGGCATCCGGCCGGCCGGCGAGGAGATGAAGCACATGGCGACAGTGGTCGACATCTCCCAATGGATCGCATTGGCGGTGGGGATGGGGGTCCTCGGCTTGTCGGCATCGCCGAGGCTCACAGCCCGCAACCCCCAGCCTGTTCCACTCAGGGTCGCGCTGCCGATCTGTGCCGCCCTCACCATCACCCTCGCGGCAGCCGCGCCCGCAGGCCGCATCCCTTTCAGCGTCGGTTTGATCGCGATGAACGTCGCCTGGATGGTCATCGTTGTCCGCCTGGTCAGCCAGCCGGACCGATGGGCCGCCACACTGACCTGGTCGACGCCACCGGGCGGGAAGTCACGTCGGCGCGTCCGCCAGGCCGGACCTCAGGGTTGCTGCTGGCAGGCATCGTCCGGCAGCCCTGGCGAGGCCAAGTGAGAAGGACCGGGAAGAGGTGGCCTGTTTTCCCAATAGAGCTCAGTGTGAACCGATCGCCCTGCGATGCAGTGACAGCCGTTTCCGGGGCGCTCGGTTCGATCAGGCGAAGGAGTTCGTTCGGTCGGGGTCGTCGCGCCACACCAAGTACGAGTAGAAGACCAGGCCGACGACCGCGAGCACGACCCCGCCCAACAGAACCCACAGGCTCACCGGAGGCCCGGCCACCACCATCGTGATCAAAGACACCGCCCCCATCACGACGAAAACCACCGAGGCGGCCCGATGGGTCCGCTCCCAAGACCTCTCCGAGGTGAGGGTCCAGGGCGTGCGGAACCCGAGGAACCAGTTGCTGCGGACCCTGTGCATCGCCGCGCCGATCACGAGGAACAAAAGCGAGAGCCCCACCGTCGACGCCGTGCCGATGTCCACTTCCTTCCCGACGGCGGACAGCACCGCGGCGACGTGGAGCGTGGCCATGAGAGCCAGGGCTGCCACGCCGACGGCGATGTAGGCGGATGCCGACTTCTCGAGGTTCTGACGGCGCGGCTCCACCTTGGGCAGCACTCCGAGGAGCACGGTCAGGCCGGCACAGATCGCCGGCAGGCCGAACAAGCCGAACGGCTTGGACGAATAGCCGTCGGCCTCTCCGGCCGCGTTCCAGTGGGTGGGGATCAGAGCGTCGTCGGGGATCTGCGGCCACGCCCACACAGACACCGCCAGCATGACGGCGATGACGAGAGCCGCGGACAGGTAGAGCGGTCGCAATCTCATCGGCATCCAGGATCGTATCGCCACGATCCAACATGTCCGGCTAGGCCGCCGTCCCCCTGGGCAGAAATGCATCTGGATCTATGCTGACCCTATGCGCGCTTGGAGCCCGAGCGCGACAGCGGGGGCGTCCGCCAGCGGCGGACGTAGTCGGGGGAGTCGCGGCTCTCCGCCGCGGTCTTCGCCGTGCACCGCCGTCGTCTCATTCGTGGCCCGAAGCGCACGTGCACGTAGCCGCAGGGCTCCACCCCGGAGCACATCCCGGCGGCATCGGGGGACCGGAGGGGAGAGAGATGAGACACGACGGGGGCTACGAGGCTCGGGTGACCCACCGAGCGCACGACGACACGACAGTCGCCTCCTTTTCGAGGTTGTGCGGCTGCGAGAGGCAGCGACGAGGCCTCGCTTGCCGGCACGGGCTGGTGCCTGTAGACACCGCTTTGGCGTCGGTCGACTGCCGGGACCGATTCTCGGCTCGGGCGTTGGTCTCGGTGGCTGACGCCATGCGAGCGGCGGGAGGGACCTGGTCGAACCTGGACCGCCGGGGTGGCCCCGCCAGAGTGATCGCGTATGCGCGCCGCACGACCGTAGAGACCCTCTGGCGCGAGATCGAAGCGGACGAGCACCGAGATGCTCGGCAGAGCTCCGACGAGGTGTCCACACACACCCTCGATCATCGGCTGCCCACCGCCGGCGTGCCGAGGAGCCCGTTCCCGCACCGGGCGACCTTGACCTTCTACGGGCTGGGGCGCCCTAGATCCCGCCTGTGGGTGTTCAGGGGAAACAGTGCCGGACGTTTCAGCCCGGGCGAGATGAGGTTGCTCCGGATCTTCCACCGGCTCATCCAGGAGCAGATCGACGACGTGACCGACCACGAAAGGGCCGCGTCGTTGGACGACCACCTCCTGCGGCGCGCTGGACTGACCGATCGGGAGATCGAGGTCGTCGCCCTGGCCGCGAAAGGCTCGACCAACGACGAGATAGCCCGAGCACTCGCTCTGTCGACGTCCACCGTGAAGACGCATCTGTATCGGGCATACAACAAGCTGGACGTTCGCAGCCGTGCGGAGCTGGCCCATCGCTATCGCGGGGCCGTCCCCCGTCACCGGCATCCTCGAGCCGGGCTCTGAGGACGCAAACGAGAAGAGTGGGGAGGGGCCGATGGCCCTCTCCCCACTTCGGTGGCGACGGTGCGATCAGCTGGTGCTGGCGCAGACGACGCTCAGCGTCACCTCGCCGGCGACGGCGGCGGTCGTCTGGATCTCCCAGCCGAATCTCTCGCCATCGATGATCGGCCGGCTCGCAGTGACGTTGACAGCCGAGACCGCAGCCAGGGCATTGTCGAGCTGGGTCAGATCGATCGTCAGACCGATGAGGTCTCCGATGATCGGCAGCTCGATCCCGTCGAGGTCGATCAGGCCCAATTCGGCGTCGAACCCGCCCGACAGGGCGACCTCCCCAGGCTCACAGAACGCCTGGTAGGTGCCGCCCAGGTCGATGAGGCCGGTGTCCTCGGTGAAAGTCCGCAGCTCGACGGCATCGGCAGCCAATCCGCCAGCCGGTCCCGGCGGTCCCTGCGGACCCTGTGGTCCCTGCGGTCCCTGCGGTCCCTGCGGTCCCTGCGGTCCCTGCGGGCCTTGGGGGCCCTGAGGGCCGGGCACGCCCCCGTACTCTTCGGCTTCCTCTTTCGACACGTACTGGTCGGCGGCGTCGTCCTTTGTCAGGTACTCGTCGGCGGCGTCCACTCGGGTCAGGAACTCGGAGGAGTCCATACCGTCGAGCAACCCGGCGTCGACCGCACGCGACTCGGCGAAGCGCTTGAAGAAGGCTGCCATCTCGCCCCGGGTGGTGTTGTCGTCGGGGCAGTATCTGTCGTTGGCGGGTGGGTTGCAGCCGCGGGTTATCCCGTTGTCCTTCATCCACTCGACGTCGCTCCAGAACAGGTGGTCCTCGGGGACGTCCGTGAACGAGGATGCGGCGTAGGCGGCGCCGGCGCCCAACACCGCGATCGCCGTGATCGTGGCGACGAGGACCAACGATCGTCGCCGGTTGCCTGGTGGCTGTCTCATAGCGGTCTCTCCCTCCATGTCGTTCCCTCCCCGCCCGACCTCGCCGGTGAGTATCGGGGGAGGTCCATCCCGGATCACCACCCGGCACGTGGAAGCAATGAGGAATCAGCCGAAAGTCGTAGGGGCGGCGCCGTGGAGAGTTGCCGGAGATGTGCGGGTATCAAGTCCTCGGCGCATTCGAGGCACTATCGTTGCGAGGAGGGAGAAGGACCTGAGACCCAGGATTGGAGCATGTCGCGGCGTCTGCTGCTCGTGGCGACGGTCGTCGCCGTCGCCATTCGTGAAGGGCATCGACGGCTTCGACGCGCTCGGCCTGGCCCGGACACCGGACATCGACGAGACGAGCCCCGACTGACAGCCGTCCCCTGAGGGACGGCCTTCCTGCCCAGGACTCGGTCCTCTAGGCTGGCCGGGTGGTCGTGGCGCGGAGCGCGGGAGAGACACTGGACCGGGAAAGCGGCGAGGAGATCCTCGCCGCCGCCCGCCAGGGCCAGCCGCGGGCATGGGAGCTCATCTTCACCGAGTTCGCCCCCGCCATCACCCGGTTCGCTGCCTCACGCGGGGTGCCCGATCCCGAAGACGTCACCCAAGAGGTGATGGAGGCCGCCGCCAGCCGCCTCGACAGCTTCGAAGGGGGATGGAGCCAACTGCGGCGGTGGCTGTTCTCGATCGCTCATCGCCGATGCGCCGACCGGCATCGTCGCCGCTACCGCCGTCGCGAGCTGCCCACCGACCGCCTCCCCGAGCACCCCGACCCCGAAGGCGGGGCCGACGCGCCGGTGTGGGCTCGTGGAGCGATCGCAGAGATAGCGGCGGCTATGGAGACCCTCGACGAGCGCGAGCGCCGCGTCGTCCACATGCGAATCATCGACGGCCTGTCTGTCGCCCAAGTGGCCGAGGCAACGGGCCTTTCGGCCGCCAACGTACGCGTGATCCAGTCCCGTGCGCTCTCCAGGCTCCGCAGCCACGTCGCCACCAACGGCGGTCACCTCGACCGCCGCTTCCGGCTCCTTCCTCTCCCCCTCGCCGCCGAGTTGTTCCGGCGGCTACGGTCGCTCACGGGTGGTGGCGCCACCGCCACCGCATCTGCTTCCGTCGGCCCTCTGGTCACCGGTGTCGCCGTCGTGTCCGCGGCGGCCGTGATCGGCGTCTCCGCCGTCACCGCACCACCTCTGGCGGCGGACCTGCCGCAGCCCGAGCCGGTCGCTGAAGCACCCGAGCCACCGCAGAGTCGGCCCCGCCTCGAGCTGGTCTCGCCGGTGCCGGGCGCCGACCGCGACGACGACGGGACGGCGGACTTCGCTTCCCCGGAGTTGGCGGACGCCGCCCCCGCCGAGGAGGAGGAGATCTCAGTGGTGCCTCCGGTGACGGATGGGGCCCGCCAGCCGATCCCTGCAGGGTCGCCCGAAGACTCCACCGAGGCGTCCTCGGAGGCCGTCGTCCCCAACGGTGAGCCTGGCGGCCCCGACGAGGTGGTGGAGGCGCTCGTCTCACTTCCGCCCATCACCCCGGCCACCCTCGTCGACGGATCGCTGACGCGGGCCCTCCTCGCTCTCACCCGGGACATCGCCGGCCTGGGCGAACGGGCCGTCTCGGCCGTCGACGGTCTCACCGCCGGTGTGGTCGAGACCGTCGAGGGGGCCGTGTCCGGCGTCGGCGAAACCGTCGATGCCGCCGTCGATGCGGTCGACTCCGCCGTCGACGAGGTCACCGACGGGGTGGAGTCGGTGGCCACCGAAGTGGATGCGACCGTCGGTGCCGCCGTCGAAGGCGTCACCGGCACGCTCAGGGCGGTCACCGAACCCGATCCCGAGAAGTCGGTGGTCGAATCGGCGGCCACGGCGACCGCTGCCACGGTCGAAGCGACGGTCACCCACACCGGGTCGGTAGTCGACACGGTCGTGGACACGGTCGATTCCACGGTGGGAACCGTCGTCGACGGGGTCGAATCGACAGTCGACACCGCCGTCGACACGGTCACCGACACCGTCGACGACGTGGTCGGAATCGTCGACGGCTTGATCGGCGGCCTCCTCGGAGGCGGGTGAACCGAAGTTCGCCGAATTTCTCGTAACGGAACCCGGCCGACGGCGATAACTCGGTAGGGCGTCGGGGGAGGGCTCCTCACGAGCCGAGACGACCACCGATGTGGCGATGAGTGGTGCCTGCCGGATCCGTGACGGGGCAGCACTCCGGTGCCGTCCTATCGAGCGGCCGACACCACCTCTGCCACGGAATCCTCCTGGGTCGCGGCGGGGGAGCCACGACGGGGGAACCCACAGCCGGAGGACCAAGCCGACCATCCCCGAGCTCGCCCATCGTGGTCGGCCTGCGCCGTCCGGCTGGGGAGGGAGGGGGCCGTCGACCTGCGGGGGCGGCCCCTTCCCGGCGGCGCCTGTCTCGGAGTTGAAGCGGCCGTCCGGTAACCTCACGACCCCATGCGAAACCGCCTCATCGCCGCCGCGGCGGCACTCCTCTTGGCCGCCGCCTGCGACGGCGGCACGGGGCCGGCGTCCACCACGGCCGCCCCCGAGGAAACGGGTACCTCGACTCCTCCCACCACCGCGGCCGAGACCACCACCACCACGCTCCTCCCCGGCACCGAAGAGCTCCCCGAGGAGATACGCGCCGAGCTCGGCGAGCTCATCGAGATCACCGAGGAAGTGCGCGGGCTCGAGTTCATGGAGCAGCCCAACGTCGTGGTGGTCAGCAACGAGGAGCTGGCCCGGCGAGTCCGGGACCAGCTCGCCGAAGACCTCGAAGAGCTCCCCGCCGACGAGGCGCTGTACCGGCTGCTGGGGCTCATCGACGACGACACGGACCTCGAGCAGCTCTACACCGACCTCTACTCGGAGCAGGTGGCCGGCTACTACGACGGCGACGCCCGAGAGCTCGTCGTTCCCCGAGCCGAGGAAGGCTTCACCGCCCTCCAGCGGGCCACCCTGGTCCACGAGCTCACCCACGCCCTGACCGACCAGCACTACCGGTTCAACGACCGCTACACGGCGCTGATCGACGAGGATCGCTACGACGAGGCGGCCGCCTTCCAGGCGCTGATCGAAGGCGACGCCACCCTCGCAGAGCTGCTCTACCTGCAGAGGCTCACGACCGAGGAGCAAGCCGCCTTCTTCCAGGAGTCCTTCGGCATCGACCAAACCGTCTTCCAGTCGGCGCCCCGGTTCATCCGCGACTCCCTCGTGTTCCCCTACGACAGCGGGTTCCTCTTCGTCGAGCGGCTGTATCGCACCGGCGGCTTCGCCGCCATCGCCGACGCCTACGCCTCCCCACCCGCCTCCACCGAGCAGATCATCGACCCCGAGGACTACCCGGCCGACGCTCCGATCGAGGTCGAACTGGAGACCCTGACCTTCGACGGCTACGAGCTCGAGTACCAGTCGACTTGGGGCGAGCTCAGCTTCGCCCTCATGTTCGACCAGGTCCTCGACACCGACACCTCCGACGTCGCCGCCGGCGGCTGGGGAGGCGACACCTACCAGGTCCATTTCGACGGCGAGAACGTGGTGCTCGTCCTGTACTACCGGGGCGACGCCGCCACCGACGCCGAAGAGCTCCGCCAGGCCCTCCATCAGTACGTCACGACGGCGATGGCCGTCGGCGACCCGCAGGAGACCGAGCGCGGCACCGCCTTCCGGGGCGACGACGCCGCCTGGATCTCGGTCGACGGAGCCAACCTGTTGTTCGTCGCCGTATCCGACCCGGCGCTGCTCGACACCGTCGTCGCCGACGCCCTCGCCGCAGCCGAGGCCGACGAGACCCCCGACACGACCACCGTCGACACCGCCGAGGGCTGACCCCCTGGCAGGCGCCGCCATCCGGCCATAGGGTGGGGCAGTGTTGGTCGTCGGCTCCCACGGGTTCCGGGCGGAGGGTGTGGGGCTCGCCTGCGGGATCCTGCAGCGCTGGCGCGGCCTGATGGGAGCCGAGCCGCGGCCCCTGCTCGTGCGGGCCACCTCCGTGCACGGATTCTGGCTCCAGGCCCCGCTCGTCGTCGTCGCCCTCGACGCCTCCGGCCGGGTGATCGCCGCGGTGCGCTTGGAGCGTCGGCGCGTCGTCACCGTGCCGGAGTCTGAGTGGATGCTCGAGCTGCCTGCCTCCCACCCCCGGCCCGCGCCGGGCGAGAGGTTGACCTTGGTCTCTGTCCGCGGCGATCCTGAGGCCGATGCCCGGACGTCTGTTCCTCTGCGCCACCCCGATCGGCAATCTCGAGGACGCCTCGCCTCGGCTCGCCCGCACCCTGCGGGAGGCGGACGTCATCTACGCCGAGGACACGCGCCGGACCGCCAAGCTGCTCGCCGCCCTCGGCGTCACCGGCGAGCTGCGCTCGTATTTCGTCGGCAACGAGCGGCGCCGCACGGCCGACATCGCCGCTGACCTGGCCGCCGGACGCGACGTCGCACTGGTCACCGACGCCGGCTCGCCCGCCGTGTCCGACCCCGGGGCATCGGCGGTGGAGGCGGCCCGCCGGGTCCAGGCCGAGGTCGTCGTCGTCCCCGGCCCATCGGCCGTGGTCGCCGCGGTGATGGGATCGGGGATGGTGGACGGCCGCTTCGTGTTCGAAGGGTTCCTGGAGCGCAGAGGGCGGGACCGTTCCCGCCAGCTGGAGCGGATCGCCACCGGCGACGCCCCCACCGTCCTCTTCCTCAGCCCGCATCGGGCCGCCGCCGACGCCGAGGCGCTGGCCGAGGCCTGCGGCGAGGACCGCCGGGTGTGCGTCGCCCGCGAGCTGACCAAGATGCACGAGGAACTGTGGTGGGGGACGCTGGGCGAGCTGGTCGACAAGTGGCGACAGGACCCGCCGCGTGGAGAGCTCACCCTGGTGGTCGCCGAAGCGGAAGAGCCGGAGCCGGACCTCGAACGAGCCCTGGAGATCGCCCGGAGGCTGGTCTCCGCCGGAGAGCCTGCCTCCGCCGCAGCCCGAGAGGCAGCCGAAGCGACGGGTGTGCCGCGTCGGCAGATCTACGACCGACTCGTCAGGTGAGGAGCTGCTTGCGGCAAGTGGAGCAGACTCCCTTGCCCTTGAAGTCGATCACGTGCTCCTCCGAGCCGCAGAACGTGCAGGTACTGGTCATCTTGCGCAGGACGATGTTCGGTCCCTCGACCGAGATGAGGATGTGGTCCCCCTCCCGGATGTTGAACAGTCGCCGGGTCTCGGCCGGTATCACGACCCGTCCCAAGTCGTCGATCTTGCGTGCGATGCCAGCGTCCATGGCTCCCTGTGGTCCTGGTAAGCCGGAGCCTACCGCCGTGGGCGCCGATTTGGCGTCGCCAACGGCACCCTTCGTGAAAGGTACGGTGAGGGCCTCATGTGGGTCGACACCCATTGCCACCTCCAACTCGACGCACGCCCCGCCGACGAGCTGATCGACAGAGCGGCAGACGTCGAATGGCTGGTCGTGCCCGGCGTCGACGCCCGCACGTCCCAGGCGGCGGCCGAGCTCGCCGACCGATATCCCGGGAGGCTGGAATGGACCGCCGGGCTCCATCCCCACGACGCCGAGCGGTGGCCCGGTGAGGAGGCCGAGATCACACGGCTGGCCGCGCGGGCGGCGGCGGTCGGGGAATGCGGGCTCGACTACTACCGCAACCTCTCCGACCCGGAAGCGCAGCGAGCGGCCTTCATCGCCCAGATCGAACTGGCCGACGCCCTTGGAAAGCCAGTGGTGGTCCATTGCCGAGACGCTTTCGCCGACGTCCACGACATCTTGGAGCGGACCGGTTACGGTCCGAGGACGGTCCTGCACTGCTGGACCGGCGGACGCCGATGGACCCGCCGTTTCCTCGACCTCGGCGTCGTGTTCTCCTTCGCTGGTCCTCTCACCTACCCGACGGGAGAGACGATCCGCCTCGCCGCCGAGCTGGTCCCGCCCGACCGGGCGATGGTCGAGACCGACACTCCCTACCTCTCCCCGGAGCCACACCGCGGTGAGCCCAACGAGCCGGCCTGGATCGCCCACACCGGCGAGGTGCTCGCCTCCGTGTGGGGCATCGGCGTCGAAGAAGCCGCCCGCCTGACCACGGCGACGGCCGAGCGGGTGTTCCGGACGTGACCTACCAGAGTCGCACCGACATCCGGAGGCTCCTCGAACGCCACGGCCTCCATCCTCGAAAGAGCCTCGGCCAGCACTTCCTCGCCGACCCCAACCTGATCCGCAAGGTGGTCGAGGTCGCCGAGGTGGGCCCAGGGGACCGGGTGCTGGAGGTCGGAGCCGGCACCGGGGCGCTGACAGGGGCACTCGCCGCCGCCGGCGCCCGGGTCGTCGCCTACGAAGTCGACGAGCGACTGCGTCCAGTGCTGGAAGAGGCCCTCGCCGGCGCCGACGTCGACCTGCGTTTCGCCGACGTGATGGACGCAGACCTGCAAGCCGAGCTGGAGGGCGACGGGTGGAAGCTCGTCGCCAACCTGCCCTACAACGTGGGAACCCCGCTCGTCCTCGACGTGCTGATGCGCGTCACGAAGGTCACCACCGTGACGGTCATGGTCCAACAGGAGGTCGCGGACCGGTTCACCGCCCGCCCGAGCACCCCCGACTACGGCATCCCCTCGGTCGTGGTCGCCCTCTGTGGCCGGGTGGTAGAACGTTTCCCCGTGCCACCCCAAGTGTTCGTCCCCGCCCCGCAGGTCCAGTCGGCGGTCGTCCGCATCGACCGCGTCGACCCGCCCCCACGATGGGAGGAGGCGGTCGCAATAGCCCGCCGAGCGTTCGGCCAGCGTCGCAAGATGTTGAGGCGTTCGCTTCAGGGCGTCGTCGCCGAAGCGGCTTACGCCAGGACCGGGATCGATCCCCAGTCCCGGCCCGAGGACCTGAGCCCGGGTGACTTCGTGAGGTTGGCGGAGGCAGCGGCCGATGAGTGAATGGGAAGCCCCCGCCAAGATCAACCTCGACTTGAGGCTGCGGCCTCCCGACCGAAGCGGTCTCCATCCGCTGCACTCGTACTTCCAAGCGGTGGAATGGCTGGATCGCCTGGTGGTCGAAGAGGGCGACGAGGACGGCCTCGTCGTGGAGGGCGCCGACCTCCCCGACGACGAAGACAACCTGGTGTGGAAGGCGGTCGCCGCACTCGACCTCAGGGACCGCCCGCCCCTCCACATGGAGCTCCACAAGTCCATCGCCGTGGCCGCCGGCCTGGGCGGAGGCTCCTCCGACGCCGCCGCCGCCCTCGCCGCGGTGGGCGAGATGCTGTCGGTGGACCCCGAACGCATACGAGCCGCCGCCCCCCGGGTCGGGGCCGACGTGCCCTTCTTCCTGACCGGCGGCACCGCCCTCGTCGAGGGTCACGGAGAGCAGATCACGCCGGTCGAGCCCCTCTCGGGATTCGCCGTCGCCATCGTCGTTCCCCCCTTCGAGCTCGCCACCCCCGAGGTGTACCGCAGATGGGACGAGCTCGACGGCCCCACCGGCCCGGAGCTGGCCGGAAGCGACCTCCCGCCGCCTCTGCGTCGCCGTTTCGACGAGTTGCGGAACGACCTCGTGCCGGCGGCGGTGTCGCTGCGGCCCGAGCTGGCCGACTGGATGCACGACCTGGGCGAGGCCTGGGAGCAGACGGTGCTGATGTCCGGGTCCGGGCCCGCCTGCTTCGGGTTCTTCCTCGATGTCGGTGAGGCCGAGGACGCCCTCGACGAAGTGGGGGAGCACCGCGCCGCCAAGGCGGCGGAGCTCCGCACGAGGGGAGTGGGGCGGCGAGAGGACTGAGGGCGGGTCCCGGACTCGCCCCATTACACTCGGGCTCGTCGCCCCGCGATGCAAGGCTGCATCCGAGGATGGGGGGTGGTGTAATTGGCAGCACTACGGGTTTTGGTCCCGTCAGAGCGGGTTCGAATCCTGCCCCCCCAGCGACACCAACACCCCACACCAGAGGTACCCACTTGCCCGTCCACGCTCTAGTACTCGCCGCCGGGAAAGGGACGCGGATGCGTTCCGACACGGCGAAGGTCCTCCACCGGGCAGCCGGGCGAACGCTCCTGGACTGGGTCCTGGACGCCGTCGCCGTCGCCAAGCCCGACCGGACGGTGGTGGTGGTCGGCCACCAGGCCGAGGCGGTGGCCGCCTCGCTCGAAGGGAAGGCCGAGACGGTCGTCCAGGAGCCGCAGAACGGCACCGGCCACGCCGTCCAGGTCGCCCTCGCCCACCTAGGTGAGCTCGAGCCCGACGACACCGTGCTCGTCACCTACGGCGACATGCCGCTCGTCCCCGCCGACGTGTACGAGGACCTCGCCTCCCGGCCCTCCGACGCGGCGGTCGTCCTCACCACCGTCGACCCGGGCCCTCCGGGATTCGGGAGAGTGAAGCGCGACGCCGGCGGGAGGGTGGTTGGGATCGTCGAAGAGCGCGACTGCGACCCCTCCGAGCTCGAGATCACCGAGCGCAACGTGGGCCTCTACGCCTTCGCCGCCGGGGCTCTGGCGGAGGCGTTGTCGAAGCTCACACCCGACAACTCCCAAGGTGAGCTGTACCTGACCGACGTCGTCGGTCACATCGCCGACGCCGGAGGCGCCATCTCGGTCCGCCGGGTCGCGGCCTCCGACGTCTCGGGGGTGAACTCCCACGCCGACCTGGCGCTCGTCCAGGCGATGCTCCGAGAGAGGATCAACCGCCGCCTGATGGAGTCCGGGGTGTGGATGCTCGATCCCGACCGTGTGTACGTCGACGCCACCGTCACCGTGGAGCCGGGAGCCCGCCTCTACCCGGGAACCCATCTCGAGGGCGACACCACCGTGGCGGCCGGGGCGACGGTCGGGCCCGACACGTTCGTCGTCGACTCCTCGATCGGCCCGGAGGCCACGGTCATGTACTCGGTACTGCGCGGCGCCACGGTGGGCGAGAAGGTCTCGGTGGGGCCCTACGCCTCGCTGCGGCCCGGCACCGTGCTCGAGGCCGGGTCCAAGGCCGGGACGTTCGTCGAGATGAAGAACACCCGGGTCGGCGAGGGCGCCAAGGTCCCGCACCTGTCGTACATGGGCGACGCCGACATCGGAGCCGGCGCCAACGTGGGAGCGGGCAGCATCACCTGCAACTACGACGGGTACGAGAAGCACCGGACCGTCGTCGGCGATGGGGCCTTCATCGGCTCCGACACCATGCTCGTCGCCCCGGTGACGATCGGCGAGGGCGCGGTCACCGGCGCCGGGTCCGTCATAACCCGCGACGTGGAGCCGGGCGCCCTGGCGGTGGAGCGTTCGGAGCAGCGGCAGATACCTGGCTACGCTGAGAAGCGGGCCGCCCGACACCGGGCAGAGGAAGCCGACAAGGGCAGCTGATGGAAGTAGTTTCGCGCAGCCGGCTGATGCTGTTCACCGGCCGAGCCAATCCCGATCTCGCCACCGAAGTCGCCGAGCTGCTCGGCGCACCCCTCGGAAAGCTCGAGGTATCCACGTTCGCCAACGGGGAGATCTACGTCCGTCCCACTCAATCCGTCAGGGGTGCCGACTGCTTCGTGCTCCAGAGCCACTGCGAGCCGATCAACGACCACATCATGGAGCAGCTGATAACCATCGACGCCCTCCGCCGGGCGTCGGCGCGGCGCATCACCGCAGTGATGCCCTTCTACGGCTATTCCCGCCAGGACAAGAAGGTGCTGCCCCGGGAGCCGATCTCGGCCCGCCTCGTGGGGGACCTGTTCATGACCGCCGGAGCCGACCGCCTGGTGTCGGTCGATCTGCATTCGGGCCAGCTCCAGGGGTTCGTCACCAAGCCCTTCGACCACCTCACCGCCCTGCCGATCATCACCGACTACCTGCGGGAGCGGATCTCCGGCCCGGTGACCATCATCTCCCCGGACGCCGGAGGCGTGAAGCGGGCCGAGAAGTACGCCCGCCGTCTCGACGCTTCCGTCGCCGTCGTCTACAAGCGGCGGGAAGCCGAGCTCCACAACGTCTCCGCCGCCCTCGACATCACCGGGGACGTGGAAGGCAAGCACGCGGTGATCGTCGACGACATGATCGACACCGCCGGCACGGTCGTGAACGCCGCCGAGCTGGTCCGGGCCAAAGGGGCGCAGTCGGTGCGGATCGCCGCCACCCACGCCATCTTCTCGGGCAACGCCATCGACCGGATCAAGAACGCCCCGGTCGACGAGGTGATCGTCACCAACACCCTGCCGGTGTCCGACGACGTCGCCAACCTCGACACGATCCAGGTGCTGTCGATCGCCCCGATCGTGGCCGAGGCCCTCCAGGCGATCTTCATGGACAGCTCGGTCTCGGAGATCTTCCTCGGCGACAACGCATGACGTTCGCCACCGAGACCATCCAGGTCAGCACCGGCAGCCGTCCCGGCGTCTTCGACCTCACCTCCGCCGTGGCGGACTTCTGCCGCGGCCGGGGAGACGGCTTGTGCACGGTGTTCGTCCCGCACGCCACCGCCGGCGTGGCCATCATCGAGGTCGGGGCCGGCTCCGACCACGACCTCATGACTGCCATCGACGAGCTCCTGCCTGCCGACGACCGGTGGCGCCACGCCCACGGCTCGCCCGGCCACGGGAGGGACCACGTGCTGCCGGCGTTCATTTCCCCGTCGGTGACGATCCCGGTGGTCGACGGCCGCCCCACCCTCGGCACCTGGCAGTCGGTGGTCCTCGTCGACACCAACCGCGACAACCGCGAGCGCCAGGTCCGGCTGACCTTCCTCGGCTAGAGGTCGGGCAGGACGATCTCCTCGCCCGGGAAGATCAGGTCGGGGTCGCCGGAGCGAATCCGCCCGCGGTTCTCTTCCACCACCCGCATCCAGTACGGCGCCGTCTCGCTGTCCCGGGGCGGCCGGCCCAAGACGTCGGCGAGGCGCCGTTCGGCGATCACCCACAGGTTGTCGCCGGGCTCGACGACCACGGTGGTGGGCTCGGTCGTCCGGGGAGGAGCCGGCTCGGGAGCCGGGGGCGGTGGAGCGGCCTCGGCGGTGGGCGGGGCGGGCTCCGGCCCGGCCGGGACCGGCACGTAGGCGGGATGGACCGCCTCCTGCGCCGGTGTCGGCCCGGGCGCATCGGCCGCCACCGCCGGGGTCATCGTCCCGAACATGAGCGAGCCTGCCACCAACGCGTCCACCGCCCGTCGGAGCGGCGGTATCGACAGCCAACGCAGGGTGTGCCGGGTTCCCGCCAGCCTCGCCACGGCGTAGACGGCCGTCGAGAGCGTCATCCACCCGACGAGGGCCAGCCCTCCGAGACGGGCGAAGGAGGCCAGCACCAGCTCGAGGTCGGTGGAGGCGAGCCAGGCGCCGAGGTCCTCCCAGTCGACGGTCATGCCGTCCAGGCGCCCCAGCCGCAGCAGCGCCGCGCCGGCGGCGGCCGAGCCTGTCATCCAGGTCAGGGCGACGAGCCTCGGGCGCATGGCATCGAAGTTACGCGCCGGTGGACGGCGATGGAAGGGGAACGCCGCGGCTGTCATAAGATTGTGGGCCACGTCCAGAGGAGTTCCCCCCGCATGAAGGCCCGTATCGGTGTTGCCGACAGCAGCAAGGTCATCGAGATCGAAGTAGAGGACGCGGAGAAGTTCCGGGCCCAGGTGGAGGAGGCGTTCGCCTCCGAGGAGACCGACGTCTACTGGTTCACCGACGTGAAGAACCGGTCGATCGGCGTGCCCGTGAACCGCATCGCGTTCGTCGAGATCGACCCCGACGAGCCCCGCAAAGTCGGGTTCGCTCCCGGAACCTGATCCTCAGCGACGGCGTCGATCCGCCAGCCAGCGCTTGCGTAGCCGGCGCCGCTCTTCCTCGGGGTAGCCACCCCAGATGCCCGACTCCTGGTTCGACTCCAGGGCGAACTGCAGGCACTCCTCGCGAACCGAGCACGTCCGGCAGATCGCCAACGCCTCGTCGATCTGGCGGAGGGCCGCACCGGTGGTCCCGGCAGGAAAGAACAGGCTCGGCTCCGAGTCGCGGCAAGCGGCCGCATCCTGCCATGTGACGGTCGTCGACGGAGCAAAGATGTCGATGGTCACGCGCGTCTCCAGTGGTCGTCTCGCATCGTCGGAGAAGGGCTTGTGAATCGATTCACAAGGCCTGCCACACGGAAATCGGATCCTGCGAGTGGTCGGCGGCGGAACGGTACCCTCTGGCAGTGGCCGACGCAATAGGTTCTTTCGCGTTCTTCGATCCTGAGCCGATGGTGGTGGGCCACCGCGGCAACCCTACGCGACACCCCGACAACACGCTGGCCGGCGTCCTGTCGGGCCTCGAGGTCGCCGACGCCGTCGAAGTGGACGTCCGGATGAGCTCCGACGGGCTGCTCGTCCTCGCCCACGACCCCTACGTCGGCGGCAAGCCCGTCCACGCCACCCCGTGGGCCGACCTGGTGGGCTCCGACGGGAGGCCCCTGTGCCAACTGGAAGAGGCGCTGGCGGTGCCCGGCCGGGTGTGCATCGAGGTGAAGAACATCCCCGGCGAGGAGGGCTTCGATCCCCACGGACGGGTGGTGCTGCTGGCCGCCTCCCGGGCCCGGCCGACCGACGTGATCGCCGGCTTCTACTGGCCGGACCTGGACCTGATCCGGTCCCGGGCGCCGGAGGTCGCCACGTGCCTGGTAGTGGGCGTCGGTGGCTCTCCCGCCGACGCGGTGTCCTATGCTGGGGAGAGAGGCCATGCCGCCATCTCGGTCGATCACACCCTGATCGACGGATCGCTGCTCGAGCTCGCCTCCGCAGCCGGTGTGCGCGTGATGGCTTGGACCGTCGACGACCCGCGGCGGGCACGCGAGTTGTTCGCCATGGGGGTGACGGCGATCATTTCCGATGACCCCGAATCGTTGAGAGACGTCCGGAGCGCCCGATGACAACCGACGAGAAAGTCAGCATCCAAGACCAGCTGTCCGCCGAGCTGAAAGACGCCATGAAGAAGGGCGACAAGGCTCGGCGCGACGTCATCCGCCAAGTGCTGACCGAGGTGCGCACGGTGTCGAGCCAGGCGGGCGTCGGCGAGGTCACCGACGAGGTGTACCGCGTGGTGATCGCCGCCTACATCAAGAAGATGTCGAAGGCCCGCGACGAGTACCGCGAGATGGGCGAACGCGGCGCGGAGATGGCCGACAAGCTCGACTTCGAGATCGAGTACCTGTCCCGGTGGCTCCCGTCGAAACTCGGCGAGGAGGAGACGCTGCGCCTGGTGCGCCAGACCATCGAGGATCTCAACGTGGCGGGCAACCCGAAGGCGGTCGGCAAGGTCGTGGGGGCGTTGATGAAAACCCGCAACGACCTCGACGGCGCCCTGGTCAACCGTCTCACGCGTCAGGAGCTGGGGGCCGACTGAGCCAGCGCGCCGCCTACCCGCCGATGCTGGCCACCCCGTGGCCGGCGCCTTTCGACGACGAAGACTGGTGGTTCGAGCTCAAGTGGGACGGCTACCGCTGCGTCGCGCGCGCCGAGCGCTCGGGCCTGCGGATGTGGAGCCGGCGGGGTCTCGACCTCGGCGACCGTTTCCATGAGGTCGCCGCTCTCCGTCTCCCCGAAGGCTGGGTGTTCGACGGGGAGGTGATCGCATTCGACGAGGCGGGCCGGCCCGACTTCCAGCTGCTCCAGGCGGGTGAGCCCGCCACCTACGTGATCTTCGACGTGCTGGAGTCGCCGGCGGGCCCGCTCGTGTCGGCGCCGATCGAAGAGCGGAAGGGCGCCCTCGAGGAGCTCGAGCTGGGAGACCGGGTGCTGGTGGACCGGCCGATCCGGGGGAGCGGGATCGCCCTGTACGACGCGGTGCGGGAACGCGACCTCGAAGGGATCGTGGCGAAGAGGGCGCAGAGCCGCTACCAGCCTGGCCGCCGCTCGCCCGACTGGCGGAAGGTCGCCCTGCGCCGGACGATGCGCGCCGTGGTCGGCGGTTGGCTGCCCGGCGACGGCGGCCGGCGCGGCACCTTCGGGTCCCTCCTTGTGGGGCTGTGGGACGGTCCCGACCTGCGGTGGGCCGGTGCTGTAGGCTCCGGGTTCGACGACCGGACGCTCCGCAGGCTCGGCGAGATCATCGCCGGCATCGAACGGGCGACGCCGCCGTTCGTGGACACCTCGTCGGTTCCCCGCGGCGCCCGCTGGTGCGAGCCGGTGGTGAACGTGTTCGTGGAGTACAAGGAGTGGACCCGCGACCGGCGGCTCCGGGCGCCGGTGTTCAAAGGCATAGACCTGGACCCCGCTCCTCCTCTGTGGGAGGAGGAAGGGCCGGATCAGGCGGACTTCTGAGACTTCTGTGACTTCGTCGCCTCGACCGACGCCTTGAGGGCGTCGAGCAGGTCGACGACCTTGGTCGTCTTGGGTGCCTCGGGAGCGACGATCTCCTCGCCCGCCACCTTCGCTGCCGCCGCCGCCTCGATCGCCTCGCGGGTGGTGTCGACGAACTCGGAGGGGTCGAAGGGCCGGGTCAGGTTCTCGATCAGGGCCTCGGCCATCTTCACCTCCTCGTCCCGGATCTCGACGTCCCCTTCGAGCTCCTCGAACTCGGCAGCGCGGATCTCGTCGGGCCAGTGCATCGTCTCCATGACGAGGACCCCGTCCTTGGGTCGCAACGTCGCCAGGTGCTGCTTCTCACGGATCGTCACCTTGGCGATGGCGACGACACCCTTTTCCTCCAGCGCCCGCTCGAAGATCCGGTAGGCCTTGAGCCCGGTCTTGTCGGGCGCCAGGTAGTACGACTTCTGGTACATGATCGGGTCGATCTCGGAGGCGTCGACGAACTGGACGATATCGACGAGCTTCGAGCTTCCCGGGCTGGCCGCCTCCAACTCCTCGTCGGTGAACACGACGTAGCGGCCCTTCTCGAACTCGTACCCCTTGACGATGTCTTCCCAGGCGACTTCCTGCCCATCCGACTCTGCGACCCGCTTGTAGCGGATCGGGACGTTGTCGCCCTTGCGGAGCTGCTTGAAGCTCGGGCTGCGGTTCTCGGTGGCGGTGTACATGGACACCGGGATGCTGACCAGCCCGAAGCTGATGGCGCCCTTCCAGATCGAACGAGGCATGCAGCCAGTGTATGCGGCTTTCGCGCTCTCGGCCCAGGGAGATTCAGGAAGCGACCTCGTCGAGGAGGGCGGCGAGGGCATCGAGGTCGGGCTCGATGCGACGGATCCGCTCGGGAGCCGAGAGGAGCCCGGCCAGGTCCTGGGGGAGAGCAGGGGCGGTCCCGGTGGCCTCTTCCACCACCTCGGGGAACTTGGCGGGGTGGGCGGTGCCCACCACCACCGTCGGGCCCGGCGCCGGAGCCCGCTCCGCCACCGCCCAGGCCGTGGCGGTGTGCGGATCGAGGACGATGCCGCGTTCGGCGTGGACGCGGCGGATCGTGGCGACGATGTCGGCGTCGGTGAGCCAGCCGGCGTCGAAGGCCTCCCGCAGCCGGGCGTGGACCTCCGCAGGGAGTTGCAGGATGCCCCGGCGGACGAGCACGTCCTGCATCTCCCGGATCGTGCCCGCCGACTCCCCGACGGCTTCGTAAAGGTAGCGCTCCAGGTTCGACGGGACCTGGATGTCCATCGCCGGGGCGAACGTGTGCTCCACCGCCGACACCCGCAACACGCCGGTGGTGACCAGGTCGGCGAGCCCGTGGTTGGCGTTGTTGGCCACCACCAGCTTCGAGATCTCCGCCCCCATGCGCCGGGCGAGATGGGCGGCGTAGACGTTGCCGAAGTTGCCGGTCGGCACCACGAAGCGCACCGGCCGGCCGAGACGTTGCGCCCAGTAGGCGTAGTAGGCGGATTGGGCGACGATCCGCGCCCAGTTGATCGAGTTCACCGCCCCCAGCGGGTGCCGGTCACCCAGAGTGGTGAACGCCTGCTTCACGAGTCGCTGGCAATCGTCGAAGGTGCCCCGGACGGCGACGGCGTGGACGTTGGCGTCGGGCACGGTGGTCATCTGCCGGCGCTGCACCTCCGACACCGCCCCCTCCGGGTAGAGGATCACGATCTCGATGCCCGGCAGGCCCCGGCACCCCTCGATCGCCGCCGAGCCGGTGTCGCCGCTGGTGGCGCCGAGCACCAACAGCCGGCGCCCTTCCCGCTCGAGGACACGCTGGAACAGAGGGCCGACCAATTGGAGGGCGTAGTCCTTGAACGACAGCGTCGGGCCCCAGAACAACTCGAGCACGTAGAGGTCGTTGTCGACCTGGGTGAGCGGCGCCACGTCGGGATGGCGGAAGCGCCCGTACACATCCGCCACCATTTCCTCCAGCTCGCCGGCGAGGGGATCGGGCTCCACGAAGGGGCGGACCAAGGCGGCGACGGCGGAGGCGTAGTCGTCGGGGAGCGGGGGGAGGCGGGGGATCTCCTTCGGCACGTACAGGCCCCCGTCGGGCGCCAAGCCCTCGAGCAGGATGTCGGCGAACTCTCGGGGCGGTGCCCCGCCCCGGGTCGACACGTAGAGCATCAGGCGGTGTCGCCCACGACCCTGATGACCGAGGCGACCTGGCGGACCGTGTCGATCTCCGCCAACCGCTGTTGGGCCTTGGCGTGTGCCGCCTCCGGGGCGGCGTGGGTGATGAGGAGCAAGGTGGCGTCCTCGCCGCGGCCTTCCTGCCACACGGAGCGGATCGACACGCCTGCCTCGCCGAACGCGCCGGCGATCGCGGCCAGCACGCCGGGGGCGTCGTCGACCTCGAGCCGGAGGTAGTGGCAGGTGTCGACCTGGCCGAAGTCGGCGACGACACCGGCGCCGATCCGAACCCGCGGCGCCACCGGGGCATGGGCCAGCAACTCCCGGGCGGCGGTCACCACGTCGCCGAGCACGGCGGTGGCGGTGGGATCGCCGCCGGCACCGGGCCCGGAGAAGAGCAGCTCGCCCAGCGCCGGGCCGGAGACGAACACGGCGTTCTGAGCGCCCCGGACCGCCGCCAGCGGATGGTTGTCGGGCACCAGGGCCGGGTGGACCCGGACGCTGACACCGTCGGGAGTGGACTCGGCGACACCCAGCAGCTTCACCACGTACCCGAGCCTGGCGGCGAAGGCGATGTCGGTGGAAGAGATGTGCTCGATCCCCTCCATGTAGACACGATCCAGGTCGACCCACACGCCGAAGGCGAGCCCGGCGAGGATCGCCGCTTTGGCGGCGGCATCCGCCCCGGACACGTCGGCCGTCGGGTCCGCTTCGGCATAGCCGAGCCGTTGCGCTTCGGCCAGGACGTCGGCGTAGGGAAGCCCGTCCTCGCTCATCTTGGTGAGGATGAAGTTGGTGGTGCCGTTGACGATGCCCATCACCGATGTGATGCGCTCCCCGGCGAGCGATTCGGAGAGCGGCCGGATGATCGGGATGCCCCCACCGACGGCCGCCTCGAACAGGAGCGACACGCCGTTGGCTTCGGCCCGCTGGAACAGCGTCGGCCCTTCGGCCGCCACCAGCTGCTTGTTGGCGGTGACGACGGGCTTTCCCGCATCCAGAGCACGGAGGACGAGCGACCGGGCCGGCTCCATGCCTCCCATGAGCTCGACGACCAGTCCGACGTCGGGGTCGTCGACGACGTCCTCGGGGCGGTCGGTGGCATAACTGGACGGGAACGGGCGTTGCTTTTCGAGGTCACGCACCGCGACCTTGACCAGCTCCAGGTCCAGTCCGGTCTTGGCGGTGATCACGTCGCTCTCGGTGAGGAGCTTGTGAGCGAGGCTTCCGCCGACGACGCCGCCACCGAGGATTCCGATTCCTACGCGCATGGGGGGAAAACGGTAGTCCCCGGCATTCGGCGCCGGAACAGCGCGCTTGTACACTGGGGGTCTCCACTCGCTCCCGTAGCTCAGGGGATAGAGCACTGGTCTCCGGAACCAGGTGCGCAGGTTCGAGTCCTGCCGGGAGCGCTCTGTCGACGTCGGGCCCGTCCCGACTGCCCGGTCGAAGCGCAGCCTTCGCGGGCTTTTCGGCGTCGGGGGCGTTGACACCCTTTCCGACACCCCTCGATGCGGCCACAGGCCCGTTCCTCGTTCCGCAGCTCCTTCGGACTCGGGTGCCGAAACGCCGGGAGCCGACTAAAATGAACTACGAGTTTTTCGCCCGTTCCCTGCGAGCCCTCCTTCGGGAGACCCATCTTTGTCAGGGGTGGGGCCATCGGGTAAGATGCGCCCACGGCGGGGGGTCCCCCGTCACGATTCACACCACCTCGCACCTTCGCTGCGCCGGTTCGGGCACACGCTCAAGTGTTTGGGGTACGCCGACCGAGGTTTCTGAATGACCACGAGAGCCCAGTTGCAGGAGAAGTCGATTGCTGAGCTGCGCGAGATCGCAGCCGCCGCCGGAATCGAGACCGACGGTCTGCAGAAGTCGCGTCTGATCTCCCGGATCCTCGAGATCCAAGGCGGCAGTGCCGAGGCTCCCGTGGACGTCGATCTCCCCGCAGCCACCCCCCGCTCCGCCGACAACGGAAGCGACAAGACCTCCGAGCCCGCGAGCGGCGAGGAGGCGCCGGGCGACGGGGGAGAGAGCACCGAAGGGGAGGCCGCCACCGAGACCGGCCAGGAACCTGGCCAGGCTTCCCAAGGCAAGGCCGGCGAGTCCGAGGACGGCGCCGAGGCGTCGACCGACGATTCCGACGACGAGAACCGCGGCAACCGGCGTCGGCGCAAGCGGAACCGCAACCGCCAGGACCGGCCCGCCGACGAGCCGGAGGGCGAGCCGGAGGTCCGCGAGGGCCTCCTCGACATCCTCCCCGAGGGCTACGGATTCCTGCGCACCTCCGGTTATCTCCCCGGCGACAAGGACGTCTACGTCTCGGCCGGCCAGATCCGCAAGTTCGGGCTTCGCAAGGGCGACATGGTCAAAGGCCCGATCCGTCAGCCCCGCTCCCAGGAGAAGTTCCCCGCCCTCATCCGCATCGACTCCGTCAACGGGATGGACGTCGAGGCGGCCAAGAACCGGCCCCGCTTCGAGGACCTGACACCGCTCTTCCCCGACGAGCGTCTCCGCCTCGAGGTGGAGGGCAAGGAGGATTCGACCCTCACCCGCATCGTCGACCTGATCGCACCCATCGGAAAGGGCCAGCGCGGCCTCATCGTCTCGCCCCCCAAGGCGGGCAAGACCACCGTGCTGAAAGAGATCGCCCAGGCGATCACCACCAACAACCCGGAGTGCTACCTGATGGTGGTGCTCGTCGACGAGCGGCCCGAAGAGGTGACCGACATGCAGCGGTCGGTCAAGGGCGAGGTGATCTTCTCGACCTTCGATCGTCCCGCCGAGGAACACACCCAGGTCTCCGAGCTCGCCCTCGAGCGGGCGAAGCGCCTCGTCGAGATGGGTACCGACGTGGTGATCCTGCTCGACTCGATCACCCGCCTGGCCCGGGCCCACAACCTGGCCACCCCGGCATCGGGGCGCATCCTCTCCGGTGGTGTCGACTCGACCGCCCTCTACCCGCCGAAGCGGTTCTTCGGCGCCGCCCGCAACATCGAGGAGGGGGGAAGCCTCACGATTCTCGGCACCGCCCTCGTCGAGACCGGCTCCAAGATGGACGAGGTCATCTTCGAGGAGTTCAAGGGCACCGGCAACATGGAGCTGCGGCTCGACCGCAAGCTCGCCGACAAGCGCATCTACCCTGCGATCGACATCGAAGCTTCGGGAACACGACGGGAAGAGTTGTTGTTCGACCAGAAGGAGTTGACGCAGGTGTGGAAGCTGCGCCGGGTGCTTCTCGCCCTCGAGCCCGGCGCCGCCCTCGAGCTGCTCATCGACCGTCTGAAGAACACGAAGTCCAACGCCGAGTTCCTGGCCGACGTGGCCAAGAGCGGCAACTGATCCAGAGGAGCCACCATGAAGACGGACATCCATCCGACCTACGACGAGACGCGGGTGACGTGCTCGTGTGGCAACACCTTCGTCACCCGGTCCACGCGGCCCGGCGACATGCACGTCGAGCTCTGCAACGAGTGCCATCCCTTCTTCACCGGTAAGCAGAAGCTGGTCGACACCGGCGGCCGGGTCGAGCGCTTCAAGAAGCGCTACGGGACGGAGTCGTTCTCGAGCAAGAAGAGGCAGTCGAAGAGCGCTTCGGAGGGCGACTCCGAAGCATGACGTCGCCGGGAGCCGAGTCGCGGCCCAAGGCGCGACAGCCCATCGACCCCGCCAACACGGTCGGCGGCCAGGCGGTCATCGAAGGCGTGATGATGCGCGCCCCGGGAGCCTGGGCCGTCGCCGTGCGGCGGCCCGACGGGCTGATCGAGGCCATCCGCAGCGAGCTCCCGAGGCTCTCCTCCCGATCCATGGCCGCCCGGATCCCTTTCGTGCGGGGGATCATGGTGCTGGGGGAGTCCCTGACTCTCGGCTTCCGCGCCCTCTCGTGGTCGGCTCAGAAGGCCGTCGACGAGGACGAAGAGCCGCTCACCACCCGCCAGATCGTCTTCTCGATGACGCTGGCGCTGGCGTTCTTCATGGCCGTCTTCATCCTCGTCCCCGCGTTCGTGGCCCGGTTCGCCTCCGGTGATTCCACCCTCCTGTTCAACACCGTCGAGGGAGTCGTGCGCCTGGTCCTGTTCGTCGGCTACATCTGGGCGATCGGGCGCTCGAAAGACATCGCCCGGGTTTTCGAGTTCCACGGTGCCGAGCACATGACCATCCACGCCTACGAAGCCGGCGACCCGCTGACGCTCGAGGCGGTCGCCAAGTACGACCCCGAGCACCCCCGGTGCGGGACCAGCTTCCTGCTCATCGTGATCCTCGGCTCGATCGTCGTCTTCTCGCTCGTCCACCAGCCCGGGTGGCTGTGGCTCGTCGCCACCCGGATCCTGGGGATCCCCGTGATCGCCGGCCTGGCCTACGAGTTGCTCCGCTTCTCGGGCCTCGGCCGGGTGCCGTGGCTGTCGAGGGTGCTGGCGGCTCCCGGGCTGTGGCTCCAGAAGCTCACCACCAACCGTCCCGCCGCCGACCAGATCGAGGTGGCGATCGCCTCGATGGTCACCGCCCTCGACGAGGACCAGCTCCAGGCGGTGCTGGGACGCGGAGCCGTGCCGGACTCGGCCCTCGTCGCCCGCCAGGGGGCGATCGCCGGCTGATGGAAGAGCAGCTGGCGGCCCGCCTCGCCGAGGTAGAGGAGGCGTTCCGGGAGGTCGAAGCGGAGCTGTCGCGGCCCGAAGTCGCCTCCGACCCGTCGCGTCTGGCCGAGCTGGGCAAGCGCCATTCCGAGCTCGGCGTCATCGTCCGCCTGCTCGGGGAGTGGAGGCGCGCCGATCAGGACCGGCGGGAGGCCCTCGAGCTCGCCGCCGAGGACCCGTCCATGGCCCCCGAGCTGAAGCGGCTCGCCGAAGAGCGCGCCGAGGAGATGGAGCGCCTCGAAGGAGAGATCCGGCGGGCGATGATCCCCAAGGACCCCAACGACGACAAGGACGTGATCGTCGAGATCCGCGCCGCCGCCGGGGGAGACGAGGCGGCCATCTGGGCCGGGGATCTGTTGCGCATGTACGAGCGCTACGCCGAGTCCCACGGGTTCAAGGTCGAGCCCATGGAGGCGATGCCGTCGGAGGCGGGAGGGTTCACGCGGGTGACGATCGCAGTCAAAGGGCGAGGGGCCTACTCCCGGCTCAAGTACGAGGCGGGTGTCCACCGTGTCCAGCGCGTGCCCAAGACCGAGTCGCAAGGACGCATCCACACCTCCACCGCCACGGTGGCGGTCCTCCCCGAAGCCGACGAGGTCGAGGTCGAGATCGACCCCGCCGACGTGCGGGTCGACGTGTTCCGGTCCCAGGGCCCGGGCGGGCAGTCGGTGAACACCACCGACTCGGCGGTGCGCCTCACCCACATACCGACCGGCCTGGTGGTGTCGGTGCAGGACGAGAAGAGCCAGCTGCAGAACAAGGAGAAGGCGTTCCGGATCCTCCGGGCGCGCCTCCTGGCGATGCGTCAGGCCGAACAGCGAGCGGAGCTCGCCGGGGCGCGGCGCGCCCAGGTGGGGACGGGGGAGCGGGCCGAGAAGATCCGCACCTACAACTATCGGGAGAACCGGGTCACCGACCACCGCCTCGGGCTGACCATCAAGCGGCTCGACGAGATCCTCGACGGCGACCTCGACGAGTTCGTCGACGCCCTCGCCGCCCGCGAGCAGGCCGAGCGCCTCGCCTCAGGCTGACCGGGCTAGGCGGGCGACGCCCCGACGCTCCATGTCGCCCCACTGGTGGGTCGATCGGCCGCCGAACATCGCCCGGATCCGCCACCACACGGTCAGCTGGCGGACACCAAGGTTCTCCACGAAGACCGTGGTGAGGAGCTTCAGCGTCTCACGGGGGTCGTTGAAGTAGCCGAACCTCTCATCGAGCAGCAACGCCACCAGGGAGGTGATGGCGCCGGCCAGGATCGCCAGCACGAAGAAGGCGGCGGCGGTGAGCCAGGGGACGGCACCCGTCAGGAGAGCGAGAGGGATGGCCAGCCATCCGCAGAACTCGACGATCGGGGCGAGGTACTCGAACAACACCATCGACGGCCAGGTCACCATCCCGATCGTCCCGTGGCGGGGGTTGAAGGTGGTGGACCGGAAGTCGCGGACCGCGGTCATCAGGCCCCGATGCCAGCGGATCCGCTGGCGGCGCAGGATCTTGCGTGTGGGCGGCACCTCCGTCCACACCACGGCGGCGGGGGAGTACACCAGCCGGTAGTCCTGGCCGGCGTCCCGGAGGTAGCGGTGGGCTCGCATCGTCAGGTCGAGGTCCTCGCCCAGGTGGCCGGGGGTGTAGCCGCCCACCGCCACCACCACGTCCCGGCGCCAGATGCCGAACGCCCCCGAGAGGATCGGCAACCCGTTGATCGCCGACCAGGCGGGGCGGCTCGCCACGAACGACCGCACGTACTCCAACAGCTGGTACCGCTCGATGATCCGGTCGGGGACGCGGGGGTCGACGACGTGGCCGTAGGCCAGCCGGCAGCCGTTGATCGGCCGGACGTTGCCGCCCACGCCCACCACCCGTTTGCGGTCCTCCGACACCAGGCGCATGGCATGGACGAGTGCGGCGCCGTCGATGATGACGTCGGCGTCCGTGGCGAGGACGTACGGGTAGCGAGCGGCGTTGATGGCGGCGTTGAGGGCGTCGGCCCGGCCGCCGTTCTCTTTGTCGACGACGGTGAGGGGGATGGGCTGGCGGGACTTGTAGACCTGCCGCACTCGCTCGGTGCGGATGTTGGTTCGCAGCGGGTAGGGGACCGGGTACAGGTCGAACGCCTCGATCAGCTTCTGGAGGGTGTCGTCGGTGCTGCCGTCGTTGGCGACGACGATCTCGAACCGGGGATACGACACCATCGACATCGACTTGATCGACTCGACGATCCCCGCCGCCTCGTTGTAGGCGGGCACGACTATCGAAACCGGCGGCGCCAGATGGGAGGTGAGCATGTCCTCGGTCCGCCCGAACAGCTGCTGGCGGCGCTGGCGCCGCAGGACCACCGCCGAGCCGATCGCCAGGGCGAGCAGCCACAGCTGCATGGCCACGAAGTAGGCCCAGACGACGAGCGAGACGCTGGAGAGGAGGTGTCTCACGTCGAGGCCGCCGCGGCCGCCAGGCGCCGGTCTTTCTCGGACGCCACGCCGGCGCGGACCCGCTCGGCGGCCTCCGCCAGCACCCCGGAGATCGTGAGCTGGTTCAGCGCCGTGTCGGCGGCATAGGGGTCGGGCCCCTCGAGGGCGGCGATCAGGTGGTCGGTGCCGCCGGGCAGTTCCGAGAGGGCGCTGGCGGCGTTCTGGCGCACCCACCACACCGGGTCGTAGAGCAGGCCTGCCACCGCCCGGGTCACTCCCGGCCCGCCGATGGCACCCAGGGCGACCGCCGCCCGGGCGCGCACCTGCCAGGAATGGTCGTCTATCGCCTCGAGGAGGGGTTCGATGGCGTTCGGGCCGCCGGTGCGCTCCAGCGCCGAGGCAGCCGTCACCCGCCATTCGGGGTTGGGTGATCTCAGCATCCGCAGGAGCGTCGGCTCGGCCTCCGGATCGCCGATCGAGCCGAGTATGCGTCCGGCGAGCGCCACCGTCTCCTCGGAGCAGTCGGGTCGCTCCATCTCCCGGTCGAGCCAATCGCAGATCGCCCCGGTGGCAGCCAGGCCGATGGTGACCAGGGCGTCGGCGATCCGCGCCGCCTCCCACGGGCTCACCCGCCGCGCCAGGTCGAGGATCGCCGGGATCGACTCGATGTCGCGGAGTCGGGCGAGGCCCCGGACGGCCTGTGTGCGCACCTGGGGGGATCGATCGGCCAGCAGGCTGCGGAGATGCTGGCGCTGGAGGGGAGTGGCCAGGTCGGCCAGCCGGGCGGCTGCCCGCAGACGGCGGCTGGCGGGGAAGCGGCGACGGGAGCGATCGACGAGGGCCCGGTGGACCCCGGCCTGCGCGGCCAGCCGGTCGATGTGCTCGCGGTCGGCCCCCGTGACGAGGAGGCGGTACTCGGCCAGGGCGTCCCAGAACAAGGGGTCGGTCGCCCACGCCTTGGGGGTGCTCTGGGGGATCATGCGCCGGCTCAGCATCTCGCCGATGGCGGCGAGATAGTGGGCGGACCGGGTGCCGCGCCAGCGCTGGACCTCACGATGGGCGAGCTTGGTGACGACGAGAACCCCGGTCAGGGCGACGGTCGCCGCCGTGGTGGCGCCCAGCAGGGTCGGGAGTGATGACAGCACACCTCTGTATCGGCGCCGCCGGCGGCGAGTTGAGCGTCAGCTCTTCAATTGGACCGCGATCCGGGCGAGGAGCTCGGGCACGCTGAAGGGCTTGCGGATGTACCCGAAGGCGCCGAGCTCCAACGATCGCACGACGGTCTCGTCGTCGTCGACCGCCGACAGCAACAGGACCGGGAATTCGCGCCCCTCGTTCCTCCACGCATGGAGAATGTCGAGGCCGAGCATGCCCGGCATCAGCTGGTCGAGGATGGCCAGGTCGAAATCCTGGTCCTTTCCGATCTCGTAGGCGGAAGTCCCGTCGGTGGCTTCGACCACGTCGTGGCCTTCTGCCTGCAGGTGCCATCTGACGAGGTGGCGAACAGTAGGTGAGTCGTCGGCGAGGAGGATGCGAGCCATTTCGCGGCATTCTGGCACCATGCGCCCATGAACGGAGCGCTTTCTGCCCTGCCTCCCCACGAACGGCGGAGGCTCCTGGCGCTGGGCCGAGACGACGTCGAAGACCTGGCCCGCCGCCGTCTCGAGGGAGAGCCCCTCCAGTACCTGGAGGGGACCGCGGCGTTCACCGATTTCGACGTCGTCGTCGATCCCCGGGTCCTCATCCCCCGGCCGGAGACGGAGGGGCTCTTCGACCTCGTCGTACGGGAGCTGGGAGGCGATGCCCCTTCGGTGGTCGTCGAGCTGGGGACGGGATCGGGGGCCATCGCCATCGCCCTGGCCCGGCGGTTCCCCGACGCCGCCGTCCACGCCACCGACATATCCGAGGACGCCCTCGACGTCGCCCGGCTCAACGCCCGGCGCCTCGGCGTGGACATCACCTTCCATCGGGGAGACCTGTTCGCCGCGCTGCCCGACGACCTGCGGGGACGGGTCGACCTGCTGGTGTCGAACCCGCCCTACGTGGCCGAGCACGAATGGAGGCTGTTGCCCCCCGACGTCCGGCGGGAGCCGCGCCCAGCCTTGATCGCCGGGCCCCGGGGCACCGAGGTCCTGGAGCGCATCGCCACCGGGGCGTCGGAATGGTTGGCCCCCGGAGGGCTGGTGGCCTGTGAGATCGGCGAGACCCAGGGCGAGGCGGTTCGAGAGGCGTTCGCCGTGCTCGGTGACGCCCGCATCCGCCCCGACCTGGCGGGCTGTGACCGGTACGTCGTCGTGAGGTACGAGCGGTGAGCATCCGGGAAGCGGTCGACGCCATCCGGCGGGGAGAGGTCGTCGGGGTGCCGACCGACACCGTCTACGGGCTGGCGGTGGACCCCTGGAACGAGGTCGCGGTCGGCCGGCTGTTCGAGCTGAAGGGGAGGCCCCGCCACAAGCCCGTGGGCCTGCTGGCCGCCGACGCCTCCCAGGCTGCCGAGATCGCCGACCTGTCGGCGGCGGGCGACCTCCTGCGGCATTGGCCCGGGGCCCTCACCCTGGTGGTCCGGCCGACTGTGGTGATCCCCAACTGGGTCGGCGACGCCGCCTTGGGCACGGTGGGCATCCGCGTCCCCGACCACGACCTGCTCCGCCGGCTGCTCTCCGAGACGGGCCCGCTGGCCGTCACCTCGGCCAACAGGTCGGGGATGCCGGAGGCACGCGACGACGAGGAGGCGAAGGCGATGTTCGGGGAGTCCGTCGCCGTCTACCTGCCCGGTCGTTGCCCGGGCGGCACCGCCTCGACGGTCGTCGACGTCACCGGCCCTGAGCCCAAGGTCCTTCGGGCCGGCCCCGTGGTCATCGGCGAAGACGGCTGAGGTCGACGGGAGCCACCCGCATCGGCTCGGCGACCGCCGGCCCCTCCAACAGGTCGGCTCCGATCGCCCGGGCCCAGGTGAGGTCGTCGTCGCTGGCGATATCGGCGGCGATCAGGAGGCCCTGGGGCTTGGTGAGGTCGGCGGGGGCGGTGTCGGGCGTGACGACCACGGCGCTGAACCCATCGATCGGGCCGACCCGGTGGCCCATCACCGCCGCCTTCATCCCGAGGAGGTGCATGCGCCGCAGCGCCACGTCGAGCTCCTGGCGGCGGCGGCCGACGCGGGCCGCCTCCACCACGGCCAGCAGCCGCCGTCGGGACTCGCCGTCGACGGCCCGGTGCAAGTCGGGATGGGACATGGCCTCGGCGGAGACGCAGGCGGCGAGGAACGCCCCGGGGTCGAGCACACCGAGCGCACGCAGCGTCCAGCGGAGGGTCGCCAGCTCCTCGGCGGGATCGGTGTGCCGGGAGCTGATCCGCGCCAGGTAGCCCTCGGGCCTGCCGCCCACCTCCGGGACGAGAGGGGAGAGGGCGATGTGGTCCCGGACCAGGGCAGGCCGACGCGTCCCGGCCGGCTGGGGCTGCGGCCGCGGGAGGGCGCCCTCGTCGGGGCGGGCGGTGATGATCTCTGCGGGCTCGATGCCTCCCTATCGGCTCGCGCCCGCTCGGATCTTTAGCGAGCTTTCGACGAACGATCCGATACAAGTACTGTGCCCGGGTACGCCGACAGAGAGTCAGCCGATGGTCTCGATGAAACCCGTCGAAGAGGTCGATCCCCAGATCGCGGCACTCATCCGCAAGGATCTGGAACGCCAGAACTCGTCCATCCACCTCATCGCCTCGGAGAACTTCGTCTCCCCGGCGGTCATGGCGGCTTCGGGCTCGGTGTTCACCAACAAGTACGCCGAGGGCTACCCCGGCCGCCGCTACTACGAGGGCTGTCAGGTCGTAGACGAGATGGAGTCGCTGGCGATCGAGCGGGCCAAGAAGCTGTTCGGGGCCGCTCACGCCAACGTGCAGCCCCACTCGGGGGCCCAGGCGAACATGGGTGTGTACCTGGCGCTGCTGGAGCCCGGCGACACGGTGCTGGGCATGCGCCTCGACCAGGGCGGCCATCTGACCCACGGGTCGCCGGTCAACTTCTCGGGCAGCCTCTACAACTTCGTCGCCTACGGCGTCGACCCCGGCACCGAGATCATCGACATGGACGCCGTCCGCAAGCTGGCTCTCGAGCACCGCCCGAAGATCATCATCGCCGGGTACTCGGCCTACTCCCGCCACCTCGACTACGCCGCCTTCCGGGAGATCGCCGACGAGGTGGAGGCCGTCCTCCTGGTGGACGCCGCCCACTTCATCGGCCTGGTCGCCGGAAAGACCCTGCCCAACCCGCTCGAGTACGCCGACATCGTCACCGCCACCACCCACAAGGCGCTCCGGGGCCCGCGGGGCGGCATGATCCTCTCGGGGGAGCGGTACGCCGAGGTCATCGACAAGGCGGTGTTCCCCGGCGGCCAGGGCGGCCCGATCGAGAGCCAGATCGCCGCCAAGGCCGTGTGCTTCCACGAGGCCTCCCAGCCCGAGTTCTCCGCCTACACCGACCAGATCGTCGCCAACGCCAAGGCGATGGCCCAGGCGATGATGGACGAAGGGGTGCGGGTCGTCTCCGGCGGGACCGACAACCACCTGTTCCTCGTCGACCTCCGCTCCGTCGACGAGGACCTGACCGGCCGCGATGCCGCCCGCATGCTCGACAGCCTGGGGATAACCCTCAACTACAACACCATCCCCAACGACCCCCGGCCCCCGTTCCGGGCGTCGGGTCTGCGCATCGGCACCCCCGCCATGACCACCCAGGGCATGAAGGAGGCCGAGGCCGACGAAGTGGCGCGTCTGATCGCCCGCGCCCTCCGCCACCACGACGACCCCACGGCGCTGGCGCCGATCGAGTCGCGGGTGCGGGAGCTGGCGGCGGAGTTCCCGCCCTATCCCCCCGACTTCCCCGGGCACGTGTGAGACTCGGGGAGGGGGAGGTGGGTTACCCCGGATGCGGCGATACGGCTAGGTTTCACGACGACACACCCCACCCCTACACTTTGTGAAACAGTTCACAAGCTCCTGGATTCGATGAGACGGAACTCGGCCACGGCACATATCAGGTCTGCCATCACCGAAGGCCGCCGCGACGGCGGATCGTTCTTCGGCTCGGTCGTGGCCGGCACCCTCCTCGGCCTGGGGATCGACGCCTGGCTCGACACCGCCCCCATCGCGGTGGTCGCCGGGATCGTCCTCGGCTCCTACGCCGGTTTCGCCCGCGCCTGGCAGGAGGTCAAGTCCCAGCCCACTCCGCCCGCAGTCACACTCCTCGACGAGGACGCACCCCGATGAGCCTCGAGCGCCACGAGCCCGTCGCCGGCGAGATCCCCGTGGAGGCGACCCTCGCCCGCCACACCGCCAGCCGAGCGGTGTACGTGGGACCGGTCCTCGTGGCTCTGTTCTGGCTGGCCCGGGGGCCGGAGGGGGCTCTGGCATCCGCCCTCGGGGTCGGGGTCGTGGTGGCGAACTTCCTCCTGTCGGGGGCGATGATGTCGATTTCGGCCCGGATCAGCCTGGCGGTCTATCATGCCGCCGCCCTGTTCGGGTTCTTCCTACGACTGGGATTGATCGTTGCCACCATGCTCCTCATCACGCGCATGATCGACATCGACCGAGTCGCATTCGGAGTCACGGCAGTGGTGGCATACCTCGCCCTGATCGCCTGGGAGACGAGGGCAGTCGCCAAAGGACGAGAAAGGAATCTGGATTGGATCAGCTAGCCAGCCGGTTCTTCGGCAACACATTCGTACTCGCCGCCGAGGAATGCGACCTGACCCAACCCGTGTGCGTCCCCGAGGACTTCACGGAGCTGTTCGTCCTCCCCAACATCTTCGGCCAGGTCAACCGCACGATCCTCCTGATGTTCCTGGCGGCGTTGATCGTCGTCGTCGTCCTGTGGGCAGCGCTCCGCAAGCCGAAGCTGGTCCCGGGCAAGTTCCAGGCGGCGATCGAGGCGCTGGTCGGGTTCGTGAGAGACGAGATCGCCGTGGGGATCATCGGGCCCGAAGGCGTCAAGTACTTCCCTTACCTCCTCTCGATCTTCATGTTCATCCTGGTCGGCAACCTCTTCGAGGTCACCCCGGCGATCAACTTCCCGATCACCTCCCGCATGGCGATCCCCGCCTTCCTGGCGCTGTGCACGTACTTCATCTACCTCGTCACCGGCTTCGCCCGGCACAAGTTCACCTACCTGAAAGAGATCGTCTGGCCGAGCTACGTGCCGATCGCCCTGCGCCCCCTCGTGGGCATCATCGAGCTCGCCCAGTACTTCGTGATCCGGCCGTTCTCCCTGGCGGTCCGACTCTTCGCCAACCTGGTGGCGGGCCACACGATGCTCAGCCTGCTCCTCGCCACCGGCATCATCTTCATCGGGGCCGCCATCGGCGGCGAGGTCTCGATCCTCAAGGGCGGAGCCGGGATCCTGTGGTTCGCCATGGGTCTGCTCATCTTCCTCTTCGAGCTGCTGGTCTCCGTGCTCCAGGCCTACATCTTCACGCTGTTGTCCGCCGTGTACATCGAAGACGCCGTCCACTTCGGGCATTGATGACACGACGAGAGGTCAGAGAAAACCCACGGTAAGGGAAGAAAGGAAGAAAGCAGATGGACGCAGTACTCGCCGTCATCACGGCCGCCGCCCAGGTTCTGGCGCAGGAGGCGTCCGGGATCACCGGTAGCTTGAACGTGGTCGGATACGGCCTCGCCACGCTCGGCCCGGGTCTCGGCATCGGCATCCTGGCCGGGAACGCGGTCCAGGCCATGGCCCGCCAGCCGGAGGCTGCCGGCATGGTGCGCACCACCATGTTCCTCGGCATCGCCTTCACGGAGGCTCTCGCCCTCATCGGCTTCGTGCTGTTCTTCCTCGGCTGAGGTAGGGATGAATTCCTGGTACCTAGCGGCTGAAGAATCCGGAGGCGGAGGCCTCGACCTCCTCCTGCCGCCGCTCCCCGAGCTGATCGGCGGGATCATCGCCTTCGCCATCGTCTTCATCTTCATCTGGAAGTTCGCCAGCCCGGCGATCAACCGCCTGCTCGAGCAGCGCCAGAGCGCCATCGCCGGCCAGCTGGCGGAGGCGGAGAAGGCGAAGGCGGAGGCCGAGTCCCTCCTCGCCGACTACCGAGCCCAGCTCGCCGAGGCCCGTGAGCAGGCCAACCAGATCATCGAGGAGGCCCGCAACCAGGCCGAGACGATGAAGAACGAGATCGTGTCGCGGGCCGAGCAGCAGGCCGCCGAGATCGTGGCCAAGGCACGGGAGGAGGCGCAGGCCGAGCGGGCCCGCGCCCTCGCCGAAGCGCGTCGCGAAGTCGCCAACCTGTCGATCGACCTCGCCGAGCGCGTGGTCGGTGAGGCCCTCGACCGCGAGGCTCAGCTGGGCCTGGTGGAGAGGTACATCGCCGAGCTGGAGAGCAAGTAGTGGACCGGGTCTCTGGTTACGCCGCCGGCATCCTCGAGATCGCCCGAGCCGAGGGCGTCCTCGAGCGCGTCGAGAACGAGCTGTACGAGCTCGGCCGCCAGCTGGAGGGCTCGCCCGAGCTGCGGTCGGCCCTGACCGACCCTCAGCTCCCGATCGACCGCAAGCGGGCGATCGTCACCGACCTCCTCGAGGGCCGGGCGTCGCCGCTGACGGTGAGCCTGGTCGAGTTCCTGGTCCGCCAGGACCTGGCCGGCGACCTCGGGGAGCTCGCCACCGAGCTGGCGCGCCAGTCCGCCGCCGCCCGCAACCGGCAGCTGGCCGAGATCCGCACCGCCGTCCCTCTCGACGAAGCCACCGTCGAACGCCTCGCCGCCGCCCTGGGCCGTGTCACCGGCTCGGAAGTGGAGGTGCGCACGGTCGTGGACCCCTCCATCGTCGGCGGGATCGTCGCCCGGGTGGGCGACACCGTGATCGACGGCTCGGTGGCCTCGAAGCTCGAATCGCTCCGCAATGTCCTCCTGGCCCGATGAGGAGTAGCCCATGGCTGATCTGACCATCTCCGCAGAAGAAATCACCGCCTCACTCCGGAAGAACCTCGAAGGGTGGGAGCCCGGCATCACCGAAGAGACCGTCGGCTACGTCACGTCCATCGCCGACGGCGTCGCCCGCGTCCGCGGCCTTCCCTATGTGATGGCCTCCGAGCTCCTCGAGTTCCCGGGCGGGCTGCTGGGCGTGACCCTCAACATCGACGAGGACGATCTCGGCGTCGTGCTCATGGGCGAGTACTCCCACATCGAGGAGGGGGATCCGGTCAAGCAGACCGGCACCGTGCTCTCCGTCCCGGTGGGCGACGCCCTCCTGGGCCGGGTCGTCGACACGCTCGGCAACCCGATCGACGGCAAGGGCCCGATCGAGGCGACCGAACGCCGTCTCCTCGAGGTGCAAGCGCCGTCGGTGGTGATGCGCAAGCCCGTGCACGAGCCGCTCCAGACCGGCATCAAGGCGATCGACTCGATGACCCCGATCGGGCGCGGCCAGCGGCAGCTGATCATCGGCGACCGCCAGACCGGCAAGACCGCGCTCCTGGTCGACACCATCATCAACCAGCGCCGCTACTACGGCACCGACCAGGAAGTGAAGTGCGTGTACGTGGCGATCGGCCAGAAGGCGTCGACGGTCGCCGAGGTGGTGGACGTGCTCACCGAGCACGGGGCGATGGACTACACGGTGGTCGTGAACGCCCCGGCGTCGGCCGCCCCGGCCCTGCAGATGTACGCCCCGTACGCCGGCTCGGCGATCGGCCAGTACTGGATGTACAACGGCCAGCACGCCCTGGTGATGTTCGACGACCTCACCAAGCAGGCGATCGCCTACCGCGAGATCTCGCTGCTCCTGCGTCGCCCGCCCGGCCGCGAGGCGTATCCCGGCGACGTGTTCTACCTGCACTCCCGCCTGCTGGAGCGCTGCGCCAAGCTCAACGACGAGCACGGGGCGGGCTCGCTGACGGGGCTGCCGGTCATCGAGACGAAGGCCAACGACATCTCGGCCTACATCCCCACCAACGTCATCTCGATCACCGACGGCCAGGTGTTCCTGGAGACGGACCTCTTCTATCAGGGCATCCGTCCGGCCGTGAACGCCGGCACCTCGGTCTCCCGGGTCGGCGGTGACGCCCAGATCAAGGCGATGAAGAAGATCGCCGGCCCGCTGCGCCTCAACCTGGCCCAGTACCGCGACCTGGCCGCGTTCGCCGAGTTCGGCTCCGACCTCGACGCCGCCTCCCTCGCCCAGCTCGAGCGAGGCCGCCGTGTCGTCGAGGTGCTCAAGCAGCCCCAGTACCAGCCGATGGCGGTCGAGGAGCAGGTCCTCGTCATCTACGCCGTGACCGAGGGCTTCATGGACTCCATCGCCGTCGACGACATCCAGCGGTTCGAGAACGGGCTCCGGGAGCACGTCCGGTCCCGCTTCGGCGACGTCCTGGACCACATCCGCGACACCGGCGAGATCGGCGACGAGGACCGGCTGCGCCAGGCCATCCAGTCCTACGTCGACATCTTCACCGCCGAGGACGGGGAGGAATAGCCGCCGATGGCGAGTGCCGCGCTCCGCGACACCCGGCGCCGGATCCGAAGCGTCGAGGCGATCAAGAAGATCACCCGCGCCATGGAGCTGATCGCCGCGTCGCGCATCCCCAAGGCCGTCGCCCGGGTGAACGCCTCCAAGCCGTACACCGCCAAGTTGATCGAGGTGATCGAGACCGTGGGCGGTGCCAGCTCGGCGGACGCCACCCACATGCTGCTCGAGCAGCGTCCGGTGAACACTGTCGGAGTGGTGGTGGTGGCCGCCGACCGCGGCCTCGCCGGCGCGTACTCGTCCAACATCATCCGCATGGCGGAACAGGCGATCATCGAACAGCGCCAGGCCGGCCGGGACATCGTCCTCTACACCGTCGGCAAGACCGCCCAGTCGTATTTCCGCTACCGGAACTACCGCATCGAGCGGGCCTGGCTGGGCGTGACCGACACCCCCGGATACGGCGACGCCCGCTCGATCGCCCGCACGATCATGGAGGCATACGCCTCGGAGGAGATCGACGAGGTCCAGGCGTTCTACACCCAGTTCCGCTCGGCGATCACCCAGGTGCCGACGCAGTTCCGGCTGCTGCCCATCGTGCCGCCCGAGGCCACCGGAGAACGGCCGGTGGTCAACTACGAGTACGAGCCGTCGCCGGCGGAGATCCTCGACCGACTCCTGCCCCGCTACGTCGAGGCTACGGTGTTCAACATGCTCCTCGAGGCATCGGCTTCCGAGCACTCCGCTCGGCGCCGGGCGATGAAGGCGGCCACCGACAACGCCGAGGAGCTCATCCGCCACCTGACGGTCCAGGCCAACCGGGCCCGTCAGGCGGAGATCACCACCGCCATCACCGAGATCGTGGGTGGAGCCGAGGCTTTGGCCGAATCAGGTTCTTGAGAAGGTAGGAGCAGCAAATGTCTGAGACAGCGAGCACGGGCCGGATCGTCAAGGTGGCGGGTCCGGTCGTCGACATCGAGTTCCCGCCCGGGGAGCTCCCCGAGATCCTCCACGCCGTCGAGATCGAGTTCGAGCTGGGCGGAGAGAAGAAGAAGGTGGTCGCCGAGGTGGCCCAGCACCTGGGCGACTCCAAGGTGCGCGCCATCGCCATGGCCCCGACCGACGGGCTCACCCGCGGGGCGCCCGTAACCAACACCGGGGGCCCGATCACCGTCCCGGTCGGCAACCAGGTGCTCGGCCACATCTTCAACGTGTGGGGCCAGTCCCTCGACGCCCCCGACAAGGAGTTCGGCGAGCCCCGCTGGCCCATCCACCGCCAGCCGCCCAAGTTCGAGGACGTCGAGCCGCAACGGAAGATCTTCGAGACCGGCATCAAGGTGATCGACCTGATCACCCCCTACCTCGAAGGCGGAAAGATCGGCCTGTTCGGCGGCGCCGGCGTGGGCAAGACCGTGCTGATCCAGGAGATGATCGCCCGTGTCGCCGGCCAGCACGGCGGTGTGTCGGTATTCGCCGGCGTGGGCGAGCGGACCCGTGAGGGCACCGACCTCTGGCTGGAGATGGAAGACGCCGGGGTGCTCGACAAGACCGCCCTCGTCTTCGGCCAGATGGACGAGCCGCCGGGCGTCCGCCTCCGCGTCGCCCTCTCGGCCCTGACGATGGCCGAGTACTTCCGGGACGAGCAGGGCCAGGACGTGCTGTTGTTCATCGACAACATCTTCCGGTTCACCCAGGCCGGTTCCGAGGTGTCCACGCTGCTCGGCCGGATGCCTTCCGAGGTGGGATACCAGCCCAACCTGGCCGACGAGATGGGCTTCCTCCAGGAGCGCATCACCTCGCTGAAGGGCAAGTCGATCACCTCGCTGCAGGCCATCTACGTGCCCGCCGACGACATCACCGACCCGGCGCCGCACACGGCGTTCGCCCACCTCGACGCCACCACGGTGTTGAGCCGTCCCCTCACGGCCCTGGGCATCTACCCGGCGGTGGACCCGCTCGACTCGACGAGCCGCGCCCTCGACCCCCAGCTGGTGGGGGAGGAGCACTACTTCGTCGCCACCGAGGTGCAGCGGATCCTGCAGCGCTACAAGGACCTCCAGGACATCATCGCCATCCTCGGCATCGACGAGCTCACCGAGGAAGACAAGCTGATCGTCGCCCGGGCCCGCCGCATCCAGCGCTTCCTCGCCCAGCCGATGTTCGTGGCGGAGAAGTTCACCGGCCAGCCCGGCGTCTACACGCCGATCGAGGAGACCATCTCCTCGTTCCGGGCGATCATCGACGGCGAGATGGACCAGTACCCCGAGCAGGCCTTCTACATGGTCGGCGGCCGCGAGGACGTCGAGAAGAGGGCCGCCGAGATCGAGCGTCAGGGAGCAGCCGCCTAGTGGCGAAGACCTTCCACGTGGACGTCGTCTCCCCCGAGGAGACGGTGTGGTCGGGCGAGGCGACCTTCCTGATCGCCCGCACCACCGAAGGCGAGATCGGCATCCTCGCCGACCACGAGCCGGTCATGGCCGCCCTGCAGACGGGCGCGGTCGTGATCGACTCGGAGGAAGGCGGGCGCACCACGATCGGCGTCCATGGCGGTTTCCTCCAGGTCCTCGACAATCGGGTCACCCTCCTCACCGACCGCGCCACCCTGGCCGAGGGAGGACGCGAGGAGGCGGCCCGGGCCGCCCAGGAGCTGGCCAGCCAGGTGGGCGAGGACGAGGAGCCCGAGACCGGAGGGGAGCCCGGTTAACGCCCCACCCTTCCTCGGTCCCCACCCCGAAGGGGTGGTGGTGGAGTGCTGGGTGGTGCCGGGGGCGTCCCGCAGCGAGATCAAGGGCCGCCACGGCGGCGCCCTGCGGGTCCGGGTCGCTGCCCCTCCCGAAGGCGGGCGCGCCAACGCCGAGGTGTGCCGTCTCCTCGGGGAGACGTTCGGCGGGAAGGCGCGGGTGGAATCCGGCTCGACGTCGAGGAGCAAGCGCGTCGTCGTCGCCGGGGTGACGTGGGAAGAAGCCGTCCGGGCGGCCGCCCGCTACTGACCGGCGGCGATCGAGGCGGCGAGGCGCTCGACGGAGCCGGCGAAGGAGCTCTTGACCGCCGAGGCCACCACGCCGAACACCATCGACCCGACTATCCCGTTGGGTCTCATCGTCATGACCACGTCGAGCACGGTCCCCTGCCCGGAGGGAACGATCGCCACCTGGATCCCGCCTTTCACCTCGTTGGTGTCGACGGACAGGGTCATCGCCCGGTGCGGCCGGGCTTCGGTGACGCGGGCCAGGCCGGAGTAGCGCACCCCTCCGACCGAGGCGGAGAAGCGGAACGACCGGAGGTCGCCGTCCTCGAAGGAGTGGTCGGAGGTCTCGTCGGCCCCGGCGACGCTCGCCCACACGTCCGGGTCCTGGAGGCGCTCCCAGACCACCTCGGGGCTGGCTGGCGTGGAGGCGCGGTGCTGGAACGACGTCGGCATCGGTGGCGAGACTGTACCCAGCCAAATCACGCCGGGGTAGGCGACGGACCCCGGTAACGTTGACCCGCTCATGCCTGGTCTTCTTTCCTTCCACGCCCATCCCGACGACGAGGTGATCCAAGCGGGCGGCGTGCTCGCCGCCACCGCCGCCGCCGGGCGGCCGACGATGGTCGTGACCGCCACCGACGGCGCCGAGGGGGAAGTCCACAACTACGACGACCCGGAGGCGATCAAGCCCCGGCTCGCCGAGGTGCGGGCCGAGGAGATGGCGGCGGCCATGTCGATCCTCGGAGTCGAACAGCACGTGTTCCTCGGTTACCGCGACTCGGGGATGATGGGGGCGGACTCCAACTTCCACCCCGACTGCTTCTGGCAGGCGGACTTCGACGACGCCGTCGGCCGGCTGGTGTCGATCATCCGCCGGTTCCGCCCCGAGGTGATGACGATCTACGACCCGTACGGCGGCTACGGGCACCCCGACCACATCCAGGTCCACCGCGTGGGGCTCGCCGCGTTCTGGGCCGCCGCCGACCTGGCCCGCTACCCGCTGCAGGAGGGGGAGGAGCCGTGGCTCGTCCCCAAGCTGTACTGGTCGGCCTGGCCCCGCAGCCGGCGCCGGCGTTTCGCCGAGATGCAGCTCGAAGCGGGCGAGATCACCGAAGAGCAGTTCGAGCAGGCCGCCAACTCGGGTGTCCCCGACGAGCTCCTGACGCTGGTGGACACCCGGGAGTGGATCGACACCAAGTTGAAGGCGCTGCGCGCCCACCGCAGCCAGATCCCCGAGGACTGGTTCATGCTGCGTGTCGACGAGGACATGCGCGACGAAGTCGTCGGCCTGGAGGCGTTCTACCGGGTGCACTCGTCGGTCGACGTCGTCGACGACGGCGACCTGTTCGCCGGCCTCTGATCCAAAACCGGCTGCGGCCCCGGCCGGTCTCTCCGTAACCTGGGGACCCCGTGCTCGTCGTCAAGGACCTCCGCATCGACGTCGGCCCCGTCACGTTGCTGGACGGGGTCTCTTTCAGCCTGCAGCCGGGGGACAAGGTCGGGCTCGTGGGTCGCAACGGAGCGGGCAAGTCCACCCTCATGAAGACCCTCATGGGCTTCCACTCGCCCGCCGCCGGCACGATCACCGTCTCCGGCGAGGTGGGCTATTTCTCCCAGGAGTCGGAGCCCTCCGACCTGGAGGACCGGGAAGTCACCGCCCTCGAGCGCATCCTCGCCGCCCGCCAGATCGGGGCGATGCTGCGGCGGATGGAGGAGATTCGCCGTCAGATCGAGTCGTCGGCCGGGGCCGAGCGCGACCAGGCCATCCGGAGGTTCGCCCGCCTCCACGACGAGTTCGAGGCCCGGGGTGGGTTCGCCGCCGAGGCGGAGGCCAAGCGCGTCGCAGCTTCCCTGGGAATCGGGGAAAGAGAGCTCCACCAGCCGGTGATGACCATGTCGGGCGGCCAACGGCGCCGGGTGGAGCTGGCGCGGATCCTCTACGCCGAGACCGATGTCCTCCTCCTCGACGAGCCGACCAACCACCTCGACCTCGACGCCAAGGCGTGGCTGGTCGAGCACCTGCGCACCTACAAGGGGGCGCTGCTGGTCGTCAGCCACGACCTGCCTCTCCTCGACGAGGCGATCACCACCGTGCTGGCCGTCGACAACGGCGAGATCGAGGCCTACCGGGGCAACTACTCCTTTTTCGTGGAGGAGCGGGAGCGCCGCCGCCAGCAGCGGGAGAAGCTGCGACGCCATCAGGAAGCCGAGATCGCCCGCCTGGAGGAGAACATCCGCCGCTTCAAAGGGCGCACCGAGAAGATGTCACGGGTTGCCCACACGATGGAGACGCGGGTCGAACGGCTCAAGCGCGAGCTCGTGCAGGTCCAGAAGCGGGGGAAAGGGGTGAAGCTGCGATTCCCCCAGCCGGAGCCGTCGGGCCGCACCCCGCTCAGCGCGCACGGGCTCGCCAAGGCCTACGGCGACAACATCGTCTTCGTCGACGTCGACGTCGACACCACCAGAGGCGAGCGGTTGCTGATCCTGGGCCTGAACGGCGCCGGCAAGACCACCCTGCTGCGGATCCTGGCCGGGGTGGAGACGCCCGACCTGGGCAGCGTCGCGCTGGGCCACAACGTGTCGGTCGGCTACTACGCCCAAGAGCACGAGCAGATCCATCCGGGAGTGTCGGTCCTGGACCACATGCGCTCCGTGTCCGACGCCCCCGATCAGATGCTGCGGACCGTGCTCGGCCACTTCCTCCTCGCCGAGCGGATCGACCAGGACGCCGCCACCCTCTCCGGCGGAGAGAAGACGAAGCTGGCCCTCGCCATGCTGGTGATGGCACGCCCCAACGTGCTGTTGTTGGACGAGCCGACCAACAACCTCGACCCGCAGGCCAAGGAGGCGCTGCTCGAGGCCCTGCACCAGTATCAGGGCACGATCGTCCTCGTCTCCCACGACACGGACTTCGTCGCCAGCCTCCTCCCCGACCGGGCGATCCTGATGCCCGAGGGGACGTCGCACCACTTCGACGAGGAGATGCTGGAGCTGGTCGCCCTCGCCTAGACGACCTGCGCCAGCCACCTGTGCCACTCCGTGTCGAACGGGGGGTGGCGGGACTCCAGGTCCATCACCAGGCGGGCGGCGGTCCCCCGGGCGGTGTCGGCCATGAGAGGCGGGTACCCCAACGTCGCCCGGTGCTCGATGAACTCGTCTTCGTCGTCGACGTACACGGTGCCGTCGGCGAGCCGCACCACGTCGAGGTCGAGGTCGATCATCTCCACCCGGTCCGGCTGCGGCCAGACCGGGGCCGTGGTGATGTCGACATACACCTCGACGGGGTCCGGGGGCGTGTTGAACATCGCCGTCCACCACGCACCCGGGACGATCAGCTGCACAAACGTCCGCTCCGCAGCCCGGGGCGGCTCGGTGCCCTTCTGGATCGTCGAGCCGGCAGGCGCCCCCAGCCACACGCCGTGGCTGTCCTCGCCCAGCCAGGTCGTCTCGAGCCGCCAGTGCGGGGTGGTCGGGTACTTGAAGTACTGGACGGTGACGGGCCGGCCGGACACCGCCCGAGCATATCGGCGGTTCGGTGTGGCGGAGCACGTATCTACCCTCGGGGTGTGGAGCGCTCCCGTTACCTGGACATCGACGGGCCCGTCTTCGTCGCCGATTTCGGCGGAGAAGGCGAGCCGATCGTGTGCGTCCACGGCCTCGGCGGCTCCCATGTCAACTGGGTGCCCGCCGCCGCCGGGCTGGCCGAGCTGGGTGCGGTGTCGGCCATCGATCTGCCCGGTTTCGGGCTCACGCCGCCCGCCGGCAGGTCGACGACCGTGGAAGCCAATCGACGGATCCTCGATCGCTATCTGAGGACGCTGGGCCGGCCCGTCACGCTGATCGGCAACTCGATGGGCGGGGCCATCGCCGTCCGCCAGGCTGCCCGGGCTCCCGAGACCGTCTCTCGGTTGGTCCTCGTGTCCCCGGCGGCGCCCTGGGACCTGGCGGTCCAGGCGCCCGACCCACTGGTCGGGACGATGTTCGCCCTCTACGTCGTTCCCGGCCTCGCCGACCTGGTCATGTGGTGGCGGCGCCGCGTCATGACCCCCGAGGAGGTCGCCCGATGGGTCCTGCGCCTGTGCGCCGCCCATCCGGACCGGATCCCCCGAGACGTCTTCGAGATGCACGTGCGCCTCGCCGAACAGCGCCAGCACATCCCGGGCATCGACCAGGCGTTCGTCCGCGCCGCCCGCTCCACCGTGCTCACGACCCTGCGTCAGGGCGCCTACGACCGGGACGTGGCGGCGGTGGCCGCCCCCGTCCTCGTCGTCCACGGGGCCGAGGACCGGCTGGTCCCGGCCCTCGCCGCCCGTCGTCTCGGCGCCCTCCGGCCCGACTGGCGGGTGGAGATACTCGACGAAGTCGGCCACATCGCCATGCTCGAGGAGGTCGACACCTTCGTCGGCCTCGTCGAGGAGTTCGAAACGTCACAGAGAGCAGCATGAACATCCTCCTCACCAACGACGACGGCATCGATGCCCCGGCGCTGGTCCCGCTGGCCCGCGCCCTCGCCGAGCTGGGCCAGGTGTCGGTGGTGGTCCCCGACCGGGAGCGGTCGTGGGTGGGCAAAGCCATCACCCGCTTCGACCCGGTGAGCGTCGAAGAGACCTCCCGGGAGGGCATCGTGATGCACGCGGTGTCGGGCTACCCGGCGGATGCCGTCCAGCTCGGGATCCACGCTCTCGGCCTGCCCCACCCCGACCTGGTCGTGTCGGGAATCAACCTCGGCTACAACCACGGAACCGGGTTCCTGATGTCCTCCGGCACGGTCGGCGCCGCGGTTGAGGCGTGGATCTCCGGAGTGCCGTCGGTGGCCGTCTCCACGGGGACGATGGGCGAGGGGGAATGGCGCGATTGGCGCTGGCGGGTCACCACCCCGGAGGAGCGGCCGGCCTGGGAGCGCCTGGCCGAGGTGACGGTGATGCTGCTCCGGCTGATCGACGAGGCCGGGCTCCACGACCACGCCGACGTGGTGTCGATCAACATGCCGTACGAATCGACCTTCGAGACCGAGCGGCGGATCACCACCATCGCCCGCTCGGGCTACGACCGGCTGTTCACCCGCCAGGAAGACGGCACCTACCGGCACATGTACGGCGGCAAGATCAACCACTTCGACGCGGTGGACGGCACCGACATCGACGCCGCTCACGACGGCGCCATCTCGATCACGCCCCTCCGCATGCCCGCCGCCGCCGTCGTCCCCGACGAGGTGCGTCAGGCCGTCGAGAGCTGAGCGTCGGCCGACAGGAGCTCGGCCAGGAGCGGCGACGGCCGGTTCGCCCTCGCCAGGACCGTCACCGACCGGGAGCAGCGGGTGATCGCCACGTGGAAGATCCTCCGCTCCTCCTCCAGGTCGTCGGCCAACCGGTGCGGCATCATCCCCACGGAGGCGTCCCACACCACGACGTGGGGCCATTCCGCCCCCTTCGCCCGGTGGACCGTCGTCAGTGTCACGGCGGGGCCGGCGGGCGGCCTGACGTCCAGGGTCGACCGGAGCCACGGCTCGAAGGCGTCCACCTCCGGGTGGGTGTGGGCGAGCACGATGAGGGCGTCGAGGTCGTCGGTGTGCCCGCCGGTGGGTCGGGCACGGGAGCCGTCGAGGCGTTCCAGTGCCTCGCCCAGGCCGAGCTTGTCCCTGACGTAGAGCAGTTGGGTGGCGACGGGCTCGGTCTCGGCGAGGCGGGCGAGGTTGGCGAGGTCGTCGACGAGGGAGTCGAGCTTGGCGCGGGACCGGTCGTCGGTGGACCCGGCGGCGAAGGAGGCGAGCCGGGAGAACGTCCACATCCCTCGACCCAGTGCGGCGCGCACTCCCGGTGAGAGCCCGCGGGCGGGTCTGCGGGTCGCCTCGTCGAGATCGGCTCCTGTCAGAGGCTCCTGGCGCGCCACCGCCCCGGCGAGCCGCAGCCACGCCAGGGCGCTGCGCACCCCGGAGCGGTCGAGGAGCGACGCGTCGAGGGCGGTCTCGGCGGGGATGCCGGCCTCCGAGAAGGTGATCTGGGGCACGAGGAGCCCCACGTTGACCCGGGCGAGGATGGCGACCGAATCGGGGCCGTCGGAGTCGATGAGCTCCCGGGTGACCGCCACCAACTGGCGTCCCATGTCGCTCTCGGGGGCCCTGATCACCTCGAGGCCCGAGGTGGACTTGGAGGCGGCGGTGACGGACTTGGGGATCCGCTTGCGGTTGTGTGACAGGAGGTTGGCGGCCGCATCCACCACCGGCGCCGGGCACCGGTAGTTCACCCGCAACTGGTGGTGGGCGGCGCCGGGGAAGTAGTCGGCGTAGTCGATCAGGTAGGCGGGGGTGGCTCCGGCGTACCCGTAGATCACCTGGTCGTCGTCGCCGACCCCGAACACGTCGTATCCGGGGGCGGCGAGGAGGCGGGCGAAGAGCAGGTGGGCGGGGGTGAGGTCCTGGAACTCGTCGACGAGGAGGTGCCGGCAGCGCGCCTGCGCCCAGGACCGCACGTCGGGGCGGCGTAGCAGTGCCTCGATGGCGCCGTAGATCTGCTCGTCGTGGTCGATGGCGCGCTGGGCCCGCAGCGCCCGCCGGTATTCGTCGAAGACGGCGGCGAAGCCGGGGACGTCGTCGCGGCCCGCCTCGACCTCCTCGGGAGGCCGGAGCGCCACCCTGACTTCAGCCAGTGCCTCCAACCAGGGGGCGTGGACGTCCTCGTTGGCGCGGGGTCGCAGGTTCGCCAGCCGGTCCAATAGCCGGCGCACCTCCCGCTCCTCGAGGAGGCGCGGCCGCCGCCCCATCGCCCGGCCGAGGATCTCGTAGCCGAAGGCGTGGAGCGTGCGCACGTGAGCGGAGGGGACGTCGGCGAGCCGGGAGCTCATCTCCTCGGCCGCCCTCCGGTTGTAGGCGAGGGCGGTCACCACGTCCCCGTTCCAGCGCCGGTCGGCCAACAGATGGCGGAGCCGCTCGGTCAGGACCCGGGTCTTTCCCGAGCCGGCGGGGGCGATGATTCGGGCCGAGCCGGCTGGGTGGGCCACCGCCTCGAGCTGGTCGGAGGCGAGGTCGGCGGACGGAGCGGCGTGACGGTCCGGCTCCAGCCGCCCCGACCACACCGACTCCACGTGGACGACGGTGACGTCCACCGGGCCGCGTGGTCCCCCGTCGACCCACACCGGGACCCCGTCCACCGTGACGTCGCCTTCCTCGCCGGCGGGTGCCGCCCCGAGGCGGATGGCGCGGTCGGTGTGGTGCCAGCGGATCTGCCCGCCGCGGCCGTCGTAGCGGTTGACCCAGGTGAGGTAGTGGAGCCGCTCCCGACGGAACTCGAAGCCGGGGCCGATCAGGTAGGGCGGCTCCTCGCTGGTCTCGGGCCGCTTGAGGTCGGCGAACGGGACGTCGAGCACCACCACGGAGGGCCGGCGCTCCCGCCACCACACGTCGAGCCGCGACAGGGCATCGGCGGGATCGGCCAGGGTGGAGTCGTCGATGACCAGCCGGGGCCACGACGCCGCCGGCGGGGGAACCGGATCGTCGGGGCCGACGACGAGGCCGCGCCCCAACGATGGAGGGCCCGGGAACGGCGCTGAGGAGTCCACGGCTCCCGAGCATACGGGCGCGCTCCGACATCCCGGGAACCACCGGCGCTCGGGAGACGTCTGAACATCCACATGGAGGTGCCGATGGACCGGATCGATCTCGCCCGCATACCGCCCCACGTCCGGCGCAGCGCCGCCCATCGGCCCGACGTCAGCCCACACGTCCTCGAGTTGCTGGCCGCCGATCCCGATCCCGACGTACGCCTCGCCGTGGCCTCCAACCCGATGACGCCCCCCGAGGTGCTCCAGCGGCTCGCCGCCGACTCCGTCAACCGGGTCGCCGCCCGGGCGGGAATCGGGCTCGCCGTGAGCCACATCCTCTTTACAAACGAACGTTCGTTGGTATAGAGTGGCGGCATGACCGCCGCACCCACCCGGGACGAGACACGCTTCCAGGAGCTCATCGACCGCGACGAGAAGATCGAGCCGACCGACTGGATGCCGGACGGCTACCGCAAGACCCTGATCCGCCAGATCGCCCAGCACGCCCACTCCGAGGTGATCGGCATGCAGCCGGAAGGCAACTGGATCACCCGGGCTCCCACCCTTCGCCGCAAGGCGATCCTCATGGCCAAGGTGCAGGACGAAGCCGGCCACGGCCTCTACCTGTACTCGGCGGCCGAGACGCTGGGCGTCTCCCGTCACGAGCTGGTCGACCTGCTCCACCAGGGAAAGCACAAGTACTCGTCGATCTTCAACTACCCGACGCTCACCTGGGCCGACGTCGGCGCCATCGGCTGGCTCGTCGACGGCGCCGCCATCACCAACCAGGTGATGCTCACCCGTTGCTCCTACGGCCCATACGCCCGGGCCATGGTGCGGATCTGCAAAGAGGAGTCCTTCCATCAGCGCCAGGGCTACGAGATCCTGCTCGCCCTGTGCCGGGGCACCGAGGAGCAGAAGGCGATGGCCCAGGACGCCGTCAACCGCTGGTGGTGGCCCGCTTTGATGATGTTCGGCCCGCCCGATACCGACTCCACCCACACCGAGCAGTCGATGGCGTGGAAGATCAAGCGGGTCTCCAACGACGACCTCCGCCAGCAGTTCGTCGACATGACCGTCCCGCAAGCCGAGTACCTCGGCCTCACCCTCCCGGATCCGGACCTCAGGTGGAACGAGGAGCGTGGCCACTACGACTTCGGCCAGATCGACTGGGACGAGTTCTGGGACGTCGTCAAAGGCAACGGCCCCATGAACCGGGAGCGCCTCGAGCACAAGGTGAGGGCGTGGGAGGAGAACGCCTGGGTGCGAGAGGCGGCCCTCGCCTACGAGGCGAAGCAGCGCCAGAGGAAGGTGGCGGTATGACCTACGAGGTGCCCCGCATCGAAGGCGAGGAGTTCGCCACCTCTTCCGACACCGAAGACGGGTTCCCGCTGTGGGAGGTGTTCGTGCGCCAGCGGCGAGGGCTCTCCCACGTCCACTGCGGATCCCTCCACGCCCCCGACGCCGAGACCGCGCTCCAGGCGGCCCGGGACGTCTACACCCGTCGCCAGGAGGGTGTGAGCATCTGGGTGGTGCCGTCGGCGGCAATCAGCTCCTTCGAGCCGGAGGAGGCGATGGACTACTACGAAGCCTCCGCCAAGGAGTACCGCCACGCCACCCACTACGAGATCCCCGAGGAAGTGGGGCAGATGTGAGCCGGGGTGGTGCGAGCCTGACGCGCCGGAGGGCAGCGTGGTGATCGTCTCCGGGCCTCCGCAGGGAACACCCCCGCTGGCGCTCGAGCCGCACTTCGCCTATCTGCTCCGGCTGGGCGACGACAACCTGGTCCTCGCCCAGCGGCTGGGCGAGTGGATCAGCCGGGCGCCGGACCTCGAAGAGGACATCGCCTTGGCCAACATCGCCCTCGATCACCTGGGGGTGGCCCGCAACCTCCTGACCCATGCCGGCGAGGTGGAGGGCCGAGGGCGCGACGAGGACGCGCTGGCGATGCGGCGCACCGAGCGGGAGTTCCTCAACCTGATCCTCTGTGAGCAGCCCAACGGCGACTTCGCCCACACCATGGCCCGCCAACTCTTCATCGACGCCTGGCAGGTCCCGTTGTGGCAGGCCCTGTCGTCGTCCAACGATCCCACCCTGGCGGGGATCGCCCAGAAGGCCCTAAAGGAAGCCAAGTACCACCTGCGCCACTCCTCCACGTGGGTCGTGCGTCTCGGCGACGGCACCGAGGAGTCCCACCGGCGCATGCAGGCCGCCGTGGATCGACTGTGGCGCTACACGGGAGAGATGTTCATGGGCGACGACGTCGAAGAGGCGATGGTGGAAGCCGGCATCGGGGTGGACCCGGCGTCGCTTCGGCCCGCCTGGGACGACACGATCGAAGCCGTGTTCGCCGAGGCGGGGCTCGAGCGGCCCGACGACGACTACGTGCGCACCGGCGGCAGGGTCGGGTTCCACGGCGAGCACCTCGGCCACCTGCTCGCCGAGATGCAGTGGATGGAGCGTACCTATCCGGGGCTGCGATGGTGACCACCACAGAAGACGCCGTCCGAGTCGTCGCCTCCGTCGCCGACCCCGAGCTGCCCTTCGTCACCATCGAGGACCTGGGGATCCTGCGCCGGGTCGACGTCGACGACACCGGCGCCGTCATCGTCACCGTCACCCCCACCTACTCCGGGTGCCCGGCCACCGAGGTGATCCGGGACTCGATCCTCGACGCCCTCCGGTCGGCCGGCTACCACCGGGCCGAGGTGCGGACGGTGTTCTCCCCGCCGTGGTCCACCGACGACATCACCTCTGAGGGCCGGCGCAAGCTCGAAGCCCACGGCATCGCCCCGCCCCGCCGCCTCCTGGCCGCAGACGGCCCGATCCTCTGTCCCCGCTGCCGCGGCGCCTCGACCCGCGTGGTGTCCGAGTTCGGGTCCACCGCCTGCAAGGCGTTGCGGGTCTGCGACTCCTGCGGCGAGCCGTTCGACCACTTCAAGGAGCTCTGAATGACGACGGTCGAGTTCCACCCCCTTCGGGTGGCGGCGGTCGAGCCGCTCACCGACGACGCCGTCGCCGTCACCTTCGACGTGCCCGACGACCTGGCGCCCCGCTTCCGGTACCTGCCCGGCCAGCACGTGACCCTGCGTGCCGAGATCGACGGACGCGACGTCCGCCGCAGCTACTCGGTGTGCGCCAACGCCAACTCCGGGACCCTCCGCGTGGGGGTGAAACGGCTGCCGGGCGGCGTGTTCTCGACGTGGGTGACCGAAAAGCTCCAGCCGGGCGACATGGTCGAGGTCATGCCCCCGGTGGGAGAGTTCACCATCACTCCCGACCCGCAGAGGAGCCGCCACTACGGGGCGATCGCCGCCGGCTCGGGCATCACCCCCGTGCTGTCGCTGATGTCGACCACCCTCGAGTCGGAGCCGAGGAGCCGCTGGACGCTGATCTTCGGGAACCGGCGAGCGGACTCGATCATGTTCTTCGACGAAGTGCAGGGGCTGAAGGACAAGTACCCCGACCGGCTCCACCTGATCCACGTCCTCAGCCGGGAGTACCCCGACATCGACCTATACGCCGGGCGCATCGACGCCGACCGGCTCGAGAGGTTCTTCGGCACCGTCGTCCCCGCCGACCGCATCGACGAATGGTTCCTGTGCGGCCCCTACGGGATGGTGCAGACCGCCCGGGAGGTGCTCGCCCGCAGGGGAGTCCCCCCAGAGGACATCCACGACGAGCTGTTCTTCGCCGGCCCGGTGGACCCTTCGACGCTGATCGCCCCCGAGGAGGCGGAAGGCTCGGTGTCGCTGCGAGTCAAGCTGGGCGGGAGGACCACCGAGACGCGCATGGACCCGGAGATGTCCGTGCTCGACGCCGCCCTGCGGGTGCGCTCCGAGCTGCCGTTCTCGTGCAAGGGCGGGATGTGCGCCTCGTGCAAGGCCCGGCTCGTCACCGGGGACGTCGAGATGACCAAGAACTACGCCCTGGTCGAGTCGGAGCTCCAGGCCGGCTACATCCTCACCTGCCAGGCGCACCCCACATCGGACGAGATCTCGGTGGACTACGACGTGTGAGGCGCCGATGACCTCGACCCGCAACACCCGAGAGGACGTCATCGCCGCCGCCGGGCGACTGTTCGCACAGCGCGGCTACCACGGCACCTCGATGCGTGACCTGGGCCAGGAGCTCGGCCTGCTCGGCTCGTCCCTGTACTCGCACGTCACCTCCAAAGAGGACCTGCTCGTCGAGGTCGTGGAGAAAGGGGCGCGGCTCTTCGCCGAGTCGGCCGAGGCGGCCCGCGCCGCCGGCGGCACCGGCGCGGAGCGGCTGCGGAGGCTCATCGCCGGCCACGTCGACGTCGTCGTCGACAACCTCGACGAGGTCAAGACCTTCCTCAACGAGGCGCGCTTCCTCAACGGAGAGCACCGAGGCCGAATCCTCGCCGCCCGCGACTCGTACGAGGCGGAGTTCCGCGACGCCATCCGCCAGGGCATCGAAGACGGATCGCTCCGCTGGCGGACAGACCCCAAGATGGCCGGCATCTTCGTGCTGTCCATCCTCAACGCCCTGGAGCGTTGGTACGACCCATCCGGGCCGATGGGCCGCGAGGAGCTCGTGGAGACGATCTGGTCGTTCCTGAACCCGGCCTGATGGAGGACATCACATCCATCGGCCGACGCCGTTACCGTCAGATGACACCAGTCGAGGGGAGCCCGATTCGCCGTGTCCAGACACCTGACCGATGATCTCGCTGCCCGCATGGAGGAACTGCGGGCCGAAGGCCTGTACAAGGAAGAACGCGTCATCGCCTCCCCCCAGGGGGCGCGGATCCGCCTCGAGGACGGGAGAGAGGTCCTCAACTTCTGCGCCAACAACTACCTGGGGCTGGCCGACCACCCCGCCCTGGTCGAAGCCGCCAAGCAGGCGCTGGACGACTTCGGCTACGGGATGGCGTCGGTGCGGTTCATCTGCGGAACCCAGACCGTCCACCGTCGCCTCGAGGAGCGGATCTCGGAGTTCCTGGGAACCGAGGACACGATCCTGTACTCGTCGTGCTTCGACGCCAACACCGGCCTGTTCGAGACCATCCTCGACGAAAACGACGCCGTCATCTCCGACGAGCTCAACCACGCGTCGATCATCGACGGGATCCGGCTGTGCAAGGCGCAGAGGTTCCGGTACGCCAACAACGACATGGCCGACCTGGAGCGGTGCCTCAAGGAGGCCCAAGGCGCCCGCCATCGGCTGATCGCCACCGACGGCGTCTTCTCCATGGACGGGGTCATCGCCGACCTGCCGTCCATCTGCGAGCTCGCCGACCGCTACGACGCCCTGGTCATGGTCGACGACTCCCACGCCGTCGGATTCGTGGGGGAGAAGGGAGGCGGCACCCCCGAGCTCACCGGCACTCGGGACCGGGTGGACATCCTGACCGGCACGCTCGGCAAGGCGCTGGGCGGGGCGTCCGGCGGATACACCTCGGGGCGCAAGGAGATCATCGCCTGGCTGCGCCAGCGCTCCCGGCCATACCTGTTCTCCAACAGCCTGGCGCCGGTCATAGCCGCCACGTCACTCGCCGCCCTCGACCTGCTCGCCGGGTCCGACGAGCTGCGTCGCCGCCTCGCCGACAACGCCGCCCGCTTCCGCCGGGGCATGACCGAAGCCGGGTTCCGGCTCGCCGGAGCCGACCATCCGATCATCCCGGTGATGGTGGGCGACGCCCGCCTCGCCACCGAGATGGCGTCGGCCCTCCTCGACGAGGGCATATACGTGATCGGCTTCTCGTACCCGGTGGTGCCCCGGGGCCAGGCGCGGATCCGCACCCAGATGTCCGCCGCCCACGAGCCCGAGGACATCGACCGGGCGGTGGAGGCGTTCACGAAGGTCGGCCGAGAGCTGGGCGTGATCCGATGAGGGCGCTGGTCAAGGCGAAGGGGGAGCCGGGGCTGTGGATGGAAGACGTCCCCGAGCCGGAGATCGGCCGCAACGACGTCCTCATCCGGGTCGAGAAGACTTCGATCTGTGGAACCGACCTGCACATCTACGAATGGGACGAGTGGGCCCGCTCCACCATCCCGGTGCCGCTCGTCGTCGGCCACGAGTTCATGGGACGCGTGGCCGCGGTGGGCGACGAGGTGGAAGGCATCTCCGTCGGCGAGCGCGTCTCCGGTGAAGGCCACATCACCTGCGGTCACTGCCGCAACTGCCGGGCGGGACGGAGGGAGTTCTGCCACAGCCACAAGTCGGTGGGGGTGAGCCGCCCCGGAGCGTTCGCCGACTATCTCGTGCTGCCCGCCCAGAACGTGTACCCGCTGCCCGACCACATCCCCGACGACGTCGCCGCCGTGCTCGACCCGCTCGGCAACGCCACCCACACCGCCCTGGCCTTCGACGTCGTCGGTGAGGACGTCCTCATCACCGGCGCCGGCCCGATCGGGGTGATGGCGGCGGCCATCGTCCGCCACATCGGCGCCCGATACGTCGTCGTCACCGACGTGAACCCGTACCGGCTGGAGCTGGCGGCGCGGATGGGAGTCGACCGCACCGTCGACGCCCGCACCGAGGACCCGGTGGCGGTGATGCCGGAGCTGGGGATGGTCGAGGGTTTCGACGTCGGCCTCGAGATGTCCGGGTCGGAGCAGGCGTTCAACCAGCTCCTCGACGCCATGAACCACGGCGGCAAGGTGGCGGTCCTCGGGATCCCCTCCGGCGAGATCCGCCTCGACGTCGCCGACGTGATCTTCAAGGGCCTCACCATGCGCGGCATCTACGGTCGGCGCATCTTCGAGACCTGGTACAAGATGGCGGCGATGCTCCAGAGCGGCCTCGACGTCTCGGCGGTGATCACCCACCGCTTCGACGCCGAGGACTACGAGACCGCGTTCGACGTGGTCCGCTCGGGCCGGTCCGGGAAAGTCCTGTTGGAGTGGGCCTAGGCGCTCAGCCGGCGCCGTTGGAGCCCGCCTTGGGGGCCCCGTTGGCTCCTGCCTCCACGGCGTGGCCGTTGGCGTCGACCGTCCACGTCCCGTGGGAGCGGATCAGCGTCGCCAGGTCACCCGGGCCCTGCTTGGCGATCGCCGTCGCCACCTGGTGGTCGAGCAGCGACTCGTAGGTGGGCCGGCGCACCTTGCGGAAGATGCCCAGCGGGGTGGGCCCGTAGGGGCCGTGCGACAGCCGGGACAGGGCGAAGGCCACGGTGGGATCCGAGCGGGTCGGGTCGTGGACGAGGATCCGGCCCGGGTCGACCGCGGCGGTGTCGACGATCTTCGCCTCGCCGCCCTCCAGGACCACCGCCTTCTCTCCGTTGGGGCCGAACGTGATCGGCTTGCCGGCCTCCAGGTTGATGCGGTTGTGGACCCGCTCCTCCTTGCCGGTGAGCTGGATGAACGCCTTGTCGTTGAAGACGTTGCAGTTCTGGTAGATCTCGATGAAGGCGGTGCCTTCGTGCTCGTAGGCGGCCTGGAGGATCTCGGTGGTGTGCTCGCGGTCCATGTCCAGGGTCCGGGCCACGAACGTGGCCTCGGCGCCCAGCGCCAGGCTGATCGGGTTGAACGGATGGTCGATCGAGCCGTGCGGCGACGACTTCGTCCTCTTGCCCGGCTCCGAGGTCGGCGAGTACTGGCCCTTGGTCAACCCGTAGATCTGGTTGTTGAACAAAAGGATCTTCAGGTTGACGTTGCGGCGCATGGCGTGGATCAGGTGGTTGCCGCCGATCGACAGCGCGTCGCCGTCGCCGGTGATCACCCACACCGACAAGTCCGGGCGGGTCAGGGCGATGCCGGTGGCCACCGCCGGGGCCCGGCCGTGGATCGAGTGGATCCCGTAGGTGTTCATGTAGTACGGGAACCTCGAGGAGCAACCGATGCCCGACACGAACACGAACTGCTCACGCGGCCGGTTCAGGCTGGCGAGGAAGTTCTGGACGGAGGCGAGGATCGTGTAGTCCCCGCATCCGGGGCACCACCTGACCTCCTGGTCGGTCTGGAAATCCGCTCTGGTGTGTGTGACTGTCATCGCTCTATCCGTGTCGTCATCGGCGGGCGGCCACCTGGGCCGGCTCGCCGAGGATCTCGTCGATCCGGGCTTCGATCTCTGCGATCCGGAACGGTTCCCCGGCGATCTTGTTCAGCCCGATCGCCGGGATCAGGAACTCGGCCCGCACCAGCCGCAGCAGATGCCCGCTGTTCAGCTCGGGGATGAGGATCCGTTCGTAGCGTCTCAACACCTCGCCCAGGTTGGCGGGGAAGGGGTTGAGGTACCGCAGGTGAGCGTGGTCGACGGCGTGGCCCGCGTTGCGCGCCCGGCGGACCGCCGCCTTGATCGCTCCGAACGTGGACCCCCATCCCAGGATCAGGAGGTCGCCGGGCTCGTCGCCCGCCTGGTCGACTTCGACCGGAGGGATGTCGTTGGCGATGGTCGCCACCTTCCACGCCCGGCTGTCGGTCATCAGCTGGTGGTTGTCGGGGTCGTAGGACACGTTGCCGGTGTTGGCCTCCTTCTCGAGGCCGCCGATGCGGTGCTCGAGCCCGGGCGTGCCGGGGATCGCCCACGGCCGGGAGAATGTCTCGAAGTCGCGCAGGTAGGGCAGGAACCCCTTCTCGCTGTTGGGCACGGTGGCGAACGGCACCGAGATGTCGGGGAGCTCGTCGACGTCCGGCAGACGCCACGGCTCCGAGCCGTTGGCGATGTGGTTGTCGGACAGGAGGATCACCGGCGTCATGTACTTGAGCGCGATCCGCGCCGCCTCGATGGCGGCGTCGAACGCATCCGACGGGGAGGCGATCGCCAGCACCGGCACCGGGGACTCGCCGTGCCGCCCGTACAGGGAGAACAGCAGATCCGACTGCTCGGGCTTGGTCGGCATGCCGGTCGACGGTCCGGCCCGCTGCACGTTGACGACCACCAGCGGCAGCTCGGTCATGAAGGCCAGCGATATCGCCTCCGACTTCAGGGCGATGCCCGGCCCCGACGAGCCGGTCACCGCCAGGTTGCCGGCGAAGGCGGCGCCGATCGTCGAGCCGATGGCGGCGATCTCGTCTTCCGCCTGGAACGTCTTGACGCCGAAGTTGCGGTGCCGCGACAGCTCGTGGAGGATGTCGGAGGCGGGAGTGATCGGGTACGTGCCGTAGAACAGCGGCAGGTCGGCCGCCTGGGCGGCGGCGATCAGGCCCCAGGCGAGGGCGATGTTGCCGGTGACGTTCGTGTACGTGCCCGGCGGCAGGGTGGCGGGCTTGACCTCGAACGTGACGCGGGTGGCGTCGGTGGTGATGCCGAAGTTGTATCCCGCCTTGAAGGCGGCGATGTTGGCGGCCGCCACCTCCGGCTTGTTCTTGAACTTCTGCTCACACCATTCGATGGTGGGCTCCGTCGGGCGGTTGAACAGCCACGCCAGCAGGCCCAGGGCGAAGAAGTTCTTCGACCGGAGGACGTCGCGGCCCGAAACGCCGGTGTCCTTGACGGCCTCCTTGGTGAGGCTCTCCATCGGCACCTGGATCAACCGGTAGCTCTGGAGGCTCCCGTCCTCGAGCGGGTTGGTCTCGTAGCCCGCCTTGGCGAGGTTGCGCTCGTCGAAGGCTTCCGTGTTGACGATCACGGTGCCGCCCGGCTTGAGGTCCGGCAGGTTCTTCTTCAGCGCCGCCGGGTTCATCGCCACCAGGCAGTCGGGGGCGTCACCGGCGGTGAGGATGTCGAAGTCGGCGATCTGTACCTGGAACGACGACACGCCCGGGAGGGTGCCGGCCGGCGCCCGGATCTCGGCCGGGAACGACGGCAGCGTCGCCAGGTCGTTGCCGAAGGTGGCCGAGGCGGCCGTGAAACGGGCACCCGCCACCTGCATGCCGTCACCGGAGTCGCCGGCGAAGCGGATCACCACTCGGTCGAGGGTCTGGACTCGGGCAGAGGGCTGATCGTCGGGACCGACTGAAGGGCTGGGAGTAGTGGCGTTATCTGCCACGGCTTGTCACTTCCTTGTCGCTCTGGCGCGGATGATTCGTAGGTCTTCTATCGGCGCGTTCGGTCTGATCGTCGACCGGATTGACCCGCACCTAAAGGAGATTGTAAGACCCTCGGCGGGTCATCCATACGGCAATCCGGAAACCCCCAGGACACCCGCCGTTTCCAGCCGTCGCGCCAGGCCCACCAGCCGCTTCTCGGACCAGGCCGCGCCGATCAACTGCACCGCCGGGCGCCGGCCCGGCCCGGCGGCCGGCATCGCCAGGGCGGGATGCCCGGTGGGGTTGACCGGGGCGCTGAACCACGACAGCACCCGCCGGTAGTGATGGCCGCCGATCCGGTCGTCTCCGATCCGCTTCGACATGGCTCCGACCGCCGGAGTCACCACCGCGGCGTCGCCTGCCGTCGCTGCCGCCAGCGCCGCGGTGATCCGCCGCCGCCACCGCCGCGCCTCGGCCTGGGCGTCGGCGTCTTCGGCCAGGTGGATGCCTTCGTCGATCCGCGCGGCGACGTCGGCCCCGTAGGGGCGGCCCTGGCGGCGCCACTCTCCGTGGATCCGTTCCACCTCGGCCCCGATCAGGGCGGTCTGGTGAGGGGAGGGCTGCAGGTCCGCCAGCTCGTGGCGCTCGACAGCCAGCCCCGCTTCGGCCGCGCCGGCCAGGAACTCCTCGAATGCGTCTCTGACCTCACCGGCGGTGGGCGCGCCTTCCAGCCACGCTTCGGGGACGATGAGACGCCTGATCGGCGGGTCGTCGGCCAGCCGTCGCCAAGCGTCCGCCGCCATCACCTCGGTCACCTTCTCCAGGTCGTCGAGACTGGCGGTGAGAGGGCCCACCGTGTCGAACGACGGCACCAGCGGGAACACGCCGTCGAGGGGGATCAGCCCGTGGGTGGTCTTCAGCCCGATGATCCCGCACACGGCGGCGGGCACCCTGACCGACCCGCCGGTGTCGGTGCCCAGCGCCACCGGGACGATCCCGGCGGCGACCGCAGCCGCCGACCCGCCCGAGGACCCGCCAGCAGACAGGCTGGGATCCCACGGGTTGCGCACCGGCCCGAACCACGGGTTCTCGGACGAGAACCCGAAGGCGAACTCATGGAGGTTCGTGCGCCCGATCACCACCGCCCCGGCGGCTTCGAGGCGGCCCAGGGCGGTGGCGGTGGTGGTGGCGTGGTGGCGGTAGAAGGCCGAGCCGGCGGTGGTGGCGTGCCCGGCGTGGTCGATCAGGTCCTTCGTCGCCACGGGGAGGCCGAAGAGAGGGCCGCCGGGCGGTTCGAGCCCGGCGGCCTCCTCGTGGACCGCAGTGAACGCGTTGGTGGTGTCGCCCAGTGCCCTCTCGAGCGCCTGGGAGACGGCCGGCGGCATCAGCCGCCGGTGCTGTCGGTGGTCGTGTCGGTCGTGGTCCCGGCGGCGCCCGTCCACTCGACGGCGCCCTCGTCGGGGACCACCGAGATCCAGGCGAAGCCGGGCGGGACGACCAGATCTTCTCCGTCGGCGGTTGTGAGGGTGAACGGCTCGGAGGCGTCCTCGCGCGCCCACGTGCCCTCGATCACCTTGCCGTCGGCGAAGACGTAGAAGTCGCCGCTGCCGATCGTGGACGTGGCCGGGACGGCCGATCCTCTCGACCCCGCCGGCGGCGAAGCCGTGTACTGCTCGCCGACGATGGCGACCAGGACGTCGGCGGTGATGCGCTCGACCTCACCCTCGGGGTTCAGCCAGGTGGACTCGGCGCCGTCGATCGACCGCTCGTACGTGGTCCCGTTCCAGGTCCACCCGGTGGTCGTCGTCGACGAGAACGTGAACGTGATGTCGGTCGCCTCCGGGGCGTCTTCGGGCATCTCCCCGAACTCCCACAGCGAAGTCGGCGGCGGGGTGTCGGGGATCTCCCGATCGTCGGCCACCTGGCGCAACTCGATGGTGTTGCCGTACAGGTTGTGGGGTGCGGCCCGCTCACTGATGCGGAACATGCCCGGGCGGGTGTCGCTCAGGTACGGCACCCCGAGCGCGGAGATGCCTTCGCGCACCCACGGCTGCCCGCCGCTGATCGCCAGGGTCGCCTCGAAGGGGCGGATGAGGGCGGCGTCGGACGGCCGGCCCGAGCGGATCGGGCCCAGGGCTTCGCTGTCGGTGGAGTGGAACACGGCCATGAAACGGGTCAGGCCACCCTCCACCCGGATCTCGAAGACCGCCTCCGCCTCGAGGATCCCCGACTGGGGGCGGGCGTCCCAGTGGTTGTCGATCTTCACCGCCAGGACCCGCCGGTCCAGCAGCTCCGGGTCGTCCACCGGCAAGCCGTTGATCGGCGAGCGCGGCCGGTCGTCGACCGTGGTCGTCGGTGCCTCCGTCGTGGTGGTCGGCGGCACCGTGGTCGTGGTCGGAGTGGTGGTTGTCGTGGTCGTGGTTTCGCCGGCTCCCCCGCTGCAAGCTGTGATCGCCAGGACGAGCGCGACGACAGAAAGTCGTGATCGCATCGGGGGGATGCTAAAGCACCGGAGGCGGTACTCGGTTCAACTCGAGATCGAACCGGTCACCGGCAAGTCGGGAACCGCGCTCACCGCCCCGTCCACCGAGATCGCCACTTCGATGCCGTCCGGAGAGGTGGATAGCACATAGAGGGCGTCGATGTTGATGTCGGCGTCGGCGAGCTTTCTCGTCACCTCCGCCAACGCGCCGGGGGTGTGGGGCATGAAGGCGGTGAGCACCGTGTGCTCCTCAACCCGGAGGCCGGCTTCCGACAGGACCCGGCGGGTCGTGGCGGCGTCGTCGACGATCAGGCGCAACACGCCCTCCCCGTCGTAGCCGTACGCGGCGAGCGCCTCGATGTTGACGCCGGCGTCGCTGAGGAGTTCCGTGATCGTGGCGAGACGGCCCGGGCGGTTCTCGACGTGCACGATGAACTCCGTCATGGACCCGAGCCTACGCCTCCCGGCGCGCCTGTGACGGGTGGAGGTCGGGTGGAGGTCAGGCTCCGCAGCCGAACCCGCCGGTGAGCGAGGTGACCTGACCGGTGTCGATAGATTCGGTGAGGGTGCCGGCCAACAGGCCCGGCTCTCCGGTGTCGATGGTGAAGGTGACACCGAAGTGGGCGTCGCTCGTGATGGACACGGCCGACCCGTAGGCTCTTCGCAGCTCGGCGACGGTGGACCCGATGCCGATGCCCTCGGCGGTCTTCAGGTCGATCACGGTGTCGGTGTCGACCGCCGACTGGCTGTAGGAGAAGAAGTGCCGTTGGTCCTCGCCGAACTCGGTCGGCCCGTCGCTGAAGAACACGCGCAGGCTCGCCCACCGCACCACCCGGACCACGCTGCCGGGGCAGGTGCCGAAAGTGCCGCGGGCCGACACCCATCCCGAGTCGGAGTCGGCGCTCCCCAGCCGGGAGCCGATCGCATCGATCGTGTCTTCCACCGTCGCCCCGAACTCCACGATCCCCAGCCCGTCGCTCTCGAGGCGCACGGGGGGAAGGGTGGTGGTCGTCGGGCCGGTGGTGGCGGTGGTGTCCGGCTGGGTAGTGGTAGTCGTCGGCTCGGTGGTGGGAGGAGCGGTCGTCTCGGTCGTCGCCGGGTCGGTGGCGGGCGCCGACGTGGCCGGGGCGGCATCGGCCAGCGCCATGGTCTCCTCGGCGCCGCCGGGCGCGCCGACGATGCCGAGGCCCGCGGCCAGGAGGGCGACGACTGTTCCCCCCAGCACGCCCCCGGTGATACGGCGGGTCGGTGAAGCCTTCGCGAGGTGACGGCCCACGACTCAGGTGGAGAGAGGACGGAGGGTTTCCGCAGGCGGCCGGGCGCCGGTCATACGGAGCGGAACGCTAGTCCCCCCGGGGGCCGCCGTCAGTGACCGGTCCCAGGCCGGCGACGTCGGTCTCGTCGCGTCCCCGGCGCCGCAGGTAGTCGTGCCAGATCAGGCGGGCGGCCACCGAGCGGAACGGCCGCCAGCGCTCGCCGATGGCCTCCATCTCATCCGGGCCGGGCGGGGCCGGGCGGCCGAGCAAGTCGCCGACGCCCACCTGGAGGGCCCGGTCGCCGACCGGCCAGATGTCGGGGTGGCGCAGGGCCGAGAGCAGGTACACGTCGGCGGTCCACGGCCCGATCCCGGTCTGGGCGAGGAGCAGGCGACGGACCTCGTCGTCGGGCCGCGACGAGAGGCCGTCGAGGTCCAAGCGCCCCTCCAGCACCGCCTCGGCGAGCAGCTTGAGGTAGCGCTGCTTCTGGCGGGTGAGGCCGGCCCGCCCCAGGTCGTCGAGGTCGGCGGCGTGGACCGTGGCCGGCTCGACCGAGCCCAACAGGGCGACGAGCCGCTCGTAGACGGCCTTCGCCGACTGGAGCGACACCTGCTGTTCCACGATGAACAGGGCCAGGGTGGCGAAGCCCGGCGGGCGGTGCCAGAAGGCGGGCACCCCGTGGCTGTCGACGATGGAACCGAGATGCGGGTCTTCGGAGGCGAGGCGCTCCACGAACGAGGGGAACGTCTCGGCGGTGATCGGTCTCATCGCGCCCCCCGCCGATAGCGGAGCACCGCGACATAAGCGGGCCGGATGGGCACGGGACCGAAGGCCCGCGAGTCCGCCCGGGTCAGTTCGCGCCGGTCCGAGAGCACGTACATGTGGCCAGGTGGTACCAGCGTCCCCTCGGACGCGTCGGAGCCGGCCTCGACGACGAGCTCACCGTCGACGAAGCGGACGACGTCGCCGGGAACGCCTACGACGCGCTTCACCAGCCAGAAGTCGTCGCGGTGGGGGTGGGGGAAGAACACGATCTGGCCGCGTCGGGGCTCCCGCAGCTTGCGGGCGAGGAGACGATCGCCCGGCATCAGCGCCGGCGACATCGACATCTCGGCGACGACGAACCTTCTCATGTTTGTGGAGCCCGGCGACGGAGTATGGTGCGGAGGAGAAACCGATAGGAGGTTGCATGTTCCGCTCACCGACCGTCGCTCATGCGCATTGCGACCTGTACTGCGGCGTGTACGACCCCGCCCAGGCCAAGATCGAGGCCATGTCGGTCCTGAAGTCGGCTCAGAAGTACCACGAGACCGACGACGAGGTGTTCCGGGCCCGGGCGATCAAGATCAAGGAGGAACGTGCCGAGCTCGTCAAGCACCACGTGATGGTGCTGTGGGCCGACTTCTTCACCGAGGAGCACCGCAAGCAGTTCCCCGAGCTCGACGACCTGGTCTGGCGGACCCTCAAGCAGGCCGGCGACGCCAAGAAGTCGGTCGATCCCGCTGACGGCGAGAAGCTGGTCGAGCTGATCGACCAGATCGCCGAGATCTTCTGGCAGACCGAGAAGGCCAAGAACATGGGGGTCTACCCGCCCAACGCCTGAGCGGGTGCCCGTCCGGCCCTACTCGTCGGCGAGGGCGTCGTCGTCGAGTTTCGCGAAGAGGGGCCGGATCTCTCCGAGTTCGGTCCCGGCCGGAACCTCCGGTCGGGACCATTTCTCCACCGGCCCGATCCCGAGCATCTCGCCGAGGGCCTCGGTCGAGAACGGCAGATAGGGAGCGAACGCCACCCTGACGCCGGCCACCGCCTGCACCGCCGTCCACAGCACCGTGGCGGCACGGGCGCGGTCCTCTTTCACCAGCTTCCACGGCTCGGTGGCGTTCAGGTAGGCGTTGACCTCAGCCGCCGCTCCCAGCGCGGTCCGCAAGCCGGCCCTCAGCTCGACGGCTTCGATGTGGGCCGCTTCCTCTTCGAGGGCGGCATCGACCGCCGTCAGCAGCTTCCGATCCTCGCCGGCCAGCTCGCCCGGAGAGGGGACCGCTCCATCGAAGTTCCGCGACGTCAGGCTGAGCGTCCGGTTCACCAGGTTGCCCCAGGTCGACACCAGCTCCTCGTTGACCCGGCGGACGATCTCGTCGTCGAACAGGTCGGTGTCGTTCTGCTCCGGGAGCACCGACGCCAGGGCGAAGCGCAGGGCGTCGGGCTCGAGACGGTCCAGATACCACGAGAGCGGACGTCCCACGCCCATCGACTTGGATGCCTTGCGGCCGCCGAAAGTGACGTATTGGTTGGCGGGCACGTTGGTGGGCAGGTTGAGCCCGCCGTGGCCCATCAGCAGCGCCGGCCAGTACACGGCGTGGAAGGGGATGTTGTCCTTGCCGACGAAGTAGTAGCTCTCGGCGCTCGGGTCGGTCCACCACTTCTTCCATGCATCCGGGTCGCCCTGGCGCTGCGCCCATTCCTGGGGGGCGGAGTAGTAGCCCATCACCGCCTCCCACCACACGTAGATCGACTTGCCCTCGCCGATGTCGTCGACGGGGATGGGGATCCCCCAGTCCAGGTCCCGGGTGAAGGCCCGGTCCTGCAGCCCGTCGCGGACCATGCCGAGGGCGAAGTTGAGGACGTGGGGCCGCCAGCCCTTCCGGGTCAGCAGCCACTCCTCGAGCTGCTTCTCGAAGGCGGAGAGCCGCCAGTAGTAGTGCTCGGTCTCCCGCAGCACCGGCGTGGACCCGGTCAGCTTGGAGCGGGGGTCGATGAGGTCCGAAGGGTCGAGAGTCCGGCCGCAGTTGTCGCACTGGTCGCCGCGGGCGTTGGGATAGCTGCAGTGGGGGCAGGTGCCTTCGATGTAGCGGTCGGGGAGGAACTGGCCCCGCTCCTCGTCGTAGAACTGCTCGGTCACCTTCCGGTACAGGTGCCCGTTCTCCAGCAGCTTGAGGAAGAACTCCTGGGCGACCCGGTAGTGGATTTCGGTCCCGGTGGTGGTGAACAGGTCGAAGGAGATCCCCAGGCGCTCCCAGTAGCTCAGGAACTCGGGGTGGTAGCGGTCGACGATCTCCTGGGGAGTGACGCCTTCCTGCTCCGCCTTGACCGTGATCGGGGTGCCGTGGACGTCGGACCCCGAGACCATCAGCACCTCGTTGCCGGCGAGCCGGTGGTAGCGGGCGAAGATGTCCGGGGGCAGGTAGGCGCCGGCGATGTGGCCCAGATGCAGCGGGCCCTGGGCGTACGGCCAAGCGACAGCGACGAGGATGTAGCGGGGTTCAGACATCAGACGGAAAGGGTACCGACCCCGCCGAGGTCGGTGATCGGCAATTGTCGCCCCCGGAGGCCAGCAGGCGCCATCCGGTACCATCGGTCACGTGACACTCACCCCCACCCGCCAGGCGATCCTCCCCGACAGGCTCACGAACTCGACGCTCACCTCGTTCCTGCGCTCGGTGCCGTCGGTCGACGAGGTGGCGGTGGCCGAGCGCGTCGCCTCCCTCTCCACGCGCTCGATCAAGCGGGAGTCGAAGGCCCACGCCTTGCGGATGGCCATCTCGATGATGGACCTGACCACTCTCGAGGGCATGGACACGCCGGGCAAGGTGATCCAGATGAGCTCCAAGGCGGTCCGCCCCGACCCCACCGACCCGTCGATTCCGTCCGTGGCGGCGGTGTGCGTGTACCCGGCGATGGTGCCTTACGCCCGCCAGGCGGTGGAGGGAACCGGCGTGAAGGTGGCGTCTGTGGCCACCTACTTCCCCTCCGGCCAGGTCGACATCGGCCTGAAGGTGGAGGAGACCCGCCAGGTGGTGGAGGCCGGTGCCGACGAGATCGACATGGTGATCAATCGGGGGGCGTTCCTCTCCGGCGACTACTTCCGGGTCTTCGACGAGATCGTCCGCGTCAAGGAGGCCTGCGGCGACGCCCACCTGAAGGTGATCCTCGAGACGGGCGAGCTGCAGACCCTCGACAACGTCCGCCGGGCGTCGGTGCTGGCGATGGCCGCCGGGGCCGACTTCATCAAGACGTCGACCGGCAAGGTGAGCCCGGCGGCGACGCTGCCGGCGACTCTCGTGATGCTCGAGGCGATCCGCGACTTCTGGGCGGCCACCGGGGTGAAGGTGGGGATGAAACCCGCCGGCGGCATCCGCACCGCCAAGGACGCCATCCGCTACCTGGTGGTGCTCAACGAGACCCTGGGGGAGGAGTGGATGAGCCCCGACTGGTTCCGGATCGGGGCCTCGTCGCTGCTCAACGACGTGCTCATGCAGATCCGCTGGCTCGAGACGGGCCGCTACCAGAGCGCCGACTACTTCACGAAGGACTGACCGATGGAGCCGCAGACCACAGAGAACACCGAGGTGGCGAGCCGCAAGGCCGATGTGCTGGCTCCCCGGATCGAATGGGAGTACGTCCCGTCCCGGGAGTCGACCGACATCGTCGAGATAGCCGACCGCTACGACCTGTTCATCGGCGGCGAGTTCCGCAAGCCGAAGAGCGGCAAGTACTTCCCGACGGTCGATCCCGCCACCGAGGAGACCCTCGCCGAGGTGGCCGAGGCCGGCCCCGACGACGTCGACGCCGCGGTGGCGGCGGCCCGGGCCGCCTTCGAGGACGGCTGGGGACGCATGCCGGGCTCGGAGCGGGCGAAGTACATCTTCCGCATCGCCCGGATGATCCAGGAGCGCTCCCGGGAGCTGGCCGTCCTGGAGACGCTCGACGGCGGCAAGCCGATCAAGGAGTCCCGCGACGTCGACCTGCCGCAGGTGGCAGCCAACTTCTTCTACTACGCCGGGTGGGCGGACAAGCTCGAGTACGCCTTCCCCGGCTTCCGCCCCGAGCCGCTGGGTGTCGCCGGCCAGGTGATCCCCTGGAACTTCCCGCTGCTGATGCTCGCCTGGAAGGTGGCGCCGGCGCTGGCGACGGGCAACACCGTCGTCCTCAAGCCGGCCGAGACCACGCCGCTGACGGCCCTGGTCTTCGCCGAGATAACCGCCGAGGCGGGGCTGCCCCCGGGGGTGTTCAACGTCGTCACCGGCGCCGGTGAGACGGGAGCGGCCGTCGTGGGCCATCCCGACGTCGACAAGGTGGCGTTCACCGGCTCCACCGAGGTGGGCAAGCTGATCCAGTCGCAGGTGGCCGGAACCCGCAAGCGCCTGACCCTCGAGCTGGGCGGCAAGGCGGCCCACGTGATCTTCGACGACGCCCCCATCGACCAGGCGATCGAAGGGGTGGTGAACGGGATCTTCTTCAACCAGGGCCACGTGTGCTGTGCCGGGTCGCGGCTGTTCGTCCAAGAGAACATCCACGACCTGTTCGTCGACAAGCTCAAGGCGCGTCTGGCCACGCTGCGGGTGGGCGACCCCCTCGACAAGAACACCGACGTCGGCGCCATCAACAGCCGCCAGCAGCTGGAGAAGATCCGCCAGCTCGTCGAAGCCGGAGTCGAGGAAGGCGCCGAGATCTACCAGCCGCAATGCGAGCTCCCGGACCGGGGCTACTGGTTCGTCCCCACCCTCTTCACCGGCGTGTCCCAGTCGCACCGCATCGCCCAGGAAGAGATCTTCGGGCCGGTGCTGTCGATCATGAGCTTCCGCACCCCCGCCGAGGCGGTCGAGAAGGCCAACAACACCCCCTACGGCCTCTCCGCCGGCGTGTGGACGTCGAAGGGATCCCGCATCCTGTGGATGGCGGACCGGATGAAAGCCGGGGTGGTGTGGGCCAACACCTACAACAAGTTCGACCCGGCTTCGCCGTTCGGCGGGTACAAGGAGTCCGGCTTCGGCCGGGAGGGAGGACGTCACGGCCTCCTCAACTACGTGAAGCACGCAGGAGGGCGCCCGTGAGCCGCGTCGACGTCCGCAAGACCTACAAGCTGTACATCGGCGGGGAGTTCCCCCGCTCCGAGTCGGGTCGCTCCTATCCGGCTCTCGACGCCCGGGGCCGGGTCGTCGCCCGGGTAGCCCAGGCCTCACGCAAGGACCTGCGCGACGCCGTCCGTCACGCCCGCAACGCCCAGGCGTCGTGGGCGGCCCGTTCCGGATACAACCGGGGCCAGATCCTCTACCGGGTGGCGGAGATGATCGAGGACCGCTTCGAGACCTTCGTGAGCCAGGTCCAGGTCACCGACCCCGACCGCCGCCGGGCCCGACGGGAGGTGACGGAGGCGATCGACACCATCGTGTGGTACGCCGGCTGGGCGGACAAGTTCGCCCAGATCTACGGCAACCTCAACCCCGTCGCCGGCCCGTTCTTCAACATCTCCGCTCCCGAGCCCACCGGCGTCGTCGGTATCGTCGCCCCCCAGGACTCGGCCCTGCTGGGCCTGGTGTCGCGTCTGTCGGCGGTGCTGGTGTCCGGCAACACCGCGGTGGTGATCGCGTCGGAGTCGCGGCCGATGCCGGCGGTGACCCTGGCCGAGGTCCTGGCGACCTCCGACGTCCCGCCCGGGGTGGTGAACATCCTCACCGGCCACACCGACGAGCTGATCCCGTGGCTGGCCGACCACATGGACGTCAACGCCATCGACGCCGCCGGCGCCACGCCCGAGCAGCGCCGGCGCATCCAGGAGGGTGCGGTCCACAACGTGAAGCGGGTGGTGCTCGACGGCGAGTTCGGCGACCGGTCGCCGTACGTGATCGCCGCCTTCACCGAGACGAAGACGGTCTGGCACCCCAAGGGCCTCTGACCCAAGAGGCGGTCACGGCGGCCGGGGTCGCACTTCGTATTGGTGGCTGCGGGGACTGGTCCAGCAGAAGGTGCCGGGTTGGGGTTGGGCGAGTTTCCATCCGGCTTTGTGTTTGGCGCGTAGGTGGTGGCGGGCACAGAGCGGGCCGAGGTTGAGGATGGTGGTTTTGCCATTGCGGCTGACGGGCACGGTGTGGTCGAGGTGGCATTTGGTGGCTGGTCGGCTGCAGCCGGGGAACACGCAGGCGGGGTTGGTGGCTTCGATCCAGCGGCGTTGGGTGGTTGTGGGGCGGCGGCGGGTGGTGCCCACCCAGATCGGAAGCCCGGTGGCGGGGTCGGTGACCGATGCCTCCCAGGGTGAACCGTGGAGCGCGTCGGCTATCTGGCGGGCGAGGTCGGAGACGACCGGCCCCCAGTCTTCGAGGTCGCCGGCTCGTTCGGTCAGGCCCATGAGGGTGGGGAGGTCGATCGTCAGCCTGACCCCGCCGCTGGTGTGTGTCGGGTAGGTGGCCTCTCCTGCCAGGAGGGCCAGGAACACGTCGGCGCGGATCTGGTCGAGGGTGCGTTCGTCGCCGTTTCGTTTGAGGTGGCGGGCGATGGCTTTGATGCGTGACCACGCCTCTGCGGCTCTGTCGGGTGGGAGGTGGCGGCCCACCAGGTCGGCGGTGCCGTCCGGGTTGGACGCTGTCTCTATCCGCCGCTCCTTCTGCCCGTGTTCGAGGCGACGGCGAGCAGCTTCGGGATCGATTTCGGTGACGAGGCGCCGGACCCGGCGGCCGAGCTGAGCGGTCGTCAACTGCTCCGCTTCGGACAGGATCTGGTCGATGACGGCTGCCGCCTCGGTGTCGTCGAGCAGAGCCGTCTCCTCGCACAGGACCCTCGCCCGGGGAACGTCGATGCGGCCGGCCTGCAGCGCAGCCAGCACCTGAGGAAGCCGTTCCAGATCCAACGCCAGCTTCACCAAAGAATCAGCCGACCGGGACGTGAGCGTCAACGCCGCCGCTACCTCGTCGGAGACGAACTCGTCCACCCCTCCGGTCCGCTCCGGAGGCGAGCCGGCAGAACCAGGCGGGGTGTGGGCCAACTCGGCGACATCAGCCAACAACTCCGCCTGCAGGTGCGAAACCAGACGGGAACGTGCCCGCATCAACTCCACCAGCTGGTTCCCGTTCAGCTCCCGCCGATCGACCCGAGCCAGACGCCAAGCCAACAGAGGCCCCGCCTCCACCGCCTCCAACCCCCGAGTAGGAGAAACCGACACCCCACCCGGAGAAGTCTCCACCCATTCCCCCAACATGACCCCAACCTATCGGAGCGCTGGGACATTCTTGGCCCGGGCCATGTCCCAGCTCACCGTTACGCTCCGGCACTCAGAAAGGAGGGCGGCTGAAGCAGCGACTCGTCCCCATCGACGTCCCTTTGGAGCTGAAGAGGACGCTGGCTCCCCTCGGGGGCCGGTTCGACGCGGACGGGTGGTGGCGCACAGCCCGCACCCCCGAAGGTCCCGTCACGCTCCACTTGGAGGGGATCGACGGTGGCGTCCAGGCGACGGCGTGGGGGAGCGGCGCCGACTGGGTCCTCGAGCGTGTCCCGCGATGGATCGGGCTCGGTGACGAGCCGGAAGCTCTCGTCACCGACCACCCGGTGGTCGGCCCGCTCGCCCGGCGTCACCGCGGCATGCGCTTCGGTGCCACCGGTCTCGTATTCGACGCCCTCGTGGTCGCCGTCGTCAGCCAGAAGGTGGCGGGCAAGGAGGCGGGGATCAGCTTGCGCCAGCTCTGGCGTCGATTCGGGGATCCTGCGCCCGGGCCGCGGCCCCTGAGGCTGCCGCCCGACCCCGAGCGCATGGCCGAAGCGCCGTACTGGGAATACCACCCACTCGGCATCGAGAGACGACGGGCCGAGGTCCTCCGAAAGGTGGCGGCCGATCACCGGCGGATCGAGCGGCTGGCGGAGGTGCCATCGGCCGACGCGCAACGTTGGCTGCGGCGCTACCCGGGAGTGGGGGAGTGGACCGCCGCCGAGACGGTGGCCATCAGCCACGGCGACGCCGACGCGGTGTCGGTGGGCGACTACCACCACAAGCACATCGTCGCCTGGCATCTGACCGGGCGGCCCCGCGGCACCGACGAGGAGATGCTCCGGCTGCTCGAGCCATTCCGCCCCCATCGGGGCCGTGTCGTGCGGCTCCTCACCATCCTCGGCCACGAGCCCGCCTTCGGGCCGCGGATGCCGCTGCGTCGGATCGCCGGCGCCTGATCGAAGCAACGACGCGGGGCGTGTTAGCTTGCCCGAGGTGGGCCAGTTCTTCGCCGGGATCATGGGGATCCTCTCGAGCCTCCTCATCCTCTTCCTCTTCGCATGGGTGGCTCGGGCCCTGCTCGACGCCCGCCAGCTCACGTGGCGGCGGCTGCTCCTCGCCGCCCTCGCCGGCCTCAGCGTCGGCGGGCTGGCGGCAGCCCTCCTGGTCCTCGACGAGCTGGGCGACATCGCCCGGCCCGATGCGGCCGCCTTCAACCTCGTGGCCATCCCCTTCACGATCATCGGGACGATGGGGGCGGTGGTGGTCCTCGAGCTCCTGTTCAGCCGCGCCCCACAGAAGAGGAAGCGGCCGCGGTTCGCGCTGTTCCGCCTCGTGCGCAGAGGAGGAGGGATCGCCCGGCGGGCCATGGAGATATCGCGGATCGCCGCCCGTCACGGCCTGTCGCCGCTGATCGGGTTGCGCCGGGGAAGCGGCACGGCCCACGCCCCCGAAGAGCTGGCCCGGCGCGCCCGGCTGGCATTGGAGGAGGCCGGCGGCATCTTCATCAAGCTCGGCCAGCTCCTCGCCACCCGTCCGGACCTGGTGCCGCCGGCCGTCCAGGAAGAACTGGCCCGCCTGCACTCGTCGGCGGCGCCGCTCGAACGGGAGGAGGTGGAGGCGACCATCGCGGCCGAGCTGGGGCGGCCGCTGTCGGAGGTCTTCTCCGAGTTCGATTGGGACCCGCTGGGTTCGGCGTCCATCGCCCAGGCCCATGCGGCGAGGCGGCGCGACGGCCGCCCCGTGGTGGTGAAGGTGCGCCGGCCCGGGCTCATGGAAGTGGTGGAGCGGGACCTGGCGATCACGCGGTGGCTCGCCCGCATGGTGACCCGGCGGACGGAGTGGGGACGGACGTTCGACGCCGAGGCGCTGGCCCAAGAGTTCAGCGACACCCTCATGGGAGAGTTGGACTTCCGCACCGAGGCTCGCAACCTCACCGAGGTCGCCGAGGCCTCGGCTTCCCATTCCTTGGTCCACGTGCCCCGTGTCCACGACGACCTCACCACCGACGGCCTTCTCGTCATGGAGCGCCTCGACGGGATCCCCCTGTCACAGCTCCCCGCCGACGCCCCCATCGACCCGCGCTCCCTCGCCGACGCCCTCTGCCGATCACAGGTGGAGGCGATGATCCACGGCGAGCGATTCCATGGCGACCCCCACCCCGGCAACGTCCTCGTCCTCGACGACGGCCGGCTCGGGCTCATCGACCTCGGCATCAGCGGCCGGCTCGACTCGTTCGAGAGGGCCGCCGTCTTCCAGATGCTGGTGGCGCTCCATCTCGAACAGCCCACGCTGCTGTACGAGTCGATGGTGTCGATCGGGGCCGTGGACCCGGCCATGCACGACCCGGACCGAATCGAGCGGGCGTTCGCCCAGTTCATGGCCGCCAACCTGTCAGGGAGCGGGCTGCCCTCCGCCGAGGCGCTCGTCGACCTCGTCCGGCTCACGGCGGAGCTGGGTCTGCGCCTTCCCCGCTCCACCGTGACGATGTTCCGGGCCCTCGCCACGCTGACGGGGACGCTCGAGCATCTCGTCCCCAACTACCCGGTCGTCGAGGTCGTCGCCGACCTGGGGGGCCTGGAGCTGAGACGACGGATGACGCCGGGCTCGGCCAAGGAGTACCTGCAGCAGGAATGGGCGGAGCTGGGGCCCATCCTCACCCGCCTGCCCCGCCACCTGGACCGCATCGCCACGATGGCCGAGCACGGCCGCCTGGTGGGCAGGGTGCGGCTCTTCAGCGAGGCCGAGGACCGTCACTTCTTCCAGCGGATGGTCAACCAGGCGTTGTTGACGCTGCTCAGCATCGGGGCGGGTGTCGTCTCGGTGATGCTCCTCCAGGTCGAAGAGGATCTGACCTTCGCCGAGTTCGCCGGGGTCGGCCTCTACGAGGTGCTGGGCTGGGTGGGCCTGTTCATCGCCGTGACTCTCCTGCTGCGGGTCCTCCTGGCAGTCCTGCGCACCGAATCGGAGATGAGGCGCCGCTAGCGGCTCCCGAGATCGGGGATGCCGGCGGGGAAAGGAGTGGTCTCCACCGACGTGAGCGGGGTGAGGGTGGCGAACCCGTAGCCGAGGAGGGCGGTGTCGGAGGCCGGGTCGACGCCGGAATCGGGGGCTCCCACCTCGAACTGGAGGCGCTGGCCGGGGAGGTCGGCGATGGCGACCCGGAAGTAGCCGAACTCGTCGAGCTCCGCCCAGCGCAGGCCCTTCAGGTCCGAGAGGTCGCGGGCGGGCACGTTGAGGTTCAGGGTCATGAGGCCCGGGGACTCCGCCAGCATCCACTCGACCACGGCGTCGGCGACTGCCGCGGCGGTGTCCCAGCGCCACGGGTCGGACTCGGCCAGGCTCACGGCCAGCCCGCTGGTGCCGAACGTTCGCGCGGTGAGGACGGCGCCGACGGTCCCGGAGTGGACCACCGAGTGGCCCGTGTTGATCCCGGCGTTGATGCCCGACACCACCAGGTCGGGAGGATCGCCGAACGCTCCGAGCATCGACGACATCACCGCCAGGCCGGGAGGGCCGGCGATCGAGTAGGCGGGAAAATCCCCGATGTCCACCGGCTCGACCGTAACCCCGCCGACGGGGTCGAAGAATCCGATCCCCGTCCCGGCTCCGCTGCGCTGGTCGTCGGGTGCCACCACCAGCACCGAGTAGCGCTTGGCCAGGACACGTGCGAGCTCGTGCAGGCCCACCGACCGGATCCCGTCGTCGTTGGTGAGGAGGAGAGAGGCTTTCTCCTTCCGCGGCCGGCGGCGGGAAGAGACCTCGAGCCGGTCTTCGCTCTCGGAGACGGCCGGGCGGTGGTCGGTCACGGGTCCTCCCGGGCGACGTCGATGAGCGGCGTGAGGCGAGCTATCAGCTCGGCCGGCGACGAAGCGAGCCCGTGGCGGATCACGTTCGCCGACCCGGCGGCGCATGCCAGCCGCAGCGCCTCCTCGGGGTCGAGGCCGCGCACGGACGACACGGCCAGGGCGGCGGTCATCGAGTCACCGGCGCCGCTGGCGTCCACCACCTCGAACTCCGGAGAGCGGGCCCGGTAGCGGACTCCTTTGAACCGGGCCTTGGCTCCCTCGGCCTTGGAGACGACCACCGCTTCGGCTCCGGCGGCGGAGAGCCCTTCGATCACCCCCCACTCCGCGGTGTCGTCGCCCGGGTCCTCCATACGCCCGTCGGCGACCAGCTCTTCGTCGCTGACCTTGAGCACCCCGAGTGGGCCGCCGCTCAGGTAGGCGTCGAGCTCCTCGCCGTGCATGTCTCCCACCGTGTTCACCCCGGCCGCAGCCAGGTCGACGGCGAGCCGGCGGTAGAAGTCGACGGGGAGGGTGTCCGTGGGGCGGCGGCCGGTGAGCACGCACAGCCCCGCACCTACGGCGTGTTGCAGCGTCTTGGCGAACAGGTCGTCGACCTCGTGGCGGCCGAAGTCGGGGGCGCGGGCTTCCGCGACCTGGACTCTCTGCCCGTGCCGTCGGTCGTGGATGTAGGCGGCGGTCGGCCCCTCGGTGGTGACGGGGGCGAAGTCCATGCCGTCGGCTCGCACCAGCCCACGCACGACCACGCCGGCTTCACCGCCCACCGGGGCGACGAGGATCGGCCGCTCGCCCAGCTCCCTCACCAGGCGGGCGATCCAGTACCCCTGGCCGCCCAGATGGAAGTGGATGTCGTCGAAGCCCTCGCTGCCGGACTCCACCGTCACGGTGACGAGGATGCTGGGGGCGAAGACGCAGACCGTGGGGGTTTCCGAGCCCATCACCCGGGCCACTACCCGGCGCCCGGGCCGGCCAACCGTCCTAGTGGCGGACGAGGTTCGTCGAGGACAGCTGCGAGGCGGCGGCTTCGTCGACCATCCAGATCACCTCGGCGTCCCCTCCGAGCACACCGCGGGCGGGGAGGACCTCCTCGCCGTCGGCGGGCTCGAGCACCTGCCGTAGAGCGGGCGCCTTGGCCTCGCCGGTGACGAGGAACAGGATCCGGTGGGCGGCGCGCAGGAACCGGTAGGTGGCGGTGAGCCGGTGGGCGTCCAGCTTCGGCACGTAGTTGTCCACGTACCAGCGGCTCTCCGGCGCGTCGAGGGCGGCGGTCCCCGGGAAGAGCGAGGCGGTGTGACCGTCGTCGCCCATTCCCAGCAGGATCAGGTCGGCACGGCCGTCGGGATGGAGCGAGCGGAGCGTCGCCTCGAAATGTGCCGCCGAGTCCGCCGGCGTGAGCCACGGCGCCCAGCGCGGGCGGAAGAAGCGCGCTCCCACGTGGTCCATCAGGGCCGTGGCCGCCTGGTGGCCGTTGCATTCGGGGTGGTCGAGTGGCACCCAGCGCTCGTCGGACATCCAGGCGTCGACCTTGTGCCAATCCAGGTCGCGTCCCCGCAGCACCCGGTAGGTGGCCAGCGGGGTGGATCCTCCGGCGAGGCCCAGGCTGAAACGGTCGGGGGCGGAGTCGACGGCGCCGGCGATGAAGTCGGCGGCGGCTTCCGCCAACGATTCGGGGTCGGAGTGGACGATCACCTGCACGAGCCGACGGTATCAGGCGCCCGGATAGTGTGGGTCACCATGACCCGTTTCGTCCTCGACACCGACGCCGGAGGAGTGCCCGCCGTGCTGGAAGGCGACGGCCAGACAGGGATCCTCCTGGCCACCGGGGCGGGAGCCGGCCAGGACCACCCGGGAGTAGCCGGGCTCCGCACCCGCCTGGCTGCGAGCGGCTACCGGGTCATGACCTTCGAGTACGCCTACCGGGCGGCGGGCCGGCCCTTCCCCGACCGCCAGCCCAAGCTGCTGGCGGTCCACCGGGCGGCGGCCCGTCGCCTGCGCGACGAGGTGGGGGAGAGGCTCGTGCTCGCCGGCCGGTCCATGGGCGGGCGCATGTCCACGATCCTCGCCGCAGAGGGCGAACCGTGCGCGGCGGTGGTCGTCTACGGGTATCCGCTCCATCCGCCCGGAAAGCCCGACCGGCTCCGTGTCGACCATCTCCCCCGGATCCCGGTCCCGGCCCTGTTCATCAGCGGCGACCACGACGCCCTCGCCCCGCCGGAGGCGATCCGCCGCCACCTCGAGCCGCTGCCGGCGGCCACCGTGGCCTGGATCGAAGGCGCCGACCACTCCTTCCGTCGCCGGGGCACCGCCCCCGAGGCGATGCTCGACGAGTTGGCCCGGATCACCACCGAGTGGCTGTCCGCCACGATCGGCCCGGGCTTGGCGGATGCCGGGCCGGGCCGCGATAATCCATAGGCACCGCCCTTCCACGAGGAGTCTTTGCCATGGAACAAGTGAGTCTGCGCGCCCGGACAGGCCGGGTTCCCGGCACGCGGGCCTCGCGTCGCCTGCGCCGCGAAGGCCAGGTGCCGGCTGTCGTCTACGGGCACGGGATGGACCCGATCAACGTCTCGGTGGACGCCCGTGAGCTGTATGCCGCCCTCCACACCGATGCCGGCCTCAACGCGCTCATCAACCTCGACGTCGACGGCCAGGAGATCCTCACGATGGCCCGGGTCGTCGAGCGTCACCCGTACCGGGCGGAGTACCGCCACGTCGACTTCCAGAAGGTGTCGCTGACCGAGACGGTCACCACCGAGGTCCCGGTCCACTTCGAGGGCGACCCGGTGGGTGTGCGCGAAGGCGGTGTCCTCAGCCCGGCCCGCACCTCCGTCATGGTCGAAGCGCGCGTCACCCAGATCCCGAGCCACATCGAGGTCGACATCAGCGGCCTGGAATTGGGCGGCGTGGTGCGAGTCGCCGACCTGCCCGCCCTCGACGGCGTCACCTACCAGGAAGACCCCGAAGAGGTCATCGTCAGCGTGACCGCGCCGGCCACCGAAGCGGCCGAAGAGGCGCCCGAGGGCGAGGAAGAGGCCGCTGCCCCGGCCGCCGAGCCCGCTGAAGCTGCCGAGGAAGGCGGAGAGGCCTCCGCCGAAGAGTGAAGGCGATAGTCGGGCTCCGCAACCCCGGCCCCGAGTACTCCGGCACCCGCCACAACCTCGGCTTCGAAGTGGTCGAGGCGGTGGCGGATCGCCTGGGGGAACGGCTCAAGCGGGGCCCGAGCCGGGTCCGCTGCGAGATCGCCGAAACCCGCGTCGACGGCGAGAAGTTGGTGCTGGCCGCGCCGCTGTCGTACATGAACGAGTCGGGCGGCCCGGTTCGGGCGCTCGCCGACTACTTCGACGTCGACACCCGCCGCGACCTGCTCGTCGTCCACGACGACATCGACCTGCCGTTCGGCAAGCTCCGGATGCAGGTGGGTGGCGGCACCGCCGGCCACAACGGACTGCGCTCGATCGAGCGGGCCCTCGGGCACCGGGACTTCCACCGGCTCAAGGCCGGCGTCGGCCGCCCGCCCGGCCGGATGGACCCAGCCGAGTTCGTGCTCCGGCGGTTCACCAGCGCCGAGCGGGCGGAGATCGACCTGCTCGTCGTCGACGCCGCCGAGGCGGCGCTCGCCTGGGTCGGCGACCTGGAGAAGGCCACCCAGATGGCGGGGCAGCGGCGCCCGGCGTAGAGCCGTCGAATCGGCTCCGAGATCGTCCTAAGATCGCCGGGTCGTCGCCCGCCAGAGGAGGCAGCGATCTCGGTTCCCGATCTTCTCGCTTTGGCACGGGTTCTCGTAGTGCCCGTGATCATGGCGCTGACACGCGCGGGGGACGAGATCGCCCACAACCTGGGCTGGGCGGCCGCCGTCTTCGCCGTCGCCGCCCTCACCGACTTCCTCGACGGCTACCTCGCCCGACGCTGGAAGCAGGAGTCCGTGCTCGGCGCCTTCTTGGACACCACCGCCGACAAGGTGCTCGTCACCGGGGCGCTGTTGGCACTGGTGTCGATCGACCGGGTGTCGATCTGGGCGGCGTTCGTGATCATCTTCCGGGAGTTCGCGGTGATGGCGCTGCGGGGCGTCGTGGCGACCAGCGGCGGCCTCATCCGTCCCTCCACCTGGGGCAAGATCAAGGCCGCCTTCCAGTTCGTCGCCATCCTCCTCGCCTACCTGCGGCTTCCCGACAGGTGGGGTCCCTGGTATCTCGACCAGTGGGCGATGGCCGTGGCGGTCGTGATCACCGTCGCCTCCTTCTGGAATTACCTCACCGCCTTCTGGCACGTCGTGCGCAAGCCGCAGCCGGCATGAGGAGGGCCGCATGAGGGTGGCGGTCACCGGCGGCTCGGGCGTGGTGGGTGCCGCCGTCGTGCGTCACCTGGTCGAAGCCGGCGACGAAGTCACCGCCGTGGCCCGCTCGGAGACGTCGGCGGCGAAGCTCCGGGAGCTGGGGGCCAGGACCGTCCCCGGCGACGTAACCGACCATTCGGCCATGGTCGCCGCCTTCCGGGGCGCAGAGGTGGTCTACCACGTGGCCGGAGTCAACGAGATGTGCTCGCGGGACCCGTCCCACATGTACCGGGTCAACGTCGACGGGACCCGCACCGTGCTGCGCGCCTGTGCCGCCGCCGGGGTGAGGCGCATGGTGCTCACGTCGTCGGCGACCACGATCGGTGAGCGGAAAGGCGAGGTCGCCACCGAAGAGACCGCCCACCGGGGCTACTACCTGTCGGAGTACGAGAAGTCGAAGCACCACGCCGAGCAGGTGGCGTTCGCCGAGAAGACCCGGGTCGAGGTCGTCGCCGTCAACCCCAGCTCCGTCCAAGGGCCGGGGCGGGCCACCGGCACCGGAAAGCTCATCCTCTCGGTGCTCAAAGGGAAGCTGCCGTTCCTCGTCGAGTCCGTCGTCTCCATGGTCGACATCGACGACTGCGCCGCCGGGCACCGGCTCGCCGCCCTCCATGGCCGCCCGGGAGAGCGTTACATCCTCAGCGGGTTCACCACCACCGTGTCGGAGGCCGTCGACATGGCGGCGTCGATCCTCGGGAGGCCGGTGCGGGCCCGGCTCCTCCCGATCGGCGTCGCCTGGGCCGGATCGGCCGTGGTCGCCGCGGTCTCCCGGTTGGCGGGAAAGCAGCCGCCGCTGTGCCCGGAGATGGTGCGGGTGATCGCCCACGGCCATCGCCACGACGGCTCCAAGGCCACCCGCGAGCTGGGCCTGCGGTACCGAACGGCCGAGGAGACGCTGCGCCGTATGGTGGAGTGGTTCCAGGCCGAAGGCCTGATGTAAACCCCGTTCACCAACTCCGGCGGCCCACTTACCATTCGTCGGGTGACCCCTCTCGCCGCGCTCGTCGAGCGCCTGCGCCCCGACGACCTCCCTGCGGTCCCCGGACGCTGGGCCGTGGGCACGGGTGGGCGCGCCTTCGCCATCGCCGCTCTCGCCGCCCACCAGGACCGCCCGCTCCTGGTCGTCACACCGGGGGAGCGGGAGGCCGAGGAGCTGGTCGAGGACCTCGAGCTGTTCAGCCCCGACGTGCTCCTTCTTCCCGCCTGGGAGACGCTCCCGTTCGAGCACGTGTCACCCAATGCCCAGACCATGGCCATGCGCGCCCGCGCCCGCCACCGGCTGGCGGAGGGCACCGGCGGCCTCATCGTGGTGGCGCCCGTCCGGGGGGTGGTGCAGAAGGTGAGCCCCTCGGGGGTGGAGCCGATCACCTTCGAGCGGGGGATGGAGGTCGACCTCACCGAGCTGACCCAGCGGCTGGCGTCGTTCGGCTACCACCGGACGGACCGGGTCGAGAGCCGGGGCGAGTTCGCGGTCAGGGGCGGGATCGTCGACGTCTTCCCCGCCCAGGCCGACATGCCGGTGCGGATCGACTTCTGGGGCGACGAGGTGGAAGACCTCCGCGAGTTCGCCGTCGCCACCCAGCGATCCGCCGACCGGCTCGATTCCGTCGAGGTCTACCCCGCCCGCGAGCTGCGTCCTGAAGGGGAGATCGCCGAGCGGGCCGCCCGCCTCGTCGAGACCGAGCCGTGGGCGGCCGAGACCTTCGAGCGGATCGCCACCGGCCAGACCTTCCCGGGCATGGAGTCGTGGATCCCCTGGCTGGTGCCCGACCGCACCCTCCTCGACGAAGTGGGCCACGCCGTCGTGGTCCTCGTCGACCCCAGCCGGGCGCGCGACCGCGCCCGCGAGCTGATGAAAGAGGAACAGGAGCTGGCCGCCGCCCTCGCACCCACCTGGGGGGAGCGGGCGCCGAAGGCGGGGGAGCACCCGCTGCTCTTCGGTGAGCTCGAGCCGAGGGGCCCGACCCTCGAGATGCCGACCGTCCCCACCGGGCCCGCCGACCCCGTGCTCCAGGTACGCGGCTTCGACGCCGTCGCCGGCGACCCCGAATCGGTCGCCTCCGGGCTCGGGCGGCTCATCTCCCGAGGCATGGCGGTGGTGGTGGCGATGGACGGCGAGCCCGCCGCCCAGCGGGTGTCCCGGGTCCTCGGCGAGCACGGCCTGGCCATCGCCACGGGGAAGGAGTTCACCGGCGAGGCGGTGGTCCTGTCCACTGGCATCCACCACGGCTTCGTCGCCCCCCAGGCAGGAGTGGCGGTCCTCGGCGAGCAAGAGATCGCCGGGCGGCGCCGCTCCCACCGCCGGGCGGGACGGAGGAGAGCCGCCGAACGGCAGGACTACGGCGACCTCGCCGAAGGCGACTACGTCGTCCACCACCAGCACGGCATCGGCCGCTTCGAGGGCCTGGTCACCCGCACCATGGCCGGGGTGGAGCGGGAGTACCTGGTGATCGCCTACCAGGGCGGCGACCGGCTCTATGTCCCCACCGACCAGCTCGCCGCCGTCACCAAGTACACGGGCGGGGAGACACCCCGCATCTCCCGGATGGGCGGGAAGGACTGGTCCGAGCAGCGCAACCGGGTCCGCAAGGCAGTGGCCGCCGTGGCCGAGCAGGTCGTCGACCTCCACCGTCGCCGTGCCCGGGCCAAGGGGTTCGCCTTCCCGGCCGACACCCCCTGGCAGCGCGAGATGGAAGAGGCGTTCCCCTACGAGGAGACGCCCGACCAGCTCACCGCCATCGCCGAGGTCAAAGCCGACATGGAATCCGACAAGGTGATGGACCGGCTCGTCTTCGGCGACGTCGGATTCGGCAAGACCGAAGTGGCGATCCGGGCCGCCTTCAAGGCGGTCCAGGCGGGAAAGCAGGTGGCGGTGCTGTGCCCCACCACCCTCCTCGCCCAGCAACACCACCAGACCTTCTCCGAGCGGATGGCCGCCTACCCCGTGAGGGTTGAGGTCCTGTCCCGGTTCCTCACCCCGCGCCAGCAGAAGGAAGTCGTCGCCGGGCTGGCCAGCGGAGCCGTCGACATCGTCGTCGGCACCCACCGGCTCCTGTCCGACGACGTGAAGTTCAACGACCTGGGGCTCCTGGTGATCGACGAGGAGCAGCGCTTCGGGGTCAACGCCAAGGACGCCCTCAAGCGCCTCAAGGTCGGGGTCGACGTCCTCACCCTCACCGCCACGCCCATCCCCCGGACGCTCGAGATGGCCCTCACCGGCATCCGCGACGTGTCCCACATCCGCACCCCGCCCGAGGACCGCCATCCCATCCTCACCTACGTGGGCCCATGGGACGAGCAGGCGGTGTCGGCGGCGATCCGACGCGAGCTGCTCCGGGAAGGGCAGGTGTTCTACGTCCACAACCGGGTCCAGTCGATCGAGCGGACTGTGGCCCGCCTCAGACAGCTCGTCCCCGACGCCCGCTACGCCGTCGCCCACGGCCAGATGTCGGAAGGCCAGCTCGAGCAGGTCATGCTCGACTTCTGGTCGGGGGAGTACGACGTGCTGGTGGCCACGACGATCATCGAGTCGGGGCTCGACCTGCCCCAGGTGAACACCCTGATCGTCGAACGCGCCGACTTGCTGGGGCTGGCCCAGCTCTACCAGCTGCGGGGCCGGGTGGGACGCTCCAACCAGCGCGCCTACGCCTACCTGTTCCACCCCGCCGACCGGGCCCTCACCGAAGAGGCTCACCGCCGCCTCGAGGCCATCGGCGAGGCCACCGAGCTGGGGTCCGGCTTCCGGCTGGCGCTGCGCGACCTGGAGATCCGCGGCGCCGGGTCGATCCTGGGCGAGGTGCAGTCAGGCCACATCGCCGCCGTGGGTTTCGACCTGTACGCCGAGCTGGTCGCCGAGGCGGTGGCCGAGCTCGAAGGGCGCGAGCACGAGCCGACGGCGCCGCCGGAGGTCCGCATCGACCTCCCGGTCGACGCCCAGCTGCCCAACTCCTACGTGTCCGACCAGTCGGTGCGGCTGGAGGCCTATCGGCGTCTGGCCGCAGCCACCAGCCACGCCGACATCGACGACGTCGTCGCCGAGTGGACCGACCGGTTCGGCCCCCTTCCCCCACCGGCGCTGGCGCTGATCGACATCGCCCGGATCCGGGTCGAGGCGATCCGCATCGGGCTGCGGGAGGTGGTGAAGCTCCGGGACGAGATCCGCCTGTCGCCGGTCGACCTGTCCGCCTCCCAGGAGGTGCGGCTGGAGCGGATCATGCCCCGGGCGGTGCTGCGGGCGGCCGAAGGCACCCTGTTCATCCCCGCCCCGGAACCCCTCATCGAGGGCCTGCTCGACTTCCTCCGCACCATGTGGCCGGCGCCGGCAGAGCAGGCCGAGTCGTCGTAGGACGTGTTGGCGAATAGCATCAGCCGCCTATCCCCCTTCTTTCGTCCAGAGGTTCACTCGTGAAGAAGCTGATCTCCATTGCTCTCGCCTCCGCCCTCGCCCTCGCCGCCTGCGGAGGCAGTTCCGGCGGTGTCGCCGCCACGGTCAACGACACCGAGCTGACCGTCTCCGACGTGGAGGCCCTCCCCTACGAGAGCAGCGGCACCATGGAGCCGGCGATGCTCGCCCAGTACCTGACCGTCCTGATCCAGCTCCAGATCCTCGAGGACGCCGCCGCCGCCGAGTTCTCGGTCGAGCCGGCCGAAGACACCGTCGACGCCGAGATCGAAGAGCTGCTCGCCCAACAGGGCGGGGAGATCACCCTCGACCAGATCGCCCAGATCCAGGGCCTGTCGCCGGACGCCCTCCGCCGGATCTTCCGGGCGACGCTCATCCAGGAGGAGGTCGCCGACCGGCTCGGCGAGACCCTGGAGGGCCCGTCCGCTGAGGAGCTCGACGAGGCGCGGCGCCAGCAGGAAGCGAGCCTGACCGAGGTCTGCGTGCGTCACATCCTCGTCGGCACCGCCGAGGAGGCCGAGGCGGCCATGGAGAGGATCGAAGGCGGCGAGTCGTTCGAGGACGTCGCGGCCGAGGTCTCGACCGATCCCAGCGCCGCCGACAACGGAGGCGATCTCGGGTGCGCCCCCGCCGGCCAGTACGTCGACGAGTTCCGCGACGCCGCCGTCACCGCCGAGATCGACGAGCTCGCCGGGCCGGTGGAGTCGACGTACGGCTTCCACGTCCTCCAGGTCTACGATCGCACCGCCCCCGAGCCGCCGAGCGACGACGAACTGCGCGAGCAGCTCCTCGAGCAGGACAAGATCGTGGCGCTCGAGGAGTGGCTGATGGACAAGTTCCGCGAGGCCGACGTGACCGTCAACGAGGAGTACGGGACATGGGTGGTCGATCCCCAGCCGATGGTGCAGCCGCCGGGCACCGAGAGCCAGACGCCGACGCCGGACACGTCGGCGCCGGCGACGACCGCTCCGTCGACCACCAGCGGCGGCTGATCGTCACCGGGCTGGGGCCGGGGGACCTCTCCCGGCTCCCCGCGACCCACCGCCGGCTCCTCGAAGACCCCGCCTACACGCTGGTGGTGAGGACCATCCACCATCCGGCCGCCGCCCAGCTCGCCGAGCGGCGCCAGGTGATCGCCTGCGACGACCTCTACGAGAGCTCCGACGGCTTCGACGACGTGTACGAGGCGATCGCAGAGCGGGTCGCCGGGCACGCCGCCGACGGTCCCACGATCTACGCCGTCCCCGGCAGCCCCATGGTGGGGGAGTTCGCGGTCCGAAAGCTCCTCGCCCGGCACCCCGACGCCGAGGTGGTGCCCGCCGAGTCGTTCGTCGACGCGGTCCTCGCCGCAGTCGGCTACGACCCTTTCGACCGGGGCCTGCGGATCATCAACGGCCACGAACTGCCGCATCCGCTGGCCCTCGACGCCCCCACCATCATCGGCCACCTCGACTCCCCGGAGGTGCTCGCCGACGTCAGCGCCTCCCTGTCCCGGGTCCTGCCGGAGGGGGCGGAGGTCACGGTGCTGGCCAACCTGGGAGCCGACGACGAGCAGGTCGTGACGGTGCCGGTGGATGCGGTCCCCGCCGACCTGGCCGGATTCCGGACCTCCATGTTCGTCGACACCGACCCGGCGGGCCTGGTCGGCCTGGTCGGGGTCAGCCGGCGCCTCCGCGCCGAATGCCCCTGGGATCGCAGCCAGACCCATCACAGCCTGCTGCGCCACCTGCTCGAGGAGACCTACGAGCTGGCCGAGGCGGTGTCGCGCCTGCCCGACGACGACGCCGAGGTCGACTACGTCGCCTACGACGCGGTCGAAGACGAGCTCGGCGACGTCCTGTTGCAGGTGCTGTTCCATGCGGCCATCGCCGCCGAGAAGGGGGTGTTCGACATCGACGACGTCGCCACCCGGCTCCGGGAGAAGCTCGTCCGCCGCCACCCCCACGTTTTCGGCGACGTGGAGGTGAAAGACGCCGACGAGGTGGCCGCCAACTGGGAGCAGATCAAGAAGCAGGAGCGCGGCGGCGTCGAGCCGCAGTCGGCCCTCGACGGCGTGCCGGCGGGCATGCCCGCCCTCGAGCGCGCCGAGGCCGTCCAGCGCAAGGCCGCCAAGGTCGGCTTCGACTGGGAGGGCCCGGCCGAGATCGTCGGCGTCCTCCGCCAGGAGGTCGACGAGTTGGAGGAGGCGCTGGAGGGCCGGGGCGACGCGGTGTCCGAGCTCGGCGACGTGATGTTCACCGCCGTCAACCTGGTTCGTCATCTCGGTGTCACCGGCGAGGAGGCGCTGCGGCGGGCCACCGCCCGCTTCGAGGAGCGGTTCCGGGCGATGGAGGCGGAAGGCCCTCTCGAAGGCCTCACGCTCGAGGAGCTGGACGCCCGGTGGCAGGCTGTCAAGGAGAGGCTGAGCGACCGGCAATGATCGGCCCAGGGTCCCGGATCCGATACGCTGGGGCCTTCTGAGGCGGTGCTAGCGTGCCGCTTCCGTGACAAGGAGGGTCCCGATGTCCACTCAGATCAGTTCCATCCGGGCCCGTGAGATCCTCGACTCCCGGGGCAACCCGACCGTCGAGGCCGAAGTCGTCCTCGCTGGCGGCGGTTTCGGTCGAGCTGCGGTTCCCTCGGGGGCGTCGACAGGGGCGCTCGAAGCCATCGAGCTTCGGGACGGCGGAGACCGCTTCGGAGGTAAAGGGGTCTCGCGGGCGGTCGAAGCCGTCAACGAGACCATCGCCCCGGCCCTGGTGGGGATGGACGCCACCCACCAGCGGGCCGTGGACCAGGCGATGCTCGACCTCGACGGCACACCCAACAAGGGCTCGCTGGGAGCGAACGCCGTCCTGGCGGTGTCTTTGGCGACGGCCCGGGCCGCCGCCGACCAGCTGGGCGTCCCGCTCTACCGCTACCTCGGCGGTCCCGGCGCCCACACCCTGCCCGTCCCGATGCTGAACGTGCTCAACGGGGGAGCCCACGCCGCCAACTCGGTCGACATCCAGGAGTTCATGATCGTGCCCGGCGGCCTGCCCTCTTTCCGCGAGGCGCTGCGGGCGGGCGTCGAGGTCTACCAGGCACTGAAGAAGGTCCTCTCCGGGCGCGGCCTGTCCACCAACGTCGGCGACGAAGGCGGCTTCGCCCCCAACCTGCCCACCAACCGCGCCGCCCTCGAGCTCCTAGTGGAGGCGATCGAGACGGCCGGCTACGAGCTGGGCGGAGAAGTCGCCCTGGCGCTCGACGTCGCCTCCTCGGAGCTGTACCGGGAGGGCGTCTACACCCTCGAAGGGGAGAAGATGACCTCCGCCGACATGGTCGAGTACCTGGCCGGCCTCGTCGAGGAGTTCCCGCTGGTGTCGATCGAGGACGGCATGGCCGAAGACGACTGGGACGGCTGGGTGGCTCTCACCGAGCGGCTGGGCACCAAGGTCCAGCTCGTCGGCGACGACCTGTTCGTCACCAACTCCGAGATCCTCGCCCGGGGAATCGAGCGTGGCGCCGCCAACGCCATCCTCGTCAAGGTCAACCAGATCGGGTCGCTGACCGAGACGCTGGAGACGATGGAGATGGCCGCCACCGCCTCGTACGGGCGAATGGTCTCCCATCGCTCCGGCGAGACCGAGGACACCTTCATCGCCGACCTCGCCGTCGCCACCAACGCCGGCCAGATCAAGACCGGCGCCCCGGCCCGCAGCGAGCGGACCGCCAAGTACAACCAGCTCCTGCGGATCGAAGAGGACCTCGGCGACGAAGCCCGCTACGCCGGCTGGGAGACGTTCCGGAGACGTCGATGAAGCTGCACCGGGTGGCGCTCGTCTCCTTCACCCTGACGTTGCTCCTCGTCGGCCTGGCGGTGGTGACCAACGTGGTCCCATACCGCCAGATCGTCGAGCAGAACCGGCAGGTGGCGGAGGCAGCCGCCGAGCTGGCGGCCCTCCGGGAGGAGAACGCCCTCCTCGCCGCCCGGCGCGACGCCCTCAAGACCCCGGTCGAGATCGAGCGGCTGGCACGGGAGAAGCTCGGGTACGTGCGACCCGGCGAGATCGCCTACGTCGTGCTCGACCCTCCCCAGGCCCCGACCACGACCACGGTCCCCGTCGACGACGAGCCCATCGAAGACGAGTCCCTGCTCGAGGAGGTGTGGGACTTCGTGACCGGCGCCGACCTCGTCAAGTGAGCGACGAGGCGACGGTCGAGGCTCAGATCGGCCGTCCTCTCCGGGCCGCCTCCCAGGTGGTCGCCCGCTGCCATCTGGGGCTGCCGGTGGTGGTGGCGGTTCCCCCGATCCTCGACGACGGCACCCCGTTTCCCACCCGCTACTGGCTCACCTGCCCGCTGGCGGTGACTCGCATCGGCCGCCTCGAGGCGTCGGGAGGCGTGAAGCGTATGGAAGCCAAGGCGGAAGCCGACGCCGAGTTCGGCGCCGCCTTGGCCGAGGCCCATCGACGCTACGAGGCGGAACGGGACGCCCTGGTGCCCGAAGGGGCCGAGCCGCGGCCCCGGGGGGGAGTGGGAGGAAGCAGCCGGGGGGTGAAGTGCCTCCACGCCCACTACGCCGACCACGCCGCCGGCAACGCCAACCCGGTGGGAGAGCTCGTCGCGGCGTGGATCGAGCCGCTCGACTGCGTCGTGCCCTGCGTCATCGAGGGCGCCCGCAACCCCGACTGGTCGCCGCGCCCTTGACGATGCGTCTCGCCGCCGTCGACATCGGAACCAACTCCGTCCGGCTCCTCGTCGCCGACGCCGACGGCTCCGACGTCCTGCGCCTCACCCGGATCACCGGGCTGGGGCGGGGCATGCAGCACACGAGGCGGCTGAGCCCAGAAGGCCGCGCCGAGACCCTCGACGTGTTGGGCGAGTACCGCCGGGAGATGGAAGCTCTGGGTGTCGGGCGGATGCGTTGTGTCATGACCGCGGTGGGCCGCTCGGCCGCGGACGCGGCGTCGTTCCTCGACGAGGCCGAAGCGGCGCTCGGGGCGCGGCCCGAGGTGATCTCCGGCGAAGAGGAGGCGCGGCTCTCGTACCGGGGTGCGGTCTGCGGGCTGGGCCAGGCCGACTGGACGGTGATCGACATCGGCGGCGGCAGCACCGAGATCGTCACCGAGACCGCCGCCCGGTCGGCGGACATCGGCTCGGTGCGCATGACCGACCTGTTCTTCGGCACACGGCCGGTGCCGGACGATGTCGTGGAGGCCGCCCGGGCCCACGCCCGTGGCATCCTGGCGGGCGCACCCGCCCCCGACGGGGTGATCGGCGTGGCGGGCACGTGGACGACGCTCGCCGCACTGACGTTCGGGCGGTACGACCCCGACCTGGTCCACCACTCGACCCTCGACCGCGAGCAGGTCTCGGGATGGGTGGAGAGGCTGGCGGGGCTGTCGGTGGCCGAGACCGCCGCCCTCCCCGGCATCGAGCCCCGCCGCGCACCAGTCATCCTGGGCGGGTCGATCGTCGCCGAGCAGGTGATGGAGGCGCTGGGCGTCGACCGATGCCTGGTCTCGGAGCGAGACCTGCTCGACGGGATCGTCGCCGGCCTCCGCGACGGCGAATAAGCGGCCCGGCGAGTCCGGTACCGTGAGATGGATCGTTCGCCCGGGTGGCGGAACTGGTCAGACGCGGAGGTCTTAAAAACCTCTGTCCCTCATGGGACGTGTGGGTTCGACTCCCACCCCGGGTACTTCCGATCTGGGTCCCGGGCGCCGTGCCCGGCGGGTGACGATCGCACGGTCTTGGCCACCGAGGTTGCACAGATGGGCCCCAGCCCGCATGCTGGCGACGTCGTGTCCACCGAAAGCCCCGCCCTCACCGACTCCCGGCTCGCCAACCTCGGCGCCCGGCTGATCGCCGAAGCGTACGACGACTTCGAGAACCGCTTCCGCATCGTCACCCGCCGGGCCCGGGTCAGGTTCGCGGAGAGGGACTGGAAGGGGATGGCGGCGGACGCCCGCGAGCGGCTCGACCTCTACGAGCGGGCGGCCCGGCGCACCGCCGACTCGATCCGGGGGCTGCTGGAGAACCGCACCCAGGACCGGATGGTGTGGGCGGGGATGAAGGCGGTCTACTCGGGCCTGATCATGGGGCGCCACGACTGGGAGCTCGCCGAGACGTTCTTCAACTCGGTGACACGGCGCATCTTCACCACCGTCGGAGTGGATCCCAGGATCGAGTTCGTCGACTCCGACTACGAGTCGCCGCCGTCGGATCCGGTGACCCCCATCCATCGCACCTACCCGGCCATGCCCATCCCGGAGCTGGTGAGGCGCATTCTCCGCGACTCCGGGCTGGGAGCCGACTTCGTCGACCTCGACCGGGACGCCGCCCGCGCCGCCGAGCGGATCTCCGAGCACCTGCGGTCGGTGGGGGCGCTGCGGGTCGTCGACCGCTGCGAAGTGGTGGACGCCGTCTTCTACCGGGGCAAGGGCGCCTACGTGATCGGCCGCATCTACTCGGGGCCGCACGTGGTGCCTCTGGTGCTCGCCCTGCTGCACCCTCCCGAAGGCGTGGTCCTCGACGCCGTGCTCCTCACCGAGAACCAGCTGTCGATCCTGTTCTCGTTCACCCGGTCCTACTTCCACGTCGACGTCGACCGGCCGTGGGACCTGATCCGGTTCCTCCGCTCGCTGATGCCGCGCAAGCGCCTCGCCGAGCTGTACATCAGCTTGGGGCACAACAAGCACGGCAAGACGTCGCTGTACCGGGAGCTGAAAGCCCACATGCTCACCTCGGGCGACCGCTTCGTCCTCGCCCGGGGCGCCCGCGGGCTGGTCATGGTCGTGTTCACGCTGCCCGGCTTCGACGTCGTGTTCAAGGTGATCAAGGACCGGTTCCCCCCACAGAAGACCACCACCCGATCCCAGGTGAAGGAGAAGTACCGGTTCGTGTTCACCCACGACCGGGCGGGCCGCCTCGTCGATGCCCAGGAGTTCAACTACCTGGCCTTGCCCCGGGACCGTTTCGAGCCCGAGGTCCTCGACGCCCTCATCACCGAGTGCGCCCGCTCGGTCGACGTGGACGAGGAGACCGTCACCATCCGGCACTGCTACGTCGAACGCCGGGTGATCCCCCTCGACCTGTACCTCCGCCACGCCGACCTGGCCCTGGCACGGGAGGCGATCGTCGACTACGGCAACGCCCTGCGCGATCTCGCCGCCTCCGGGATCTTCCCCGGCGACCTCCTGCTCAAGAACTTCGGGGTCACCCGCCACGGCCGGGTCGTCTTCTACGACTACGACGAGCTGTCGCCGCTCACGGAAGTCAACTTCCGCCACCTCCCCGACAGCCCCGACCCGGAAGTCGACATGGCACCCCAGAGCTGGTTCTCGGTCGGCCCCACCGACGTCTTCCCCGCCGAGTTCTCCACCTTCCTCGGGGTGAAAGGCGCCATCCGCCAGGCGTTCGAGGCCCACCACGCCGAACTGTTCGACGCCGACTGGTGGCGATCCACCCAGGAGAGGGTGGAGAACGGGGAGATGATCGAGATATATCCCTACGACTCCCGGGCTCGTCTCGAACCGCGATTGCGTTAGCCTCGGAGCCGTGGCTGATTACCCGAGCGAATACGAGTTGTCGGTCGTCCTCCGCGACGGGAGCGGAGTGCAGATCCGGCCGATCCGTCCCGACGACGGCGACCTGATCAAAGACCTCTTCGAGCGGCTCGGTCCCGAGAGCCGCTACTTCCGGTTCTTCCGGGTCAAGAACACCCTCGACCCCGAAGAGATCGAGTACTTCACCAACGTCGACTACCACGAGCGGATGGCGCTCGTCGCCATCGCCCAGGACCGCTTCATCGGCGTCGGCCGATACGACGCTCTCGCCGACGACCCGTCGACGGCCGAGGTCGCCTTCGCCGTCGCCGACGACCACCAGGGCCGGGGGGTCGGCACCGAGTTGCTGCTCCTGTTGACCTCGTACGCCCGCAACCACGGCATCAAGCGCTTCAAGGCGTACGTCCTGCCCGAGAACCGCCAGATGATGCGGGTGTTCCGCAACTCGGGGTTCGAGCTGACCCGGACCCTGGAGGAAGGCATGTACACCGTCGACTTCCCGGTGGAAGAATCCGAGAGCTCGATCGCGGCGTGGGGCGAGAAGGAGCGCCGGGCGGTCACCGCGTCGCTCGGGCCCATCTTCGTGCCCCGGTCCATCGCCGTGATCGGCGCCTCCACCGACCCCGGCTCGATCGGCAACCGGCTGTTCCGGAACCTGCTCCGCGACGGGTTCACCGGCCCTCTGTACCCGGTGAACCCAAATGCCCGGGTCGTCAACTCGGTGCGGGCCTACCCGTCGGTGCTCGACATCCCCGACGAGGTCGACCTCGCCTACATCGTCGTCCCGGCCGCCATCGTGCTCGATGTGGTCCAGCAGTGCGTCGAGAAGGGCGTCCGCGGCATCGTCGTCATCAGCGCCGGCTTCTCCGAGACCGGCCCGGAGGGCAAGGCCCGGGAGAAGGAGCTCCTGTCGATCGTCCGCCGGGCGGGCATCCGCATGATCGGCCCCAACTGCCTGGGTGTCATCAACACCAACGCCGCCGTCAGCATGAACGGCTCGTTCTCGCCGGTGTACCCGCTGCCCGGCAACATCGCCATGTCCTCGCAGTCGGGGGCGCTGGGCATCGCCATCCTCGACTACGCCACCGAGGCGGGGATCGGCCTGTCGTACTTCGTGTCGGTCGGCAACAAGGCCGACGTCTCCGGCAACGACTTGCTCCTGGCGTGGGAGGAGGACCCCAACGTCGACGTCATCCTCCTCTACCTGGAGTCGTTCGGGAACCCGAAGAAGTTCTCCCGCATCGCCCGCCGCATCTCGCGCCGCAAGCCGATCATCGCCGTCAAGTCGGGTCGCACCACCGCCGGCAAGCGGGCGGCCTCCAGCCACACCGGAGCCCTCGCCTCGTCCGACGTCGCCGTCGACGCCCTGTTCCGCCAGGCGGGGGTCATCCGGGTCGACACCATCGAGCAGATGTTCGCCGTCGGGCGGCTGCTCGCCGACCAGCCGATCCCCGGAGGGAGGCGGGTCGGGATCGTTACGAACGCCGGGGGCCCCGGGATCCTCGCCGCCGACGCCCTCGAAGCCAACGGCCTCCAGCTCCCCGCCCTCAGCGACGGCGTGCAGCAGAAGCTGCGGGAGAAGCTGCCGGCGGAAGCCGCCACCTCCAACCCGGTGGACCTCATCGCCTCGGCCGGGCCGGAGGAGTTCTATCACGCCACCTCCACCCTCATCGAGTCCGGGGAAGTGGACTCGGTGGTGGTCATCCACGTGGAGGTGACCCCCGGGCTCGCCCTCCCGGTGGCAGACGCCCTCCGTCGCTGCCAGGACGACCACCCCGGCGACGTCACGCTGCTCACGGTCTTCATGGGCGGAGAAGACGCCGCATCGCTCCTCGCCGGAAAGGAAGGCTCGCGGACCATTCCCCACTACCAGTTCCCCGAGCAGGCCGCCCTGGCGCTCACCCGGGCCGTCAACTACGGCGAGTGGAAGCGCCGCGACCCTGGCTCCGTGCCGCACCTCGCCGACGTCGACCAGCCCGCCGCCCGGGCGATCGTGGACCCCGCGCTGGACCGGCTCGGCCCCGAGGGCGGCTGGCTCGAGCCGGAGGAAGTCATGGGCCTCCTCCAGACGGTCGGCCTGCGCGTGCCGATCACCAAGACGGCCACGACCGAAGACGAAGCGGTGGCCATCGCCGCCGAGATCGGCCGGTCCGTCCTCAAGGTCATCTCGCCGTCGGCCCTCCACAAGTCCGACGTCGGCGGCGTCGTCCTCGACGTGTCCGGCGAGGAGGAGGTGAGGGCGGCGTACCGGCAGGTGACATCGGCGGTGCCCGACCCCCAAGGCGTGGTCGTGCAGTCGTTCGTCCCCGCCGGGCACGAGGTCATCATCGGGTCGACGGAGGACCCCAGCTTCGGCCCGCTCATCGTCTTCGGGATGGGCGGTGTCACCGTGGAGCTGCTCGGCGACGTCGCCTTCCGCATCCATCCCCTGACCGACGTCGATGCTTCGGAGATGGTCCGCTCGATCAAGGGCTTCCGGATGCTCGAGGGCTACCGGAACATGCCCGAGGGTGACGTGGAGGCGGTGGAGGAGGCCCTGCTTCGGGTCTCCACCCTCATCTCGGAAGTTCCCGAGATCGTCGAGATGGACCTCAACCCGGTCAAGGTGCTCGCCCCCGGCGAGGGCGTCGTGGTGGTCGACGCCCGGATCCGGGTGGAGCCGATCGCCCCGGCGGAACGGCCCGAGCTGGCCGACCTGCCGTCGGTGAAGTGAAGTCGAGACAATCGGAACCGGAGGAGAAGTGCCGCTCGTAGAGTTGTCGCGCGACGGGGCCGTCGCCCTCGTCACCTTGAACCGCCCGCCCGTCAACGCCCTCGACCAGCAGCTGTCACAGGAGCTGACGCAGGCGTTCCGGGAGTGCGCCGACCCGGCGATCCGGGCCGTGGTCGTCACCGGAGACCCCCATTTCGCCGCCGGCGCCGACATCACCGGGTTCAAGACGGCGTTCGAATCGGGAACCGACGACGAGCTCGCCGGGGCCCTCACCGAAGCGATCTGGGCGCTGGAGTCGCTGGAGAAGCCGACGATCGCCGCCATCCAGGGCTTCGCCCTCGGCGGCGGCCTCGAGCTGGCGATGGGGGCCGACTTCCGCTACCTGGCAGAAGACGCCAAGGTCGGCCAGCCCGAGATCCTGCTCGGGTTGATCCCGGGTGCGGGCGGAACCCAGCGCCTGCCCCGCCTCGTCGGGTACCAGGTCGCCAAAGAGCTCGTGTACTCGGGACGCCACGTCGGCGCCGAGGAGGCCCAGGCGATCGGCCTCGCCGACAAGGTGGTCGCCGCCGACGAGCTGCTGGAGGTGGCCATGGCCGATGCCGCCAAGTGGGCGGAGGGCCCCACCCGGGCACTCGCCGCCGCCAAACGGGCGCTCAACCAGGGGTGGGGCCAGCCGATGGTCCAGGCGCTCGAGATCGAAGCCGCCGAGTTCGCCAACGCCTTCGCCACCGAGGACGCCCGCGAGGGAGTGACGGCGTTCCTCGAGAAGCGAAAGCCCACGTTCACCGGCCGCTGAGGCGCTTCCCCACCCGGTCGGCGAACAGGGCCAGGTTGCGCCGCCACACCACGGCCAGGATCCACTGGGCGACGAAGGCGGTGACGGGCCCTGCCAGCCACAGAGGAAACCGCAGCTCCTCGGTCCAGGTGAAGCGGACGCCCCCGGCGAGCGGGTCGAGGCGGAACCTGCCCCAGCCGCCGACGGTGCCCACGTGGGCGACCTCGATCAGGCGCTTCTCTTCCCAGGCGGTCACGACCAGCCAGTCGGAGGCGCGCAGCGGGCCCAGCCGGGTCGCCACCTGCATCGTGGTGCCGACCCCGCGCCTCTGCTCGTCGGCGAACCGGATCGAGTCGGCGTCGGCCATCCACTCGGGGTGGGAGCCCAGGTCCGCCACCTCTTGCCAGACGAGGTCCAGCGGGGCGTCGATCACCACGGACACGGACACCGAAGGCATCGCCTCAGAGCCTAGGTGAGCGCCGTTTCGGCGGTCGTCGTGCCAACATGGGACCCGATGCTGTACGTAGACCACGCTGCAACCACCCCGATGCGCCCCGAGGTCGCAGAAGCGATGCGGCCCTTCTACAGCGACACCTTCGGTAACCCCTCCGGTGTCCACGAGATCTCACGGCGGGCCAAGGACGCCCTCGAGGAGGCGCGCGAGCGCGTGGCCCAGATCCTCCGCTGCGAGCCGCTGGAGGTGGTGTTCACCAGCGGCGGCACCGAATCCGACAACCTCGCCCTGAAGGGAGCGGCGCTGGCGGCCGGGCGGCGGGGCGGCGTGGTGACGGTGGCGACCGAGCACGAAGCGGTGCTCCAATCGGCCGCGTTCCTGAGCCGCATCGGCTGTCCCGTCAAGATCCTCGGAGTGGACCGCGACGGCCTCGTGGACCCGGAAGCCGTCGCCGCCGCCGTCGACGAGGAGACGGCGGTGGTGTCCGTCATGTGGGCCAACAACGAGACCGGCGTCATCCAGCCGGTGGCGGAGATCGCCGCCGCCGTGCGGGCGGTGTCCGACCGCGTCCTCGTCCACAGCGACGCCGTCCAAGCGGCGGTGTCCGAGGAGGTCACCTTCGACGACGTCGACCTGCTCACGATCGCCGGCCACAAGTTCGGCGGCCCCAAAGGGGTCGGGGTGCTCGTCGTGCGATCCGGGACCCTCCTCGAGCCCGTCCTCCACGGAGGCGGCCAGGAGCTGGGCCGCCGCTCCGGCACCCACAACGTCGCCGGAGCCGTGGGCTTCGCCACCGCCCTCGAGCTGGCCGTCGCCGACAGGGAACGGTTCCGGCGCGACGTCGGCGAGGCGCGACGGCGGTTCGAGGAGCGGCTGATCAGCAAACGCCCCGATGTGGTCATCAACGCTCCCGAGGACCGCCGGCTCGTCCAGCACTCCCACGTCCGCATCCCCGGGACCCGCAACGAGACCGTCCTGATCCGCCTCGACCGGGCGGGGGTGGCGGCTTCCGCCGGCTCCGCCTGCCAGTCCGGGGCGAGCACCCCCAGCCACGTGCTGACCGCCATGGGCCGGACCTTCGAGGAGGCCCGAGAGAGCCTCCGCTTCTCCTTCGGGTGGACCACCCGGCCCGAAGACGGCGACGAGCTCGCCGACGCGGTCGTGGCCGCCGTCGAGGGCCCCGCCTGACCCGCACGTTGTAACCTCCGCCCAGCAATCGCGCAGGGCTGGGCATGTCACCATCCGATACGTGGCGGGAGGCGCTGGGTTCGCTCGAGCTGGGGCGGGGCCCCATCTTGGTCGTCGTCGAGAGCCCCGACGGCTCGATCGGTGACGTCCTCGACGCCCTGGCGCCCACGGGCCCCGTGGCGCGTACCGTCGCCGCCGAGGCCTCCCGGGCGATGGCGGGCAACATCGCCGACCGCCTCGGCCTGGGCGCGAACCCCACCGAAGGGGTGTTCGTGGTCGAGGAGGCCCAATGGGTCGATGCGTCGTCGCTGGGGCGCCTGGGGCGGCTGATCGGCGACCCGGCGGCTCGCCTCGTCCTGGTCCTGGGCCGCCGGCCGGGCCAGGGATGGGCGATCGACCGTCTCGTCGACACCGCCCGACGCCACCGCAGGCTCCTCGAGATCTCGATCGAAGCCGAGCCGCTGCCGGCACCCTCCGATGCCGCCGCCCGCGACCTCCTGGCCGCGGCAGGGCTGGTCGGCCAGCCCCTGTCGGTGGCGGTGGCGGCCCAGGTCCTCGCCATGTCGGAGGACGACACCCTCGCCCTCGCCGAATCCCTCGTCTCCGACGGCTACCTCACAGAAGCGCGAGGTGGGTTCCTGTGCGCCCGACCCGTGGCGGTGGGGGAGGCCCGACGGGGCCACGTCGCCAGGCGCCTCGCCGACGTCCTGGAGGGCTCCGGAAGCGGGCCCGAGGTGATCGGTTTGCTGCGCATGGCGGCCGGCGACCCGGCGGGCGCCTACCCGCACCTGCGGGCGGCGGCGTTCTTCGCCGCGGAGCGGGCGGCGATGGGTGAGGCCCACGAGCTGGCCGGCGCAGCACTGGAGGCGTCGGCTGCGATCTCTGCCGGCGCCCACGAGGTGGGGCACCTGCATCTGATCCGGGGCCGGCATCTGCGCGCCGCCGGCCGTTCCGACGAAGCCGCCGCGGAGCTGGAGGCGGCGGTGTCGCTTCTCGAGGGAGAGGCCCGGGTCGACGCGCTCGGGTTCGCCGCCGCGGTGGCCGACGACCGCCAGCGGCCCCAGGAGGCGGAGCGCCTGCTCGCCGTGGCCGAATGGGAAGCGGCCCGCCTAGGAGCCATCGCCAAACTCGGTTCTCTCAGCACGTTCCGCGCTCGGGCGCTGAACCGCCTCGGGTTCGCCGACGAGTGCGACGCCCTCGTCGAGAAGGGAATGCAGCTCCTCGCCGCCGGGGAAGCGACGGCGAACCAGCGGGCCAACGGCGAGAACAACCGCGCCTGGATCGCGTTCGACCGGGGCCAGGCGGTCCAGGCGGAGATGCAGTTCACCCATCTCCGCGACACCACTCCGCCCGACGACGTCGCCGGGCGAGCCGACAAGGAGGCGTGGCGAGCACGGGCGCTCTTCGCCTCCGGCCACCCCGACGCGGCGCGCAGCGCGGTGGAAGAGGCGAGGCGCCTCGCCGACCTGGCGCAGGTGGAAGCACCCCTGTTCCTGGCCGAGCTCGCCCTGGCGGAAGGCGGCCTCGCCTACGGGCGCCTGGGCGAGGCCGAAGCCGCCGCCGAGCGTGCCCTCGACCTCGTCGAGCTGCAGCTGCCCGCCTGGCGCAACGTGGTGCTGAGCCTCCTCGCCTCGATCCGCTCGAAGAGAGGAGAGACCTCCGCGGCCAAAGAAGCGCTGGAGGCGGCGGTCGCCGCCACGCCCCCGGGTGCCGATGGGTGGCGGCTGCGGTCACGATGCGCGGCGATCGGGATGGAGCTCGAAGCGGCCGAGGGGCGGTTCCGTCACCGCGACGCCATCGACCTCGCCGATGCTCTCCTCCAGGCCCGCCTGTACGGATGGGCGGCCGAGCTCATGTGCGTCATCGCCGAGCAAAGGCGGGACTCCCGCATCGCCCGGGAGGCGATGGCCCTGGCGGTGAACATCGGCAACCCCATGCTGGCCGCCCGGGCAGCCGAGGCAGGACGCCTGTGGCACGCAGCCGAGGCAGCCCCGGCGATCCGGGCGATCCGCGCCCTCGTTTCCCGCGTCCCCGAGGACTGGCAGGAAGACTGGAGGCGCCAGCCCGGCATCACAGCCGCTCTCGAAGCGCTCGAGCCGGCCCCCGACGCGGGCATCGAAGAGAGCCGCCGAGTCCTGGAGGAAGCGCTGGAACGTGCCGGCCTCGCCGCCGACACCGTGCTCAGCCCCGCCCAACGGCGCCGCCGCGGCCTGGTCGGGCCACCCCGGAGGTTGTCCATCGCCCAGATGATCGCGGCCGGCCTCGGCGTCGTCGTCCTCGCCGTGGGCGCCTCGGTGGCGGTGTCCCGGCTCACCCCCACGCCCCCGCCGGTGACGATCGTCCGGGAGGTGGCGGTCACCCAGCCCGCCGAGGCCTCCCTGGAGGACCTCCGGCTCGAACCGCCACCGGAGATCATCGGGTCCGCTCCCTACCGAGGCGGCGCCACCCGCACCGGGGTCCTCGACACGGCCGGCCCCAGGTCCGTGGACGGGTTCTTCTGGACCTACACCACCGCCGGGCCCATCGAGTCGACGCCGGTCGCCTACGGCCGGAACGTCTACGTGGCCAGCACCGACGGCACCCTCTACGCCCTGGACCAGACGACAGGCAACCAGGTATGGACGATGCGCACCGACGGGCGCATCACCACGACGCCGGAGATCGCCTCCGCTGACGTGGGGGAGGGGGTGACGTCGGCTCTGGTGGTGCTGGCCGGCGACGACGGGATCGTCCGGGCCCGTGATGCGCTGAGCGACCTCCAGTCCGAGGCGTGGGCGGTGCGGCTCGGCTCCAGGATCACGTCGTCGCCGGTGGTGGCGGATGGGAAGGCGTTCGTGGCGACGAGCGACGGGTCGGTGCACGCCCTCGAGCTCGTCGACGGCCAGGAGGTGTGGCGATATCCCGCCGAAGGCGATGGCCTCGGGGTGGTGAGCGCCCCCCTCGTGTACCACGACGGGGTGGTGTACGTGGGGACGGAAGGCGGGGAGCTGCACCTCATCGAGGCGGCGACCGGCGAGGCTCGCTGCCAATTCGACGCCGGGGCGGCGATCGTCGCCAACCCGGTCATCGCCGACGCCCTCTACCTGCCGACCAGGGGCAACACGATCTTCGTACGGCCGATCGGCGAATGCGGCCAGAGACCCGTCCCCGGCCGCCTGCCCCTGTACGGCACCGAGACCGCGGTCGAAGTGGCGCCGGCGATCCGCGGCGACCGGATGTACCTGCCGTCCGGCCGGTTCCTCTACTCCATCGACCTGCGCGACAACAGCCATGCCTGGCCCGCCTCCACCGTCGACGCCGGCAGCCTCATCTCCGGCGCTCCGGTGGTCGCCGGCGACGCCGTGTACTTCGGGACCGAGGACGGGCTCGCCATCGCCGTCGACGCCGAGACGGGCGACGAGTTGTGGAGATGGCAGACGGGCAACTTCGTGCGGTCGTCGCCGGCAGTCGTCGAGGGAGCCGTGTTCGTCGCCTCCGGCGACGGCACCCTCTACGCGCTGGGCGAGGAGTAGTCGCTACCGCAAGGCGCTCCGCCCGCTTTACCCTCTGGGTCGATGGCCCGTTCCGTTCTCGTCGCCATGTCCGGAGGAGTGGACTCGTCGGTCGCCGCCGCCCTGATGGTGGAGGCGGGCCACGACGTGGTCGGTGTGACGATGAAGATGTGGGAGGGGCCCAACGGGGAAGCGCCCACTTCGGGCTGCTGCACCGTCTCCGACGCCGAGGACGCCCGCCGGGTCGCCGCCCGCCTCGGCATCCCCTACTACGTCGTCGACTACACCGACCACTTCTCGACCGGGGTCATCGACCGATTCGTCGGCGACTATCTCGCCGGCCGCACCCCCAACCCCTGCGTGGAGTGCAACCGGACGGTGAAGTTCTCCGCCCTGCTCGACCACGCCACCGACCTCGGCTGCGACTGGGTGGTGACCGGCCACTACGCCCGCATCCGCCACGACGGCGGCAGGTGGCGGCTCCTGCGCGGGGCAGACCGCAGAAAGGACCAGTCCTACGTGCTGTCGATGCTCGGCCAGGCGGAACTGGAGCGGGTGCGGTTCCCCGTCGGTGAGCTGACCAAGGCCGAGACCCGCCGCAAGGCGGCCGAGCTGGGGCTGAGGACGGCCAACAAGCCGGAGTCGATGGACATCTGCTTCGTCCGCGGCGGCGACTACCGCCAGTTCCTCGCCTCGGCCGCCCCCGAGGGATTCGTGCCCGGCCCCATAGTCGACGAGCGAGGGCGAGTGGTGGGCCGCCACCAGGGCATCGTCGGGTTCACCATCGGCCAGCGCCGGGGCCTCGGCGTGGCGGTGGGCGAGCCGCGTTTCGTCACGTCGATCGATGCTCGCACCGCCACGGTGACGATCGGCCCGCGCCGTGACCTTCTGGTCGGAGCGGTGACGCTGGAGCAGGTCTCGTGGGTGTCGGGGGAGCCGGCGAGCGGCGAGGTCCTCGTCCAGTACCGGGCCCACGGGGAGGCCGTTCCCGCCGTGGTCGACGGGGACAGGGTGGTCTTCGAGGAGCCCCAGCAGGCGGTCGCCGCCGGGCAGACGGCGACCTTCTACCGGGAAGACGAAGTGCTGGGCGGGGGGATCATCGCCTCCGCCCACAAGGCGGCCTAGAGCTCTTCTTCGGCCGGCTGCTCGGCGATCTGGCGGCGGACCTCGTCCATGTCCAAGGCCCTCACCTGGCTGATCAGGTCCTCGAGCACGGGAGGTGGCAGGGCTCCCGGCTCCCGGTAGAGGAGGATCTGATCCCGGAACACCATGAGCGTCGGTATCGCCCGGATGTCGAGGGCCCCTGCCAGTTCTTGCTGGTCGTCGGTGTCGACTTTGGCGAAGACGATGTCGGTGTGCTTCTCGGACGCCGCTTCGAACGTCGGGGCGAAGGCGCGGCACGGTTCGCACCAGTCGGCCCAGAAGTCGATGATCACCGTGTCGTTGCGGTTGATCGTGTCGGTGAAGTTGTCCTTGGTGAGGGCGATGGTCGCCACTGGCTCTCCTGGATTCGATTGCTTTCGGTTCAACCGCTACCCCCTGCGCCGAATTCCATGCGCGATTTCCCCCCTCCGGGACGAGCGACCAGACTTGCTCCATGGTGACGAGTGAGGCGGTAGGGGCGCCTCGGGTCGAGATGTTCGCCCCCTTGCGGGGCACGCGGGCGGGCCGATTCCACGACCTCCTCACGGCCGACTGGTCGCGAGCGGAGGAGCGGCTGGGCCGCGTCGTTTCCCGATGGCGGCCCCTGGCCGGGTTCATCGAGTTGAACTTCTTCCATCCGGTCCACGGGCCCTCCGGCGCGCTGGTGCTGACGATCACGACCGTCGACGTGTCCCGCCGCGCCCAGCGGGTGGCGCGCCTGGAAGTCATCCCCCACCGGGAGGTCGAGCCGTACCTGGCCCGCTGGGCCCGGGGGGAGACGGTGGTGGTCTCCGTAGAGGAGATGCCGCCCGATCTCGCCCGCCGCTATGCCACCACCAGGGTGCGATGGTCGCTGAACGTCCCGGTGATGGCCGACGGGGAATGGGTGGGGCTCGTCGGAGCCGTCGCCGACGCCGGGGGCTTCCAACCCGAGGCGATCTCCGCCTTCGAGGCGCTCGCCCGGCTGTTCACCGCCGAGTTGACGGCGGCGGAGGCTTGGGAGACTTTCAGAGAGGATGTCGGTAATCGTTTACCGCGTCTAGTACGCTGACTACCGCGTCGCCGGCCACGGGGTAGGCTGGTGCGCCGAATCTCGTTGCCCCCCTTACGCCCCGGAGGGATTTGGAGAATGGATGCCGTCGTGGACCCAAGCGGCGAAGGTGCCGTCTACAACATCGGCACCGCCGCCCGAAAATCCGGATTGTCCGTCACGACGATCCGCACCTGGGAGGAGCGCTACGGCGCGGTGGTGCCCACGCGCGACGCGTCCGGGCGCAGGCTGTACAGCGCCGAGCAGATCGCCCAGCTGGCGTGGCTGCGCCAGCAGACCGAAGCGGGCCTGCGGGCGTCGGAGGCGCATCGCCTGCTGATGGCGGGCGAAGCCCAACTGGGATCGCCGGCGGCCGTCGTCGACCACGGCGTGGCATGGGCGACGCTCCTGGCCTGGGCGCAGCAGGAATCGGAATGGCTCACGTCCGTCCTCGCCGACCTCCGCCGCGGGCTGCGCAGCGACGCGGCGGCGATGGCGACCGTCATCGACAACCCCGTGGCGGGCCGGGTCCTGAGCCTCACCCACCTCGACCCCGACGCCGCCGAGTCCGGCGCACTCGACCGGCTGGCAGTGGTCGTGGCCAACGAGGTGCCGGGCCTCGAAGAGGCCCTCGCCGGCAGCGCGGCGAAGCTCCTCGAGGGGAAGAGCCTCGGGATCGGCCAGGACGTCGTCGTCGCTCCCATCGAGCAAGGCGGTGCGCTGGGCGGCGCTCTGGTGGCCGTCGGCCCCTCGGCCGAGGACCCCACGGCCCTGGCCGCCAAGGCGGTCCGTGTCATCGAGGCCCGATTGGAGGCCGACCGGGCCCGTTCGGCGTTCACCAGCCTGCTCGACTGAGTCCGTTTTCTCGTCGCCGCCCGGCGGTAGTGTCGCGCCCATGAACGAGATCGAGGCGAGGATCGTCGAGCTGCGGGAGAAGATCGAAGAGGCGAACTACCGCTACTACGTCCTCGACGATCCGACGATCTCCGACGCCGAATACGACGAGCTCATGCGGGAGCTCCGCTCCCTGGAGGAGCAGCATCCCGAGCTCATCACGCCCGACTCGCCGACGCAGCGGGTCGGAGCCGCCGTCGACCAGTCGACCTTCGCCGCCGTCGAGCACCTCCGCCCGCTGTTCTCGCTCGACAACGCCGAGTCGATGGCCGACCTCGAGGCATGGGCCGACCGGGTCCGGCGGGGCCTGGGCCACGACCCGAGCGGCTACGCCGTCGAGCTCAAGATCGACGGGCTGGCCGTGGTCCTCGTCTACGAGGACGGGCGGTTCGTGCGCGGGGCCACCCGCGGCGACGGGACGGTCGGCGAGGACATCACCGCCAACCTGCGCACCCTCGACCAGGTCCCCAAGCGCCTCCGGGGCGACGACGTCCCGTCCCTGCTCGAGGTCCGCGGCGAGGTGTACATGTCGTACGAGGCGTTCGAGGAGCTCAACCGCCGCCAGGCCGAAGCCGGTCAGCGCCTGTTCACCAACCCGCGCAACGCCGCCGCCGGCTCGGTCCGCATGAAGGACGCCTCGATCACCGCCTCCCGCCAGCTCGGCATCTGGATCTACCAGGCGGGCATCATCGAAGGCGGGCCGTCGCTGGCCACCCACACCGAGACGATGGCCTACCTCGCCGGCCTCGGGTTCCCGGTCAACCCCAGGTCGAGCCGGGTCGACGACCTGGCGGGCGTGGAGGCCTACGTGAAGGACGCCGAAGAGCACCGCCACGACCTCGAGTACCAGACCGACGGTGTGGTGGTCAAGGTCGACTCGCTCGCCGAGCAAGACGCCCTCGGCTTCACGGCCCGGGCGCCGCGTTGGGCGATCGCCTACAAGTTCCCCCCGGAGGAGCGGACCACCAAGCTCCTCGACATCCAGATCAACGTCGGGCGCACGGGGGCGGCCACCCCCTACGCCATCCTCGAGCCGGTGTTCGTCGGCGGGGCGAACGTCAGCCGGGCCACCCTCCACAACCAGGACCAGATCGCCTTGAAGGACATCCGCATCGGCGACCAGGTGGTGGTCCGGCGCGCCGGAGACGTGATCCCCGAGGTGGTGGGGCCGGTGGTGGCGGCGCGGACCGGCGAGGAGAGGGTGTGGCAGATGCCGGCCAACTGCCCGTTCTGCGGCCACCCCATCGTGCGCCCCGAAGGCGAGGCGGTGGCGCGCTGCACGGGAGGCTTCGAATGCCCCTCCCGTCTCCGGGAGTGGCTGTTCCACTTCGCCGGCCGAGGCGGCATGGACATCGAGCACCTCGGCTATCGGACCATCGACCTGCTGCTGGAGAAGGGCCTCATCCGCGGCCCCGCCGACCTGTTCACGTTCGACACCCGGGCGCTCCTCGAGGAGGAGGGTTGGGGCGAGACTTCGGTGGCCAACCTCGAGAAGGCGATCGATGCCGCCCGCAACCGGCCCCCGGCGCGCCTGTTGACCGCTCTCGGCATCCGCCACGTGGGGTCGACGATGGCCCGGCGGCTCATCCGCCACTTCGGGTCCATCCCCGCCCTGTTGGACGCCCCGCTCGAGGAGATCGCCGCCGTCGAAGGGGTGGGCGAGGTGATCGCCCGCGAGGTGAAGCGGTGGGCCTCCGACCCGGCGAACCGCGAGTTGATCGACCGCCTCGCCGCCGCCGGGGTGCAGATGGGCGAGGAGAAGGCTCCCTCCGCCGGCGGCGGGCCGCTCGAGGGCGTCACCCTGGTCGTGTCCGGCACCCTCGAAGGCTTCACCCGGGAGGAGGCCGAAGCGGCCATCGAAGCCGCCGGTGGCCGGGCCACGGGCTCTGTGTCGGCCAAGACCACCGCGCTGGTGGTGGGCGAATCGCCGGGAGCCTCGAAGGTGAACCGAGCCACCGAACTGGGCATCCCGATCATCGACGAGGCGACCTTCGTGCGGCTCCTGGAGGAAGGCCCGGCCGTACTCGAGGGCTAGGGGTTCAGTGGACCCGGAAGGACCACTCGAACTCGCCGCCCTCGGGGGTGCCCGAGACCTTCAGCCACTCCACCCGCACCGTGTGCTCGCCGGTGGACCACTCCGTCATCACCGCCGAATTGGCGTGGGGCGCCCACGTGTACACGCCGGTCGCGGGCACGAACTGGGCGTCGGGGATGGGCATCCCGTCCACGAAGATCGTCGCCTCGTAGCCGATGTCCAGGTCGACCGACAGCACGGCCTGGCGGATCACCGTCTCCCCGGGAGCGGGGGAGACCGCTTCGATCGGGCCCGGCAACTCGACGGGGTCCCCCTCGGGGGCGAGCGCCACCCCCAGGGCCACGACGGCCACCGCCAACAGTGCCAGCCCGGCATAGATCAGGCGATAGGGCACGTCATGGACGGTACCGCAGCCGGGCGGACAAGCCAGAAAAGAGCCGCCGCTGGCTAGCCTCGCCACATGCGCACCAACCCCGCGCTCGACAGGGTCGGGGCCCACCCGATAGCCGGCCTCCAGCAGAAGGTGCGGCGACTGCGCGACGAAGGCGCCGACGTCATCGACTTCACGCTCGGCGACCCCCGCGAGCCGACCTGGGAGGAGATCCCCGAGCAGCTGCGCCGACACGTCCCCGCCGTCTCCCAGTACCCCACGACCAACGGCATCCCCGAACTGCGGCGGGCCATCGCCGGCTACGTGCGGCGCCGGTTCGGCGTGAGCGTGGACCCCGACACCCAGGTCATCCCGACATCGGGAGCCAAAGAGGCGATCTTCTCGACGGCGCTGGCCTTCGTCGACCGGGAGCGCGGCGACGCCGTCGGCTACCCCGATCCCGGATACCCGGTGTACGCCCGCGGCGCGGTGCTGGCGGGCGCCGAGGCGGTGCCGATCCCCGCCGGGGAGGGCTTCGTCACCACCGTCGAGTCGGTGCCGCCGTCGCTGTGGGGCCGCATGGCCATGCTGTGGATCTGCACGCCCTCCAACCCGACCGGAGCGGTGATGTCGGAGACCGAGCTCGCCGGCCTGGTGGACGAGGCGCGCCGCCACGACGTCTTGGTGTGCAGCGACGAGTGCTACATCGACCTCCATGCCGAAGGAGCCGAGCCGCCGCCGTCGGTCCTCCAGGTCGCCGAAGGCGCCCGAGGCGTCCTCGCCTACTTCTCGCTGTCCAAGCGGTCCGGCATGACCGGCTACCGCTCGGGGGCGATCGTCGGCGACCCGGCCGCCATCGAGCGGCTCTACCGGCTGCGGACGTCCACCGGGACGGCGTCGCCGGAGTTCGTGCAATGGGCGGCGGTGACGGCGTGGGAGGACGACGCCCACGTGGCGGAGAGGCGACGGATCTTCGGGGAGAAGCGCCGAGTCATGCGCGAAGGGCTCGAAGCGGCCGGGCTGGAGGTCGTCGCGTCGGAGGCGGGGCTGTACCTGTGGGTGAAGGTGGACGACGACCTCGCGGCCGCCGACGCTCTCGCCGACACCGGAGTGTTCGTGTCGCCCGGCCGCATCTTCGGCGACCGCGGCTTCGGATACCTCCGGCTCGCCCTGGTGCCCGACGTGGAGACGTGCCGGCGGGCGGTGGAAGTGATCCGCCGCGCCCTAGTTGGCGTGTAGCTCCTCGTTGAGGCCCGACCAGGTGCCTTTGGTGGGGAGGGCCTCCACCACGCCGGTGGTCGAGTTGCGGCGGAAAAGGAGCCCGCTGGCACCCGACAGCTCCCGGGCCTTGCGGCGGGTTCCGTCGGGGAGGGTGACGACGGTCCCGGCGGTGAGGTAGAGGCCGGCTTCGACGATGCAATCGTCTCCGAGCGAGATGCCCAGACCCGAGTTGGCGCCGAGCAGGCACCGCTTCCCGACGGAGATGATCTCGGTGCCGCCGCCGGAGAGGGTCCCCATGATCGAGGCGCCGCCGCCGATGTCGGTGCCGTCCCCGACGACCACTCCGGCAGAGATCCGTCCCTCGACCATCGACGCCCCCAGGGTGCCGGCGTTGAAGTTCACGAAGCCCTCGTGCATCACCGTCGTGCCCTCCGACAGGTAGGCGCCGAGTCGCACCCGGTCGGCGTCGGCGATGCGCACCCCGGTGGGCACCACGTAGTCGGTCATCCGGGGGAACTTGTCGACCGAGGTGACGTGCACGGGCCGGCCGGCGGCGAGGAGCCGGATGCGGGTCTCTTCGAAGTCCTCGATGGCGCACGGCCCCTGCGTCGTCCAGACGACGTTGTTCAACACCCCGAAGATGCCCTCCAGGCTGATCTGGTGGGGACGGACCAGGCGGTGCGAGAGGAGGTGGAGCCGCAGATAGGCGTCGTGGGGGTCGGCCGGAGGCTGTTCGAGATCCTCGATCGAGGTGGCCACCAGCACCCGATCGACCTTTCGGTCCGGGTCGGGCACGGCCAACGCGGCGAGCCGCTCCTCTCCGAACGAAGCGGCGGTGGCCGGGTCGATCCTCACCGTGCCCGGCGCCATCCCCTCGGATGCCCCCAGGCGAGGGCGGGGATAGAAGGTGTCGAGGACCTGTCCTCGGGCGTCGATCGTGGCGACACCGATGCCGCTGGCGCTCTCACTCATAGACCGCGGAGGCTACACGGCTGCGTCGTTAGGCTGGCAACCATGGACGCCCCCCTCGCCGACACCCTGGCCTGGCTCGTCGACATCCCCTCGCCGACCGGACAGGAAGACGAGATCTGCCGGAGGATCTCCGAGCGTCTCGGCTCCTTGCCCCAGCAACGGGTGCGGGACTCGCTCGTGGTGGGGCGGCCCTCCGGGCGCCCTCTCGTGGTGCTGGCCGGCCACACCGACACCGTCCCACCGCAGGGCCAGGGGCCGGCCCGGATCGAGAATGGGCGTCTCTACGGCTTGGGGGCGTCGGACATGAAGGCGGGTCTCGCCGTCATGATCCACCTGCTGGAGGACCCCGAGGTCGCATCCGGCCCCTACGACGTGGTGGGGGTCTTCTACGCCGCCGAGGAAGGCCCACACGAGCACAACCAGCTGCGGGACGTCCTCGCCGCCGCCGACTGGCTCTCCGGCGCCGACTGCGCCATCGTGCTCGAGCCCACCGACGGGGAGATCCAGTACGGCTGCAACGGGGTGATCAACGCCACCGTGCGTTTCCTCGGTCGGGCGGCGCACTCGGCGCGGCCCTGGTGGGGCGAGAACGCCATCACCAAGGCGGGGGAGTGGCTGGCCCGGCTGCACCGGGTCGAGCCCCGGTCCCACGTGATCGACGGCTTGGAGTACAGGCGCACAGTGGCGGTGACCCGGGCCGAGGGAGGGATCGCCAACAACATCGTCCCGGCGGAGTTCACGGTCAACGTGAACATGAGGTTCACGCCCGACACGACCGTCGAAGAGGCGGTCGCCGAGCTGCGGGAGATGTGCGCGGGCGCCGACGAATTCGAGGTCACCGACACCGCTCCGGCGGGAGCGGTGTCGGTCGACCACCCGCTGCTGTCCCGGTTGGAGGAATCCAGCGGCGCACCCCGCGCCGCCAAGCAGGGTTGGACCGACGTCGCCCGATTCACCGAGATCGGGGTGCCGGCGGTCAACTACGGGCCGGGAGAGGCCGCCCAGGCCCACCAGGCGAACGAGTCGGTCGACCTCCGCCTGGTGAGCCAGGTCCACGCCAACCTGCGCCGGCTCCTCACCTCCTAGTCCCCGGCGACGAAGAACCACCAGGTGCCGTCGTCGGCGATGCCGACCCGCCAGCCCAGGTACCCCTCGTACTGGCGCAGGTCCCCGACCGTTTCCGGCCCGAAGATCCGCTCCAGCTCCACCCACGAGCCCTCGTCGCCCGGATCCAGGTGGGCGGCGGGCCATGCCCAGTAGCCCGCTTCGGTGTCCTGCGCCGGGGTGGTCGCCAGCACGCGGGCGAGGATCTCCAGCGGGTCCTCGCCCTGGCGTCCCTCGGCGACCCAGAAGTCGACGGGGTCCGAGGCGTCGCCGAAGCTGAGCGTGGTCCCGTGCTCCCGGGCGAGCTCCGCCAGCCCTTCGTAGTCGCACGACGCCGCCAGCCGGGCGAGCTGGCGGCGAGTGGCGGCCACCGGCTCGGGCAGGTCCTGGGACGCCAGGTCGGCGTCGGTTGTCCGGCAGGGCAGGGCGGCGCTGTCACCGCCGAGCCCGGCGTCCATGCCGACGTCCATGGTGACGTACGGGACGGCCATTCCCTCCTCGGCCGGAGGGAGCGACCAGGTCTCTCCCGAAGCGGACACGAGCACCGTCTGGTCCGGTGTCTGCACCGCCCAACCGCCTTCTCCCGACCACAGGTTGAAGGCGCCGGCGGGCACCTGCCGCTGCCACAGGACCTCACCGGTGCGGACCGACCGTACGACCAGCTCGGTGCCCTGGAAAGGCAGGAAGGCCATCGTCGCCCCGTCCGCCGACAGGGCGGTCATCGTGGTCCGGGGGAAGCACTCGTCCGACAGCGGGGAATCGATCGGCCCTTCGGTGATGTGCTGGAAGGAGTGCTCACGACAGTCTCCCTCGCGCACCAGGTCGATGACCAGGCCTCCCGCGTCGACCCCGACGGACGCGCCCGGCCCGTGCTCGATCGTGCCGAGGTCCCGGGTCTCGCCCGACTCGAGGTCGATGGCGGTCAACCGGCTCACACTCCCGTCGCCCGTCGGCGTGTCCGCCAGGTAATAGAACAGCGGCCGGCCGGCCTCGCCCACGCCGGTCCCGACGGGTACGAGGGTGGATCCGGGCGGGGGAGCCACGACCTGGCTCGGCTCCGTCGCCCCGGCCGCCAGACGCAGGACGGTCCCCTGCTCCCAGGGCATGGGCGTGGTGGAGTGCTGGAAGAGGATCCCGCCCTGACGGTCGGGAGCGACCCAGCTGATGCCCGCGTAGGGGCCCGAATCTCCCAGCTCGACCAGAGTGTTCCCTTCCCGGTCCAGGACTGTGATGCCGTCCGGCCCTCCGACGATCACGCCGGCGGGCTCGGGGAGGGCCTCCGGTGTGGTGGTCGTCGCCTCGGTGGTGGTGTCCGGCGCCGGCGTCTCCGGTGTCGAGGACGTGTCGGGCGGGACGGAGGCAGTGGGGTCGGTGGCGACGGGCGGGCCGGACGGCTGGGTGTCGAGCACGCTCAGCACCCCGACGAAGAGCGCCACCACGGCTGCGGCGCCGAGGACCCGGGCGGTGCGGGCACGGATCTGACGGCGGCGACCCTCCGCCATCACCTCTTCCAGGCGGTCCTCGGCCACCAGATGGGAAGTGGTCGCCTCCAGGTGGCTCCTGATGCGCTCCTCGGTGTTCATCGTTTCGTCTCCAGCTTGTGGCGCAGCTCGTTCATCACCCGGTGCAGGCGGCTCTTCGCCGTTCCCACCGGGATGCCCAGAGCGGCGCCGATCTCTTCGTAGGACCAATCCATCAGGTGACGCAGGACGACCAACGTGCGCTCCTCCAGCGGAAGCTCGCGGAGGGCACGTTCCACGTCCGGGTCGGGAAGCGGCTGGTGGACGGGATTGTCAGGGGGGCGTTCGTCGAGGTACTCGCGGGTCTGCTTGCGCAGCCGGGACCGGGCCCAGTTCAGGCCCACCCGGTACACCCATCCTGGGGCGTTGTCGTAGGTCGAGACGGTCGACCACCGCTGGTACGCCCGCGTCATCGCCTCGTCCGCCGCCTCCCGGGCCAGTTCCACGTCCCCCAACGTGGCGGCCAGGGCGCGGAAGACGGGCTGGTGGTGCACCCGATAGAAGTCGGGAAACTGCCGCTGCCGCAGGCGCGTCGTGGCATGTCTCAAGGCGGTCAAGTTCCTCCTTTGTCGCCCACAAACGCAGATCCCCCCTCGAGCGTTCTGCGTTCAGGAGGGCGACATCGAGATGTGGTAGGTGCCGGTGCCGTCGGTCAGCCAGTGCGGCCAGACGACCAGGCCACCGCCCTCCAGTGGGTGGACGAACATCTCGCACGGCCGGAGGGCGGAGATGAGGATGCTGTGGTGGTCGTCGGCGAGTCGGAACCGATGTCCCGAAACCGCCAGCGGCTCGTCGGCGTCACGCCACGGGCCGCCGTCTACGCGCAGCCGGGGGGCGGCGAGCCGCAGCGGGAGCTCGGGGCCCATCCTCACCGTCTCCGTCGCCGGCGCCGTCAGCTCGAGTGAGAGGTTCCGCCCGTCGAGCTCGAGGCGCACGGAGCTCCCCGACTCCGACCCCAACAGGAGCTCGGCTCGACCCCGCCCCTGGCTCCGACCCTGCACGAACAGGGGCTCGGGGGCGGGCTCGGTGCCTTCCTCTCCCACGAGCCGCCGCAGCAGCACCGCCGGGACCGGCGGCTGCACGGCGGTGACCGGCCACGACCCGTCCTTGTCGTCCCAGAAGGCCAGCACGCCCTCCGCCGGGTCGACGACGAGGGCGGCGGAGGTCGTCTCCACGTAGACCTCGTCGACCCCGTCGGCGTCGAAGTCCACGTCTTTCACCTCCACCCAGCTCTCGCCGCGCTTGAGCGCCCGATCCAGCGCCACCGCGGTTTCGAGCAGGTCCGGTTCCGGATCGTCCGCCGCGGGGTCGAGGAGGTGCTCGCGGGATTGCAGACGCAGCAGCGCATCCGAGACGGGGCTCCTTCCCGGCTGGACGGAGGCGCGCAGCATCAACTTGCGGTAGAAACCCAGCCGGGAGGGATGGGGCACGGGCATGGAGAGACGGGGCGCCAGCCGTCCGCCCGGGCCGTGCTCGGAGAGGAACCGGGTCACGGAGGTCACGTGCTTTCCGTGCTCCGACAGGAACTCCTCGAGGGCGTCGGGAGCCACCATCACCGCCGCCAGGCCCTCTCCATCCACGTCGGGGCGGTCCGCCGAGACGGGGACTCCCACCACGGCGGCGCCGGCTCGTTCGATCGGCCCCGGGGACGGCGCAGGCTCGGCCAGGAGCTCGGCGAAGAAGAACACGAGATGGTGGCCGGCGTCCCTGGCCACCGAGACGAGGCCCGGCTCCCACTCCCCGTCGACCCACAACCCGCCCGGGGTGATCCCCGCCATCTCCATCGCCGTCCTCTCCCGGTCGAGCTGGAGACGCAATTCCTCGGGGCCGATCCCGGTCACCAGCGGATCCGAGAACCCGCCCGCCAGCCACAGGACCCGGTCGGCTTCGAGGCGGTCGAGGAGGGGACGGTCCTCCTGCGCGAGGTGGTCGATGGCGGCGCCCGGGAGGCGCAGCACCACCGAGGCGTGGGAGTGGCGGTCGAGGCACGCGGCGACCGCCGCCACGGTCCTCTCCCAAGCCTCAGGGCCGGAGGCGTGGGTCGCCACGACCACGGGAACCACGTGCATCGCTTGCACGGTAGTGCTGGCCGTCGGCAACCATCCCCCGGCGGGCATGTGTGTGGGCGTCACTACAATCCCGCCGATGCCCGTCGACATCGACATCGCCCACGTGGCGCGCCTCGCCCGTCTGGCGCTGGACGACTCGGAGCTCGAGACCTACCGCCGTCAGCTGTCCCAGATCCTCGAGCACGCCGCCAAGGTGCAGTCCGTCGCCACCGACGACACGGCGCCGACCACCCATCCGCTCGGGCTGACGAACGCGTTCCGGGCCGACGAGGTGCGACCCTCGCTCGACCGCGCCGAGGTGCTCTCGCAGGCCCCGGAGGCACGGGACGGGTACTTCGTGGTCCCGCCGGCGCTAGAGGTCGACGGGTGAGCCTCGCCGACCTCACCATCGTCGAGGCAAGCCGGCAGCTCGAGACGGGGGACATCACCTCGGTCGAGCTGACCGAAGCCGTTCTGGAGCGGGCGACCATGACCGAGGCCCAGCTCCACTGCTATCTCACGATCGACAGGGAAGGCGCCCTGGAGAGCGCCGCCGCCTCCGACGCCCGCCGCAGCGAGGGCCGACCGCTGGGGCCCCTCGACGGGATCCCCGTGGCGCTGAAGGACAACATGTGCACCCGCGGTGTCGAGACGACTGCCGCCTCCCAGATCCTCGCCGGATGGGTGCCGCCCTACGACGCCCACGTCGTCGAGCAGCTCCGGCGGGCCGGGGCGGTGATCGTGGGGAAGACGAACCTCGACGAGTTCGCCATGGGCTCGTCCACCGAGAACTCCGCCTACGGCCCCACCCGGAACCCGTGGGACACCGACCGGGTGCCCGGCGGGTCGTCGGGCGGCTCGGCGGCGGCGGTGGCGGCGGGGTCGGCGCTGGGGTCCCTCGGCTCCGACACGGGCGGGTCGATCCGCCAACCGGCCGCCCTGTGCGGCGTCGTCGGCGTCAAGCCCACGTACGGCAGGGTCAGCCGATACGGGCTGATCGCATTCGCCTCGTCCCTCGACCAGATCGGCCCTCTGGCCCGCACGGTCGGCGACGCCCGCCTGCTGCTCGAGGCGATCTGGGGCCACGACCCCCGCGACGCCACCTCCTATCCGGGCGAGTACCCCTCGCTCGCCTCCGCCCTCGAGCGGGGAGTGGAAGGGATGAGGATCGGCGTGGTCAAGGAGCTTTCCGGCGAAGGCTTCGAGAAGGCGGTCGAAGCGACCGTCGCTTCTGCGCTCGAGTGGCTGGCCCGTGCCGGTGCCGAGATCGTGGAGGTGTCGATCCCCACCGTCGAGGTGGCGCTGTCGGCCTACTACCTCATCGCCCCCGCCGAAGCGTCCGCCAACCTCGCCCGCTTCGACGGTGTCCGCTACGGGAACCGGGTGCCGGGCGACACCACCGAGGAGATGATGGCCCGCACCCGGGCGGCCGGGTTCGGCCCCGAGGTGAAGCGCCGGATCCTCTTGGGCACCTACGCCCTCTCCGCCGGCTACTACGACGCCTTCTACGGCAAGGCCCAGCAGGTGCGCACCAAGCTGATCCAGGAGTTCCGCTCCGCCTACGAGCGGGCCGACGTCCTCGTCTCCCCGACGAGCCCGACCGTCGCCTTCGAGCTGGGGGCGAGGGTCGAAGACCCCCTGGCGATGTACCTGTCCGACATCTGCACCCTGCCGTGCAACCTCACCGGCGACCCGGCCATGTCGATCCCCGTGGGAGTCGACGAGGCCGGGCTCCCGATCGGCCTCCAGGTGATGGCCCCCTCGCTGGGCGAGGAGCAGATGTTCGCCGTCGCCGCCGAAGTCGAGCGGCTCGCCGGCTTCGACGCCCGACCGTCCCTGGGAGAGGCCCGATGAGCTGGGAACCGGTCATCGGAATCGAGACCCACGTGGAGCTCAAGACCGACTCCAAGATGTTCTGCGGCTGCGCGGTGGCCTTCGGCGACGAGCCGAACACCAACGTGTGCCCGGTGTGCCTCGGCCTCCCCGGGGCGCTCCCGGTCACCAACCAGCGAGCCATCGAGTGGATCACCGCCATCGGGCTGGCCCTCAACTGCGAGATCAGCCCCACATCGGTGTTCCACCGCAAGAACTACTTCTACGCCGACCTCCCGAAGAACTACCAGATCTCCCAATACGACGTCCCCGTCTGCCACGACGGGCATCTGGACGTGGAAGTGGACGGGGAGACCATCCGGGTCGGCATCGAACGGGCCCACATGGAAGAGGACACCGGCAAGTCCCGCCACATCGGCGAGGGGGGCCGCATCCACCAGGCGGAGGCGACCCTCCTCGACTTCAACCGCTCCGGGGTGCCACTCGTCGAGATCGTGTCCCGGCCCGACATCCACTCCGCCGCCCAGGCCCGGGCCTACGCCCAGGAGCTGCGCGCCGTGGTCGCCGAGCTGGGGGTCTCCGACGCCCGGATGGAGGAAGGCTCCATCCGCTTCGATGCCAACGTGTCGGTGCGGCCGGCGGGGAGCACCGAGCTCGGCACGAAGGTCGAGATCAAGAACATGAACTCCTTCCGCTCCCTCGAGCGGGCCATCGCCTACGAGATCGATCGCCAGATCGCCGCCCTCGAACGCGGCGAGGCGCTGGTGCAGGAGACCCGCCACTGGGACGAGGAAGCGGGCGTCACCCACACCATGCGCGTCAAGGAGGGCTCTTCCGACTACCGCTACTTCGCCGAGCCCGACCTGCCGCCCCTGGTCCTCGACCGCGACTGGGTGGAGCGCATCCGGTCGACCATCCCCGAGCTCCCGGCCGCCCGCCGCGCCCGCTACGCCGCGGCCGGCCTCGATCCCCAGATCGTCTCGGTGCTGTCGTCGGCGGAGCCGGAGCTGAGGCAGCTCTACGAGGACGCCGTCGCCGCCGGCGCCGATGCCAAGGCGGCAGCCAACTGGGTCACCGGCGACGTCACCGCCGGCTTGCGGCGACTGGGCTGCACGGTCGATGAGGCCCACCTCGACGGGGGAGTCATCGCCGAGCTCGTGAGCATGGTGGCGGAAGGGAAGATCTCGTCGTCGGCCGCCAAGGAAGTGCTGGCCGGCGTGATGGAAGGCGAAGGCAGCCCGGCCGAGGTGGCGGAGAAGAGGGACCTGCTCCAGATCTCCGACACCGCCGAGCTGGAGGGCATGGTCGCCTCCGTGATCGAGCAGAACCCCGACGCCGTCGAGAGGTACCGCTCGGGTGAGGTGAAGGTGATCGGCTTCCTCGTGGGCCAGGTGATGAGGGCCTCGGGAGGAAAGGCCGACCCGAAGCTGGTCAACGAGCTGCTCCGCAGGAACCTGGAAGGCTGACCGGCGTGGGACGTTTCCTGGGTTTCGAGGGGGTGGACGCGGCGCTCTTCGATTGCGACGGCGTCCTGGTCGATTCCGAGCCGATCTCCGAGCGCGCCTGGCGGGCGGCGCTGGAGGAGTTCGGGATCCACATGGAGGACTTCTCGGATTGGATCGGAAAGACCGACCAGGAGCTGGCCGTCCACTTCGCGTCCGAAGCCGGCATCTCCCCGTCCCGGCTCACCTCGCTGATGGCGGACCGGCTGCTCGAGATCCTCGACCAGGAAGGGGTCCAGCCCTTCCCCGACACGCTCGCCGCCCTGGAAGCGGCCGAGCGGTCGAACCTGGATCTGGCGGTGGTCTCCAACAGCGAGGGCTGGCGCCTCGACGCCATCCTGTCGGCCGCCGGCATCAAGGACCGCTTCTCGGTGGTGGTCTCCAGCGACGACGTCACCCACCCCAAGCCGGCGCCCGACGTGTACCTGCTCGCCGCCGAGCGGCTGGGCGTGCCGCCGCTGCGGTGCGTGGTGGTCGAGGACACCCCCATCGGGGTCAGCGCCGGGCGCGCCGCCGGCATGCGCGTCGTCGCCGTCGTCAGGGGATTGGTCCCCGCCGAGGAGCTCAGGCACGCCACGAAAGTCGTCCCATCCCTCGACCGAGCGCTCGACTGAGCCACGTGACGCCGATTCCGCTACCTTGCCCGAAGTGAGACGCACCAAGATCGTGGCCACGCTGGGACCGGCCACGGACTCCTACGAGCGGGTCCGGGCGATGGTCGAGGCCGGCATGGACGTCGCCCGGCTCAACTTCTCCCACGGAGATCACGACACGCACCGCCGCTGGTTCGAATGGGTCAGGCGCGCCTCCGAGGAAACCGGCCGCAACGTGGCGGTGCTGCAAGACATCCAGGGCCCCAAGCTGCGGGTGGGCCGTTTCCCCGACGGCGGCATCGAACTGGCGCCCGGAACCACCGTCACACTCGTCCCCGACGACGTCGACGGAGGCGACCGCCTCATCCCCATCTCGTATCCGCACCTGACCGAGGACGTGAAAGAGGGGCACCGGATAGTCCTCGCCGACGGCTTGATCGTCCTCGAAGTCACCGGCGTGGCGTCCGACTCGCTGAGCGCCCTCGTGCGGGTGGGGGGCGTCCTCACCGACCGAAAGGGCGCCGCCTTCCCCGACAGCGATCTGCGCACCCCGGCGGTGACACCCAAGGACGAAGAAGACCTGGAGTTCGGACGGGAGCTGGGCGTGGACTGGGTGGCGGCGTCGTTCGTGCGCACCGGCGACGACGTCCGCCAGGTGCAGGCCCTGTGCGGGCTGGCACCGGTCATCGCCAAGATCGAGCTCGCCGTCGCCTACCGGAACCTCGACGAGATCCTCGCCGAGTCGGACGGGGTGATGATCGCCCGGGGCGACCTCGGCGTCCAGCTGCCGCTGGAGCGGATCCCCATCGTCCAGGCCGAGATCCTCTCCCGGGCGAACGCCGTCGGGCGCATCACGATCACCGCCACCGAGATGCTCGAGTCGATGACCCACAACCAGCGGCCCACCCGGGCCGAGGTGACGGACGTCGTCAACGCCGTGGTGGAGGGGACCGACGCCGTGATGCTGTCGGGGGAGACGGCGGTGGGGGAGTACCCGATCCGCGCCGTCGAGATGATGGCCCGGATCTGCGCAGAGGCCGAGAGCTCTCCCCATGCCCGCCGCCACTCCGTGCCCTTCCTCGGGGCGGTCAACCGGGTGGCCTCGGCGGTGGCGCGGGCCGCCACCGAGGCGGCCGCCGACCTGGGGATCGGCACCATCGTCGCCTTCACCGAGTCGGGCAGCACCGCCCGCCTCATCTCCAAGTACCGTCCGGAGGCGGCGGTGGTCGCATTCAGCCCCAACCCTTCCACGCGCCGGCGGATGGCCCTCTACTGGGGGGTGACCGCCTACCCGTTCGAGCGGCGCGAGTACACCGACCACGAGATCGCCGCCGCCGAGAAGTTCCTGGAGCGGGAGAAGCTGTGCCATCGGGGCGACCTGGTGGTGATGGTGGCGGGCATCCCCCCGGGGCAGCGCTCGGCCACCAACCTGATGAAGATCCACATGGTCGGAGAGCGCGAGAGCGGGGTGCTGTCGCAGCGGACCGGCCGCCGCGCCCCCGAGGTGGGCGGTCTGGGTGTCTGAGGGGGTCCCTGCCCCCACTATGATCGCCGCATGGGCCAGACCATCGAGATAGATCGCGCGCTCCGGGTCGGCGACTCGCTCGTCGTCATCTGTGACCGGAGCCTGGCCGGACAGGAAGGCGAGGCCTACACGCCGGGCACGACCGCCGGGATCGACACCTGGCCGGCGAAGCTGGCCGAGAGGCTGTTCGCCGCCGACGGCGACATCCAGCGGGTGCACGTGATGTCCAACGCGGTGACGATCACCCGCTCCGGTGGCTGGGCCCCCGAGGCCGAAGAGAAGGCCACAGTCATCGTTCGCGACTTCTTCCGCTACTACTGACGGCGCAGGCACCGCGTGGCGGTGCGGCGTCACTCCTCGGCGGTGTCGTACTCGATGGCCGCCTGCAACAGCTCACGGAGGCGCTGCTCGCCCTTTTCGCCGAGCCCGCCGAAGATCCTTTCCTCGAGACGGGTGACCTCTTCGTCGCACGCCTTGAGGAGGGCGAGGCCCTCGTCGGTCAATTCCGTGAGCTGGATACGACCGTGGTCGGGCGAGACCCGCCGCTGGATCAGGCCCCGCTCCTCCAAGGAGTTCACCACCTGGTGCATCGCCTGGGCGGTGATGTACGAACGCCGAGCCAGCTGGGCGTTCGACAGGCCCGGTCGATGCTCGAGGATGCTCATCAACGTGTACTGAGGGACCGACAGGCCGAAAGGCTTGAGCGCGTCCGACAGCTTGGAGCGGATGAGCCGGTCGAGCCGAGCGACCAGATAACTCGTGCGAGGGCGTGCGTTGCCGGCTCTGTCTCCCATGACGTCCCGAACCTAGGTCAACTCGAGGAGCGCGTTGGCATTGTCGAGAAGGATCATCCTCTCCAGGTCCTCTCCCAGGCCGAGGCGGTGGAACTCGTCGAGCCATCGGTCCGGCGTGATCAGCGGGTAGTCGGATCCGAACAACACCTGCCCGCGGAGAGGGCCCTTCATGTAGGAGACCAGCTGCGGCGGGAAGCGCTTCGGGCTCCAACCCGACAGGTCGATGTGGACCTGCGGCTTGTGCAGAGCCACGGAGATCGCTTCGTCCTGCCAGGGGAACGACGGGTGAGCCATGACGATCTTCATCTCCGGGAAGTCCACGGCCACATCGTCGATGAGCATCGGGTTGCTGTGTCGCAGCCTGATTCCCCCGCCACCGGGAAGGCCGGCCCCGATTCCACTGTGGCCGGTGTGGAACAGGGCGATCGCACCGGCGGCCTGGATCAGCTCGTACAGGGGATAGGCGATGCGGTCGTTGGGATCGAACTGCTGGATGCCGGGATGGAACTTGAAGCCTTTGACCTCGCCGTCGGAGAGGAGTTCTTCGGCCTCCGCCACGGCTTCAGTGCCGCGGCGGGGATCGATGCTGGCGAACGGAATGAGCACATCGGGGTGTCGGCGCGCTCCTTCGACGATGAAGCTGTTGGGGATGCGGGGCTGGCCAGTCGTCAGGGCCGAGTCCACACCGAAGATCACGGCCTTGATGCGACGGGCGCGGTAATACTCGGCGACCTCGTCGAGAGTGGGAAGCGGTCCTTCGTCCCGGAAGTATCGGCTGGCCGCCTCCCTCAGCTCAGGAGACAGGTGATCGTCGCCAGCGGGCCCGATCTCGATGTGGACGTGCACATCGATCGCAACCCAATCTTCGATTTCTGAGGCCAAGATCTCTCCTGCGCGCACCGGAACGATATCAAGATACCTGATATATTCGGGTAGTCCGTCGAGCCAGGAGGAGCCGGTGAGGGGCTTGATGCAGGACGTCCCGCTCTCGATCTCGCTGATCCTGCGTCGGATGATGTCGGTCGGGGCCGAGATGACGGTGACCTCGGTGGAACCGGCCGGCGTGGACATCCGCCGATACTCCGAGATCGTCGACCGTTCCCTCCGGCTGGCTTCCGCGCTCGAGGAACTCGGGGTGCCTCGGGGCGGGACCGTCGCCAGCTTCGCATGGAACGGGCACCGTCACCTCGAGCTGTACTACGGGGTCCCCGGCTCCGGGCGGGTCCTCCACACCATCAACGTCCGGCTCCACGACGACGTGATCGAGTACATGGTCGGCCACGCCCGGGACAGGGTCGTCTTCGTCGACGCGGCGCTGACCCACCGCCTCGCCCCTCTCCGCGATCGCCTGCCCGTCGACGCCTTCGTCGTCATGGAGGACGGCGCCGATGTGGACCCGGCTTTCGCCGACGACCTGCGCTACGAGGAGCTGATCGCCGGTCAGCAGCCGGCAGAGCTGGACGACGTGGACGAGAACGAGGCGGCGTCGATCTGTTACACCAGCGGGACGACGGGCCGCCCGAAGTCGGTCGTCTACTCGCACCGCTCGGTCGTTCTCCACGCCTTGGGACAGCTCATGGTCGATGGCCATGGGATACGTCGCGGCGACGTCGTCTTGCCGCTCACCCCGATGTTCCACGTGAACTGCTGGGGATTGCCGTATTCGTCGGGG